>Ga0208609_100059_pt1 | contig 62317 bp, 55 predicted proteins | sample SubbioR11_8A_Apr_FD_184813 | JGI IMG/M metagenome (GOLD analysis project Ga0208609, IMG submission 184813) | Serpentinite rock and fluid subsurface biosphere microbial communities from McLaughlin Reserve, California, USA - CR11_8A_Apr (SPAdes) | ecosystem: Environmental > Terrestrial > Deep...
TCCCGCCTCTCGCCAACCTGATAGCCGAGGTAGCCTCTCCGCTGACCGCATCCCGAATGACGACACTCCACCCAAGCGAGGATGACGCTGTCAGGTTGAATGTCTCGGTCCCGTTGCCGGTATTGGCAACCGTGTGCGTGTAAGTGACCGCTTCACCGGGAAATACCGCCCCCGAATTATTGGGCGTAAGGGTTACGCCGAAATGACGCATCGATAGCACCGGCGCGTTATCCAGCGAAGTGTTGTCCAAGTCGGGCTCACGAGCACCGGTACCCGCACGCAAGGCAGCAAATTGGATATTGATCGGACTTCCGGGCGGCACGCCAAGCTGGGCCCAGGTGAGACTGAACTCAATCGCTCCACCAATAATGCTAGAGGCAGAGATCGTGGGGCCGGTGATCGCGGCTGGTGTCGATATGGTTCCCGGCGGTCGGAATCCATCACCCCGCAGCAGATCCCCAGCGGGATCTTGGGGAGTGTACCCGGCCCACCAGAGCCCGCGCACATCGCCGTCGCGATCGTAAACGATAATTGCCACTCTATCTGTGCTTTGCATCCTGCCGTCGCCATCCAAATCCAGGTAGGCGCGAACATTTCGACGCTCCCTTTCACTTACGGAGTTGAAGCGCACAAATCCAAAATAGTGTGTCGCGTCAAAGGTGGATGACACCTGCGAAATGTCCGCCTGTGCGTGCGCCGGGTCAGGCTCGGCAGGCTCGATAGTGTCCGACCGAGTGTTGTTGGTGTTCGCCAGAACAGCGCTCCAGTCAGTGAACGCGCCATCGATTGTAATAGTGACAGGATGCACGAGCGCGGCCGCCTTGTTAGTCGGCAGACTGGTAAAAGTCGCCAGCAGCGCGACGAGGAGCACCCCACATATAGCGGCACCCACCACAGTTCGACTCATTATCAACGTCTGCTTCACTTTCACTTCACTGTAACCCGCGTCCACTAGCTGGTCGACAACAGTATGCGCCATTACGAAATATCGGGTTTTTCGCCGTCGAACTTGATCTTGAGGTATTAAGGCCGCTTATACTGAATAGGTGCCTTTCATCTTAGACTAAGCGCCAAATGAGACTCAACGATCCCGCTTATCCGACCATTTATCCTTCGGTCAGAATACAGTTGTGTGTCTTGTCACAAAGTCCGATAAAAAACCCAGAAGGCGAACGAGAAAATACCTCTCGTCGGAACGCAAAGGAAAAGTAAAGGAGAAAAGGTATGAAAATGAAGATGTTAGTAACGGCGGCGGTCGCATTCGCGCTGCTCGCCACGATGGGGATATTCGCGGTAGCCGATACCGTAACCCACTCGGGCACCTCACCCGTATCGGGCACGGTGACTGCGCGCGCGACCGTAAACCCGATGATCGCACTAACTATCACGACACCCGATGTAGGCCAGGCTGTTGAGTTCGGTGCAGTCAACCCGGAGACCGCGCATTCAGATACGGTTGCCCTTGAGGTCAGGTCAAACAGAAATTTCGACCTGACTCGATCCATCACAGGTGATGTCGCGCTGATGGGATTCTCCACATCGCTGGGCGCTCAAATGAATCAGGTTAGGGGAGTACGTCCCTTTAGCGACACCTACTCGATCAACGTCCCCTACACTACTCTTCCCGGTAACTATGCAGCATCCGTCACTTATACTGTGACTCAGCAGTAAAACGTGTCGCAAACTAAAACCCCGTGCGAATTTTCGCGCGGGGTTTTATCATTGCTATCTTTCGCGTTCCTCTCGGCGCCTACGCCGAGCCTCGGCCCTGGCATCCAACTTCTGATTCTTCCCTGACCGCACGCGCAGCACGTGCCAAGCCCCCCTCGCCAACAGTATCAGCACGGCTGCACCGAGCGCGACTACCGCCCAAAGCGGTATAATCCAAACACTGCGACTCTCAAGTAACTGTTCGGGCTGCTCGATTATCTTGCCCTCTTCGTCAACCCTGTAAACCTCAGCCTGAACGTTGTAGGGGCCGAACAACTGCCGGTCGGAGGCTATCTCATCTTGCAGCCGCCTGTTGCTGCCCGCGAACACGACCGAAGCCAGGTGCGGCTCAGAGCGAGCGATCTCGACATCGTTGCGATCAAAAAGAACCACAGCGACACTGAGTCGCTGGTCCAGATTCCCCTCGTTTCGAAGTGTCAGATCGAAAGGAATCTGGTTCCCAATGACAAAGCCCGGCACAATAAACGGGCGGATGCTCATGCGCTCAATATGCTCACCTGTCACACGCATCTGCAGGCGGCTGCCTATTCGGCCTCTAACCTGGGTAATCGCGCCTTCGGTGCCTTCCGGCATATCGAACATCTCAAAGAATAGGATGACATTCTGATCGCCCGGAGCGGCGTTTAGCGGAGGTTGAAAGACAAACTTGACCGGGATACGCTGGCCCGGGGCCATCTCGAGGTAAGGCGTGTTGCCGATCGCCCTGGCTTCTGCGGGCATCTGAATCCTCACCCACGAAGTTGGCCGACGCGCGAAATCCGGGTCGTCGCGGTCAGGAGTCTTGTAAGTGATCTCACCTTCCTCGTCGATGATCTGATCGGAGGTGTAGACAAGTACCCTTATCGGCTCATCGCTTTCGTTGATCACAACCACTTCGCCGGACTTCTCCTGCCCGGGATCGACCTCGAAGGCAAAGGAGCCGGCGGAAAGCGCGAGCGTGCGCTCAGCGTATGCCGAGGCCGGCGATATCGCCATAGCTAAAGCAACAAGAAGAGCGAGGGCCGCGCACCATCTGAAGAACATCCCTTGCACCTTCACTATATGCCGACCGCCTCCCTGAACGCGCGTGTTTGTCGCCTGGAAACAGGAATCCGGGTCTCATCGCGATCGCCGACTACAACAACGTACGCGCCCTCTTCCCGCAAAATCTCCTTAACCTTGTCGAGGTTGATCATGAACGCCCGGTGTGCGCGAACGAAGTTCTCCTTGGCGAGCCGCGTTTCAAGCTCCGTTAGTGTCATGTCGACGAGATACTGGTTTTCAAAGGTGTGGGCATACGTGGACTTGTTGCGCGCAGAGAGCAAGACAATATCCTCGATGGCGAGCAGGGCGATCCTGCCGCCTTTTCTGACGGCAAGCTTTCTGAAATCGCCATCGGTGGAGGTGGTCTGACTCGGCTTGATGCGCCTGCTTTTCGCAAGGCTCTCGACCCGCGCTGAGAGCTCTAATACGCTAAACGGTTTTGTCACATACTGCTGCACACCCTGCTTGAAAGCGAGGATCTTCGCCAGATCCTGGGTCTTGGCGCTCAGCATTATCACGGGGATGCCGGCCGTATCAGGGTTGTTGCGGATCTCCATCAAGGCCATCCAGCCGTCCACACGAGGCATCATTATGTCGAGAATGACGACATCGATCGACTCACTGGCCAGGACCTCTATGCCCTCGCCGCCGTCCGCGGCGCCGAACACACGCATGTTATCCATTTCGAGGCCCATTTTGATCATCTCAACGATCGATTGATCGTCATCGATCACTAAAACATTAATCGGGTCAGTCATTGAACCACCGCCGCACCTACCAAATGAGCGGAAAGCCGCTCATCTACGGATACCGCCACTTAGTATAGCCTATCGGTCTCTCAGCCAACTGTCCATGGCGATAGCCGCTGTTTTGGCCGCCCCCATCGCCGAGATAACCGTCGCGGCGCCGGTGACAATATCGCCGGCGGCAAAGACGCCGGGCATACTGGTGGCGCCCTCGTTATCTGTGAGAATGTAGCCCCACTTGTTGAGCTCTAGCGAGGGCGCGGCCTTCGAGAGCAACGGATTCGCCCTTGTGCCCACCGCCATGATCACAGTGTCGCAGTCGATCACAAATTCAGAACCCAACACACAGACGGGAGCCCGCCGTCCGCTGGAATCGGGCTCTCCAAGTTCCATACGAGTAGCGACAATGCCCGTCACAAACCCTTCGTGACCCACAATCTCCGTCGGCGAGCAGAGCATCTTGAATACGACGCCCTCCGCGCTCGCGTGGTGGACCTCTTCGTGTCGAGCGGGCATCTCGTCTTGCGTGCGCCTGTACACCAAAAACACCTCTTCGGCGCCTAGGCGTATCGCTGTTCGGGCAGCGTCCATCGCGACATTACCTCCCCCGACCACGGCGACTTTTCGCCCTCGCCATACCGGAGTGTCGGCCTTGGGAAACTCATACGCTCTCATCAGGTTCACCCTGGTCAAAAACTCGTTCGCCGAGTAAACCCCGTTGAGGTTCTCCCCGGGGATGCCCATGAACACCGGAAGTCCGGCGCCGGAACCGATGAAAACCGCGTCGAAGCCCTCCTCGGCGAGCAGCTCATCGACGGTCACGCTAGCGCCGATGACGACTCCGCACTCCATCTTGACGCCCATCTGGACAAGCGAGTCGATCTCGGCCTGCACGATCTGCTTGGGCAGGCGAAATTCGGGGATGCCGTAGGTCAGCACCCCGCCTAGAGCATGCAGCGACTCGAATATCGTGACCTCATGTCCCATGCGCGCCAGCTCACCCGCGCACGCAAGGCCGGCAGGACCGGATCCGACAACCGCGCATCGAAAGCCGGTTGCCTCTCCTGCGGCCGGAACGCAACGCTCATCTATCCGGCAGCTCATGTCGTAATCGCCGAGCCAGCGCTCAAGCCGCCCTATCGCCACCGGTTCGCCTTTTTTGGCGAGCACGCAAACGACTTCGCACTGCTCTTCCTGCGGACAGACGCGGCCGCAAACTGCGGGCAGCGCGTTTCGCTCCTTCAGCACAGACACGCCAGCCGCGTAATTACCCGAGATGATGTGGCCGATAAAGCCCTTGATGTCTATGTCGACCGGACATCCTTCGCGGCACACCGCGTTTTTGCACTGCAAGCATCGGGACGCCTCCATGCGAGCCTGCTCTTCCGTGTAGCCGAGAGCGACTTCGCCGAAATCCGCTATGCGCTCATCGGCGGGACGCTCCGGCATCGGCGTGCGTGGGGCCTTCGAGGGCTTGTGTCGCTGCGCCGAAGAGGCGTCTTGCGCGGATGACGCAGCTAGGTATGGGTTATCTACAGATGACACGCGCACCCCCGAGAATATTCGGCATCAGATTCACGTTCCGCATCCACATACACTCTCTGACGGCTCATCAGCTCCTCGAAATCCACCTTCCAGCCGTCGAAGTCCGGTCCGTCGACGCATCCGAACTTCATCTCATCGCCCACACTGACCCTGCAAGCACCGCACATTCCTGTGCCGTCGACCATGATCGGGTTGAGCGAGACGGTGCACGGAATCCCCTGTTCCTTAGCGGTCGCGGCGCAAAACTTCATCATGATCGCCGGGCCAATCGCCATCGCCTGATCTATCTCGCCGGCCAAAGCCAGCCTTTTTAGCGGAGCGGTAACAAGACCCTTCTCGCCAGCGGAGCCATCATCCGTCACCACAATGAGCCTGCTTAGCCCCAGCGCCTCGAACTCCTCGCGAAGGATCAGGAGATCTTTCGTCCGAGCGCCGAGAATCACAGTGACCTCGTTGCCGGCATCGGCCATAGCCCGAGCGACCGGGTACGCCACGGCAGCCCCGACTCCGCCGCCGACAACGGCTATCCGTCCAAGGCCATCGAGGTGCGTCGGGATACCGAGCGGCCCCACGAGATCGGAGATCGTGTCCCCAACATCCAGGTGCGACATCTTATGCGTGGTCTTCCCGACCCGCATGAAGATGAAGCGTATCCAGCCTTCCTCGGCAGACCAGTCCGAGAAGGTGAAGGGCACCCTCTCCCCGTCCTCGTCGACACGCACGATGAGAAACTGACCCGCGCGAACCTTGCGGGCAAGGCGCGGTGCCTCGACGCAAAGCTCAAACACCGTGTCCGACAGTTGCCGCTTACCAATGACAGGAAACATATGGCCTCCAGTGGCCGAAAAACAAGTAATGCAGAAGTATAATAACTATGCCCTGCTTCCGCACCCATTAATTTGGCTCAACATGCGCAAAGCCCTAATCAGCCTTACCCTGCTTGTCATCGCCGCTCTGACCGGCGCGCTTCTCGGCTGCGCGCGGCAGGCCGAGCCTTTGCGGGACGCGCGACAGGCGCTGGGCACTATCGTCAGCGTAACGGCATGGCCCGCCGATAACGCCAACGCGGAGTCCCTGACCGCGATCGATTCCGCATACTCGGCGATGAGCGCTGTCGAAGGCGTGCTCAACGTGCACGACCCGGACTCCGTGATAGCCACCATACCTGCGGGGAGCGAAAGTCTGCCTGCCGAGGCAAGCGCGATCATCTCGGCGGTGGAGCGCCTCGGCGTCGAGCAGTACTTCTCGCCGCATCTGTTCGAGGTGGTCGCCTTGTACGATTTCGAGGGCGAGGGCCGAGTGCCTACAGAAACCGAGCTGAGAGCCGCACTGATCAGACCGCGCTACGACTTCGGCGGGGCGGCAAAGGGGCTTGCACTGGATGAGGCTGCGTCCGTGCTCGCCCGCTCGCCAGCGATCGGGGCCGCGCTCGTGAGCGCGGGAAGCACCACGATCACAACGGGCGAAAAGCCTGATGGCTCCCCATGGCGCATAGGGGTGGAGCACCCGAGGGAGCCCGGCCAGACTATCGCGGCGATTACCGCGCGTGGCGAGATCAGCGTTTCGACATCCGGTGACTACCAGCGTTACTTCATGCGCGACGAAGTCCGGTACCATCACATCCTCGATCCCACTACCGGGCGGCCCGCGCAAGGATTACGCTCGCTGACGGTCGTGGGCGAGATACCGGGTCTGGATTCCGACATCCTGTCGACCGCGCTATTTGTGATGGGGCAGAAGGCTGCCACCACGTACGCCCGCAAACACGGCTTGGGGCTTGTGCTCGTTACTGACCAGGGCGAGACGCTTATCGTCGACGGACCAGCCGAGGCGACATGGCAAATCACCCAGCCAGATTGATCGATCGCAAAAAACATGGTATTCTCCTCGGCGTGTACAGCCTTCCGGAGCAACAACAGCATAATTCCTAGCCAGCAGGCCGGAGGATTCAAAGCATGAAACGCACCCGCGCGTACATCGCCTCAATACTTATCTTTATTCTCCTTTTCTCCTTTGCTTCTCAAGCGCTTGCCGCCACACCGGCTGAGCTCGCCGAATCCCGCCGCAAGGCCGAAGCGGCAAGGCAGGCGGCACAAGAAGCGGAAGCTGCGGCGGACGCCCTGCGCTCCGATATCGAAGAAATTGACGAAAAAATCTCGGCGCACCAACGGGAAATCCTCAAGCTCCGGCCGCAAATTAATGCAGCGCGCCAGCAGACCTCCAGCCTGGAGACGCAGATCGCGGAATTGAACGAGGTGATAGCCCAAAAAGAAGCTGAGATCACCCGTATCCAGGCCGAGCACGACAAGCAAACTGCACTGCTGGCCGACAGAATCACCGTCGCCTACAAACAGGGTGACGGCTTCTTTCTGGAGGTGCTTCTTCAGGCCGAGACCCTAAAAGACTTCTTCGCCCGAACCGCGTTGGTTCAGCGCGTGGTCGAATCGGATCGAGACCTTGCGGTCGCTCTCGAGAATACAAGGGTCACCCTTGAGGGGCACCGCGCCGAGCACGCACGAAGTCTCGAGGCCGTTCAAGCCAGGCATCAGGAAGCCAGGGTAGTCGAAAACAACCTGCGTGATCTTCAGTCCCGACAGGAGCGAGCACTGCACGAACAGCAAACGGTGCAGAACCAAAAGGCTGCCATGGTGGCCGAGAACGCCGAGAACGCCGAGCGCTTGCTCAAACTCGCCGATGACGAAGATCGTGAATCCGCGCGCATAGCGGCCGAACTCCGCGCACGATCGTCCGACGGATCAGGCTTTCACGCCGGTGAGATGGTCTGGCCGGTGCCTGGGTTCAATCGGGTATCCTCTCCCTTCGGGTGGCGGACTCACCCGATCTTCAAGGAACGCAGGATGCACTGGGGTATCGACATCGCAGGCAGAGGCATAAATGGCGCGAGTGTGGTAGCTGCCGATGAAGGCGAGGTCATCTCCGCGGGACGCCGCGGCGGCTACGGCGTCACAGTGATGGTCGACCATGGAAATGGAGTGGCCACTTTATACGCCCACCTACTCGGTGGCAGCATCGACGTATCGAGGGGGCAACGGGTTTCACGTGGTCAGCACATCGCTTCTGTTGGCTCGACCGGCTTCTCTACCGGAGCGCATCTGCACTTCGAAGTGCGCATCAACGGAAGACCTGTCGATCCGATGCCATACCTGCGCTAGGACCACCCAGCCTTATTCGCGCCGGCTAGCTTCGCGAGTTGAATTCCTGCATCGCGGATGGCAGTCCATGGTTGAGCAGATGCATCACGCAATCGGCGGCATCTTCCACCGTTTGCGTGAGCTCCTCGAGCGCTTGACCCGAGAGTGGCTGCAGCACGTAATCGGCGGCGGACATTCTGCCGAAGGGACGCCCCACGCCAACCCGAATCCTGACATACTCGTTCGACCCGAGCTCGTCGGTGATTGAGCGCAATCCGTTGTGACCTCCGTGGCCTCCACCCTGCTTGACTCGAATGAGCCCAGCGGGGATGTCTATGTCATCATGCACGACCACCACTTCGGGAGCCTTGACTTCATACTTCTCTGAAAGTCTTCGGATCGCCCGACCACTCACGTTCATGTATGTCAGCGGCTTGGCCAGCACGATGGTAGCGTCATCGAAGTTCACCGACGCGGTATGCGATCCCGCCTCGTCCTTCCAGTATCGAGCGGAAAGCCGCTCGCCTAGGAGATCGACGGTCATGAATCCGGCGTTGTGGCGTGTTCGAGCGTACTGCAAACCAGGATTGCCGAGTCCGGCGATCATGCGAAACATCGGCGCGATTTAGCCCTCGCCCGAACTCGCGGACTTCGAGCCTATGACCTCGGGCTCAGCCACCGTGCCTTCGGTTTCCTCGGCAGCTGATCCGCCTTTCGCCGCCACCGAGCATATGACACCCTCTGGATCCTCGAGAATGGTCACACCTTTCGGCAACACTATGTCGGCCACGGTCATCGTACTCCCCAGCATCAAGCCGGACATGTCGACCTCAAGGAAATCGGGCAGATCCGCCGGGAGCGCCTCCAGGGTGACCTCACGTATCTCGTGCAGGATGGTGCCGCCCTCCCTGGCCGCGGGCGCATCTCCCGTAAAGTGTAGCGTCACGCTAGCCTGAATTGGCCGATCAAGCCTGACCGCGAGGAAGTCAACGTGAAGAACGTGCCCCTTGAGCGGAGCCCTCTGGACCTGCCTTACCATTGCGTTTACCGGCTTTGATGCTCCGTCGATATTCAGTTGCACCAAGCCCGGCGACCCGGCCTGTTGTTGCATGAATCTCTCGAACTCAAACCGTGGAAGGGAGAGCGTCATGGTTTCCATGGATGGCCCGTACAGCACCGCGGGAATGAGTCCTCTGGAGTAAAGTCGCCTGCTCGTCTTGCCTGTTTCTTTCCGGAGTGATGCGTTTATTGCAGTGGACTCTGTCATGATCGGATCCTTTCATCTTGGCGATGCCGTTTGCAACGACACTGCCTTCGATCCGGACTAAAGTTGAAAATCAGGATCAAAAAGTTCGGAAACAGACTCGTTATTGTAAACGTTTTGTATCGCATGAGCGATAAGTGGAGCAACTGACAGCACCCTGATCCTTCCGCCCCTGTGCTCATGTGGCACGGGCAAGGTGTTTGTGACAATCACTTCCTTGATCGGTGATGCCCCTATCCGATCATATGCGGGCGGGGAAAACACTCCGTGTGTGGCGGCAACGTACACCTCGCTTGCACCGGCATTGACAAGGGCTTTCGCGCCCTCCGTTATCGAGCCCCCTGTGTCGATTATGTCATCAGCAACGATACATGTTTTGCCCTTCACCTCGCCGATTACGTACGTTATCTCGGCTACATTGTGCTCGGGCCTGCCTTTATGCATAATCGCCAAATCAGCGCCCAACATGTCCGCCAGCTTCTTGCACACCTTCACGCGGCCCACATCGGGAGAGACCACAACGCAATCGCTGAAGTTCAAAGACTCGATATAGTCGGCGAGAATAGGAAGGGCCGTCAGGTGATTGACGGGCTGATTGAAGAATCCCTGGATCTGCCCCTGATGAAGATCCATCGAGATCACACGGTCCACCCCTGAGACAGTCAGCAAATCGGCGACCAGCTTTGCGGTGATAGGCTCCCGCGCCGCCGACTTCTTGTCCTGTCTGGCATAGCCGTAATGGCTGATCACCGCGGTGATCGACCGCGCGCTGGCCCTCTTGGCGGCATCGGTCATGATAAGCAGTTCCATCAGCATCGAATTCACTGGCGCACAGATCGACTGGATGAGAAACACGTCAGCTCCCCTGACCGATTCGAGGAAGCGCACATAGATCTCGCCATTCGCAAACTCACTTAGCTTGACGTTGCCAAGCTCAATGCCTAGATACTTAGCAACACCCTCTGACAGCTCACGATTGGAGCTCCCCGAAAAGACCAGCATTCTCCTGTCGGAATCGCTCAAGTGCACTTCTGCTCCTTCACACTCACTGCTCGCTCTTTCTTTTCCGCCTGGCCGCCCAATTATCAACGATACGCATGTCGGATCTTTCGATGCCGAGCGCCTCATCGGGCACATCGCCTGTAATCGCCGAGCCTGCGGCGGTCACAGCTCGCTTCCCGATATTTACCGGCGCTACAAGCATGGTATCAGAGCCGAGGAAAGCTCCGTCATTAATTGTAGTGCGATGTTTGTTCTTGCCATCGTAGTTGCATGTGATTGTGCCAGCGCCAACATTTACATCTCTGCCGATGGTTGCATCGCCGATGTACGATAAGTGTGGCACCTTGGAGTTCTCTCCCACCGTCGAATTCTTTATTTCGACACACGTGCCCGCTTTGGCGCCACGTTCGAGCACGGCGCCCGGCCGCAGGTATGCGAATGGCCCCACAACAACTTCGGGGCCGACCCGCGCGGATAGCACCACCGACGAGTCTATGCACGCTCCTTCGGCGATCACAGAGTCTTCGATACGACAGTTCGGGCCAATATGTGCGCGAGCGCCTATAGATGTCGAACCCATCACCTGGGTCATAGGTTCGATCAGCACATCCCGGCCGATCTCGACACCGGGAGCGATCCATACAAGCGACGGGTCGGTCATTGTCACGCCGGCAAGCATGTGTCGCCTGTTGATGCGCGACTGAAGCACTGCCGTGGCTTCGGCGAGCTGGACGCGGGAGTTCACTCCCATGGTCTCCTCTGGTTCATCGGACTCGATGGCCACGACGGATAGGCCCTCCGCAACGATGAGCGATATGACGTCCGTGAGGTAGAATTCGCCTTGAGCGTTGTCGGTGCCCACGCGGTCCAGGTGCTCGAAGAGCACCTTCGCGTCAAAACAGTAGATACCTGTGTTGACTTCGTCGATGGCGAGCTGATCGGCGCTTGCATCCTTGTGCTCGACGATTCCAACAACCTCGCCCGCATCAGAGCGAACTATACGCCCATAACCGGTTGGGTCTTCCATGCGAGCAGTGAGAAGAACCGCCTCTGCCGACTCGCGCCGGCGACACTCCACAAGCGAGCGTATGGTCTCTGGCCGCACCAAGGGAGTGTCACCACTCAGGATCACAAGTGAATCCGAGACACCGGATACAGCTTCGCGCGCGCACACCACGGCATGCGCGGTCCCGAGCTGACACTCCTGCCGCACGCAGGCCACATCATCCAGCAGCGGTTCGACAATCTCGGCCTTATGGCCGGTGACCACCACGCAATCACAGCCGGCCTCTCTGGCTGCGTCGATTACCAGCTGCACCATCGGAACGCCGAGCACAGCGTGCGCCACCTTTGGCAGATCCGAGCGCATCCTCGTGCCTTCGCCGGCCGCGAGCACAAGCGCAACCGCATTCATCGCAGCTCCTTTTTGGATCCACAGTCAATCACTCGGAGACGACATAAGACAAACTGGCTGGGGCGGTAGGATTCGAACCTACGGATGGCGGATCCAAAGTCCGCTGCCTTACCGCTTGGCTACGCCCCAAAGCATACCTACTTTATGGAAGCAGGCAGGGTGCGTCAACTACTTGAGTGGACAAACGCCTTGATCCCACCTTCTTCGTGAAATCGCTTCAGAACGGCCTGCTGTATCTTGAGTCTCGTCTCGGTGTCTACCGGATGACAGATGTCGCGGAACTTGCCTGTTGGCAGCTTTCGCGAGGGCATCGCCACAAAAAGTCCCTTGTCGCCATTGACTACCCGCAGGTCGTGTATGACAAACGAGTCGTCGATGACTATGCTGGCGATCGCGCATACTTTAGACATCGACACCGGCCGCAAGGTAACCTTTGTGATCTTCATATATCGCCCCTGTTGATGTGAAACTCTTATTCCACCGAGACCCGCTGCCGGGCCGGGCGCACTATTGTTCTCTTATTTCTAGATGCGCGCTTTCCTACCTGCTTTTGCGTACATGACCTTTTCGGCAACTATGACATCTACCGGCTTGTCGACATCGGCCCCTATCGAAGCGCCATCCATGTAGATCGCCACGCCCTTACCGCCGAGCAGTTCCCCCATCTTTGCCTCCACGTCGGTCACGTCCAGGCGACCCAAAACAAGTTTGAGAACAAAGCGGATACCGATCGCGCGAGCCATCCGCACCGGAGACTTCCTGGTGTCAAATAACCGCTGCCCGATCTCCCGGTTGCGCTCCACAAGAGATGGATTGACCATCATCATATTGCCGCCGGTGAACTCGCCTTGCACGAGCCGGATGTACGTGCGCTTGCTGCCCGGAAACTGGTCGAGTAACGCTGCCTTCGATATCAGCGGATACGAAAAGTCGGCTTTCGCGGCGATAGACTTTCCGAGGAACTCCTCCACGTCGAGGGGATCTAAGGCAGGCAGATCTCCCGTTGTAATCAGCACCGGTCTTTTTTCGCGAAAAGCGCTGGTACCCGCTTCAATATTTTTGAAGAACGGGCCATTGGACACGACGAGTTTGTCCACCTTGTCGACCCAAGGACCTAGATCCTCGGCGGTAGGTACCACGACTGCGATTCCGGCAATCGTCCCGGATGCCCTCAGCGCGTCGACGACCCACTCCACCATCGGCTTGCCCGCTACGGGCAAAAGTCCCTTGACCTTGATGTCCGGATCGAGCACCGCCCCGTTGCCGCCCGCCAAAACAACCGCATCTACCTTCATGGGCGCTCCCCTGCGACACTCACTTTAGCTCCGGTGCTCAAGGTGCTGGTGGCCTGCGACCACCAACCGTTACTTTCGGCAGCATTGCATATCGAAGTGGCGGAGCGGGCATTCTCGCAAATAGCAAACACTGCCGACCCACTTCCGCTCATCAGGCAACCAAGCACTCCTTCGCTGGTAGCGCAAAAATCTAGTATCCGAGGTATCTCCTCGGCGAGTATGCTTGCGGCACCAGTCAGGTCGTTGCGCAGTGCCGAAGCGATCATGGCCGGATCCTGGCCTGACAGGGCAGCGAGCATGGAGCCCGCATCTGCGGATGATTGCGCGCCAACGCCTGTGAACAAACGATAGGCCTCAGCAGTGGAGACCGACCGATGCGGTTTGATCAACGCGATATCAAGAGCTGGAGTGGGCAGGCTCCTATCGAGCACATCGCCTTTTCCAGTGAGCAACGCGGTGCCACCCCGAAGAAAGAACGGCACGTCGGCACCCAGGCCAGAAGCTATGCTCCAAAGATCGGCTTCGCCGACGGGCGAATCCCACAGGACAGATAGGGCCAGCAAGGTTGCAGCGGCATCAGAGCTGCCTCCGCCAAGTCCTGCTCCACTCGGAATCGTCTTCTCTATCTCGATACGCACGTCTGGCGAAACACCCGCTGCGTGCGCATATGCGACAGCCGCCTTGTAGACAATGTTTTCCTCGGCGGGGGTGCCGATATCCGGGCTCATAGCAACCTCAAGCCTTTCAGCCGAGGTCAGCTTGATGGTGTCGTGCAGCTCGATCGCTTGCACTATCGTTTTTACTTCATGGTAACCGTCGGGTCGGATGCCACCGACCTCGAGGTAGAGGTTGACCTTGGCAGGCGCTATCGCGGTTAGTTCAGCCAAGGCAGCAGGTTCTCGCCGCTTTCACAATGCGTGAGCTCCACAGTGCCGGTTAGCACATCGACGTAGCTGTAAGAAACGCGTGCGGTGCGTTCCCTTTTTTCCTCCACTTTGACCACAAACAGCGCCGGGTGAGTCTGTTCGAGGATCCCCTCTCGCTCTACTATTTTCGACCTGCCCATATTTGCCCTAAGTCGCATGCGAGTACCCATCATGGCTTCCAGGTCGGTCCTTATGCGGCCAACAACTAAAGTCTGTGCAGCTAAATCCATACACTCGCCTCCTTCCACAGGAAGCCGAAAGTATACACTATATTCGTAAATAACTCAAGGTAAAAGGCTGTTTCCACGCAGCGCAATCCCCATCTGCACAAACTGTTGGATATCCAGATTTTCCGCGCGTGTCAAACCATCGATTCCGGCTTGCTCAAGCGCCAAGTCCACCGTCCTAATGTCCGCGCCCAGAGCCGCGCAAAGGGAGTTGCGTAGCGTCTTTCTCCTGTACGCAAATGCGGCTCCCGCCGCGCTGCCCGCAGCTGCAATTTCAGCTGCCGAGGCCATAGAAGTTATACGATCGAGACGGATTACCGAAGAATCCACCCTCGGCGGCGGCAGGAAACAGGACCGCGCCACTCGGAATCGGCCTGTTGTGCGCGCCAGCAACCCCAATTTGACAGTAAAGGCCCCGTAATCTTTCGAGCTCGGCTCGGCGCTCATGCGATCCGCTACCTCGGACTGAACCATGACCGTAGCTGACGCAAGTGAAGGTGCCGACTGAAAGAGTGACAGGACAAGAGTGGCTGCAATTGAATAAGGCAGATTAGCGACCAGCGCGATTGGTGGACCCAGTGGCGTAACAAGATCATCAGCGCAGATCTTTAGCGCATCCCCATGGATGATAGTAAGCGTCCGACACTCGGCGACCAACTTTTCGAGCACCGGAAGCAGCCGGGGATCGCGCTCGATAGCCAGGACGTGCCCCGCCTCGGCGCACAAAGCCACTGTGAGAGTGCCTATCCCGGGGCCAATTTCCAGCACCGGCTCATCGGCGGATATGTCGGCCAGGGCCAGGATGCGACCTACGATGTTGTCGTCAACCAGAAAGTGCTGCCCCAAAGATTTGCGTGTATGAAGGCCGTATTCTTGAAGCGTCTGAATAGTTGCCCTTGGAGACGCTAGCCGAGAGTTAGGCGACACGAGGTGTGGGCCTCCCAATCAGGGCAGGATGGTGATGGTCACAGTGCGCCGACCCCAGGAGATCGCCTCGGCGCCGGTTGCAAAGCAAAGATCGATCTTGTTGCCCTTTATGGCGCCTCCAGTGTCAGCCGCGACCCCATAACCATACCCGGGAACGTAAAGTCTGGTGCCCAGCGGAATCACCCTAGGGTCGACGGCGATAATTCCCCTGGCAGCCCTGGCTCCGGTGGCGGTTCTTGTTCCCACGCCGTTAACGCCTGGCGCATAACCTGTGGCAACAACGTTTAGTCTCCTGCCCACTGGGGCCGAAGTCGCTGTGCTGATCGGACGAATCGAAGGGGAGGAAGCGGTCGGTCGCCTGGTTCCCAGCGCAATGACCTTATTCTGCGGCTCACGGACGACCTTCTCGGAGATGAGCTCCATCTCACCGGGGTTGCCGTCTATCACCGGAATCCGATAGATCCTCAGGGCCTGCCCTGGCGCACCCTCCGAGATAACCTCGCGCGACCCGACTTCCAGTGCAGGATCGTTGCGTGTCACCGTCGCATAGGCAACTTCGGTGGGCTTCTCCTCGATTCTGACGAAGGCGTCGCGGACCTCGATTGTCATCGCAGAAGAGAGTGGCTCAGATATATCGGGGGAGACATCCAGCCCGGCGCCCGGATCCAATCCGGCAGCGGTCAGAGCGTCTGCCACGGTTCGCCCAACCACATCGACCTCGATTATCTCTTGTCCGAGGTGAATGGTGACCGGCACCGAGCTGCGAACGACCACGGTCATGCCGTCAGATACCTGGGTGTCGGCCGCTGGAGAAAGCAGATCCCCTTCAGCCACATTGATTCCGGCCTGATCCAGCAGGGCCTCCACTGAATCGGCCTGCGTATCGTAACAATGCGAGCTTCCATCCACTATGACGGTGACTCGCTTTTGGGCCCATGCAAATCCGGTTACGCTGAGTGCGACGATAGCTGTTACAGATAAAAGAGCGATAAACTGGTACGTTTTCAGGAACCCGGCCGACCTTCTCGGCGCTCGTCCCATATCTTCCCTCGGTGCAATCGGTTACAGTTCGGCAACAAAGAAAAATGGACTGCCCATGTTATCGGAGTTACCAAGCTTTGACAAATGGAGTGTTTTTCGGCGGAGCTTTGCGTATACTCCATAGCCATGAACATGCGAAGCGATCTCATGAAATCCGGATCCGCCCGGGCCCCTCACCGTAGCCTGCTCAAGGCCGACGGTCTCACCGACGAGCAGATTGCGCGGCCATTTGTGGCGGTCATCAACTCGGCGAACGAGATCATCCCCGGGCACACCATGCTCGATCAGATCGCGCAGGGAGTGAAAACTGGCGTGCTCATGGCCGGCGGAACCCCTCTGGAGATCTCCACCATCGGCGTCTGTGACGGCCTGGCGATGAACCACCAGGGCATGTGGTCGTCCTTGCCGAGCCGGGAAGTGATCGCGGACTCGGTGGAAATCGCTGTTTCCGCTCACGCTTTCGACGCCGTGGTTATGATCCCCAATTGCGACAAGGTAATTCCGGGTATGCTCATGGCGGCGGCGCGCTTGAACCTGCCGACCGTCATCATCTCAGGCGGACCCATGCTTTCAGGTCGCGACAGCTCCGGGAAAGCGGTATCTGTCGAAACGGTATTCACCGCCGTTTCAAAGTTCGAGGCGGGCCTTATCTCAAAAGAAGACCTCTTTCATCTGGAAGAGCACGCATGCCCGACATGCGGCAGCTGCGCCGGGATGTTTACCGCCAACTCCATGAACTGCCTCATCGAGGCTCTTGGAATCGGCCTGCCCGGAAACGGCACCGTTCCGGCGGTCTACTCGGAGCGAATCCGGATGGCCAAGGAGGCCGGCATCCGGGTAATGCGCCTGCTAGAGGAGAACATAACCGCGCTGGACATCATCACGCCTGTGTCGCTGCGCAACGCAATCACGGTCGACATGGCTTTCGGCGGCAGCTCCAATACCGTCCTTCACATAACGGCGCTGGCGCAAGAGGCGAATATCGACCTTACCTACGATGACTGGTCCGCCATCTCGGCAAGAACGCCGAGTCTGGTCCGCATCAGCCCGGCAAGCGATATCTACATCGAGTCGCTCTACCATGTCGGCGGGATCCCTTCGCTCATTCGCGAGCTGGATCGCGGTGGGCTGATAGAGCGGGACGCCCCGACCATCACGGGCAAGACCATCGGCCAGATCGCCGATGAGGCAAAAGATGCCGATGGCGTCGTGATCCGCAGATTTGCCGAACCACACTTTCCCGAGGGTGGCCTGAAGATACTGCGTGGCAACCTTGCTCCAGACGGCGCGATAGTCAAGCAATCCGCCATCCCGCAAAACATGCGCGTGCTCACAGGTCCCGCGCGCGTATTCAACGATGAGGCTTCGGCAGTTGCCGCCATTCTCGGCGGAGCCATCACCGAAGGTGACGTCGTCGTCATCCGCTACGAGGGGCCCAAGGGTGGGCCTGGTATGCCAGAGATGCTTGCACCGACCGCCGCCATCTCCGGAGTACCCCACCTTGCCGCAAGCGTCGCGCTGATAACCGATGGGCGCTTCTCCGGGGCAACGAAGGGCCCCGCGATCGGGCACGTTGCGCCAGAGGCCATGGTCGGAGGGCCCATTGCCCTTGTAGCCGAGGGCGACGAGATCACAATCGACATCAACACAGGAGCCCTGACCCTTCATGTCTCGGAGGAAGAGCTCGCCACGAGAAAGTCCTCTTGGCAGCCTCGCGCTCCTCGCGTTACAAAAGGCGTGCTTGCCCGTTTCGCCAGCCTTGTGAGTTCAGCCGATAAAGGCGCGGTTCTGAAGTCGGGTTTGTGACTTTACGCCGCACTGCCCTTAGGCTAGCAGGCTAACCCACCTCGGCTGCCATCTTCGCTCGCAACTCGCCTTCACCAGCAGACACCGCACGCCTCGAAACCTCGGGCCCTCGCCTCTGTAAGCGAGATCGGTATCCTGCTTCTGGCAAGGAAGCGGCAGCCATCGTCATGGTATCTCTCTCCCGTGCGTGTGATGAAGACCGTGGTGTCCCCTGCTTGCGGAGCGGCGGAGGGAGGTGGGACCGGCGCCGCTCCAACTGCGGCAGAGCCCCACAAGCCACGATCTGCCTCGCGCGCCTCAACTTGAAACGTCCGGAAAAGCTCAGCGTACTTGACGTTTGGCGGAAATGTGTAGACCTTTGCATAGCCCGCCGAGACAAGACGCGCGTTGAGCATCTTCGAGCGCACCTCGCCAGGGGTGGAGTCAAGCGGTTGCCCGACCCACACGTATGCCAAAAGCCGCCCGTGGCGATCGCGATTCTCGACATCGGTCTCCAGCCAGACGCTCGCACCTACCGGAATCGCGCGCCTGGTGTAGGATGACGCCTCTCTTCCTAGCGGCTCGGCGCCTCCGAAAACCTCAGGGGTATCCACCCCGATAAATCGCACCTTCTCCTCGGCGCCTTCAATGCGAAATCTTGCGGTGTCGCCATCCACATGCCGAGAGACCACGGCGCGTATGGTTCGCGGCGCGTCTTGACCCGGTTCACGCTGAGGCGGAGCCTCGGCCGCTGGAGGAGGCGCAGGGGGCGTGGGCGGCAGAGTTGGCTCAGGAAGCGGAGTGGTGGGAGTGGCCGGATCCGTCTCGGGCTGAAGCGGCGCCGTCTCAGTCTGAGTGAGCCGCTCACTCCGTTCGGGTTGAAGCGTCGCGTCGGCGGCGCACCCGGAGAAAATGGCCGAAACGAGAAGGATGACAAAGATCAATATTATCTTCGACGATTTCATCTCCTATATATTATTACCCTGAAACCTGTACGGCCACGATGAACCTGCTGGAGAGAGATGAGAAGGATCGCCCTGCTTTCAGATATCCACGGTAACGCAGCAGCTCTTGACGAAGTGCTTGCGGATATTTCTGCCCGTGGAATCGCCGAACGATACTGCCTGGGAGACCTGATCGGCTATAACCGTGAGCCAACGCTGGTGACAACACGCCTCCGCGAACTGCAGATCCCCACTGTGCGCGGTAACTGCGACGAGCCCGCGGGCTCCACCGTATCTGATTTGGATCGCAAGTGGCTGGCCGGGCTGCCTTGGCAGCTGCGCTTCGAGCACCACGGCACTCGCGTGCTTCTGACCCACGGCAGCCCCAGAAGAATAAACGAGTACCTCACCCTCGACATAAGCGACTATCATCTGATGAACATGGCCGAGGACGCTGACGCTGATGTTGTTTGCGTAGGTCACGTCCACACTCCTTACCACCGCAAGGTGGCTGCGCCCTTCGGCAAAACACTTCACTTCATCTGTGCCGGCTCGGTAGGCAAACCCAGAGATGGATATCGAAGGGCTACCTGGGTGGAGTTGATTTTGGGAAACAGCGCCGAGGTCGACTCAGTAGTGCACAGAATTTAGCTCCGCCGGCCCCGCTCGCCTCAAAGACCTTGCTGACGATGCACCGCTTTCGCCAGGCGCCGTCCCACCTCCACCGCCGAGCGCAGGATTTCGGGGTAGCGCAATATATCTCCAGCCTGATCGGGTCCCTCGGCCAAAATCTCCTCAGTGTAATCAATCTCCAGATTCGCAAATACGCTGCGCGTTGTTGCAATCGCTGCGTCGAATCCAAATGGGTCCCCGCCTGCGCCGACCAGCAGCAAAGCTCCCTTCCTGCGCATCGGGACACCGGCGATCGCCTCGGAGGAGACGCGCGCGTGGCGGCGCTCCCAATATGGCTGGCAGCGATCGTAGAGCGCCTTTAGCGACGCCGGCACGGTCGCAAAGTAGACCGGAGAAGCCACCACGATCGCAGCCGCGGCATCTATTCGGGGATAAATCTCACTCATGTCGTCTTGGATAACACATGCGCCGCTCAGAGCGAAGCCGCCGCAGCCCCCACAGCCGACACACGGCTCGATTGCGTGCTCGACAACAGCCAGGCGATCGACCAGGACCCCGGAGTCCGTTATACCCGAGACGCATGCGTCCAGCAGCTGCTCGCTATTGCCGTGGCGGCGTGGACTGCCTAAGATACAGAGGATTTTTGGGGCGCCCGCATCCATATGTCACCGCCTCCGAAAAAACACCCTTTTGGTGTTCTCGAACACCGCTTGTGCAAAATCTTGCATACTCATATTTCTCGCCCCGGCGATCCGGGCAGCTATAAGCACGGCCAGTGCAGGCTCGTTCATGTAACCGCGATAGGGCTCAGGCGCCAGGAATGGGCAGTCTGTCTCGACCATTATCCGATCCAAAGGGAGCTCGGCGGCCACATCAAGTATCCCGGCTTTTCTGAAAGTTACCGGCCCGGCAAAGGAGATATGACACCCCAACTCGATCAAGGACTCCGCAACCTCGATATCACCGGTAAAACAGTGAACCACGCAGCCTGCCTCCGGCACGCCCATCTCACGCAAAACCGAGATTCCCTCCGCGTAAGCATCGCGCAGATGAATCACCGCGGGAAGTGAATGATTGTGAGCCTGCGCGAGTTGAGCTCGAAACAGCCGCATCTGTGTATCACGCGGAGAGTGATCGTAGTAGAAGTCGAGTCCCATCTCCCCCAAAGCAACAGTGCGAGGGTCAGTCGCCAGTTTTTGAAAGAGAAACTCAAGCTCAGGATAGAAGTTCTTTGCGTTGTGGGGGTGAACGCCGATAACGACGCCTACGTCTGGAGCAGACACCTCCAGGTCCCAGTCCGATAGTCGCCGGTCAGCCTCATCTCTCCACTTGCTCAAGTTATCATACGTACCCTCAGGCACCTCGGTCAGATCGGCGACGGTGAGCACCAGCGGAACTCCAGCCATAGCGGCTCGCTCCAAAACGCCCGCCGGATCGTCGAACATATCCAGGTGCGCATGCGTGTCCGCTATGGGCGCGCCAAGCTCAGGCAGATCGACGATGCGTGCTCTAGCGCGTGACTCTCTTGCCATTCCAGGCTCGTTGTTTGTCATTCGTCGTAAATTCGAGGAAACAAGGGGGTTCCCTTCACGATGCGATTGCCCGAAGGTAGTCCGCCCCACTTTGCCTGGGCCTCGATCTCTTTCACCTCATGAATATCTCCCAGGCCGAGTCGGCTCCATATATCGGCGCTTGTAATGGGCAGGATGGGAGCGCAGAACAGCGCGGCGATACGAACAGCCTCAAGAGCGTGATAGATCACGGTCTTTAGTCTGTCTGCGTGCTCCTCGGACTTTGCAAGATTCCAGGGCTCGGCGCTTTCGATGTAACGGTTGGTTTCCTTTATCAGATCCCATGTCGCCTCGAGAGCCGCCGCATAATTCAGTGCCGCCATGGCGGACTCATACCTCTCGGGCAGCAGACCCGCAATCGCGCGCAGTGAGCGTTCGCCATCTGAAAGGTCTGTCGCTGAGTCTGCGGGCACCACGCTATCAAAGTACTTCTCCGCCATATTCAGGGCACGCGAGCAAAGATTGCCCCAATCATTGGCGAGATCGCCGTTATAGCGCTGCACCATCGACTCCATCGAGATCGAGCCGTCCGCCCCAAACTGAACGTCGCGAAGGAAGTAATACCTGTACCCGTCTACGCCGAATTTTTCGACTAGGCTTTGCGGATCGACGACGTTACCTTTGGACTTGCTCATCTTTTCGCCCTTGGTCAGCAAGAAGCCATGGGCGAAGACCGACTCGGGGAGCTCGATCCCTGCGGCCATGAGCATGGCGGGCCAGATAACGCAGTGAAACCGGATGATGTCCTTGCCGACAAAGTGCACTTGGGCGGGCCAGTACCGCTCGAATCGATCCACCATGTCAGAGCTGCTCGAGCCGTACCCCGCAGCGGTGACATAGTTGAGGAGAGCATCGATCCAGACGTAGGTCACATGGTTCTCGGCGAAGGGCAGAGGCACTCCCCAGGAAAACGTCGTGCGGGAGATCGACAGATCTTTCAGTCCGCCACTGACAAAGCTAACGACCTCGTTGCGTCGAGTGGCAGGCTGTATGAATCCGGGATTGGCCTCGTAGTGGTCGAGGAGCCTTTGCTGGAACTCCGAGAGCCTGAAAAACCAGTTTTCCTCGCGAATATACTGGACGTCTCTCCCGCATCCCGGGCAAGCGCCGTCGGTGAGCTGCTCTTCGGAGTAGAAGGTCTCATCGGGCACGCAGTACCAGCCTTCATACCGGCCCTGATAAAGGTGGCCCTTATCATGCAGGGCATTCCAGAATGCCTGAACTCCGGATTTATGCCGCTCCTCTGTCGTGCGTATAAAGTCGTCGTTCGTGATCTGCAGCAGCCCCCAGGTGTCGAGAAATCTCGGTGCGATCTCGTCGCACCACTGCTGAGGAGTCATATTATGCTCGGCTGCAGCCTGCGCGACTTTCTGCCCGTGCTCGTCAAGACCGGTAAGAAAGAATACGTCGTAACCGGTCATTCGGCGGTAGCGTGCAAGTGCATCCGCGGCTATCGTCGTATATGCCGTGCCGAGATGAGGCACAGAGTTTACGTAGTAGATCGGCGTTGTCAGGTAAAACGGTTTTTTGCTCATGCTCCATCTTTCATCTTCGCCAAATGCGATGTGGGACTTTATGTGGTTTACGGAGCATAAACTCTACCGCTCGTGAGCGATCTTGTACACTTCGCTGCGGGCCAGACCTGTTTCTTTCGCAACCGCCCTTATCGCATCCGAGCGGGTAACCCCGTCAGAGATTTGGCGCTCGACCGCCTCGCGTATGCTGTTCTCGTCAAACGCCCGCTCAGCTTCCTCAAGCGGAGGGGATATCACCAGCACCAACTCGCCTTTGAGTGTGCGCTCCGACAACATCTTCGCCAAACCTTTCGCTTCACCGCGCAATATCTCCTGGTGGATTTTGGTAAGCTCACGCGCGACGACAGCTTGTCTTCCGGGCATAACGTCGGCGATAGCAGCGAGCGCGCCGGCGGCCCTGTGCGGAGACTCGTAGAAAACGAGCGTCGCATCCAGCGGCTTAATTGACTCCAGAAGCTTATGCCTGTCCCCGGTTTTTCTCGGAAGAAAACCACCAAAATAAAATGCCCGGGTCGGCGCACCGCTAAAGATCAAAGCGGTTATAGCGGCGCACGGTCCTGGCAGAACATCGACTTCGATGCCCGCCTCGATTGCCTCACGGACAATCAGCTCCCCTGGATCCGACAGACCAGGAGTCCCTGCGTCAGAGACTAGCGCCACGGTCTGCCCCGAGGCCATCCGCTCGATGAGGCCGGCGCTGTGCTTAGACGCGGTGTGCGCGTCGTAGCGCCGCATCGGCGTTTCGATCCCATAGCGACGCAGTAGTCGCGAGGTGACCCGCGTGTCCTCGGCGGCGATCAGGTCGGCTTCCCGCAGTGCATCCAGGACCCTGAGTGTCACATCGCCGAGGTTGCCTATCGGCGTCGCACAGACAAGCAGTCTACCCCTGTCACCCATCGATGGTAGGAGCCGGCGCTGGATTCACTGGTGCGGGAGTCTCGGCAACGGGCAGCGGTGACGGAGCAGCGACGGATTGCGTGGGCTCGGCGGATAGCTCGGCGCGCCGGAAGAAAAGGGTCCATGCCCCCGAGTGGAAGCTCCACCAAATCACCGCGCCCGCAGTAAGTAGCAGAAAGTCGAGAAATCCAACGGCTACCGCGCCCCAGAAGCTAAACTGCGTCACAAATGTCTGAATAGCCTCAAGCAACACCGTGCCCGAGGTCATTATTCCCCAAACGATGATGCTTATCACGAACAAAAGTAGCCACATTACGACAACATCTTTGAATCGGGCGCGCAGATCTCTCCATGCTTGACCGATAGAGCGAATTACCGACAAATCGCCGAGAACAATATGCCGCAGGCCAAGGTGTGAAAGCATATCGAGCAGTATGCCTCCGACAATCAGAAGGGGGCCTCCGATCATCATCCCACCGCAAAACACAAGAAATGGACCGGACAGATCCTCTTCCATTCCAGCCAGCAAGAGTGGGGCTGCAATCAATCCTGTGACCACAGCGGCAACTATGGCATATGGCACAAAGAGGACAATCATGAGAAGAAATATCCTTCCGAGCAACCCAAAGCCCGTCTTCCATCCTGTCCGACCTCTGACCGCCACCCCACTATCCGCGTCGGCGACAAGCCGAACCAGTCCTCCTTGCGCCGCCAGGCTGAGAACCCAAAAAGCTATAAAGAGCAGCAAGGCGGCAAAGGAAGCCCCAAAGATCAGGAAGAGATTCTCCGCGAACAGTGCCTCAAGCCCCTGGATATCCATCTCTGGCCCAAAGGCGGTAGTCGGGAAGATCAGGTAGATGTTGTATATCGAGCCCGTCGCAAAAAAGCTGAGCACCCACAGCACCTTGTGTTTCCACATGATGCTCGCTGCCTGCTTCAGTATCGGCGTGTATTCCATCCCGCACTCTCCGTTCGTGTCCGCTAAATCGGTAACAGCGCCTCCGAGTCAGGCAACCGTTATGAGGTCATACTTACGTGTACCCAATCCCATGCTCTCGGCATACGCCATGGAAATGCTTCCATCGATACCGGAGATTTTGGCGAACTTGTCAGAGTCTGCCGCAAGCCCCTCTCCCAGCGTGCCCTCCAGTCCAGGCGCCTTGACGACAAGGTCGTATGCCGCCTGGTCGATTGCGACTATATCCGTTGAGGCAAGAACGCCAATATCCGGTACAACCGCGGCGTCGGAGAAGTGCCAGCAGTCACAGTCGGGAGTAACATTCATCACGAACGACACGTATATGACTTTACCCTCCTTGCCGGCAAGGGCGCCCGCAACATGCTCCACGATCTTTTCCTGAATCGCGGCTGGCTCCGTCTTCCACTGAACGGCTATTGCGCCGAAGGGGCAAGCGGCAACACACTCCCCGCACCCGTAGCAAGTGCTGAAATCTATCTTGACTACCTTTTCATCCTTGAGCGTTATCGCGTCTACCGGACACCACTTGACGCATCTGGCGCACGCAGTGCACTTATCACCATCGACCGCGGGGCGGAAATCGGCGTGCATGCGCTGTTTGGCACTTCTACATCCAAGTCCCATGCCCACGTTCTTTATGGCACCACCAAATCCGGTAGCCTCATGGCCTTTGAAGTGGGTGACAACAACCATGGCGTCGGCATGAATCGCTGCAGAGCCTATCCTCACAGTGTCGAAGTGTTTGAATCCCTCTATCGGGACGTCTATAGCTTCACGTCCATCAAGCCCGTCAGCGATCACTATCGGGGCCTCCACGGTCGCATAGGAAAATCCATTGCGAAGAGCGCAAACGATGTGATCCACGGCGTTCGAGCGCTGACCGCGATATAGCGTGTTGGCATCTGTGAGGAAGGGGTTGCCCCCTGCCTGCCGTATCCTCGATACCACTTCGCGAACGAACACGGGGCTCACAAAGCCGGTGTTCCCCTGCTCGCCAAAGTGCAACTTGACCGCGACCATATCCTTGTCAGCCACCACTCGAGCAAGACCAGCCTTGTCCAGCAAGGTGCCGGCTCTTGTAACCAGCGATTTCTTACCCAAAGATCTCACAGGGGCAAAATAGACCTCGGCTTTGCTACCGGAGCTCATCTGCTCAGCCCCTCTTTGCTGTCGCTTTCCTCAAACGCCAAGGCCGCAGCACCTAAAACTCCCGCATCATTACCCAGCTCGGCCGGAACCACCTTGACATCGCGTTTGCCGGCAAGACCCTCTGCCGCGATGATCTCGGCAGCCCTATCGATCAGAAATGGGCACGCCTCGCCGATCCCTCCGCCAACCACAATCATCTGTGGATTGAGCAGGTTAACGAGTCCCACCAGCCCTCTTCCGAGAATCACCCCGGCCTCCATCAAAATCTCTGTAGCCGCCTCATCGCCCGCTAAAGCTGCCTTGACGATGTCCTCGGCTGTCAGTACGTCAGGATCACCGCCTGCCTGCTCCAAAATCGCGGCTCCACGATAGGTTTTGGCGAGCTCCCGGCCTCTTGCGGCAAGAGCCGGACGGCCTAGATAGCTCTCAATATGACCGTTCCCGCCGCATGGACAGGGCGGGCCGTCCATCTGAACTACCATGTGGCCAACTTCGGCCCCAAGACCCCGAAACCCGCGGTATGGCTCTTTCCCAATGAACATTCCGCCTCCAACACCAGTCCCCAGGGTTATCATGAGAAAGTGCCGCACAGTCCTGGCAGCCCCGTATCGAGACTCCCCGAAAGCAGCCAGATTTCCATCGTTGTCCAAGATCACCTGGTGCTTGACCCTTGACATGACTAAAGCGCGAACATCCACTCCTGCCAAAGGAAGGTTCGTGCAAAACTCTACGTGCTGCCGAGCGAAGTCGATCTGGGCCGGAAGACCCACACCGATTCCAGAGATTTCTCCTGCTTGCACGGTGCAAGATACCTCTCCGATGAGATCTATGATCGCATCGACTATCGCAAAGGGCCCACCGCGCGGCGTCAGGGCTTTGGCGTCTCTCAGGATGCGACCTTTCCGATCCACCAACCCTACCGCTATCCGGGTTCCTCCTACGTCAACGCCTATGGCGTAATTGGCATGCATGAAACCTCCTGGCTTGGATCAACTGTCAGACTCATCGGCGCCGGCAACCCTGTAATATCAGTACTCCCAACGAATGCCCCTCTGCTGGATGATGCCCATATCGAACATCTTTTTCATCATCTCTTCTTCTGTCACTCCAAAGAGGCGCGCTAGGTAGCGATAGTCGTTAAACCACTTCTGCGCCTGATCCATGACCAGGTAAGCAGGGGTGATGAGCTCATCGGCTACGATGGCTGCGTCCAGATGCTCTTCGTTGGTATTCCTAGGATAAGAGCTCGAAGAATCCGCAAGCACTATCACCATGTGCCCCACCATATGCGCGAGAATCTTTCTTCGCGTGTACTCATCTTTGGCTGCATTGACAAGGATCACCGGGAGCCCATCCTCATTTATCGTCGCTCCGCCAAAAAAGGCAGGCATTACGACATCGCGAACCGGAATTCCGTACCCCCGCGCCATATCTTCAATTGGTACGGGAGGCTCTTCCACCCCCGCACGCTTCAGGGCGGCCTCAGCAAGGCTTCTATAGTATGAATCGGTACGTAGTGGCACGGTGCTCTTTTCTCAATCTCGGGAACTATGATATTGAAAGCGAGTATCTTATGAAACAGTATCCTTCACTATAGATATGACCGCGCATTGGTCGATAACAAATATGAGCATACGCGATACAGGCCGAAAGGAGGCGCTGGTGGAGCACGAGGACATACTTTTCGCCGAGGAGCTGCTTCGTCTCCTCGCGCTCTCCGCTAGCGCATCTCGCCTCTACCCCCCGTCAAGCCCGATGCCCGAACAGGCAATCGCCAAGTTTGTCGACCGCTCGAACGAGATCGCCGAGGCGTTGGGCACAATCCAGCTTGGAGTAAATCCTGACGGCTTCAGCATGGGAAACGACACCCTGACTGGATCGCAAGCCCAAATGGCTTGGCTCGCTGAGACTCTTCACTCGATGCAGGTCGGACAGCTGATCGTATCTTCGGGTGTCACGCACGATGAGGTGATGGCGTTTGTCCATGTAGTCAACTCCGACCCTGTCTCCGTCCGGCAAAGAGGGGTTCGCTCTCTGCTCACAGGCGCAGGCGTAACACATATCGCGGTTATTGAAGTCACCCTTAGGTCATCCACCGAAGAAGGAATACTCGGTCTCGACTTGACCAGCGCGCCTATAGCCGAGATCAGCCAAGAGGCAGTAGCCGCAGTTGAGCTGTGGTCGGATTCAGCCCGCAGTGGTTCCGGGCGTGACGATCTACGAGAGGCGATCGATCGGCTCGAAGCTGCCGCTCGCGATCTTGCCCTGACGCGTATAGCAGCAGCTCTCATGCAAGTCGACGAGCACACCAGGCTCAAGCTGATAGGGATGTCATTGGAGCCGGATCTCTCTGGCCGTCGAATGACCGGGCTTCACAATGTGCTTTCGCGCCTGCAGCCATCGGCGCTGGCTCGCCTGCTCACTTTGGCTGCCACGAGCGTTCCAACGGATCCGACCAGAATGGTAAGTGCGCTTGAGCTTCCTCCTTCGCTGATGGATCAAGTTTTCCAGCTGCTCTCCCCCTCCCCCCGCTCCGAAGAGGAGTGCGGTGTGCCGGAAGATCCGGAGATAGAAGAGATTGCCCGCGTGATGGCATCGCAGGACAACTACTCTGACATCCAACAGCTATCGGCCAAATCTTCAGCGATTGCGACCAGCAAGGCTCTCCAGACTACTGTAGCCATTTCTCGGATAACCCCCTCGGCGGATTCGGTCATGGCCATCGGTGAGGCCCTTGTGCCGGCAGCGCGGCAGGGCTCCTTCAATGCGGTCAGGGAGGCAATCAATCGCCTCGACGAGCTTGCTTCGATCCCTGCACTCGCACTCGAAATTGAGCAGGCAAAGTCCAAAATGCACGATCCTGAGATTTTGCTCGACTTATGCAGGGCTACATCCAGCAATGCCGACGCAGCCATGGCAGGTGAAATATTACGGCTAGGGGGAGCCGCAGGAGCCGAGGTGCTTTTGCTCTTTCTCGGCGAAACCAACGACCATACGCGCTCACTTTTCAGGCCTGTGGCGCGCACTATGGGCGAGCAGCTGCTGACCGCAGCGGGCCGCCTGGTCAAGACTGGAGATGCGCCTGCACTTTTGGGCATACTCAAGGCACTCTCACTGATGGCGGATGACCGATCGGTTCCTGTTATAGTCCAGGCCATGAACCACCTGGACGCACAGGTAAGGCGAACTGCAGTTACAACACTGGCAGACATGCCCGGTAGCAAGAGCAAGTCTGCTCTGGCCGGGGCCGCATCCCATTGGGACCCGGAGACGCGTCGTTTTGCGATTCGGGAAATTGCCAGGGCAAAAGCGACCGAAGCGATCCCCGCGCTTGTTAGAATTCTGTTGGATATCAACATATTTGAGAGGAATCACGAGCTAAAGAAAGAAGTCATCAAGTGTCTTGAGTCACTTGGCTCGCCCGAGGCGCAGCGCCCGCTGAAACTTTTGGCGAACCGGCGCTTCGTTTTTGGCAGGCAAAACAAGGAGTTGCGATACCTGGCTAATCAGGCACTCGCTCGTATTTCTGAAACTTTGGATCGAGACAAGGGAGCGAACATAGATGAGCGATAGACCCGATGGCATGCCAGCTGATGAAGAACTTCACTCCCCCGAACAGGTTGCAGGCGAGGCGCAGCCGATGACAAAGGTGCCGTTCTCTACCCCCCGGAAGTTAGAGCGGGCCAAAGAGCTGGTTCGCACACTGGCTGTGGCCCACACGAACTCACAGCTATACCCAACAACGCATCCTTTGCTGATAGGCTCGATGGACGACCTTGTCGCAGCTGTCGGTGAGATTGGAGCGCTAGGCTTTGAGCAGGTGACCTTGAATCTTTACAAGAAGACGCTTTTCGTTGAAAACCAGGTATTCCCCGAGGAGAGCGTGACCTACCACAGGCTGGTAGACGAGCTGTTGGGGCGTGGAGTCTCGGCGGTCACATTCCTGGACGGCTTCTCGAGAAGCGATGCACTAGCGCTGATCAGCCTCTTCACTGATACTCAGATACACGATATCTCTTCGGCCCAATCGTTTCTGGATGCCATTGGCGCCAGAAGTGTTTCGGTAGCAGAGACCACTCTCGACAAGGCCGATGGTGAATCACAGCGCCGAGAGAACAAGATCATCGCCAAAGAGGTCTACGACACCGGAATCTCGGCGATGAGAGATCTTGAGACGAGAATCAAGCTGGGGAAGGCCTTCGAGACCGACTCGCTACAAAATGTTGTCAGCTCACTGTTGGACAATTTGTTCCGGGATCCTGCCGCGGTATTAGGCCTGACAGCGATAAAGAGCCACGACGACTACACTCTCAACCACGCCATCAATGTGTGTATCCTGTCGATCTCGCTTGGCACCTCTCTCGGCCTTGACGATCTGTCACTTAGGTCACTCGGCCTGTCGGCGCTGCTTTATGACATCGGCAAGGTGCGCGTTCCCGAAGGAATCCTGAACAAACAAGGTCCACTCACTGCCGAGGAGTGGCAGGTAGTCAAGGGGCACACCACGAATGGGGCGGATCTTCTCAAGCGAATCCAGGTGGTAGATCACATGCCGATGGTCGTCGCCTACGAGCATCACGTAAGGCACGACATGCAGGGATACCCAGATGCGACATCCGCCGAGGGTCAGCACCTTTTCAGCAAGGTCGTAGCATTGTGCGACGCCTACGACGCGATGACCACCCGAAGGCCCTTCCGGCGGGAAATCCGCCCTGACAAGGCGCTGGCTGTACTCATGCAAGGACGCGGGAAAGCGTACGATCCTTCTCTGACGAAGTCTTTGGTCGCCATGCTCGGAATCTATCCGATGGGGGCCATTGTGCGCCTGGACGATGACTCTATAGCCGCCGTGTTCCGCGTCAACAGCGATGACCTTTTGCGGCCGAGAGTCAAAGTGTTGGCCGACCCGGAGGGACGCTGGTTTTCCGAGCCACAGGTGCTGGATCTGCGAGTCATCGATCCAGGAACCGGGTCGCATGTAAGGAGCATTGGAGAAGTTGTCTCCGCAAGCGAGGCCGGGATAGACGACGTCTGGCAGTACCTATAGTGCGCCTGGCCCACCCAATGGGTCGCCGAAGTGCCTCCAGTAGATTAGCCAAAATGACATATTGCCCCGCATGTGCGGGGTGTACCGATAGAGTGTATGAGTTGAGGCGTTTGTCGGTCTAACCACACTACCGCTGATCCTTAGCTCGATGCCAGGGCGAAATCCTGCGGTGTTTCGGTCCAGGACACGAGCACCGTGCCATATCTGCCTGCCGAAGCCCTCGAATTGAGGCAATGTGCGGCTATCCATCTTCCCGCACCCCATCGCCCAATCAAGGGCGCGCTGCTCCGGATTTCGGCGAGACAGCAACGACTGTTCCTTCTGGAGAGTCGCAAGTATCACTTTCGGATTAACTCTCCACGCAAGGGCAGCCTCTTCGATCATCTCGGCAGTGCTCATCATCACACCTGCATGATTGGGAGCCCTGTAGCGCGCCAATATACCTGTCTGTTGCTCCAGAAACGCCTGTATCTGTTGAGCGTTCATGGAGTCGGCATCTCTAAAGTTCGCATCGGATATGATGGTGTCCGGATTGAACTCCGAGGACGGCGACGAAGTCGCAGGTCGTCCCGAGAATTGAGCGGCGGCTGCTGCGGCTGCTGCTTGCCTCATCATCTCCGCCAGATCTGTCCCCAATGAAGCTGCCTGCGTTTCCTGGGCTTCTATGTCAGCCTCTATCCGCTCACGCGTCGCATCAGCTTGATCTTGCATTTCAACAAGATGCTGCTCTCGGGCGCTCAGGGAGTGATGCAGCCACTCGCTCTCAACACGCGCCAACTTCATGTCTCGCATCATATCCGCATCTCGCTCGTTGACTATCGCCATGTAGCGGTAACGAGAGAACAGCTCGGTAAGTGACTCCGCCTGAAGCAGCACCTTGAGAAGGTTTCCCCACTCCCCCCGATAAAGCTCCTCGGCTCTTGCGCCTACCGCCTGCTCCTTGCGATGCAATTCGGCATCCACTACATCGATTTGCGCCCGCACTTCATCAATCTCCAGGCGGGCGCTCTCGAGTCTGCGGCTCAGGCGAACATACTCGGCTATCTCCTGATCGAGGGCGACTCGCATCCTGTCGAGCTCACTCAATGCTGCCTGCTGCTCGGCGCGCTTGGCCTCAATTTCTGCCGAGGAGGGAGCTCCCACAGCAACCTGCGTCGCCCCAGAGAGGAAAGCCGCCAGCAACAGTGGGGCTGTCAGTAGCAGCAGCCATACGTTGTGGTTGTGTGTCCTGATCTGACCGCCGAGCATGACACCTCCCTCAAATGCGACCCTCAAGCCCCCAGTGCGGCATCGGAAAGCATCAGCGTTTCACCTTTGAGTCATCTGCGACCATCGATAGCAGGAACGACACGATACTCACAACTATACCCCCGAGAAACGCCGGCCAAAAACCGTCGACGATAAATCCGATCCCAAATAGATTGTAGGAAATCCAGGACGAGGCCCACAGCACAAAAGCATTGATAAAGAGTAGCCCGATACCCAGGCTTAGCACCACAAACCCGCATGTCAAGAATGTCAGCAGCGGCTTGAGTGTGGCATTTAGCAGGCCAAGGATGAGGGCAGTGATCGCAAATGCGATAAACGCCTCATCGCCCTCGACTGTTATTCCAGGAACCACAAACGCAGCCACCACAAGAGCTATGGAGTTGATTAGCCAACGGATGAGTAGTCGCATAAGTCACCTCTAACCTGAGCGTGCTATCCAGACTCTAACCCGAGTATGCCATCCAGAATTATCCGATACAAATATGGCGGGAGTGACGGGGCTCGAACCCGCGACCTCTGGCTTGACAGGCCAGCGCTCTAACCAACTGAGCTACACCCCCGAATCCGGGGCGCCATCTGCGGAAAAGACAGCGAACGGAATTGTACATTGACGGTGGTGGCGATGTCCAGCCGACAAAGTCAACTTCGCCAAAATCGCCCTGCCATTACTTATAGCTACTTTAGGCTATTTTACAACTGCTGGTGTCGTCTTGGTGTCATATCTTGGGTATCCTTCAAGTGCATCTTGTGCGCTTGTATTGCTTACGTCTTTCGCTAGAGTGAATTCGCCCGGCTACAGGAGGAGGTGTCACGATGAATCCAGTGGTGGACAGAGACCTCTGCATTGGATGTGGGACATGCGAAGACCATTGCCCTGAGGTTTTTCGGGTAGATGAAGGTGGACTCTCTTACGTCCTGGAAGAGGATCCTGATGCCGAGCTTTATGGCGCCATCCGCGACTGCGTCGAAGCTTGCCCCGTCGGCGCAATTAGTTTTGCCAGGTGAATCGTGCAAGAGCTGCAAGGCATTGGCAAAATGCTCCTTCTTTTTGGAGCGGCGATCGCACTAATCGGCGGACTTCTTTGGGCCGGAAGCAAACTTGGGCTTGGCGCACTCCCAGGAGATCTGCGTTTCGGCCGAGAAGACTGGGGTTGTTACCTGCCGATTGCCACATCGATCGTTCTTTCGCTACTGCTGACGGTGTTGCTCAACGTTCTCTGGAGATGGTTCGGAAAATAAGTGTGCTGCTGGTAAGCCGAATATGCTGGCGGCCCATAAGTGCACTGTGATTCATAAGGCAATCTTGATGGTGGGCGATGAGGGATTTGAACCCCCGACTTCCTCCTTGTAAGGGAGGCACTCTCCCGCTGAGTTAATCGCCCACGCTGATTCTGCACCGCTAATTGTATACTGGCAAAAACCATTTACAAGATTGGTATTTCTCGCATTCGAATGCCATCGCCTCTCCGCTGTTTGTAAGTCGGGTATCCTGAATATTTATATAACTTAACTCTTTACAAAATTTGTTAAGCTTTGCTAAGGTTGACCCCCTGTATGCGATCCCGCCTACCAGACTGAGGCACCAAGCCAAACATCAACGAAAATGAGGCACCGATGCAACTTTTCAATAAGAAAAAAATAAGCGTCATAGTGGAAAGGGCGTTCAGCAGCAAGGTGATTCACTTGCTCGAAGAGCTCGGAGTGGGCGGATACACCATTTATCCAGAGATATCCGGCAAAGGCAAGCACGGCGCCCGAAACGGACACACCGAATTTGCAAGCGGCATTTTGGGTAACGTGGAAATCGTCACCATCGTCAGTGAAAAAACAGCTGAGCCTATCCTGAAGGAGCTGGCTGACATTATTGAAAGTGGCGTCGTAATAATAGTGCACGTCATCGACGTACAGGTGCTACGTAAAGACTACTTCGCGTGATGCGGCCTTGATAGATTGCGCACGAAGGGGAGAAGACCATGAACTTCAGTGATATCCTGCCAAGTCTTTTTGCTCCACCGATACTGTTCTTTCTGCTTGGGATGGTTACCGTTTTGGTAAAGTCCGACCTGGAGATACCACCGGAGATCGTAAAGGGAGCTTCGATATTTCTGTTGCTCTCCATTGGACTTACAGGAGGTCTGGAGGCAGTCAATGCGGTAAGGGCCGATCCGGATTTCCTCTCCGTAATTTTGGTCCTGATGGTTTTCAGCATCCTCATCTCATCGATGACGGCGATATTTGGCGCAAAATTTCTGGAAAAAATAGTTGGGCTCAAGACGGCCGACGCATGGGGTACTGCGGGACTCTATGGAGCGGTGAGCTCTGCGACGCTCCTGGCCGCTATCGGTATCGTGGAGCCATTCAAGGCCGCCGCTCCTGAAGAACTCATCTATGGCGGGTGGATGCCTGCTGTAAATGTGTTTCTTGACGCTCCGGGAGTAATTGCGGCAGTTTTTCTGGGAAGAATGGCGCTTGAACAGTCGAAAGGTAAATCACGAGTCGCCCTTGACAAGAAAGAGCTCTTTCGAGATTCGGTTTTTGGCTATGCGATTTGGTTGATGATATGCGGACTCATCGTCGGCGGATTTGCACAGCTGTTTTCTCCGAACAGATTAGAAAGCGCAATGGCTTTCTTTGATGAGCTGTTCATCGGAATACTATGTATCTTCCTGCTGGAGATGGGTATGACCGCAGCAAGAAGACTTGGGGAGCTAAAAGAACTTGGTAGCAGCCTCATCCTGGCCGTCGTTGCCGCCTTCGGAATGCCACAGATTTGGGCAGGTTTCGCAATAGCAGCCGCTTACGTAGCCCACCTTATGTTTCCGGGAATGCTCGGCTGGGGAGATGCGTTCGTTTTCGCCGCAATGGCGGGAAGCGCGTCATATATATCAGCCCCTCCGGCGATTCGCGCCGCGCTTCCTGAAGCAAATCCCACCATATATCTTGGAATGTCCCTTGCGTTGACATTCCCGTTCAATATGATCGTGAGCCTGCCCTTATGGATGATTATTTGCCGTGCAATATGGGGTGCCTAGGTACCCTGTCCCATACTGGCGTGATAGCTCTGTAGCGACCTGACACCATCCGCCGAGTCGCGCCGCGCATCGATCCCATTGAGCGCGGCAACGGCTGCCGCAGTGGTCGTTATATATGGCACCTTGTGTTTTATGGCTGCCTTGCGAATGTAAGAATCGTCGAACTCGCTTATCTTTCCGGCAGGCGTATTGATGATCAGTTGAATTTCACCGTTCTTGATAGCATCTTCAATGTTTGGCCTGCCTTCATGTAGCTTGAGAATCGACCTTGATGATACCCCGTTCTCCGCAAGGAAGGCGTGTGTCCCTGCCGTAGCCCTTATGGAAAAGCCTAACTGCGAGAATCCTTGGGCTACCGACAGAATGTGCTCCCTATCATGCTCAGCAACGGTAATGAGCACGGATCCATCTGCAGGAAGTTTCGAGCCCGTGGCTTCCTGCGACTTATAAAACGCCAATCCGAAAGAGCTTCCCATTCCAAGGACCTCGCCGGTTGAGCGCATCTCCGGACCCAGCACGGGATCAACCTCGGGAAACATATTGAACGGAAAGACCGCCTCTTTCACGCCAAAATATGCGAACGTCGCTTTCCTGGGGCTAATCCCTGACAGTTTTGCGCCAAGCATCACCCTGATCGCAAGACTCACCATCTGCGTACCGCAAACCTTTGAGACTATGGGTACCGTCCTCGAGGCTCGAGGGTTTGCCTCCAAGACATATACCTGGCCATCTGCGATCGCGTATTGCACATTCATCAGCCCAACAACCCCAAGTTCGACCGCGATCTTTCGGGTGTATTCCTCAATGAGGTCGATGTGCCTGTCTGAAACAGAAACCGGCGGAATAACGCATGCGGAATCTCCTGAATGAACTCCGGCATACTCGATATGTTGCATCACCGCAGGGACAAATGCTTGTAGTCCATCACTAACCGCATCAGCCTCGCACTCGATCGCATTCTCCAGGAACCGGTCGATGAGAAGCGGGTGATCCGGACTAACCTCGGCTGCTGACTCAACATAGCGTAAAAGCATCTGCTCATCGTGCACGACCTCCATGCCTCGGCCACCCAAAACATAGCTGGGACGAACCATCAGCGGATAGCCAATGCTGCGAGCGACCGAAAGCGCCTCGTCAAGCGCGAATGCGACGCCTGCTTTGGGCATCGGGATTCCAAGCATCGCCATCATTCGGCGGAACCGATCACGGTCTTCGGCGAAATCTATCGCCTCAGGAGATGTCCCGATGAGGGGGACACCGGCGACCTGAAGCTCGGAAGCCAGGTTCAGCGGGGTCTGCCCGCCAAATTGAACGATGACGCCTTCTGGCTGCTCTTTTTCGTAAATCGCCAGAACGTCCTCTACAGTAAGCGGCTCAAAATACAGCTTGTCGCAGGTGTCATAGTCAGTTGAGACGGTCTCGGGATTGCAGTTCACCATAATTGTCTCAAAGCCAAGTTCCCTGAGCGCGAAAGCGGCATGCACGCAGCAATAATCGAACTCGATTCCTTGGCCGATACGATTGGGTCCTCCGCCGAGGATCATAATTTTTCTGCGATCGCTGACCAGCACAGAATCGACTGCGCTGTACGACGAATAATAGTAGCTCGTCGGTTCATCGACCCCCGAGACGGGAACCGGGTGAAAACCGGGGGTGATCCCGAGAGCTTTTCGGCGCTCCCTGATAGCGGACTCCTTCACGCCGAGTAACATCGCGAGATAGGCATCGCTAAAACCGTCTAGCTTAGCCTGTCTCAACAACTCATCTGGGAGCATGGTGTTCTTATCGCCAGCCCCCGCTACTCCTGATGGGCCGGCGTAAGCGAGAATCTGCTCTTCCAGCTCGACCAGCTCTTGCATTTGCTCGATAAACCAATGCTTGATGTGGGTTTTGGCATACAGATCTTCGACACTGACACCCTTGCGAAGCGCTTCGTACATAATGAACTGTCGCTCACTTGAGGGACGCACGAGCAGTCCCATCAACTCCTCAGCAGACATGGCGTTGAAGTCCTTCGCGAAACCGAGACCGGATCTGCCGATCTCCAGGGATCGGACCGCCTTGTTTAGAGTTTCCTTATAGTTTTTGCCAATGGACATGACCTCGCCGACGGCGCGCATCTGCGTACCGAGTTCATCAACAGCCCCCGGAAACTTTTCGAACGCCCAGCGAGCGAATTTTGCCACCATGTAGTCGCCCGAAGGGGTATATCGATCGAGTGTTCCTTCACGCCAGTAAGGCAGCTCCTCCAAAGTGAGCCCTGCAGCCAGCAGCGCGCTGACAAGAGCAATCGGCAACCCTGTAGCCTTACTGGCAAGTGCGGATGAGCGCGAGGTGCGTGGATTAATCTCTATGATCACGATCCGACCTGACTTGGGATCGTGCGCCATCTGCACATTGAATCCGCCAATAAGCCCTATTGCATCTGCAATATCATATGAATGCTGCTGAAGCATCCTTTGGGTTTCAGCCGAAATGGTAAGCATGGGAGCAGTGCAAAGCGAATCTCCCGTATGTACCCCCATCGGATCCACATTTTCGATGAAGCATACGGTAATCTTCCGACCTTCGGCATCGCGAATAACCTCTAGCTCAAGCTCCTCCCAGCCTATTATGGACTCTTCCACCAGTATCTGCCCTACACGACTTGCCTGAATACCTCGGGCGGCTATTGTCCGTAGCTCCTCAACGTTGTAAACAATCCCGCCGCCAGTGCCGCCCATCGTATAAGCCGGCCTGACCACAGCTGGATATCCAAGATCGGCTGCTATCAGCTCCGCCTCTTTGACAGTATGAGCAGTGACGCCGCGTGGCATCTCTAGCCCAATGGAGTCCATTGTCTCCTTGAAGATCAGCCTATCCTCGCCGCGCTGAATTGCCTCTGCGCTAATCCCTATAAGTTTGACGCCGTACTCATCCAGAACTCCAGCATGCACCAGCTCAGAGGAGAGGTTCAGTCCCGTCTGGCCGCCGAGATTTGGCAATAGCGCGTCCGGACGCTCCTTGGCGATAATCTCGGTCAATGTCTGGAGATTCAGCGGCTCAATGTACGTAGCATCCGCCATTATCGGATCAGTCATTATCGTGGCCGGATTGGAGTTGACCAAAACGATCTCGTACCCAAGCGAGCGCAACGCCTTGCATGCCTGGGTTCCTGAGTAGTCAAACTCGCATGCCTGCCCAATTACTATTGGCCCAGACCCGATTATTAGCACTTTCTTGATATCGTCTCGACGCGGCATTTAACCCCCTCTTCTGCTTTTTTTCCTAAGCAATTGTATTGCTTTCGCTTCGCATAGAGTAGACCGCGCGAAACCAGTCGGTTAGAGCACGGATATGCAACTGATCTATATTGTGGGGCACATTTGAATATGCTGCAGGTTTATACAAATATCCATTAGCGAACCTCTACCAGGTAAATTGTTGATTGAGGGGGGCTTTCTGGGGCGTCCTCCTGAAAAGCCACCGCCGCAAAGGTGTTCTCATCGGCTGTATAAATTATACCGAAGGTGGTACCCAGCTTTTCGGTAAGGTTCTCATGCCGACTGTGATCTTCCGTGTCGTAGATTATTAGATGCTGTTTTTCGTCAATCACGGCTAATTTTGAGCCTGCAACTTCATGATGGTTGATGAAACGATCCTCAATCAGTGGTGTAAAAGTTGCCTCCTTGGTTGAGTAATAACCAAATTGCTGCACTACCCAGTCCCACTCGACAAAATTATCGAAGTTTATGGAATAGAGATGGTCCCCAAAGCGCTCAACATAGCCTGGATAGCGAAAACGAATATCCTCCACCCGAAAATCTTCAACTCGGATACCTTCTGACTCCAAGCCCCGCGCAGATTCTTCATCGATATGAGCGATGCGATAGTGGCCTACCCCGCCTATGATGTCTGTCCAAAAAAGCTTTCCGCCGGACAGGCTTACAAAAGCGTTATAAAAACCAGGCAAATGAACCTTAGCCACAACCTGAGTCTTGCCTTCAGAAAGATCATGAACAGCGATCCCGTACTGCCCCTCTTCTGTCTCATCCATCCACGCGACCAGATCGCCTTCCAGCGCGGGACCGAATATCGACTGGTCAGAGGCCAGTGTTGTTACTTCCCCTCCGAGCCTTGGCCGAGCCAACAGGTTCCCACCGCTCTCCCATACGATCCAATCATTATTGACTCTCAGCCATTCAATTTGATCCGAAGATTTGAGAACCACCTCTTCACGTTGGGTGCGAAAGTCGAAGGCTATTATCGTGTCTTCTTTGCCGCTATCGGGATCGGTTTCAGCTTGCATATATAACAGATCCCCGACTTTACTGATCATGCCCGTGCTAGCGTATGGCATCACAACCTCGGTCAGCTCCCCATATAGCGGTTCTTCTGAGGCCGGATCCGGCGAGCCTCCTCCTCCCTCGCACCCCACAAGCGCTACGCCCGACAACCCTAGCAATAACGACATTCCTACGATCGCCCACTTCATGCCATGCCTCCCCTTCCTTGAGCATTATCTGCACCATACTGGTAAGGACAGGAATCCGTTTATCCCTGTCCTTACTTGTTACCAAACCATTGCCATATTCGTACCTGCTCGATCAGCCTCTAGGCAAGCCCTGAAAAGACCCCTTGTTGTCGAGGTGCCCACGGGATCCCAGTGTGCGCCGAAAAAGCGGCTATCCCAATGTGGATCGACGCTGCGCATCTTCACTACCGTGGCGCGCTCGTCGTAGCCGCTGATTGATATGTAGTGACGCGATGACCGACCCTCATACCTGGGTACATACCGCGTCTGAACAAGGATTACCGGAACCGTCCCTGGAGATGCCGAGTGATGAAGTGATATTCCCACCCTCCAGCGAAAGGCCCACAGCGGATTCGATTGGTTCGTCAAATCTGATGCCGCATAATTTACGCGGCCGAATACTCCATTGTAGCTATTCAAAGCCCTGGCTATCCCAGTAGTAAGACTGCCTGACTGCGTGGTTCCGATACGTCCTGCTAGTGTCGCTTGCGAAGGAAGAGGCAGCCTGGGATTGCTTACCCTCCTGTGCCAGGCTAAACTCTGTCGCGCCGAGGCGGGCCCGCACCACCAACCGGTTTCTTGCCTAAAGTTCGGAACGTCTCGTGTGACAAAACCAAAGCTGCCAACAGCTAGCCCCTCGGAAATGATTCCCATTGCGCCCACTGTGCCCTGCGAAGATACTTCCCCTCCTTGAAGAGCTTGCTCTTTGGCTGCGGTCAACTCTGCCCATCGCCGAATCTCGGCTTGCGTCAGCGTCGGGTCTTCGACAGGCGCCCCATTTTCCAACGACCTCGGCGAATTTGGTGCGGCATATACCGGGCTAACCAGCAAAGCGGTCATAGCAACCACCGCAAGCGACATACAAAATCTCTTGGATCCCCTCAAATATTTAATTCTCATAAAACCCCCCCATTACCTCAGCATGTAACTGCCGAGAAAACATATCCGCCTTCTGGCATCCCTCCGCCAGAGGCATATCAATCTTACAGCGATACAATCGTACTAGTTACGCCAACTGGGATCCCCTCACGACTCCTATCTGGCGTGGATCTTTACTGCCATCTCATAAGCAACACCTCCCCATAATCTGCTGCTACGGATCTCCCCCGTACTGCCCTCCCCACCCACTGCGATTACCTCGCTAAGCCTAATCGCTAGAACCTAACACAATCTAACAGTTTCCTATACCCCCCATACCGAAAAAGCGCTCGAAGAACGCAGCCAGCTTGTCCAACACCGTTTGCTTTTTCACCGCATGGCCGTTGTCTTTGCTGAACCTTGAAACCGGCGGCAGGATCTTCGTGATGGCGGTGCCGGTGACCGGGATCGCGCCGTCCCGAAACGCATTGTCGATAAACGCCTTCGTTTCATCGACGTTGAGACCTTCATCGGCGATGATCCGGTCAAGCTCCTCCGCCTTCTTGGTCGCAATGAAGGCGATCCACTCCACATCGACCTTGGCGTTCACAGAGACGGAATCCACAAACTGCTCGATGAGGTCTTTTTTGTTGCGCAAGCTGGGGCTGGCATTGACCGCGCGCTCGATGGTGGCCCGGATCTCTTTGTCTTCGCCCGAGCCTTTCTCCTTCAGATACTTTTCGACCAGCATCAGGATGTAATCAACGTTGATCTCGACCTGTTTGATCAGCTCGATCTCGAACACCACATCGTCGATGATCGACTCCTTTTCCGCTTCCGATGCGTTGCGGAACTCGGTGTACAAGTTGAGATACCAGCTCTGGTAATCCTGGAAATCGCGACTGCTGAGGATTTCGTTGCCTGCGAAATCATCGAATGCCGTAAGAATGTTTTTCAGCCGCAAGATGACGCCGAAAAGCTTGATGAACGCCTTCTGCGCCGCTTCGCCGACGATGGCCTTATCGAGCGGAAACTCCTCAGTCAACTCCTTGATCCGCTCCTGGTACTCGTTGTAGTACTCGGCGTAAGGTTTCAGCAGCGCGATGCCCTTGGCGTCCTTGTTGCCGAATAGGGCCAGCGCATCGTTGGTTTCCTGCTCAAGATCGCGGAAGGAAACGATGTTGCCGAAGGTCTTGACGGAGTTGAGGATGCGGTTGGTGCGCGAAAAAGCCTGGATCAGCCCGTGGGCACGCAGGTTCTTGTCCGCCCACAGGGTATTGAGCGTGGTGGCATCGAAGCCGGTCAGGAACATGTTGACCACAATCACCACATCCAGCTCGCGTTTTTTCAGCCGCTCCGACAAATCCTTGTAGTAGTTCTGAAACTTGTCGCTTGATGTGTCAAAGCTCGTGCCGAAAAGAGCGTTGTACTCTTTGATCGCAGCATCCAGAAAATCGCGTGAGCTTTGATCCAGCCCTTCGGTTTCGAATTCCTCCTCAGTCAGGAGACCATCGACTTCTTCCTCGTTGGCGGTAAAACTGTAGATCAGGCCCACCTTGAGACGCCGAGCAGGAGGCAGCTCTTTTTCTTGCTCGGCGAATTCGGCGTAGTATCGTTTGGCCGCGTCGATGGAGGCTGTGGCGAAAAGCGAGTTGAACCCGACCAGCCGCTGGCCCTCGACGTGGTATGAGGCGGCTCGCTTGGTTTTCTGGTCGAAGCGCTCTCGGATATAGCCCACTACCTGCTTGATACGTTCCGGGGCCAACAGCGCCCGCTCCGTGTCAATGGCCGAGACCTTTTTGTCCTTGATAGTCGGCGATGTCTTGATCGTGTTGATGTAGTCGATGCGAAAAGGCAGCACATTTTTGTCGTTGATGGCATCGACAATCGTGTAGGTGTGCAGCTTGTCGCCAAAGGCCTGCTCGGTGGTGCGCATAAGCGGGTTGCCGCGGCTGGCTGCGTTGTCGGCAAAGATCGGTGTGCCGGTGAAGCCGAACAGGTGGTAGCGCTTGAATGCCCGTGTGATTTCGGTATGCATATCGCCGAACTGGCTGCGATGGCATTCATCGAAAATCACCACCATATGCTGGTCATGAACCGAATGCCTTTTGTTCTTGGCAATAAAGCGGGAAAGCTTCTGGATGGTGGTGATGATAATGCGCGCGTTCGGGTCTTCCAACTGCCGCTGGAGCACCGCCGTCGAGGTATTGGAGTTGGCCGCTCCTTTTTCGAAGCGCTCGTACTCGCGCATGGTCTGATAGTCCAGATCCTTGCGATCCACCACAAACAGCACCTTATCTATCTCCGGCAGACCCCGCGCCAGTTGCGCCGTCTTGAAACTGGTCAGCGTCTTGCCCGATCCGGTGGTGTGCCAGATGTAACCGCCCGCGGCGGTGGTGCCCAGTTGCCGATGGTTGGTGCTGGTCGCGATGCGTTGCAAGATCTGCTCAGCCGCCGCGATCTGATAGGGCCGCATCACCAGTAGCTTGCGATCCACATCGAACACGCAATACCGAGTCAGGATGTTTAGCAGCGTATGTTTGGCGAAGAAGGTCTTGGTGAAACCGACCAGCTCGGTGATGGGGTGGTTCTTCGCGTCGGCCCACCAGCTTGTAAACGAAAAGCTGTTGGAGGTCTTCTGGCGCGAGCGCTTGCTTCGCTGTCCCGCAAGATGGCCGTCACGCACCGTGTTGCTGTAATACTTGGTCAGGGTGCCGTTGCTGATCACGAACAACTGCACGTACTCGAAAAGGCCAGAATCCGCCCAAAAACTGTCGCGCTGATAGCGGTTGATCTGGTTGAAGGCCTCGCGGATGTCCACCCCCCGGCGCTTCAACTCCACATGCACCATTGGCAGCCCGTTGACCAGCACCGTCACATCGTAGCGATTGGCGCGGGGAAGCTCTGCGGAGCCGCCTGCCACCTCGTACTGATTGATCACCTGCAAGCGGTTGTTGTGAATGTTTTGCTTGTCGATAAGGTAGATGTTCTTGATTGTGCCATCGTCGCGCTTGAGCACCTGAACATGGTCTTCCTGGATACGTGCGGTCTTCTCGACGATGCCGTCATTGGCGCCGGCAACACAGGTGGTGAAGAAGCGATCCCATTCGGCGTCGGAAAATGTGATCTTGTTCAGGGCCTCCATCTGCAGGCGCAGGTTGCCGATCAGATCGGCCTCCGAGGTGATCGGCAGGTATTCATAGGCCTGCAACTGTAATTGCTTGATGAAGGCGCTTTCCAGCTCGGCCTCGGACTGGTACGCCGCCTCACGCACACCCAGCGCATCGGGCAGGAATTCGGCGACGACCGTGCTTTCATTTGAGAGCGCAATCGGTTCGATGCGGTACGGTGTGAGGTCTTCGCTCATAGATGAGCCTCCTCGAAGGTCAGCAGGCGGTCGCGGTAGTGTTCATACTGCTTGCGCCGAGCGACGATCTCCGCCGGTAGGCCGATGCTGAGGTCGTTCACGAGCGCGTCGAACTTGTCGAGGGTGTGGGCAATTCGCCGCTGTTCGTTAATTGGAGGAACCGGGATCTCAACCTTGGCGAGTCGCCCCTTCGAGACGTTGAACCGCGTGACACCACTTGCAGTCTTGATGATTTGGCTCCGCATTCCGCTGGATCGGAACAGGTGCTTCGAAAAGTCAGGATGCAACAGTGTGGGGTCATGCAGGCGATAGCCGATGCAGAAGCTGTTGAGATACAGCGGTTCCGCCACCTCGGCAGTAACAACCGCGGACATGCCAACCTCGTCGGGAGTCTCCGAGGAGCCAGTAAAGAGTACATCACCGCGCCGGAGTGCGCGCTGCCGCTCTCCTGGGCGGACCATAACGTAGTCATCAGCGGCGGTGTCGACTGCGCTGTTCTTGAGCACGTTAACGTACGAGACAAAGCGCGCGTTCCCGCCAGCAAAATCGGCCTTCGCCTTGCCCGTGAGTCCTCCGAAGAAGGATCCAAAATCACCCATGGGCACCCACCGGGCCCCCTCAGGGAAGGCCAAGAGCAAGTCCCGGTAGTGGGCATACTGCCGCCGACGCGCTTCCAGCTCCGCTTCCAGCTCCGCCTCCAGCTCCGCCTCCAGCTTAGTGAACGTGTCCAGTACTTTCACGATTTCGCGCTGCACTTCGAGCGGCGGGACGGGGATGAGAAGCTTGGCCATGCTATCGCCTGAGAGCCGCTTCACCTTGGTCCCGGTGATGTGACGCATTTTCTGTGACTGGAATTGTTCGGACTGAAAGAAGTACGCAACATACTTTGGTTCAAGCGAATGGCTATAAATGTATGCATCACCGCTGATGGCAATGCTTTCTTTACCCAGCCATGCGACAGCCTTACAAACATCCTCGTCATTCTCGCTCGTTGTAGCGATAACGAGATCGCCGCTCTTTGCTTTTCGTAGTCGCTTGGCCAACTCTGGTGAAACAAACGACTTCGTTTCAGTCGCCCAAATGCCGTAATGCGTGTAGACCTGCCCGTAGTGGATTGCACCAACTCCGATGTCAGCGAGGTCCTTCTTTTGAAGGCCATTGCCTCGGACAAATTTACCTACATCGCCGAGGCGTTTGTGCTCCACCCCATCCGGGCACAGCTCGGCAATCAGCTCGTCAATTCGGCTCATGGCTTTTTCGTTCCTTCAATCTTCCGCTGCAAGGCTTTCACATTTTCCAGATAGTCCATTTCCACCTCGGAAGGTTCGCTCGCGAGCTGGGCGCGGTATTTGGTGTATTCCACCTCGGCTTTGCTGATCGCCTGTCGATGGCTGACGCTACCCGCGCCTTCTAAGGTCTTGGCCTCCATGGCCACGATCAGCCGATCCAGATGCGCGAGCCAGTCTTTCATATAGGTGGGCTCATGGTTCAGGGCGCGAAACTCGGCGGCATCGAAATAAGCCGATACCAGCGTGTTCAGCCGCTTGAGCTCTTTTTCGTCGAGATAGTTCTTGGCAATGACAATTTCCGCCTTGGTCGGCTGGCTGCCGCTGAACGACAGTAGCCCCATGAAGGGTTTTCCGGCATCGGCACGGCTGGTAATCACCTCGGCGGCGGTCTGGCCGTGGGCGGCGTAGTGAAGTTTGTTCTGTACGGCCTTGAAGAAAAGTGCGGCTTCATCGCTTTTGGGGTTGTAGTCCACGCTGGTGGCGTAGAGATCCAGCACCTGCCGGTAGAGCACCTTTTCGCTGGAGCGAATGTCGCGGATGCGTTCCAGCAGCTCTTTCCAGTAGGCACCGCCCCCCAGGTTTTTCAGGCGGGCATCATCCATGACGAAACCCTTTGCCAGATATTCCCGCAAACGCTCGGTTGCCCAGATGCGGAATCGCGTGGCAACCTTGCTCTTCACGCGGTAGCCGACAGAGAGAATCACATCAAGGTTGTAGTGGGTGAGCGTGCGTTCCACCTCGCGTGACCCCTCTTGTCGAACTGTTCGGAAATCCCGAACAGTTGCCTCTGGCGCAAGTTCCCCCTCTTCGAAGACGTTTTTGATGTGTTCGCTGATGTTAGCCTTCGAGCTCTGAAACAGGTCGACGAGCTGTGCCTGCGTGACCCACACAGTGTCGCCTTCTAGCCGGACCTCGATTGCTGGAGTGCCGTCGTCAAGCTGATAGAGAACGATCTCGCCGCTCATACCCTTTCCCCCTCCAGGTCGGCGACGATCGCGTCGATCTGCGCCCTAAGCTCCGTCTGCCGCGCCACGATATGGGCGATCTCGGCATTGAGCTTCACGATGTCGACCGCCTCGCGCGTGTCCTCCTGCTCCACGTACGACGAAACGGCGATATTGTAATCGCTCTCGGCGATCTCGGCATTGTCTACCAGCCGCGCGAAGTGGTCGATAGTCTTGCGTCCGATAAAAGCATCGAGGATTTTTTGCTGGTGTTCGGGGCTGAGCTTGTTCTTGTTGCCGCCGCGGACGAACTCGGCAGACGCATCGATGAAGAACGTCGCATTGTCGTGCTTGGATTTTTTCAGCACGATGATGCAGGTAGCGATCGTGGTGCCGAAAAAGAGATCCGGCGGCAGCTGGATGACCGTGTCCACGTAGTTGTTGTCGATGAGGTACTTTCGGATCTTGCGCTCCGCGCCGCCTCGGTAGAGCACGCCGGGGAACTCGACGATCGCCGCCGTGCCGTTTACCGCAAGCCAGGACAGGATATGCATTGTGAAGGCAAGGTCAGCCTTGCTCTTGGGGGCTAGCACACCTGCCGGGGCGTAGCGCGGGTCATTGATGAGCAAGGGATTGTCATTGCCCGCCCATTTGATCGAGTACGGCGGATTGGAGACGATGGCCTCGAATGGCTCGTCATCCCAGTGGGCGGGGTCGGTCAGCGTATCGCCGTGGGCGATGTCGAACTTCTCGTAATTGACGTCGTGCAGGAACATGTTGATGCGCGCGAGGTTGAAGGTGGTCAGGTTGATTTCCTGGCCGAAGAAGCCCTGGCGCACTTTGTCGTGGCCCAGCACCTTCGCGAACTTGAGCAGCAGCGACCCTGATCCGCACGCCGGGTCGTAGACCTTGTTCACCTCGGTCTTGCCCACCACGGTGATTCGCGCGAGCAGCTCGCTCACTTCCTGCGGGGTGTAGTACTCGCCACCCGACTTGCCCGCGCTCGACGCATACATCTGCATCAGGTATTCATAAGCGTCGCCGAACAGGTCGATGCTGTTGTTCGAAAATTCGCCACCGTTGGAGAGCGGCAGGTCACCGATCGCGTCGAGCAGCTTGACCAGCTTTTCGTTGCGCCTGGCCACTGTGGCCCCCAACTTGGCAGAGTTGACATCGAGGTCGTCGAACAATCCCTTGAAGTCGTCCTCACTCTCCGCGCCTGTGGCAGAACCTTCGATATCGGCAAAGACGCGGCTCAGGGTCTCGTTGAGGTTGGCATCATGTCGCGCCCGCGCCTGTACACTGGCAAAGAGTCTGGAGGGCAGGATGTAAAAACCTTTTTCCTTGACTACCTCGGCGCGGCCGAATTCGGCATCTTCGTCATTTAGTGTGGTGTAATCGAAGTCCGGATTGCCCGCCTTGCGCTCCTGCGTGTTGAGGTAGGCGGTGAGGTTCTCGGAGATGAAGCGATAGAACAGCATGCCGAGCACATAGCTCTTGAAGTCCCAGCCATCCACGCTGCCACGCAGATCGTTGGCGATGCGCCAGATGGTTTTGTGGAGCTCCGTGCGTTCGACTTCCCTGTTGTTGTTCATTCAGATTGATCCTGTCTGCTCTTGCCGCCAGGCTAAAAATCCTCCTTAGCGAGAGTGACCGAATACGCTCGATATGTCGAGCGTTGCTCAGCTCTCCTGCGACCATCCGGAAACCACAATTCACATCAGCGCCTGGACGTAGGGGCGCATTACCTGCTCCACGCGGTCGACCTTGGCGTAGCGCATCACCTGCGCGGGCGTCGCCCGGCGAGAACGGATCGTCTCCTGCAGCGCCTCCATCGCGATGTCGAAGCCGATCCTGTTGCGATACTTGAAGCAGTCGGCCACGGTCTTGGCGACGCCATACACACGAAACTGCGCCCCCACCATCGAGTGCTCCTCCACCCCGGCTCTAAACGCCGCGTCGCTCATGCTGAAAACCTGCACCCGCGGGTAGCTGAACTTAGGAGGCGTCACGTTGCGTGGCAGCGCGATCTGCACGGCATTGGGTATCTGCGTCCCGATGCCGTGATACTCCAGAGCGCTCACGAGGCACAGGACTGCCCTGGGGATGCGGCGCATGACCGCGGCGACATCCGGACTCTCAGGAAGCGGCGCCGAGGCGAGAATGAACACTCCCCTGCTCAGGGCCTCAAGCTTCCCGTGGTCCCTCATCCAGTACAGGGTCCGCCGATGTATACCAGCCTCAAGCGCTTCACCCGTGCGCATGACTCCTCCATGCGCGAAGAAGATGGCCTCTGCGGCAGCAAGCGCGTTGTCACTTGGCTCTCTCATGGGACATATAGTACAGCACTTGGGGCCAAGTGTTGCAGATTTTGTCCCGGCCGCCCACAGCCTCCGGTGGCGAGGCTCGCGACGAAGTAGGCGACCTGTTCAGCGGCGCCTTAGGTGCAATGGAAATCAAATCGGGCGACAAATCAGAGGTCGTACCCACTCTGAGCTGAGAACAAATGGTGCCCCCAAGGGAATTCGAATCCCTGTTGCCGCCTTGAAAGGGCGGAGTCCTTGGCCACTAGACGATGGGGGCATATTCACTTTGGTGGGTCGTATAGGGATCGAACCTATGACCTTGGGATTAAAAGTCCCCTGCTCTACCTACTGAGCTAACGACCCGATATATACAACTACCACTCTGACAAATCCGCAAAACCTCCGGTAGTCTATCGCGCAACGGCCATGCGGTCAACGGGGAGCCCAAATGCTGAAGCTTTGGTAACATCATGAATCAGGAGGTATCGGGCAAGGTCGCTATCTGGCTCCTCGGGCTCGCCACCTTGTGGACATCGATCCCGATGCGCGTACATGCTCGTTCGTGGCCCATTAGGTAAAAGGGAGAGTGGGTTGAAGAACCTTGTGAAGCTACTGCTATCCTCACTCGACTTAAGACTATCACGGTCGAGCAAATCCGACGTGGTCGACAAAGGCAATCCGCGATGCGCTGAAGCGGTCGCATCAGTCTACGAGTTGATGAGCGATCACGTTCTGCCGCATCTTCCGCCGCTTACGGATGATCGGGTCGCCCGCATCACATCCTTTCCAGGCGTTACCATCGCCCAGGCCATCTATTTGATCGATTTGCTGCGCGAAACGTCGAATTTGAAGGGGGCAGTACTCGAGATGGGCGTCGCCCAGGGCTTCACGTCGCAGCTCATTGCAGTGGAAATCCTTGAGCAGACTCGAGACATGTGGCTCTTTGACTCATTTAAAGGATTGCCAGCACCCACCGCAGAAGATGAACTGATCGACGACATATTCAGCCTCGGGGATATCGGAAAATGAGTGTGCCGCGTCGCTTTGTAGAGCAGAAACTGCATGATTGCGGATTCCCCGAAAGCCGCATTCATATAGTCGAGGGATTCTTCGATGCAGGCACCCCGCAAAGAGTGAGCCTGCCCCAATCTGTGAGCTTCGCCTTCGTCGACTTCGATTTCTATCAGCCCGTCTGCGACGCACTCGGCTATCTGGACGGGGTCCTGGAACCTGGCGCCTGCGTTGCGGTGCATGATTATGACTTCTTCTCCACGGGACCCAAAAAGGCCGTCGAGGAGTTCCTGGCAGCCAACGAACGCGAATACACCCTTAGCCTTCCCGTGTACGCGCACGGCATGGCTATTCTCAGGAAGGAGAGGGGCGACCACCCATCCGCATGACAAACGTCGGGGCTTCGCGGCCCGATATACGACCGCCACTGGAGGTAGACAACTTGACGAACATTATACCGAATCTCACCGCGGCTCTGCCTTTGCTCGCCCTCGTCATCCTAGTTGGCGTCGCGATAGATCTCATCGGATCGAAGCTGCTTGCCAGAATCGCACGAAAGCACGGCTGGAAAATCGCCGAGGCAAGCATCACATCGCTCAAGGGGCTTCCTTCCCTGCTGGCTTTCGCCCTGGCAGTCGCGCTCTTCGCCCAGCGACTAGGGCTCGAGGAGCGCACGTTAGCGACCGTCATCGGCGTAGTCAAAGCCGCCACCATCGTGATCGTCACCGCCAAGATCGCCCGATTGGCCGGGAGTCTCATCCGGCTGTTCACCAAACGCGAAGACACCGTTATCTCCTCCAGCACGATCTTCGTCAACCTGGGTAGGGTCACTGTCTGGCTGCTCGGCTCGCTGATCGTTTTGGCGACTTTGGATATCTCGATCACCCCGCTTCTGACCGCACTCGGTGTCGCCGGCCTCGCTGTGGGTCTCGCTCTTCAGCCCACGCTTGAAAACCTGTTTTCCGGAGTGCAGGTGCTCATGAGCCGCCAGGTCGAAATCGGAGATTTTGTGCGGCTGGAAACCGGCGAGGAGGGCTGGATCCAAGACGTGACCTGGCGCAACACCACCATCAGGACCGTCTCCAACGATCTCGTGATCGCGCCGAATGCAGCGATCGGCAGGTCGCTTGTTGTCAACTTCACCTCCGATGACGAGGAGCACGGCCTCGTCGTTCCCCTCGGCGTTTCATACGACAGCGACCTGGCGCACGTCGAGCGCGTGGTCCATGAGGTCGCGACCTGGGTCCAGCGCGAGGTCGAGGACGCCGTGACCGGTCACAACCCATCGGTCAGATTCACTGCCTTTTCCGATATCCGCATCGACCTGATCGCGGTTTTGCGCATCAACCACTACGAAAACCGCTTCAAGGTCCGTCACGAGTTCCTCAAGCGCATCCACACCCGTTTCGCCGAGGAGGGCATCGATATCCCTTACCTCCGTCAAACGCCGCTATCCGATACGGGCATCGCCGAGAACGGGTCGCGCCTTCAGTAACGCTTCGCGCCACTCCTCGGCGGGCACAGAGTCTATCGTCACCCCGCCGCCAGTCCCCCAGTACGCTTCATCGCCGCGGTATTCTAGCGTGCGGATAAGCACCGAGGAATCCAGGCGGCCGCCCATCGCCACAAGAAGGCTTCCTGTGTATGCGCCGCGAGGTGAGACCTCGAGCTCGCGTATCAGCCGCATCGCCGCGATCTTCGGCGCGCCTGTGACCGATCCGCAGGGAAACGTCGACTCCAGAAGCTTTGCGAGCGGCAGCTCCGGCCGCATGCGGCCCGTGACCTTGCTGACAAGCTGGTGGCAGTAGGGGGTCTGGAACACCTCGAACAGCGAGGCCACGCTGACGCTTCCTGTCTCGCAAACTCGCCCGAGGTCGTTTCGCTCCAGATCGACTATCATCAGATGCTCCGCGCGCTCTTTCTCGCTATCTGCAAGCTCACGCGCCAAGCGAGCGTCTGTCACCGGATCAGGGCCGCGAGGGCGCGTGCCCTTGATCGGCCATATCTGCGCTCGACGTATGCCGCCGTCATCCTCCACAGACAAAAATCTCTCCGGCGACACCGATACTATCGATCGATCACGGTCGACCCAAAGCGCCGACATCGGCCCCGCCGAGGAGTTCAGCAGCGTCTCGAACGCCCGCACAGGATCAGCTGGCGCGTTTCCCTTCACGCGCATCGTCAGGTTCAGCACATACACATCACCTGCACGGATCGCCTCACGCACCGCCTCGACACGCTCAAGATAATCGCGCATCCGGAAATCCAGGGAGAAGCGAGAGAGAAGCGGTGCTGCTTCAGGCGACAAAACAGGTGCGGCACCGGTATCCAGCGAAAACTCGAAGTCAGGCTCACCCCACGCCATCCAGCCTTCCTCGGCAAGCACGACCCCGCTTCGATAGATCCGGACGCGCGTGTCGTCGTCGTATGGCAGTACAGCGGATGCGACCATCGGCTCTGCGCTACGCATCGCGCTTTGAAGAGTTGTCGCGACCCGATCGATGTCGCAGCCACGCACCTCCTCGACAGGGTCGGCGCAAACCATCGTCATGCCGGAAAACCAGCCGGTCTCGTTCGCCGAGACAAGCGCCAGTGGCTTGCGCTCCTCCCCAACAGCACGAACAATCTGCGTCACCGACATCTCCGGCGAGGCTATGATCCTTCCGGAAAGTGGCAGCTGAGGCGTCTCACGCATCCGCTCCACCCGCAAAAACTTGCGCGAACATCTTGGTCAAAGCTTCGGTGACCGGACCCCTTCTGTCCCTTACGGCCACGGCGCCAGCTACCGCGGTGGTCAGTAAGAGTTCATCCGCTGTGTCCAGGTCCTCGGCGAAGAGCACCTTTTCCTCGGCGCGCAGACCCAGGGAGGCAGCGAAGTCAAATACGACCGCTCGCGAGACCCCTGCAAGCGCAGGGGGGCTCGGCGGAGTCAGCAGCCTGTCACCTCGGCAAAGCCACAGCGTGGCCTGGGAGGTGTCGATCACATGGCCGGTCGGTGATACCAGGACGGCTACATCGGCGCCCGCTCGGCGAGCCTGCTCGAGCGCGCGATCCCAAAACGAGCGATCCTCCGGCTTGGCCCCGCCTGGCGGCAGATGCGGCTCCTCGGAGGTGACCAGCGCGATTCTCGGCCCGCCTGGAACATCGATGGTCGAAGGGCTGGTGGTAACCTCGACCCATACGCTACCGTCGACAGCGACATGGAGCGACATTCGGCCATACTCATTGGCCCATGCCTCGGCGGCTCTAAGGGCCTTGGTTCGGGCATCCGCGAGCACCACGTCATCGCAACCACCCGCTTTTAGCCTCGCCAGATGGCGCGCGAGTAGCGGGATACGTCCCTCCTGAACGCGGATGGTCTCTCGCAGCGCCTCTGAGAGGGTCGCGGCCATGCCTAATGCCTGAAGTGGCGGTGTCCCGTGAATACCATCGCGATGCCCAGCTCATCGGCTTTCTCGATGACCTCCGCGTCACGCACGGAACCTCCTGGTTGAATGAGAGCCACGACGCCAGCCGCCGCGCAAACCTCGATCGTGTCCGAGAAGGGAACGAAGGCATCGCTCGCCGCGACCGCCCCGCGTGCCTTTTCCCCCGCTTGCTCGACAGCGATACGCGCCGAGTTCACGCGATTCATCTGGCCCGCGCCAACACCCACGCTCGTGAAGTCCGCCGCGATGACAATGGCGTTAGACTTGACGCTTTTCGCGGTCTTCCAAGCAAAGAGCATCTGCTCCATCTCCTCGGCGGTGGGCTTGCGTCTGGTGGGTACCGTGAACGCCGAGGGATCTTCGGCGACCAGATCGCTTGTCTGCACGAGCATGCCGCCTTCGACGGCGCGCGATTCGTAGTGCGCCTTCGGAGCGCGCATCCCCCCGGTCGCAAGGACCCGGATGTTGGGCTTGGAGCCGAGCAATTCGAGCGCGGCCTCCTCAAAACTTGGCGCGATGATCACCTCGACGAACTGGCCGTTGGCGAATATCGCCTCGATAAGCTCCGCTTCCACGTCGCGGTTGAGCGCCACGACACCGCCGAATGCGCTGACGGGATCGACGTCGTGTGCACGCCTGTAAGCGGCTACGACATCATCGGCGATCGCCACGCCGCACGGATTCGTGTGTTTGACGATCACGCAGGCCGGCTCGGCGAATTCGCGCACCGCGCACCAGGCGGCATCCGTATCGAGGATGTTGTTGTACGACAGCTCCTTGCCCTGAAGCTGTGTCGCGCGAGCAAGCGTATTGGGCTGGCTGTCCATGAAACGATAGAATGCCGCACTTTGATGGGGGTTTTCCCCATACCGAAGATCCTGGACCTTCTCCAGCCGGAAACGGGCCTCTTGCGGGAAACGCGTTTCGCCATAACCGGAAAGGTGCATCCATATCGCGCTGTCATACGCGCTGGTGAGGCGAAACACCTCCTCGGCGAGTTTGCGCCTGGTGGCAAGGCTCGTCGCGCCTGAGTTCGAGCGCATCTCGGCAAGAAGATCGTCGTAGCTAGCCGGGTCGGTCACGACCGCGACGCTGGCGAAGTTCTTCGCCGCCGAGCGCAGCATGCTCGGGCCGCCGATGTCGATGTTCTCGATGGCGTCTTCTTCCGAGACGCCCTCCCGTGCGACCGTAGCCTCGAAGGCGTAGAGATTGACAACCACCATGTCGATCATCCCGATGCCGTGCTCGGCAGCAGAGGCCATGTGCTCGGGTATGTCCCGGCGAGCGAGCAGTCCGCCGTGCACCCTCGGGTGAAGGGTCTTGACACGGCCGTCCATCATCTCGGGAAAGTCAGTCAGATCATCGATCGGCCTGACGTCGATACCTGCCTGCGAGAGAACCGCGGCCGTGCCGCCGGTCGAGACGATCTCGATCCCGAACTCCTCGGACAGAGCGCGACAAAACTCCACGACGCCGGTCTTGTCGGTGACAGAGACCAGCGCTCGCCTGACCTGAACCTGACTCATTTACTCCCTTTCCATCGAAATTAGCAGCGTTTCCAATCAGAGTCGGTTGCGGCTTTTCGCCTACTCCACGATCTGATTCCACTTTCCATCCGAAACAACATACGCCGAGATAACCTGGTTGGTCGTGTCGCCGTTTTCATCAAACTCCGTAAGCCCGGTGACACCATCGAATGAGCCGTTGCGAATCGCTTGCGCGATCGCCGCACGATCTGTTCCGGCCTCAAGCACCGCGCGCACGAAAATCCACGCCTGATCGTAAGCGTAGCTGTCGAACGCCTCGGGGGCCTGCCCGAACTCCGCCTCATACGCGGCCTTGAAGTCCTTGCCCTTGGGCTGCTGCTCAAGCGGCAAGCCTAGGCTGGTCGCCATGTCACCCTCGGCGTTTCCGGCACCGGCGATATCTATATACTCCTGGGAAAAGATCATGTCCCCGCCGATAAGCGGAACGCCCATCCCGGACTCAGACATCTGCTTTGACAGCAATCCGCCTTCCGTGTGCGCGCCGGCATAGTAAACGGCCTCGGGGGCAAGGCCCCTTATCCTGGTGACAAGCGCCGAGAAGTCAACCGTTTTGGGCTGAACCTGCTCACGCAAGAGCACGGTGCCACCCTTGGCCTCGAAGGCCTTGACAAACTCGTCCGCCAGCCCCTGGCCATACTGCGTCGCGTCATCGATAACCACTACTCGAGTCGCTCCGAGATCTTCGGAAACCAGCCTCGCAGCGTAACCGCCCTGGGCGTCGTCCTTGGCGACGATGCGGTTTACAACAGTGAGCCCCTTTGCGGTAAGTTCAGGGTTGGATGATACCGTGATCATCGCGAGCCCTGCCTGCTGATATACCGGAGCCGCCGGAATTGAGCAACCCGAGTTGAAGTGCCCGATGACCCCTAAGATACTGCTGTCACCCGCGAGAATGTTGGCGACGTTTACGGCTTGCTTCGGGTCGCCCTGATCGTCCTCGGCGCGCAAAACGAACCTGTAACCGGCTTCGCGCACCTCAGGCGATTCGTTGGCTTCCTTGAAAGCGAGCTCCACGGCGCGTTTCATCCCCTGCCCAAAAACCGCGTTGTCGCCGGTAAGCGGCGCGGCAAAACCGATCCTGACCTCGGTGACCTGAGAACCGCCGGCGTCTGGGTCCTCTCCCGGCTGTGCGCTGCGGCATCCCGGCATCAACGCCAACGCCGACACAGCCATTGCGATGAGTATAAGCTTCTGATAACCCCTAATACGATGCATACGCAATTCCTTTCTCCCTTTGCGCAGCCGGCACACACATTGGCGTCGCCGTACGCGTGTCAGATGTTATCAGCAAAGTCGTTTTCTGTCGTAGTTACGGACAAAATGCACGTCTTCCTGCCCTCAATCACGACACGACCCTGCGCCAGCCACTGCAATACCTCGGGGTAGAGGGCATGCTCCACCTCGTGGATGCGCGCCTCCAAAGACTCAAGCGTATCCTCGGGCAGGATCTCCACCACTCTTTGCGCGATGATGGGGCCTTCGTCGAATCTTTCGTTGGCGAAGTGCACCGTCACCCCTGTGAACTTGACCCCGTACTCGAAAGCATCGCTGATGCCCGCCGCGCCGGCAAAAGCCGGTAGCAGCGACGGATGGATGTTTATAACCCTGTCATCGAATGCGTCAAGCACCTCAACGCCGAGCAACTTCATATACCCGGCCATCACCACAAAATCGACCTCGTGCGCGAGAAGCGCATCCCTGATACGAGAGTTGTACTCGCTCGATGTCGAGCAGGCAGTGCTGTCGATCCAGATCGCCGGGATATTTGCGTTGCGCGCCCGCTCGAGCCCGTACGCCCCCTGGCGATTGCTGATCACGAGCGCGACCTCCGCGTCCAGCGTACCTGCCTCGATCGCGTCGATGATCGCCTGCAGATTGGTGCCTGAGCCCGAGATCAGCACACCCAAACGTACTGTCGCAACACCGATTTCATCGCTCATAGACGACTTTCCCCTGTCCCTCGATGACTTCTCCGATCTCAAAGACGCTCTCGCCGATCTGCCGAAAAGCCGCTGCCACATCTGCGGCGCGACGCCTCTCAGCGATGACCGCCATTCCGATGCCCATATTGAAGGTGCGACACATCTCCTCGGCGGGTAAAGACGCTTCCTCGGCGATCACGTCGAAGATTCTAGGTGACCTCCATGCGCGAAGCGCAATTAGCGCGTCGCAATCATCCGGCAACGCGCGGTCGAGGTTTTCCGTGATGCCGCCGCCGGTTATGTGGGCCATCGCGCGGACGGAGCCGTCCGGCACGGCCTGAAGCACATGGCGGATAGCTTTGGCGTAGATACGCGTCGGCTCAAGCAGGACGTCGCCCAGGCTTCTGCCCCCAAAATCTACTCTTGGGAGCGAAAGTGCCTCCTCCCTGCCTTCGACGAGTACCCTCCTGATCAGCGAGTATCCGTTGGAGTGCGGGCCGCTAGACGCCAGCCCCAAGATGACGTCTCCCTTGCGCACCGAGGCGGGTTGCAGCATCCTGTCGCGCTCCACGACCCCAACGCAAAAGCCGGACATATCGTAGTCGGACTCGCCCATAACTCCTGGATGCTCGGCCATCTCGCCGCCGATGAGAGCGCATCCCGCTGCGCGGCACCCCGCGGCGACGCCGCCGACGAGCTGCTCGGCGGCCTCAGGGACCAGACGCCCGATGGCGATGTAGTCGAGAAAGAAAAGCGGCTCGGCGCCGGTGACCGCGATGTCATTGACGCACATCGCCACCAGATCGATGCCGACCGTGTCGTGCCGCCCTAGCGCCTTGGCGATCTCGATCTTGGTCCCGACGCCATCTGTGGCGCTTACGAGCACCGGATCTTTCATCTCGCGCAGTGAAGCCGCCGAGAACAGCCCTCCAAACCCGCCGATATCCCCGATCACTTCCGGCCGGTACGTCGAGCGCACCGCGTCCCTGATCGCCTCAACCGAGCGCGCGCCTGCCTGCGTGTCCACACCGGCGTCGCGATAGGTAAACGGCTTCTTCTCCGAGTCGTCGCTCATCGGCTCCCCTGTCGTCACTGCTTGTTATTTTTAGTCACAACCACATTGGTCGTCGTACAAGGAATTCTACCGCAACGGGCAAGCATGGCTCTTTTAGGCGTGCACTTTTCAGACGGATCCCGCGAACATCGACAAAACGAGGGCGGAGGAAGCCGCGACCCATGCCGCAGATGCCCATCCCGTGCCGTGAGTGACCCTGCGCCCCACGAAAACCCCAGCCCAGGTGGGCAGCAGATAACCAATCGCCATGCCGCCCAGCCCCCAGATAGCGAGCGCCAGATACTCGGCCCAATCAGGTAAGGCGGGCACGATGCGGGCGGCATCGGAGGTGTATGCGTCGTACGCGCTTGTCAGAACCGCAACACCGTCTCCAATCAGCCAGCCCGTCACAATCACGGCTGCAACGAAGAGCATGCGAGCGACGGCGGCCGGCCGCTTGCCTCCAGAAAGACCCGCGGCCAGCAGGGCAGTGACTGTCGCCGTGACGGGATTGAAGTGAAACGCCAGTGTCACGCCGGCTAGCAAGGAAAGTGCGATCTGCTCCGGCATCGGTCAGCCGCACGACTCCAGTGCGAGTTTTCCTCGGCGTACAGAGTCCGGAATCTCGATGGGGTAGTCGCCATCCAGGCACGCCAGACAGAATCGCTCCTTGGGTGCGCCGGTGGCCTCAACCAGCGCGTCAAGCGAGAGGTACGCAAGCGAATCAGCGCCGATAAACTCGCGAATCTCCTCGATGCTGTGACTCGACGCGATCAGCTGCTCCTGGCAATCCGTGTCGATCCCGAAGAAGCACGGCCAGCTCACCGGAGGCGATGTGATACGCATGTGCACCTCGGCGGCGCCAGCGTCGCGCAGCAACTGCACGAGCTTGCGGCTTGTATTGCCCCGCACGATCGAGTCATCGGTAACGACCAGGCGCTTGCCCTTGATGACGTGGCGCAGCGGATTGAGCTTCAACCGGATGCCCTGCTGCCGAAGCTGTTGTGACGGCGAGATAAACGTCCGTCCGACGTAGCGGTTTTTCACGAGCCCCTCGCCGAAAGGAATCCCGCTGCCTTGCGCGTATCCCACCGCTGCCGGCACACCGGAGTCCGGAATCCCGATGACGAGGTCTGCCGAGGCGGGAGCCTCCTTTGCGAGCGATTCTCCCATGCGGCGGCGCGCCTCGTAAAGCGAGCAGTCGTACATCACGCTGTCCGGCCTGGCAAAGTAGATGAACTCGAACATGCAAAGGCTGAGTTTCTCGGCGGGTACCGCCTCTTCGCTCTCGAGTCCGTTCGCCGAAATCTTGATCATCTCTCCCGGCGCCACATCGCGCTCGTAGACAGCGCCCAGAATATCCAGCCCGCACGTCTCGCTTGCGACCACCCAGCCCTCATTGCCGAGCCTGCCGAGAACGAGCGGCCTGATCCCGTGTGAGTCCCGAAAGGCGTAGAGGGCATCCTCGGTCAGGAGGACCACCGCGTAAGCGCCCTGGATCAACGACATCGTATTGCGTATGCCTTCGCGGATGTGATGGTGTATCTGGGTATAGTGACCGATCAGAGTCGCGATCACCTCGGAGTCGGTGGTGGAGCGGAAGCGCACCTTCTCGCCGCGCAGGGAGTCCCTGAGATCGGCTGTGTTCACAAGATTGCCGTTGTGTGCAAGCGCGATGACCTGCCGGCCGATCGCCGAGAGGTGAGGCTGCGCGTTGTTCCACGTGTTCGAGGAGCCGGTCGTCGAGTAACGGGTATGCCCTATCGCGGCGTCGCCGGTAAGCGAATCGAGATCCGACTCCCGAAAGACCTTGCTCACCAGACCGAGGTCCTTTATGACCGTGACCGTCTCGCCATCTCCGACAGCAATGCCCGCACTCTCCTGGCCGCGGTGCTGAAGCGCGTGCAGGCCAAAGTACGCCAACCTCGCGACGCCTTGTCCTGGCGCGTACACGCCGATGACGCCACACGCCTCTTCCATGCGGTCAGGTCGGCTATCCATGAACCAGCGCCTCCAATGTGGGCTCATAGGCATCGCGCATCTCGCGGATCGAAGCGCTTACGAGCATCCCCTCGGGACTCGCGATCTTGAGCGTGTCGCCCCCGACCTTGCCGAGAACCGTGAAAGGAACCTGCCAGCCGGCAAGAAGCGCGAGAAGCGCGTCTGTGTCCTTTTGGGCGGCGGAGACAACGATGCGGCTTTGCGACTCGCTGAACAGCGCCGCAACCGGAGCTAGCCCGCCGGCTAAAGTGATCTCAGCCCCGATTCCGCTGGCGATACAGCTCTCGGCCAGCGCGATCACAAGCCCGCCCTCGGAGCAATCGTGCGCGGAGAGGAGAAGCCTACCGCCGATCGCCTCGCGAACGGCCGACTGCACGCGACTCTCAAGATCGAGATCGAGTGAGGGAGGAGCGCCGGCCACGGTGTCAAAGACGACTTTGAGGTACTCGCTGCCACCCAGCTCGGCCAATGTCTCGCCGACAAGCACCACCGTATCGCCCTCGCCCTTGAACTCCGAAGTGCATCTCAGGCTTACATCGTCTAGAAGCCCGACGACCCCTACAGTAGGCGTAGGGTATATCGGTTTGCCGAACGATTCGTTATAGAAGCTGACGTTACCGCTGATTACCGGAATCTCCCAGCGCTTGCATGCGTCGGAAAGACCGCGTATCGACTCGTGGAATGTCCAGTAAACCTCGGGCTTTTCCGGCGAGCCGAAGTTCAGACAATCCGTGATCGCCGCTGGCTTGGCTCCAACGCAAGCGACGTTTCGAGTGGCTTCGGCCAGCGCTATCTGCGCGCCGAGGTAAGGATCCAGGTAGACGTAGCGGCCATTGCAATCGCTTGACGCGGCAATTCCGCGGTTGGTCATCTCTCCTCGGCCTGTATCGCCGATACGCAACACCGCAGCGTCTCCGCCGGGCAGAATCACGGTATTGAGCATCACCTGGTGGTCGTATTGCTCCCAGATCCACCGGCGCGAACACACATTGGGGCTCGACAGCACGGCGAGGAAAGTCTCTTTCAGCATGGCCGGGTCGTCAGGATGGTCGAGCTCTGTCAAGGGATCGAAGTTCTGCAATTCGTCCATGTAGCCCGGCTTGCGCATCTCGGGTTGATAGACCGGCGCGTCATCGACGAGAGTCGAGGCCGGGATGTCCGCCACGATCTTGCCAGCCTCACGCACCACGAACCTGCCGGTATCCGTGACCTCGCCGATCACCGTGGAGAGCAGCCCCCACTTCTCACACACAGCGTGGGCGCGTGCGAGGTTTTCGGGAGTCACGACAGCCAGCATTCGCTCCTGCGACTCCGAGACCATGATCTCATACGGCTTCATGGCGTTTTCGCGAAGCGGCACGCGAGTCACCTCTATGTCGAGCCCGGCATTACCGCGAGAGGCCATCTCACTGGCGCTCGATGTCAGACCCGCCGCGCCTAGATCGCCGAGTGCGATCAGCAGCTTTTCGTCGAGCAGCTCAAGGCACGCCTCGATCAGGATTTTTTCCTCGAAAGGATCGCCGACCTGCACACTGGGGCGCTTCTCCTCGGCGGCCTCATCGAACTCCTGGCTGGCCAAAACGCTGGCTCCGCCGATCCCGTCTCGGCCGGTCGTCGAGCCGATAAGCAGCAGCAGGTTACCCGCTCCCGCCGCTGCCGCCCGCGTCAGCCGCTCCTCGCGCATCAGGCCGATGCCCATCGCGTTGATCAGGCAGTTACCCTCATACGCCTCCTCGAAGTAGACCTCTCCACCCACTGTAGGCACTCCGAGGCAGTTCCCGTAACCGCCGATACCCGCGACCGCTCCCTCAAAAAGATAGCGCTGCCTGGGTTTATCCAGCGTGCCGAATCGCAAGGAGTTCAAGATGGCGATCGGCCGCGCGCCCATCGTGAAGATGTCGCGGATGATGCCTCCGACTCCCGTGGCCGCTCCCTGGTAGGGCTCGATGGCGCTGGGGTGATTGTGTGATTCCATCTTGAAGGCGACAGCCCAGCCGTCACCAACGCTGATGACTCCGGCGTTTTCGCCGGGTCCCTGCAGCACATGCGGCCCCTGCGAAGAGAACATCCTGAGCGCGGTGCGCGAATGCTTGTAACTGCAATGCTCCGACCACATCAGCGAGTACATGTATAACTCGGTAACACTCGGAGTGCGGCCGAGCAAGTCCACAATCCGCTCGAACTCGTGGGATTTCAAGCCGAGCTCCTCGGCAAGTCTTGCTGCAAGATCGTTTGAGATGTCCTCGTGCATAGATTATGGCTCCTGTAAACAAAAACGGGTTGTCAACTCCGGCGCTGTCACACCGATTCCTGAATCCGGGCCATCCGCCCTACGATCGCCGAGAAGAAGCTCGCGCCGTCCCCGGTGCCGGATAGCGGGTCTACCGCTCGCTCGGGATGCGGCATGAGTCCGAAGACGTTGCCGCGCTCGTTGCAGATCCCCGCGATATCGTCGATCGCGCCGTTTGGGGCCGAGCCCGGCGAAAGCCGGGAGCCGTCCGGCTCGCAGTAGCGTAGTACCACCTGCTCGCCATCTTGCAGGCGCGCAAGAGTCTGCGGATCGCAGATGAAGTTGCCTTCGTTGTGGTTCACCGGAATCCGCAAGACCGTGCCCTCGGGCACGTCAACCCATTGGCAGACGCTTTTCTCGGCTCGCAGATGAACTGTCTTGCAGATGAACTTGAGTCCTGTGTTGCGTAGCAGTGCGCCGGGCAACAAGTGGGCCTCGGCGAGTATCTGGAATCCGTTGCAGATGCCCAAAACGGGACCGCCCCGGGCGGCAAAGCGCGCTACCTCGTCCATCACCGGACTGAATCGTGCTATGGCACCGCAACGCAAGTAATCGCCGTAGGAAAAACCGCCCGGAAGAATGATCGCGTCGAAGCCGGAGATATCAGTGTCCTTGTGCCAGAGGTAGCCCGCGTCAAAGCCCAGGTGCCGAAC
>Ga0208609_100061_pt1 | contig 59894 bp, 49 predicted proteins | sample SubbioR11_8A_Apr_FD_184813 | JGI IMG/M metagenome (GOLD analysis project Ga0208609, IMG submission 184813) | Serpentinite rock and fluid subsurface biosphere microbial communities from McLaughlin Reserve, California, USA - CR11_8A_Apr (SPAdes) | ecosystem: Environmental > Terrestrial > Deep...
GTAATTCGGGGGGTCAGCCGTTGCGGATCACATGGTCCGCCGCGACCGAACCATCACGGACCCAGCGGCCGTTGGGAAGGTCGTTTTCCTCAAGCTTCTCAACGATTTCGGCTTCGGTCAGCCCCAGCCTTTCCCACCGGCCGCGCAACCGGGCGCGAAGGACATGTTCGGGGACCTCGACCATCACCGTCACATCGAACACCGGCCGCAGGCGGTCCCAGGGGGGCTGGTTCAACAGCAGCCAGTTGCCCTCGACCACGATCACCGGGACCTCACGCGGGATCAGCCGCGCTCCGGCCCGGGCGATCTCGATCTTGCGGTCGAAGACCGGCACCGCGACCTCGGCCTCGTCCCGGTCGCGCAGGCGCTTCAGCGTGTGGTAAAGCCCGCCGACGTCGAAGGTCATCGGCGCCCCCTTCCTTGGCCGCAACCCGGCGGGCACCAGATGAAGATCGTCGTAATGGTACCCGTCCATCGGCAGCACCGCCGCCAGCCCCGGCCGCCGGCCGTTCAGCTTGCCGACCAGCTTGTCGGCCAGGGTGGATTTCCCCGACCCCGGCGCACCCGCCAAGGCGGCGATGACCCGGCGCCCCGCTGCCGCCCGCGCCTCCAGCAGGTTGGCCAGTTGCGCCAGATCAATGGGCTCTCCCTGCATCCTGACCTCCTCGGGGCTTGATCGCACCATGCGCCGGGTCGCAGCCCGCACGCAAGACCGGCCCGGTTCTCGCTGGCCCGGTTCTCGCTGGCCCGGTTCTCGCTGGCCCGGTTTTCGCTGGCCCGGTTTTCGCTGGCCCGGTGCCCCGTGGCCAGGTGCCGCCAAACCCAAGCCGCCCGCGATCAAGCCTTTGAAATCCCGTCGTATCCAAAGGTTTCCCACCGTGGACACATCCCGTCAGAACGGCACGTCACCCACCTGATCGGCGGGGATCACCCAGCGGGCGACCACCTTCTTTGTCCCGGCCTGGTCGAACTCGATGTCCAGCTTGTCGCCCTCGATCGCCATGATCTCGCCGTAGCCGAACTTCTGGTGGAAGACCCGGTCCCCGATCACATAGGGAGAGACCGCCTCCATGTCGATCACCACATGCCGCGCCTCTTGCGGCTGCCGCATGGGACGGACGCTGGAATTCTCCTGCATCCGCCGCCAGCCGGGCGAGTTGTAGACGTCGGCCTTGGAAACCCGCTCTTCCAGCGCCGAGCCGAACCCAACCTGTGCCGCCGCCCCGTAGCCGCCGCCGTAGAGGCCGGGCGCGGTCAGCACCTCGACATGCTCGGGCGGCAGCTCGTCGATGAAACGGCTGGGAAGCTGCGACTGCCACTGCCCGTAGACCCGCCGGTTCGAGGCGAAACTGATCGTGCAGACCGCTTCGGCCCGGGTGATGCCCACATAGGCCAGCCGCCGCTCCTCCTCCAGCCCCTTCAGCCCGCTTTCGTCCATGCTGCGCTGGCTGGGGAAGAGGCCATCCTCCCAGCCCGGCAGGAAGACCACCGGGAATTCAAGCCCCTTGGCGGCGTGCAGGGTCATGATCGTGACCTTTTCCTCGGCGCCTTCGGTCTCGTTGTCCATGATCAGGCTGACGTGTTCGAGAAAGCCCTGCAGGTTGTCGAACTGCTCCAGCGCCTTGACCAGTTCCTTGAGGTTGTCCAGCCGGCCCGGCGCCTCGGGGGTCTTGTCGTTCTGCCACATCTCGGTGTAGCCACTTTCGTCCAGGATCGTCTCGGCCAGGCGGATGTGGTCGTATTCGGGGTGCAGCGTGGCGCGGTGCCAACGATCCACCCCGTCGACAAAGGCCCGCAACTGCGACGCTCCCTTCCCGCCGATCACGCCCTTGGCCAAAGCCTCGCGCGCGCCGTCCAGAAGCGAGACCTGCGCCCCCCGCGCAAGCTGGTTGATCCTGGCCTGCGCCGTGTCGCCCAGGCCCCGCTTCGGCAGGTTCACCACCCGCTCGAAGGCCAGATCGTCGTCGGGGCTGACGGCCAGCCGGAAATAGGCCATCGCATCGCGGATTTCCTGGCGTTCGTAGAAGCGCGGCCCCCCGATCACCCGATACGGCAGGCCGATGGTCAGGAACCGGTCCTCGAAAGCGCGCATCTGGTGGCTGGCGCGGACCAGGATCGCCTGGTGGTTCAGGTCCACCGGGGTCATGCCACGGGTGCCGCGCTGGATCGCCTCGATCTCTTCGCCGATCCAGCGCGCCTCTTCCTCGCCGTCCCAGTGACCGATGAGGCGGACCTTTTCACCCGGCTCGCCTGCGGTCCACAGCGTCTTGCCCAGCCGGTCGGCGTTCCTGGCGATGACCCCCGAAGCCGCACCAAGGATATGGGCGGTGGAGCGATAGTTCTGTTCCAGCCGGATGACCTGCGCGCCGGGGAAGTCCTTCTCGAAGCGCAGGATGTTGCCGACCTCGGCCCCGCGCCAGCCGTAGATCGACTGGTCGTCGTCGCCGACGCAGCAGATGTTCCTGTGCGCCTGCGCCAGGAGCCGCAGCCACAGGTACTGGGCCACGTTGGTGTCCTGATATTCGTCGACCAGGATGTAGCGGAACCAGCGCTGGTACTGTTGCAGCACGTCCGGGTGGGCCTGGAAGAGGGTGACGCAGTGCAACAGCAGGTCGCCGAAATCGGTGGCGTTCAGACTGCGCAGGCGGTCCTGGTAGGCCGCATAAAGCTCGGTCCCCCGGTTGTTGTAGGCCCCCGCTTCCGAGGACGGCACCTTTTCGGGCGTCCAGGCGCGGTTCTTCCAGCCGTCGATCAGACTGGCAAGCAACCGCGCGGGCCAGCGCTTTTCGTCGATATTGGCGGCGGCAATCAGTTGCTTCAGGAGACGGATCTGGTCGTCGGTGTCCAGAATGGTGAAGTTCGGCTTCAGCCCCACCAGTTCCGCATGCCGCCGCAGGATCTTGACCGACAGCGAGTGGAAGGTGCCCATCCAGGGCATCCCTTCCGCCACTTCGCCCAGCAGACGACCGACCCGCTCTTTCATCTCGCGCGCGGCCTTGTTGGTGAAGGTCACGGCCAGGATCTCGTTCGGGCGCACCTGGCGCTGGCGCATCAGGTGGACCACCCGCGCGATCAGCGCCCTGGTCTTGCCCGTCCCCGCCCCCGCCAGCATCAGCACCGGGCCATCCAGCGCCTCGACCGCCGCCCTTTGCGCCGGGTTCAGGTCGTCGAGATAGGGCGCGCCCCGTGCCGCCATCGCGCGCTGCGACAGCGGAACGGGCGCGGCGGCGGCCTCGAAGGCCCGATCTTCGTCCCAGGAGTTCATCGCCGCAGTATATCGCGTTCGGCGCGGGGGGAAAGTCCCGCGTTCTAGGAATGTTCAGGGCCGGCACCGCCGCGATGTTTGCGCTAACAGCACAGTGCGACCGCTTGTCGCAAAACTGTGGGCAAACGGCGTCAAACCCCCTTGCGCTGCAGTGCAGCGCGCCTAAGGTGCACGGGTCACGCTGCCTGGGGAGTGCCGCCGATGCCCGAGTTCAAGAAGATTCTCATCGCCAACCGGGGCGAGATCGCCATCCGCATCATGCGGGCCGCGAACGAGATGGGCAAGAAAACCGTCGCGGTCTATGCCGAGGAGGACAAGCTGGGCCTGCACCGCTTCAAGGCCGACGAGGCCTACCGGATCGGCGAGGGGTTGACGCCGGTGGGCGCCTACCTGTCAATCCCCGAGATCATCCGCGTGGCGCGGATGTCGGGGGCGGACGCGATCCATCCGGGCTATGGCCTTCTGTCGGAAAACCCGGATTTCGTCGATGCCTGCGACCAGGCGGGCATCACCTTCATCGGACCGCGCGCCGAAACCATGCGCGCCCTGGGCGACAAGGCCAGCGCGCGGCGCGTGGCGATGGCGGCGGGCGTCCCGGTCATCCCCGCGACCGAGGTGCTGGGCGAGGACATGGCGCTGATCAAGAAGCAGGCGGCCGAGGTCGGCTACCCCTTGATGCTCAAGGCCTCATGGGGCGGGGGCGGCCGGGGCATGCGCCCGATCCTGAACGAGGAGGAACTGGAGGGGAAGGTCCGCGAGGGCCGGCGCGAGGCGGAAGCCGCCTTCGGCAACGGCGAGGGCTATCTTGAAAAGATGATCCTGCGCGCCCGCCACGTCGAGGTGCAGATCCTGGGCGACAAGCAGGGCAACTGCTGGCACCTGTGGGAACGCGATTGCACCGTGCAGCGCCGCAACCAGAAGGTCGTCGAACGCGCCCCCGCGCCGTACCTCACGCAAAAGCAGCGCGACGACGTCTGCGAGATGGCCAAGCGCATCTGTTCCCACGTCAAATACGAATGTGCGGGAACGGTCGAGTTCCTGATGGATATGGACACCGAGCAGTTCTACTTCATCGAGGTGAACCCCCGCGTCCAGGTCGAACACACCGTCACCGAAGAAGTCACCGGGATCGACATCGTCCAGGCCCAGATCCTGATCGAGGAGGGCAAATCGCTGGCCGAGGCGACCGGGGTGCCAAGCCAGGCCGACGTCAAGCTGAACGGCCACGCGCTGCAGTGCCGGGTGACGACGGAAGACCCGCTGAACAACTTCATCCCCGACTACGGCCGCCTGACCGCCTACCGCTCTGCCACCGGCAACGGCATCCGGCTTGATGGCGGCACGGCCTATGCCGGGTCGGTCATCACGCGGTACTACGATTCGCTTCTGGTCAAGGTCACCGCCCATGCCCAGACGCCGGAAAAGGCCATCGCCCGGATGGACCGCGCCCTGCGCGAGTTCCGCATCAGGGGGGTGGCGACGAACATCGAGTTCGTGATCAACCTGCTGAAGCACCCCACCTTCCTGAACGACACCTACACGACCAAGTTCATCGACACGACGCCTGCGCTTTTCGCCTTCAAGAAGCGGCGCGACCGGGCAACGAAGATCCTGCTCTACATCGCCGACATCACCGTGAACGGCCACCCCGAGACGGCAGGCCGCCCAAGACCCCCGGCCGAGGCCAAGGCGCCGAAGCCGCCCGCCGCGAAGACCTCGCCCGCGATGGGCACGCGGAACCTGCTGGAGCAGCACGGCCCGCAGGCAGTCGCGGACTGGATGAAGGAACAGCGAAAGCTTCTCATAACCGACAGCACGATGCGCGACGGGCATCAGTCGCTGCTGGCGACCCGGATGCGGTCGATCGACATGATCCGCGTGGCGCCCGCCTATGCCGCAAACCTGCCGCAGCTGTTCAGCGTGGAATGCTGGGGCGGAGCCACCTTCGACGTGGCCTACCGATTCCTGCAGGAATGTCCCTGGCAACGCCTGCGCGACCTGCGCGCCGCGATGCCGAACGTGATGACGCAGATGCTGCTGCGCGCCTCGAACGGGGTCGGCTACACCAACTACCCCGACAACGTGGTGCGGTCCTTCGTGTTGCAGTCCGCCAAGACCGGGGTCGATGTCTTCCGCGTCTTCGACAGCCTGAACTGGGTCGAGAACATGCGCGTCGCGATGGACGCGGTGCTGGAGGCGAACAAGGTCTGCGAAGGCTCGATCTGCTATACCGGCGACCTGCTGGACCCGGCGCGGTCGAAATACGACCTGAAATACTACCTGGATCGCGCGAAGGAACTGAAGGCCGCGGGCGCGCATGTGCTGGGCCTGAAGGACATGGCCGGGCTGTTGAAGCCGGCCTCGGCCAAGGTGCTGATCAAGGCGCTGAAGCAGGAGATCGGGCTGCCGATCCACTTCCACACCCATGACACCAGCGGTGCCGGGGCGGCGACGATCCTTGCGGCCTGCGACGCGGGCGTGGATGCGGTTGACGCGGCGATGGACGCGTTCTCGGGCGGGACCTCGCAACCTTGCCTTGGTGCCATCGTCGAGGCGCTGCGCAACACCGACCGCGACACCGGCATCGACATCGCGGCGGTCCGGCAGATTTCCGACTACTGGGAGGGTGTGCGCAAGCAGTACGCGGCGTTCGAAAGCGGCCTCCCGGCCCCGGCCTCCGAGGTCTACCTGCACGAGATGCCGGGCGGTCAGTTCACCAACCTCAAGGCCCAGGCCCGCAGCCTTGGCCTGGAGGAGCGCTGGCCCGAAGTCGCCCAGGCCTATGCCGACGCGAACCAGATGTTCGGCGACATCGTGAAGGTCACGCCTTCGTCCAAGGTCGTGGGCGACATGGCGCTGATGATGGTGGCGCAGGGGCTGACCCGGGCGCAGGTCGAGGACCCGGCAGTGGACGTGGCCTTCCCCGACAGCGTGGTCGACATGCTGAAGGGCAACCTCGGGCAACCGCATGGCGGCTGGCCGGAGGGCATCCAGAAGAAGGTGCTGAAGGGCGAGAAACCCTTGACCGACCGTCCCGGCAAGACCCTGCCCCCGGTTGACCTGGAAGCGGTGCGCAAGAAGGTCTCGGCCGAGATGAACGGCATCACCGTCGACGACGAGGACCTGAACGGCTACCTGATGTATCCCAAGGTCTTTCTCGACTACATGGGCCGCCACAAGCAGTACGGCCCGGTCCGCGTCTTGCCGACCGCGACCTTCTTCTACGGCATGCAGCCCGGCGACGAGATCAGCGTCGAGATCGACCCCGGCAAGACCTTGGAGATCCGGCTGCAGGCGGTCGGCGAGACGACCGAGGACGGCGAGGTCAAGGTCTTCTTCGAACTGAATGGCCAGCCACGCGTGATCCGGGTGCCGAACCGGGCGATCAAGGCGAAGACGGCGGCACGGCCAAAGGCAATGGAAGGCAACCCGGCCCATGTCGGCGCGCCGATGCCGGGGGCGGTGGCCTCCATCGCGGTCACGTTGGGCCAGAAGGTCCGGGCGGGCGACCTTCTGCTCAACATCGAAGCGATGAAGATGGAGACGGGCCTGCATTGCGACCGCGAGGCGACGGTCAAGGCGATCCACGTGCATCCGGGCAGCCAGATCGAGGCCAAGGATCTGCTGATCGAGCTGGAGTGACACAGTAGGGTGGGCGATATCGCCCACCCTACCCCTGCGCCTCAATACCGCGAGAAGAAGTCGTCGACTTCGCGCTGCGCGGCTTCCTTGGTCTTGCCATAGCGCTCTTGCAGCAGACCGGCGAGCTTGTCCTTGTTGCCCTCGGCGATGTCGAGCTCGTCATCGGTCAGCTTGCCCCACAACACCTTGGCCTCGCCCTTCAACTGCTTCCACTTGCCGGCGATCTGATCGTTGTTCATCTCGGGTTCTCCTGTTTGCGGGCAGCGCTTGTGCGCGGCCTTCATGCAGACAAGACGTCTTGCGACAGCCTTCGGTTCCAGCGCCTCTGTCTGCCCGGCGGAAAGCAGCGCAAAGAAAAGGGCCGCCCCGAAGGACGGCCCAGGTCTACGCACTGTGCAGCAGATCAGGCGGCGACGAACGCGCCTGCGTCCACGGCGGCCTGCAGCTCTTCGGCCGACAGCTCGCCCGAGGCGTCGGTGTCGGCGGCCTTGAAGGCCTCTTCGGTCACGGCGGTGTAGACGGCTTGCACTTCCACCAGCGAGAAGGTGCCGTTCGCATCGGTGTCAGTGACAACCGGAGCGGCGGCGTCCTGCGCGAAAGCGGCGGTGGCGGTCAAAGCCGAAGCGGCCAGAACGAGGGCGAATTTGGTCATGGTACTCTCCAGTTTGCGGCGGTGCAGAATGTGCCGCCGCGCAAGAAGGCGACTGTGCCTTCGCCAGGCAACATATTAGAATTGCTGGGGATTCCAAGACGCCTTCCAGGTTGTTTGCGCAAACTTCACGCCAAGTTTACTGCACTGCAACACAGGTTTTCGCTGCATCTGCGCAAAGGTCTCTGGGGTGGCATTTCGCCCGGCAAGGCGCTTGCGGGGTCAGAGGTGCAGAAATTTCTGCGCGACTGCACTTTCCCTCTTGCGGCCCCCCGCCGGTCTTTATAAATCCTCGGACGTCCAGACGGTGCGGGCGTAGCTCAGGGGTAGAGCATAACCTTGCCAAGGTTAGGGTCGTGAGTTCGAATCTCATCGCCCGCTCCATCCGGACCAGACGAGGGGCCCCTTGCGGGCCCCTTTGTCATTTCAGGGCGCGCTAGTCCTGCTCGGGATAGGTCAGCGACTCTTCCTGCTCCATGTAGCGGCACTTGTTCAGCACCACGCCAAGGACCTGGGTCCGCTTGGCCAGATCCTTGCCGCACTTGTCGATCTCGGAGACCGTGCTTTCGTCCGCGGCCGCGACCATCAGCGCACAATCGACCTGGTCCAGAAACGAGATCGCATCGTCGCTGACCAGGACCGGCGAGAGGTCGAACAGCACCACGTCGGGACGCAGCTGCGCCTCGATCTCGTCGATCATGTCGGCAGTGCGGGCGGCAGAAAGCAGTTCGGCCGGGTTCTCCTTGGGCAAGGCGCTCAGCGCGAAGGCAAGGTTCGGACCGGCGCGGCGGATCTGGCTGTAGTCGATCCTTCCTTCGGCCAGCATCCCGGCAAAGTTCTGGTCGGCCCCCACCCCCAGCATCCGGATCAGCGACGGATGCCGCAGGTCCAGTTCGACCACCAGCACCCGCGTATCGGCAAGGCGCGACAGGCTGAAGGCCAGGTTGACGGCCACTGTCGACTTGCCGCAGCCCGGCGTCGGCGAGGTGATCGCCACGCGGGTCCAGCCGTTGGTGCGCAGGGTGCGCAGCAGGTTGGTCCGCATGACGTCGAAGCTGGAGGCATTCGGTCCTGGGTGCAGGGCCACGACCCGGTTGCGCTCCAGGTGGCCGGGGTTGAGCTTCAGCTCGGCCAGGCCGGGCCAGGGGCCGGTTTCGGTCGACTTCTTCCCGGTCCCCGGGTTCGTGCCCTGCAACTTGCGGTCGCGCGCGGAACGCGCCTTGGCGAGGGCGGATTGTATCCGTTCCATGTCAGCTTACTCGGTAAGAGAGGCCGGAGCCTCGGCGTCAGCATCGGGCGCAAGGCCCAGGAGGGTTCCAAGCGGGGCGACATGAAGGTGCACCGCCATGAGCAGCATCGGGATGTTGATCAGTGCCGCCAGCAGGACTGCCGCGCGGTTCAGCGTCATTCCTGCCTTGCGCTGCGGCGGGCCGGGAAGGTAGCCCACGGTGCCGAAGGGGGCGACGCCCAGCGCCTTGATCACTTCGGTCGGACGCCTGACGGTCTGGTTGAGGATCTCCAGCATGATCAGCAGCGCGGCCGACAGGATCACCCCGGCCCCAAGGGCAGCAGTGGCAAGGCGCTGGCGGTTCGGCTCGGCCCGGAACGGCGGCGGCACGGCCCTTTCGATCACGCTGATCCGCTGGCCCCGGTCGGTGACCTCGATCCGGTCGCCCATCCGCGCCTCTGACAGGCTGGAGACGGCCTCTTCATACTGGACCCGAACTGTTTCGTAGTTGTTCTGCAACTCGGCAAGCCGGATCGAGTTTGCGGGCGTCGCCTCGATCGAGGTTTCAAGCCTGGCCAGGTCCTCTTCCAGCAGCTTCTTCTGTTCGGCAAGAAAGGTGATCTGGCCATCTATGTCCAGCATCTGCACTTCGAACGCCGACAGCTGACCGCCGCCCGCTGCCCCAAGCTGGGCCTTCACCCGTTCCTCCAGCGCCGCGACTTCGGTCTGCAAGGCCCTGAGGCGCGGATTCGAGGGCGCAAGGACCACCAGCGCCGAGGCAAGCTCCTGGCGGGCCTGCTCCAGCCGCTCCTGCTCGGGCGTGCGGTCGGTCTCCGATGTCACCAGCCTGCCGGTGCGGTCGTACAGCTCGGTCAGCCGGTCGCGGCGGTCCCGCAGCGAGGCAAGCTCGCGGTTGACCTGCAACAGCCGCTCCTGCTGGCTGGCCTGCCGGGTGCGGCGGTATTCCAGGCTTTCGGGCAGCGCGTCGCGATTGGCCTGCTCGAACTCCAGGATCTTGGCGTTCTGCTGGGACAGCTCTTCGGTCAGGCGGCGCACTTCCTGGTCGAAGAAATCCAGCGTGCTGCCCGTCGCGCGCGTGCGCAGCTCGGTGTTCCACTGCAGGATCTGCTCGGCGATGTCATTGGTGACGACGGCTGAAAGCTCCGGGTCGCCGGCCGCGAAGGAAACATGGACAACGCCGGTGTTGCCTTGCGTCGTCGGCATGTAGATCGCGATGCGACCGCCGACCAGGTCAAGTTTCACGTTCTGGGCCATTTCCGGCGCGTCGCCGAACAGGTTGTGCCGGTCGGCCAGCGTCAGAAGGTTCTCGCGCGTCAGGATGCGCTGCTGGATCGACAGCAGGATCTCGTCGGCGGTCGAGCGGACGGTCGAGGCCGCAAGTTCGTCGGGGATCTGCGCGTTTTCGATCAGAAGGCGCGATTCGGCGCGGAAGACCGGCGGCAGGGAAACCGCGTAGAGAATCCCCGCCATCGTGGCAGTGATCGTGATCGCAAGGATGATCGGCAGCCGCCGCAGGATCAGGGACAGGTAGAAGCGCAGGTCTAGCGTCATTCAGGTCTCACTCGTGTGTCTTGCGGCATTTGCTGAAAAGAAGACGCCGTCGTCCAGAACCTGCTGGACAGTCGCCGGAGTGACCGTGCGCTTGCCTCGGGTGAAGGCGTAGACCAGCGCAAGGTCGCACAACTGGTTCACCAGGCGCGGAACGCCCCGGGTGACCTGGTGAATAAGGTCGATCGCGGGGCCAGTGAAGATTCGCTTCTGGGCCCCGGCAATCTTCAGCCGGTGCGGGATGTAGCCGCGAACCGTCTTCAGGTCCATCGCGGTCAGATGGTAGCTTGCCGCGACACGCTGCGCGAACTGCCGCATGTTGGGCCGCGAGACAAGGTCGCGCAGCTCGGGCTGGCCGATCAGCACCAGTTGCAGCACCTCGTCCTTGCCCGAGTTGATGTTGATGAACATCCGCAACTCTTCCAGCGCCTCGGCGGTCAGGTTCTGCGCCTCGTCGAAGATCAGCACGACCGATCGACCGGCAGCATATTCCGACAGCAGAAGGTTCTGGAACCGCGAGAAGAGGTCGACATAGCTTTCGTTCGGGTCGGCCGGCTGCTCCAGCGCATGCAGGACCCAGCGCAACAGCTCTGCGCGCGAGCCATGCGGGTTCGAGATCAGGCCCACCCGGATCTCGGGACCCAGCGACCGAATCAGATGCAGCAGAAGCGTGGTCTTGCCCGCGCCGACCTCGCCGGTGATCAGGGTGATGGGCGAATTGGCGCGGATGCCATATTCCAGCATCGTATAGGCCCGCTGGTGCGACTGCGGCCAGTACAGGAAATCCGGGTCGGGCGTCAGCGCAAAGGGCCGCGAGGTCAGCCCGAAATGTTCGGTGTAGATCTCGCCCTGCTGGGCCGGCTGCGGTTCAAGCGACAGGATGCGCGACCGGACCCGGCGCGGGACCGGGACAGCGGGGCGGACTTCGGGCTGCGCGGCAGGCGACGGCGCGGGCGCAGGGTCCGCCGCGGGCGCAGGCGTCGCGGCAACAGGAACGTTGCCGGAGTCCTGATCGAACCACAGGATGCGGGAGAACAACTTGCGGGACCTTTGACGCGTCATCTACTCACCCCTAAGCAAATCCCCGGACTTGGAGGGAGTTGCCCCCCTCTCATAAGCAATGTTGGGCGGCAAGGCGACGTCTTCGGCGATACTGATGCCAGTCTGGCAACAAAGCAGGGAAATCAGCAGCCTAGAACGGTTTTTGCCGCAGGAATGGCGTTTTTCTGGACCAATGTCCGTGCGTATCCGGACAAGGTGCTGTAGGAAAGGTCAAGAAAATTTTCAACCGCGCGCGAATCGTTGATGACCCTGAAGAGTTGCCAGATTGCGGGCATGTGCATGGTAGGCGTGTTTGTGCCAGGACGTCCAGCGACCCTGCCCGAGGCGGGACGCGACGTCGGGTTCACGCGGTTGGGGACAGGCGGCCGATGGGTCGCCGCCAAGGACCAGTCGAGAGGGTAGTCGCATGAAGGACGGTATGCAGGACCTTCCCGCAGAAACCGATATTGCCATTGTCGGCATGGCCGCGCATCTGCCCGGATCGGCGGATATCCAGACCTATTGGGAAAACCTGCGCGAGGGGCGCTCGGCCGTCCGTCGCCTGACCGAGGACGAGATCCTCGCCTCGGGCGAGAACCCGGCCGTGCTGCGCAACCCGAACTACGTGCCTGCCGCCGCCCTGCTGGAAAAGTTCGACCACTTCGACGCCGAATTCTTCGGCTTCTCGCCGAAGGAAGCCGCGATCCTTGATCCGCAACACCGCCAGTTCCTGGAAGTGGCCTGGGAGGCGCTGGAAAACGCCGGCCACACGCCCGAGGCGTTCCGCGGCCGCATCGGCGTCTTCGCCGGCTGCGGGATGGGCAGCTATTTCTACTTCAACCTCTGCTCGAACCCGGCGCTGGTCGACAGCACGGGCATGTTCCTGTTGCGCCATACCGGCAACGACAAGGACTTCCTGTCGACCCGCGTCAGCCACGTCTTCGACCTGAAGGGGCCAAGCCTTGGCTTGCAGACCGCCTGTTCGACCTCGCTGGTCGCCACCCACTACGCGATCCAGGCGCTCTTGAACGGCGAATGCGACATGGCGCTGGCCGGCGGCGTGACCATCGACCTGCCCCAGGGCCGCGGCTACATCTACAAGGAGGGCGAGGTCCTGTCGCCCGACGGCGTCTGCCATGCCTTCGACCACCGGGCGCAGGGCACGGTCTTCGGCTCTGGCGCGGGCACGGTGCTTTTGCGGCGCCTGGAGGATGCGCTTGCCGATGGCGACCACATCTGGGGCGTCATCAAGGGCAGCGCCGTCAACAACGACGGCGCGGCGAAGGCGGGCTACCTTGCCCCTTCGGTCGAGGGTCAGTCGGCCTGCATCGCCACCGCGCTTGCGGTCGCGGGCACCCCGGCGGAAACCATCGACTACGTCGAATGCCACGGCACCGGCACCTATCTGGGCGACCCGATCGAGGTCGCCGCCCTGACCGAGGCGTTCCGGCGCACCACCGACGCCCGCGGCTTTGCCCGGATCGGCAGCGTCAAGACCAACATCGGCCACCTCGACACCACTGCCGGGGTTGCCAGCCTGATCAAGGCCACGCTTGCACTGCATCACGGCCAGATGCCGCCCAGCCTGAACTTCGAAACTCCGAACCCCGCCATCGACTTCGAGACCAGCCCCTTCCGGGTCAACGACCGGCTGACCGACTGGCCCCGCCGCATAGGACCGCGCCGCGCCGGGGTGAACTCGCTTGGCGTCGGGGGGACGAACGCCTTCGTCGTGGTGCAGGAACCCCCGACCCTTGCGGCTTCCGATCCGTCGGACTGGCCGTTCCAGCTTGTCACCCTTTCCGCCCGCAGCCAGTCGGCCCTGGGCGAAGCCTCCGCCCGCCTTGCCGCGCACCTGCGCGCGCATCCCGAACAGCCGCTTGCCGATGTCGCCTGGACGCTGAAGCACGGCCGCCGCGCCTTTGAACACCGCCGCGTCCTCGTCGCCGCAAGCCACGAGGAAGCCGCCACGATGCTGGAAGCCGGCGATCCCCGCCGCGTCTTCACCCAGCGCCGGTTGGGCGAAGCGCCGGATGTCGTCTTCATGTTCCCCGGTGGCGGCGCGCAATACCCCAACATGGCGCGTGATCTGTACGAGACCGAACCCGTCTTCGCCGAATGGATGGACCGGGGCCTTGCCGCGCTGAAAGATGCCGAAGCCGAAACGCGAGCATTGTGGCTCCCCGCACCCGGGCATGAAGCCGCAGCGGCGGAAGCCCTGCGCCAGCCGTCCAAGCAACTGCCGCTGATCCTGATCGTCGAAGTGGCCCTGGCGAAGCTTTGGGAAAGCTGGGGCATCAGGCCCGCGGTCCTGATCGGCCATTCGATGGGCGAAAACGCTGCCGCCTGCGTCGCCGGAGTGATGACGCTGGAAGCCGCCGTCGGCCTCGTCTCCTTGCGCGGTCAGCTCTTCGACACCGTGCCTGCGGGGGGGATGCTGTCCGTCCCCCTCTCGGAAGCGGCGCTGAAGCCCTATCTCGGCGATCTCGACATCGCGTCCATCAACGCTCCGGAACTGACGGTGGTCTCCGGCTCGGACGCAGGCCTCAAGGACCTCGCCGAACGGCTCAAGGCCGACGACATCGACACCACCCGCATCGCCATCGACATCGCGGCCCATTCCAGGATGCTGGAAGGCATCCTGGCCGCCTTCCGCGCGCATCTTGCGGGCATGCAGCTTTCGGCCCCGCAGATCCCGATCATCTCCAACCGCTCGGGTCAGGTCCTGACCGATGCCGAGGCGACCAGCCCCGACTACTGGGTCGGCCACCTGCGCAACACCGTCCGCTTCGCCGACGGCATGGCGACCCTGCGCCAGAAGCCCGACCGCGTGTATCTGGAGGTCGGTCCCGGCCGCGCGATGGCCTCGCTTGCCCAAGCCAACGGCGCGATGGGCGGCCAGCCGGTCCCGGCCAGCCTGCGCCACCCCGACGACACCACCAGCGACGACCGCCACTTCGTCGCCACCCTCGGCCGCCTCTGGGCCTGCGGGGTGGAACCGGACCTGAGCCAGCTCTGGGGTGAGGCCAGGCGCCGCCGCGTGCCCCTGCCGACCTACCCCTTCCAGCGCAGCCGCTACTTCGTCGAACGCGGCCAGCCCGCCGTGGTGACCGAGGCCGACGTGACCGCACGGCGGCACGATGCCGTCACCGACTTCGGCTACCGCATCGGCTGGCGCGTGATGCCGGCCGACTGCCCGGTCGACGTGGAAACCGAACTCGGGGCGCCCCTCACCTGGCTTGTCTTCGCGGATGAGGCCGGCCTTGCCCGCGCCGCCGTCCAGCGCCTGCGCGCAGGCGGACACCGCGTCATCACCGTCCACGCCGGCGACGCCTTCGCCCGCACTTCGGACGACACCTATACCCTTGCCCCCGAACACGGGCGCGAAGGCTATGACGCCCTGCTTGCCGACCTTGCGCAACGCGATCTGAACCCGGCGCGGATCGCCCATTTCTGGCTGGTCACGGAAAAAGAGGCCTTCCGCCCCGGCTCCAGCTTCTTCCAGCGGAACCTGGAACAGGGCTTCTGGAGCCTGTTCTTCCTTGGACAGGCGATGGGCGAGATCGGGCTGAAACCGCTTCCGCACCTGACGGTCGTCACCTCGGGCGCGGCGCAGGTGCGCACCGAGGCCCTGCCCTACCCCGAAAAGGCCACGGTCGCCGGACCCGTCCGGGTGATGCCGCGCGAACTGCCCGGCCTGACCGCCAGCCTTCTCGACGTCACCCTCGACCGCAAGGCTGTCCCGCCGGAAACCGTCGCGGCGGTGCTGGAGGAGATGCTTGCCACCCCGGCAAACACCGTCGCCGCGATCCGTGGCAGCCGACGCCTCGAAACCCGCCTCGTCCCGGCGAAACTGCCCGAACCGGCCGAGGTCCCCGAAGGATCGGTCTGGGTCATCACCGGCGGTTTCGGCGGGATCGGCGTCACCGTCGCCGAACGCCTGATGCGCGACCGTCACGCCAAGGTCGCGCTCATCGGCCGCCAGGTCCCGGAACCGGGGTCGGTCCGCGCCGGGGTCCTGTCGCGCCTGGAACGTCTGGGCCGCGTCATGGCCCTCGCCGCCGATGTCTGCAACCCGGAAGACATGCGCGCCGCCCTCGACCGCGTCCGCGCCGAGTTCGGGCCGATCTACGGCGTCGTCCATGCCGCGGGCACCGTCGACGACGCGCCGCTTCTGGGCAAGGACCCCGGCAGCGCCGACGCGGTCCTGTCGCCCAAGGTGCACGGCACCAAGCTGCTTGACACGCTCTTGCCTGACGGCAGCGTCGACCGGATCGTGCTGTTCAGCTCGACCTCGACCGTCCTTACCCCGGCGGGCCAGGCAGATTATGTGGCGGCCAACGAATACCTCAACGCCTTTGCCCGCAGCCGCGCGGGGGGCATGACCAAGGTCACCGCGATCAACTGGGGCATCTGGTCCGGCATCGGCATGGCCGCCGACGCCGACGCCCGCCGCCAGGGCAAGGACGCAGGCGCCCCGCTTCCCGGCCAGCTGGTGCTGGAGCGGATGCAGAAGGGCGAGGATGAAACCCGTTTTCACGCGACCCTGACCAAGGACCACTGGGTGATGGACGACCACCGTCTTCTGGATGGCACGGCGGTCCTGCCCGGCTCGGCCTGGCCCGAAATCGCGCACGAGGCGCTGATGGCGACCGGGGCCAAGGGCGGCATCCAGGGCGGCATCGAGATCACCGACCTGACCGTCTTCCGCCCCCTGCGGCTTGAGGCCGACCTGCCCCGCGACCTGCGCGTCACCCTGAAGCGCGGTCGCGACGGCGCGCAGCGCCTGCAGGCCCGCGCGCTGGAGCCGCAAGGTTGGGCGCTGACCGCCGAGATGGGCGTCACCCCCCTGACGCCGCAGCCGGAAACCCTTGATCTGACAGCCATCGCCGCCCGCTGCCCCGACAAGGCCTCGGCGGCAGGGGGCGAGAACCTGCCCTCGGCCCAAGAGGATCGCATCGCCTTCGGCCCGCGCTGGCAGGTCCTGAAGGCCACCGCGCTTGGCCAGCGCGAGGGCCTCGCGACCCTCGCCCTGCCGACCCAGGCGGTGCAGGACACCGCGACCTGCACGATCCACCCCGCACTTTACGACATCGGCACCGGCTGGGGCATCGCGCTGCTGCCGAAGGTCGAAGCAGGTTTCGTCTGGGCCCCGGTGATGACCTCCGGCCTTCGCGTCCATGCCGCGCTGCCTGCGGAAATCCGCAGCTGGGTCCGCCTTGCAGGCACACCGGGCGATGACGTCGCCAGCTTCGATGTCACCCTGACCGACCCCTCGGGCAAGGTCCTGGTCGAGGTCGAAGGCATCACCTTCCGCAAGGTCGCCTTCGAGGAAGCCCTCGCCCGCCCCGCCCCCCCGAACCCGCGCGAGGTCGAACGCGACGACGACACCCGCGGCCAGTCCCCCGCCGAGCAACGCCTGATCCAGGCCCTTGCCGGTGGCATCCGCCCGGCCGAGGGCGCCGAAGCCTTCCTGCGTGCCATTGCGGCGGACGGGGCACAGGTTCTGGTTTCCTCGCTGGACCTTGAAGCGCAGGTGAAACAGGCCAACGCGCCAGTGGCTGCGGACGCCGAAGGCCCCGGCTTCGCGCGCCCCGACCTGGAAACCGACTACCTCGCGCCCCGCAACACGGTGGAACGCACTCTTGCCGGTTTCTGGTCCGAGCTTCTGGGCGTCGCCGAAGTGGGCGTCGAGGACGACTTCTTCACCCTTGGCGGCCACAGCCTGATCGCGGTGCGCCTGTTCGCCATGATCCGCCGCCAGTGGAAGGTCGACTTCCCGATCTCGGTCCTGTTCGAGGCGCCGACCATCGCCCGCTGCGCGGCCCTCATCATCGACCGCATCGGACCGCAGGACGAAACCGCCGCCGCTCCGACGGCCCTGGCCGATCCGGCCGGCCCGAAGTTCACCCATCTTGTCGCCATGCACCGTGGCGATGGCGGGCCGAAGACGCCGTTCTTCCTGGTCGCGGGCATGTTCGGCAACGTCCTCAACCTGCGCCACCTTGCCAGCCTGCTTGGCACCGACCGGCGCTTTTACGGGTTGCAGGCCAGGGGCCTTTTCGGCGACGCCGAGCCGCATATGACCATCGAGGACGCCGCCGCCTCCTGCCTGGCCGAGATCCGGCAGGTGCAGCCGAAGGGCCCCTACCTTCTGGGCGGCTTCTCGGGTGGCGGCCTGACGGCCTGGGACATCGGGCGGCAGCTTCGCGCGCAAGGCGAAGAGGTGGCGCTGATGGTGCTGCTCGACACGCCGCTGCCGGTGCGGCCCTTCCTGTCGAAACCCGACAAGGCGCTGATCAAGCTGGCCGAACTGCGGGCCGGTGGGCCGCAGTTCCTGGCCGACTGGGCGCGCAGGCGCTGGGAATGGGAACGCTCGCGCCGCGCCAAGGCCGCGAACGAGCCCGACCCGACCGTGCCGTCCTTCAACAACGCCTCGATCGAAGCGGCCTTCCGCCATGCCGTCGGCGTCTATGACCTCAAGGGCTGGGAGGACGGCAAGGTCGTCCTGTACCGCCCGCCGCTGGACCGGCACTGGAAGGTGACGGGCGGCAACTGGGTCTCGTCCCAGCGCGAATATGTCTTCCACGACAACCTCTGGACCCCCTTCGCGCCGCGGCTGGACGTGGTGGAAGTCCCCGGCGACCACGATTCAATGGTGCTGGAGCCGAACGTCCGGGTGCTGGCCGCCCGGATGAAGGCCGCGATCCAGGCGGCCGAAGCGGGCGAGTTCCGCCAACCTGATCAACGACTTGCTGCCGAGTGACCGGAGAATTGACATGACCCTGACTGCCCTGCTGATCGGCAACGAAAGCCTGACGGTCGAATGCGGCAAGCGCTGGCTGGAGCGGGGCCACGGCCTTGCCGCCGTCGTCACGCGCGAGCCGCGGGTGGCCGGCTGGGCCGCAGACCTGGGCCTGCGGGTGATCGCACCGGGGGCGGGGCTGGTCGAACGGACGGCGGGCCTGGCCGTCGACTGGGTGCTGTCGGTCGCGAACCTGTCGCTGGTGCCCGAACCCCTGATGCAGCTTGCGCGTCACGGCGGCGTCAACTTCCACGACGGTCCCCTGCCCGCCTACGCCGGCCTCAACGCCCCGGTCTGGGCGCTGCTGCAGGGCGAGGCCACTCACGCGATCACCTGGCACCTGATGACCGCCGGGGTCGACGAGGGCGAGGTTCTGACCACCCGCAGCTTCGCCATCGACGCCGATGACACCGCCTTTACCCTGAACGCCCGCTGCTTTGCGGCGGCGGTGGACAGCTTCCCCGAAGTGATCACCGCGATGGAAGCCGGCGGCCAGCCGCGCCAGCCGCAAGCGCCGGGCGCCCGGCATGTCTGGCGCCGCGCCGATCGGCCCCGGGCCAACGGTCGGCTGGACGTCTCGCAACCTGCCGAGGCCGTGGCCCGCACTGTCCGCGCGCTTGACCACGGCGGCTACCGCAACCCGCTGGCGGTCGCCAAGGTCGCGGTTCCAGGCCAGGTCTGGGCCGTCGCCCAGGCCGAGGTCCTTGCGACGACAGGCGCTCCCGGCACCATTCTTGCCCGCGATGCCGACAGCCTGACCGTGGCTTGCGGCACTGGTGCGGTCAAGCTGTCCGGCCTGACCTGCCTCAGGGGCCTGCCCATCGACACCGCCCGCGCCGGGGCGGCCCTTGCCGCACCGACCGAGGCCGAGGCGGCTGCCCTGGATGCAGCCCTTGCCCCCGTGGCCGAAGCCGAAGCACGGTTGCGCGGCCTGCTTCTGAAACCTGACCCGGTGCTCGAGGGCGCGGCGGCGGGCACCCCCGACTGGCGCGAGATCCCGCTGCCTGCGGCAGGACCGACCTGGCTTGCCCTGGCCGCGATCCGGGCGCTTGGGCGGTCGGGCGGGGACATTGCCTTTGCCACCGGCGAAGACCCGGCGCCAGGCTACCTGCTGCCCTGGGTCCCGGTCCGCCTTGACGCCTCGGGGCCAGTGGCATCCACCGAAGCCCGCGCCGCCAGGGCCCTTGCCGCCGCCCGCACTGCGACCGGACTGGCCGCCGACCTTGCCCTGCGCGAGCCTGGCCTGACCGCCCTGGCACCCGCGGGCCTTGCCGTCACCGAAGGCTCGGCTCCCCTTGTCGGGTCAACCGTGACGCTGACCGGAAAATCCCTCTGGCACGACGCGTCCCGCATGACCGGGGATCAGGCCGCGCGCCTTGCCGCGCGGATCACGCGCCTTCTGGCCCGGATGGCCGCCCAGCCGCAGGCCGACCTCGCCAGCCTTTCGCCGCTCTCCGAGGCCGAAACGCAGGTCTACCAGGGCGCCCTTTCCGCCACCGCCCGCACCTACGACCGCAGCCTGACCATTCCCGCCGCGATCCTGGCCCAGGCGGCCCGGACACCGGACGCCACCGCCGTCATCGCGGGCGGGACACAGCTTTCCTACAGCGCGCTTGTCACCCGCGCCGCGCGCATCGCCAACACCTTGCGCGGCATGGGTGTCGGGCACGGCAGCCTTGTCGGCCTTGCTTGCCGCCGCAGCACCGACTTGGTCGCGGGCGCGCTTGGCATCCAGCTGGCGGGCGCGGCCTACGTCCCGATGGACCCCGCCTACCCCGCCGACCGCCTGGCGCTCTATGCCGAGGATTCGGGCTGCCCCGTCATCCTTGCCGAAGCCGCAGTCGCCGACGCGCTGCCGCATGGCCCGCAGCTCCTGATCCTGGATACCGACCCGCGGCTTGCCCTGGCCTCGGCCACGCCCCCCGCCGGCCCCGCCGCAGACGATCCGGCCTATGTCATCTACACCTCCGGCTCCACGGGCCGACCGAAGGGTGTCGTCATCACCCACCGCAATGCGCTGAACTTCTTCGCCGGGATGGACGACGTCCTTGGCACCGACCCCGGCACCTGGCTTGCCGTCACTTCGCTTTCCTTCGACATCTCGGTGCTGGAGCTGTTCTGGACCCTGACCAACGGCTTTGCCGTGGTCCTGGCCGACGACGCCGCCCGCGTGCGCCCCTCGGCAGGATCGGGCGGCGGCAGCGGCATCAGCCCGCGCAAGATGGAATTCTCGATCTACTACTGGGGCAACGACGACCTGCCCGGCCCCGCGAAATACGAGCTTCTGCTTGAAGGTGCCAGGTTCGCCGACCAGAACGGCTTTGTCGCCGTCTGGACCCCGGAACGCCACTTCCACGCCTTTGGCGGCCCCTACCCGAACCCCTCGGTCACCGGGGCGGCCGCCGCCGCGATCACGAAGAACATCGGCGTGCGCGCCGGCAGCATCGTGGCCCCCCTGCACCACCCCGCCCGGATTGCCGAAGAATGGGCAATCATCGACAATCTGACCAACGGCCGCGCCGGGTTGGCCTTCGCCTCGGGCTGGCAACCTGACGACTTCGTCCTGCGGCCCGAAAACACGCCGCCCGCCAACCGCCAGGCACTGTTCGAGTCGCTCGATCAGGTCCGCAGGCTCTGGCGCGGCGAGGCGGTGGAGTTCCCGCGCAAGGACGGCACGCCCTTTGCCGTGAAGACCCAGCCGCGTCCGGTATCGAAAGACGTCGAGGCCTGGGTCACCACCGCAGGCAACCCCGAAACCTGGCGCGAGGCCGGGAAGATGGGCGCCCATGTCCTGACCCACCTGCTTGGCCAGTCCATCGCCGAAGTCGCCGGCAAGGTGAAGCTGTACCGCGCCGCGCTGGCCGAGGCCGGTCATGACCCGTCGAAGTTCAAGGTCACCTTGATGCTTCACACCTTCCTGGCCACGGACCGCGAGGTCGCGCGCGAGGTCGCGCGCGAGCCGATGAAGACCTACCTCCGCTCTGCCGCGGGGCTGATCAAGCAATATGCCTGGGCCTTCCCGGCCTTCAAGAAGCCGCAGGGCGTGGCGAATCCGATGGACATCGACCTCGGCTCCCTCGCCGCCGATGAACTGGAGGCGATCCTCGACTTTGCCTTCCTGCGCTACTTCGACGAGTCCGGCCTCTTCGGGACCGTGGACGATGCCGTGGCCCGCGTCGAAGAGCTGAAGGCCATCGACATCGACGAGGTCGCCTGTCTGATCGACTACGGCATCTCGACCCAGGTCGTGCTGGACGGCCTGAAACTTGTGGCCGAGGTGTTGCGGATCACCAACTCGGGCGCCGAAGACGACGCCACGATGGCGGGCCTGATCCAGCGCCACCGCGTCACCCATCTGCAATGCACGCCCTCGATGGCCCGGATGCTGGCCGAGGATGACGGCGCCCGCGCCGCGCTGAAAGGCCTGAAGCGGATGCTCGTCGGCGGCGAGGCGCTGATGGGGCGTCTGGCCGGGGACCTGTCGGCCCTGATCGGTGCGCCGGTCCTGAACATGTATGGTCCGACCGAAACCACGATCTGGTCCTCGCTCGAGGCGACGACGGGGGCCGAAGGCGTGGTAAACATCGGCCAACCCATTGCCAATACGGCACTTTACGTGCTGGATGACACCCAGGCCCCCGTCCCCGACGGCCAGGAGGGCGAGCTTTGGATCGGCGGCGAGGGCGTGGCCCGGGGCTACTTCCAGCGCCCCGACCTGACCGCCGACCGCTTCCGCCCCGACCCCTTCGCGGGCCAGGGCCGGATGTACCGCACCGGAGACCTTGTCCGTCGCAGGCCGGACGGCAAGCTTGACTACCTCGGCCGCGCCGACTTTCAGGTCAAGATCCGCGGCCACCGGATCGAGTTGGGCGAGATCGAGACCGCGCTGGAAGCCGCCTCCGGCATCCGCCAGGCCGTGGTCATCGCGCGTGAGGATCAGCCGGGCGACCTGCGTCTTGTGGCTTACGTCACCGCCGACGGGACGATCGACGAACCGAAGCTCAAGGCGACCCTGGGCGAGCATCTGCCCGAGGTCATGGTCCCGGCCCACATCGTCAAGCTGGACGGCTTCCCGCTGACCCCGAACGGCAAGGTCGACCGCAAGGCGCTTCCCGCTCCCTTTGCCGCCGCTCCGGTGGCGGTCCCCCAGGCCGCGGCACGACCTGTCGCGCTGGAAGGTGGCATCGAAGAGACGATCGCCGCCGTCTGGGCCAGGGTCCTGGGCGTGCCGCAGGTCGGCAGGTCGGACAACTTCTTCACCCTTGGCGGCCATTCGCTGCTGGCGGTGCAGGCCCACCGCGAGATGAAGGTGGCCCTCAACTCCGACCGGCTGGCGATCACCGACATCTTCCGTTTCCCCGTCGTCTCGGCACTGGCCGCCCATCTGGGCAAGCTGATCCCGGCACCGACGGTCCCCGCTGCCGTGACCGCCCCGCCTGCCCTGGCCGCGCCCGTCCCGGCCGACTCCGCGGCCGATACCCGCATGGATGCGATGGCCCGCCGCCGGGCAATGCGCGAGGCGCGGGAAAAGGCGATGGGATGACCGCAGCCCCGGCGGTCGAGGCGGCACTGCGCGCGCTTTTCCCCGCCGGGGTCGCTGTCGCCGCCCAGCGGATCGGTCGGGCTGACCCGGCCCTACTCTGGCCGGAAGAGCAACTGGCGGTGGCCGGTGCCGTCCCCCGGCGGCTGGCCGAGTTCGCAGCCGGCCGCACCGCAGCGCGACGGGTGCTGGCCACCCTTGGCCAGCCGCCCGCAGCCTTGCCGATGGGCCCGGACCGCGCGGCGCTCTGGCCAGCCGGCCTGTCGGGCTCCATCGCCCATGACGCCGATCTTGCCGTCGCGGTGGGCCGCTGGGGTGCACCGCTGGGTGTCGATCTGGAACCCGACGCGCCGCTTGAGGCCGAGCTTTGGCCCGTCTTCTGTTCCCCGGACGAGTTGCGGCGGCTGGACGGCGACACCGGCCGACTTGTCCGGCAGGTCTTCTGCGCCAAGGAGGCGGTCTTCAAGGCGCAGGGCCCCGATGCCCGGGCCATGTTCGGCTTCGATGCGCTGACGGTGACCCTTGCCGAAGGCGCCTTCAATGCCCAGTTCCGTGCAAGCGTCGGTGCGTTCCGGGCCGGGCAGGTCCTGTCCGGGCGGCTGGCGCTGGTGGATGGCGTGATTCTTGCGGGGGTGGCATGGTAAAGATGACGCGGCGGATGGCGATATTCGCAGGCCTGGCGGGCGCAGGTGCGGCAGTGGCGGGCTCGCTTTACTGGACGCTGACCCGGCCCCCCTCGGCCGCCTCGGTCCGCGCGCGGCTCGCGGGGTCCCTGCCCGCGCCGCAAGGGGCGCTGAACGTGTTCCACCTTGGCCACAGCCTGGTGAACCGCGACATGCCGGCCATGCTGGCGCAGCTTGCCCCGCAAGGCCACAGCTACAACAGCCAGCTCGGCTGGGGCACGACCCTGCAGGCCCACTGGGGCGATGCCACGATCGCCGGGTTCGAAGCCGAGAACGCCCACCCCCGCTTCCGCGCGGCGCACGAGGCGGTGGAAAGCGGCGACTACGACGCTTTCATCCTGACCGAGATGGTCGAGATCCGCGATGCGATCCGCTACTTCGAAAGCCCGCGCTATCTGGCGCAATGGGCGCGCAAGGCGGTCGAGGCGCGCCCGGACGTCCGGCTTTACCTGTATGAAACCTGGCACCCGCTGGACGACCCCGACGGCTGGCTGGAACGCCTGGACCGCGACCTGGACCGCTACTGGCTGTCGCGCGTGCTGGGTCCGGCGCTGAAAGACCTGCCCCAGACCGCACAGATCCGGGTGATTCCCGCAGGTCAGGTGCTGGCCGCCTTTGTCCGCAAGGTCGAGGCGCAGGGCGGGCTTGGCAATGTCCGCGACCGCACCGATCTTTTCCAGCGGTCAGGCGACGGCACGGTGGACCCGATCCACCTGAACGATCTTGGCAACTACCTCGTCGCTCTGGTCCATTATGCCGTGCTTTATCAAGCCGATCCGGTGGGCCTGCCCGCGACGCTGACCAAGGCGGACGGCGCGCCCGCCACCGCGCCCGAGCCCGAGGTCGCACGGCTGATGCAAGAGGTGGCGCGCGACGTCGTCCACAGCCTGGGGTTGTCCGGCCTTTCCGCCTGATGTGGCATTTGCGCCACCTCGGCGCGCAAATGACCATCACGCCCCGCGACCACCCCGATTTGGCCGGGATGCAGGTGCATTTCCTCTTTCCCAAGCGGCACGCGGCAAATACTGTTCCGATGGTCGCACCCCGCCTTGTCGGCCGCATGGGAGTTTTTTTCGATGTCCATCCTTCGCCGTTTGCTTGCCCTCGTCTTCGTCCTGCCGTTTCTGGCCGGCATCGCCTGGGCCCAGGATTACCGCGTCCGGTCGGGCGACGTCTTGCAGATCGAGGTTCTGGAAGACGCCACGCTGAACCGCAGCGCCATCGTGCTGCCCGACGGCCAGATTTCGCTGCCGCTTGTCGGGTCGATCCGCGCCGCGGGCCGCAGCCTGGCCCAGGTCCAGGAAGACCTGACCGCGCGACTCGCGCCGAACTTTGCCACGCCGCCCACCGTCTTCGTGACGCTCGATGCGCTGGCCGAACGGCTTCCGCCGATCGAAATCCCTGAAGTCACCATCGACATCTATGTCCTTGGGGCGGCGAACACTCCGGGCCGTGTCGATGTCAGGAAGGGCGCAACGCTGCTGCAGGCGCTGGCCCAGGCAGGCGGCCTGTCGCCCTTCGCCGCGAAAAAGCGCGTCCAGTTGCGTCGTGTGGACAAGTCGGGGACCGAGCAGGTCTACAACTTCGACATCGACGCGATCGAGCGTGGCGCGTCCGGCGGCGGGGCAACCCGGCTGGTCAGAGGCGACGTGATCGTGATCCCGCAGCGCAAACTGTTCGAGTAAGCCGGAATGCGCCGGTCCGGTATCGCGTTCGGCGGGTTCTGCGCCGTCACCACCGCATTGTCGCCCCTGGCAGCAGGGGCGCAGGATGGCGGCGTCCTGCTGACCTTCGGCGTCGAGAACCGTCTGGAGGTCGCCCGCAACGAGGCACTCGCCGTCCCGGCGGACGGGACCGACGTGGCCAACGCGACGTTCCTTTCCTTCGGGCTGCGCAGCGAAACGGCCCTGGACCGGCTGTCCTTCCTGGCCTCTGGCGCGGCGATCATCGAAAACGCGGCCGGCGATTCGGGCACGGAACTCGACTTCGGTCGTGCCTCGGTGGCCCTGGACTATCGCCGCGAGGTGCCGTCGGCGCTTCTGGAACTCAATGCCACGTTGCGCAATGATGACGTCGGCAGCTTCGAAGATCTCGCAGCGGCCGACGAAAGCGGGACCCAGACCGATTACTCCCTGTCTGCCGGTCTCGAGATCGGCCGCACCTCGGCCGTGGGCCTTGCCTTTGGCCTGGGCTACGAGGCGACGGATTACCAAGATGTCTCGGACCCCGACCTGGTCGACACCACCGAAGCCCGCGCCGACGCGGCGGTGATCTTCCGCTTCTCCGAAGTGGCGACCGGCAGGCTTGGCCTGCGCTACTCCGAGCTTGAGGAAGAGACCGCCGGCACGACCGTCACCGAGACGCTGGTGTCCTACGCCGGTCTCGACTATGCGGTCAGCGACCGGCTCGACCTCAGCGCCGAACTTGGCTACGCCGAGATCGAGACCGAGGATTTCGGCCTGATCGAACGGGTGACCGGCCCCGACCTGACGCTTGGTGCGACCTATGACCTTGCGGTCGGGACCTTGTCCGCGCTGCTGCAGGTGACAACCGACGAAGACGACGACCGGCGCGAGACCTTCGAGATCGGCCGCGATCTGGAAACGCCGCGCGACACGATCTCGGCGCGGCTGGGCGTGACCCGGGCCGATACGACCGGCACCGATCTGATCGGCAGCCTGCTTTGGAACCGCGACCTGCCGGACGGGTCCCTGGGTCTGGAACTGGCGCACCGTGTCAGCTTCGACGACGACGAGGGCGAGATCGGGACCTCGATCGCCAGCGTCACCTGGTTGAAGACCATCAACGAGATCTCGTCGATCTCGCTGGACGTTGTCTATGAACAAAGCAATTCCGACATCGAGACGATCGAGCAGATCTCGTTCGGCGCGGGCTACAGCCATCAGCTGACCCAGGACTGGAACCTTGACACCGGCGTCGAATATCGGATTCGCGATGATGCGGACGGTCGGGCGCGCTCACCGGCCGTCTTTGTCGCCCTGAGCCGCGAGTTCCAGTTTCGTCCCTGACGCCTGGCTCTTGCGGGCCGGGCGCAGCAGCTGACGGGCCGCATGGCCCAGCAGATCGCGCAGGAAATGCGGCGCGCCCGGCGGGATGCTGGGCCGCACCAGGCGACGCAGCCGCAGGATCAGCCCGCCGGTCACATGGGCCAGCGTCGCCGCAACCGCGCGCGACGTGCCGCCGGTCTTGCTGAAATAGTGCCAGCGGCTGTCGAACCAGTACCCCGGCACCCGGCGCCAGGCCTTCATGCCGGTCGAGACCGACCCGATATGCTCCACCCGGCTTTCGCGGACGAAATGCGTGGGCCAGCCGGCCTGGGCCGCGCGATGGCAAAGATCGGTCTCCTCGAAGTACAGAAAGAAGGTCTCGTCAAAAAGGCCGATGTCGCGCAGGACGCTGTCGCGCATCATCAGGCTGGCCCCGGCCAGCCAGTCCACCGGCCCCGTCGCCTCGGGCACCGGCAGGGCGACGGTCCGATGCGCCAGCAGCCGCGAGATCGGGCCGGTCCGCGCCGCCACCTCCAGCTCGGACGCGACCGAGGGGAAGCGGAAACAGGTCTGGTGCGCCTCGCCGTCCGGGCCGTGGATGTAGCTGCCGGCAAAACCGACCTTGGGATGCGCTTCCAGATAGTCCCGCAGCAGCCGGATCGCGTCCGCGGCCGGGAAGGCGTCGGAATTCAGGATGTAGACATAGTCGGGCCGACTGCCGTCCGGCAGGCCCAGCCGGATGCCGACGTTGTTGCCCGCCCCGAAACCGCCGTTCCAGCCCGACTGCACCACGCGAAAGCGCGGACGGTCGGCCAGGGCTTCGGACATCCGCTCAAACGAGCCGTCGCCGGAATCGTTGTCCACCACCACGATCCCGCCCGCGATGCCCGCCATCGCGCGCTCGGCCGCCTCGGCCGCCTGCAGCGTCATGTCCGCCGTGCGCCAGTTCAGCAGCACCGTCAGGACGGTCGGTCCAGCTGTCATCCCTGCCCCCGTCATTTCCGCCTGCGCTCTGCCAGGGCCGCGCCGGTCAGCGACGGCAGGATCAATGCGCAGTCCAGGTATCGCCGCGCCAGCCGCCGGGGGTTGCTCAGCATTCGCCACAGCCATTCCATCGCGAGTCTGCGCACCCAGACCGGCGCCCGCACCTGGTGGCCTGCAATGAAGTCCAGCCCCGCGCCGATCGACAGGAACCCAAGCTGCGGATGCCGCGCCAGCGCCCGCGCCGCCAGCAGCTCCTGCTTCGGTGCCCCCAGCGCCAGCAGACAGATCCGCGCGCCCGAGGCCGCAACCTGGTCCAGAAGCGCATCCGCCGCGGCACTTTCCGGATCAAACCCGTAGGGCGGCGCGAGGCAGGCCGCGACCTGCAGCCCCGGATGATCGGCCTTCAGCTGCGCCGCTGCGGCCTGCAACACCGTCTCGGTCGAGCCGAGGAAAGCCAGCGGTGTGCCCAGCCGCGCCGCCAGCGCCGCAACCGGCTCGATCAGCTCGGACCCCGGCACCAGCGCGACCTGACCACGCCCCGCCAACCGCGACAGCCAGACGATGGGATTGCCGTCCGCCACCACGTGGCTTTGCGCCAGGTAGGCCCGCCGGAACCCGGGATTGCGGCGCATCTTGACCACATGGTCCAGGTTCAGAGTCGCGATGGCAAAGCCCTGCCCCGCAGTCAGGCGCGCCTCGACATCGGCCAGAAGCGCCGCTTCGGTCGGGAAGTTCACCAGGCCCAGAGGCTCTGGCGCGGGCTTGGGCTGGTGCTCCGCTGTCATGGTCATCCGTCGGTCATGCTTCAGGTCGCCCGGCCGGGCGGCTGCCCCACCCGAAAGGCTTCTGACCGGATTTTGCAAGTCCTTTCTGCCGTTATCCATTCTGCCGCGACGACCACGCCTCTGTGCCGGGCATTGTTGCCCTGTCGCGCCGGACAAAGCACGAACCCGCTGCTATGGCCTTGATCCTGCCCCGGTTATCGACCAGCTTCGCCCAGGATCGAAGCGAGACGCATTTCCAGATGGACGACATTGACCTCAGCGTGATCATTCCCGCCCATGATGAAGAGGCATGGATCGCCCGCTGCCTTGCCGCACTTCTGGCGCAGGACGGTGACACGGGCACAGTCGAGATCCTGGTCGTCGCCAATGCCTGCCGGGACCGCACGGTCGCAATCGCCGAAAGCCACACCCTGCGGGCCGCCACAAGGGGCTGGACGCTGCGGGTTCTCGACCTTGCGCAGGGCGGCAAGATCCTGGCGCTGAATGCCGGAGACCGGGCCGCACGGGGGCAGTCCCGGATCTACCTTGACGCCGACATCACCTGCGAGCCCCCGATGCTGGCCCAGCTTCGCGCCGCCCTTGCCACCGACGCCCCGCGCTATGCCACCGGGACCCTGGCCGTCGCCCCGGCTCGGTCCTGGGTGACACGCGCCTATGCCTCGGTCTGGCGCCGCCTGCCCTTTGTCCGGGGGGGGGCCGTGGGGGCCGGACTTTTCGCCGTGAACGCCGCCGGTCGTGCGCGCTGGGGGGACTTTCCACCCGTCATCTCGGACGACACCTTCGTGCGCCTCTCGTTCGCGCCCGCCGAACGGATCGAGGTCCCCGCCCGCTATCATTGGCCGATGGTCGAGGGGTTCGGGAACCTTGTCCGCGTGCGCCGCCGCCAGGACGCGGGCGTCGACGAACTGCGCCGCCTGCATCCCGCGCTCTTTGCCAACGAAGGCAAGGCCCCGCTGACCAAAGGCGATCTTGCGCGGCTCGCCCTGCGCGTCCCGCTGGGCTTTGTGGTCTATCTTGCGGTCCACCTGGCCGTGCGGATGCGCCCCCCCGCGGCGGACTGGACGCGCGGCCGATGACAGGGACCAGCATGACCGACGACCGCCCGATCGCCTATCTGACCGGCGACTACCCCAAGGTGTCGCACACCTTCATCCTGCGCGAGGTCCAGGCCGTCCGCGCGGCGGGGGTCCCCGTCCTCACCTGCTCGGTTCGCAAACCCGCAGCCGAAGCGTTCATGGGCGACGAAGAACGCGCGGCCCGGGCCGAAACCTTCTACGTCATCGAGGCGGCAAAGAACCCGCTTCGCCTGCTGGCCGCGCATGGCAGGGCCCTGCTGCGCAGCCCTGGCACCTGGGGCGCGACGCTGGCGCTGGCGATCCGGATGCGCTCGCCGGGGCTGAAGGCACTGCTCTGGCAGCTGTTCTACTTCGTGGAAGCCGGAGTCCTGGCCGACCACCTGGCGCGCAACCGGGTCCGCCACCTGCACAACCACTTCGCCAATTCCAGCTGCTCGGTCGCGGTTCTGGCCGCGAAACTGGCGGGCATCCCCTTCAGCTTCACCGAACATGGCCCCGCGATCTTCTTCGAGGTCGACCGCTGGTCGCTGCCGGAAAAGATCGCACGCGCCAGCTTCGTCGTGGCGATCACGCATTTCTGCCGCGCGCAGCTGATGCTCTTTTCCAGCCCCGCCGACTGGTCGAAGATCGCCATCGTTCATTGTGGAGTTGCCCCCGCGGCCTACCGGCGCGAGCCGGGCGGCAATGGCAAGCGGGTGGCCTTCGTCGGGCGGCTGGACCCGGTCAAGGGCGCGCTGCTGCTGATCGAGGCGATGGCCGAGGTGCTGAAAGCCCACCCCGATGCGACCCTCACCCTTGCGGGCGACGGTCCTGCCCGCGCGGGGGCAGAAGCGCGGGCCAAGGCGCTTGGCATCGACGGCTCGGTCCGGTTCGCGGGCTTCATGACCCAGGGCCAGGTGGCCGACCTCCTCGCCCGATCCGACATGCTGGTCCTGCCCTCCTTCGCCGAAGGTCTGCCGGTGGTCTACATGGAGGCGCTGGCCTCGCGCATCCCCGTCGTCGCCAGCCGCGTGGCCGGGGTGCAGGAGCTGGTCGAGGACGGAGTGACCGGCTACGCCGTCCCGCCGGGCGACCTGCCGACGCTGGTCGACCGGATCATCCGGCTGATGGACAACCCGAACGCCGCCCGCGACATGGGCCTCGCCGGGCGCAGTGTTGTCGAACAACAGTTCGACATCGCCCGGGAAGGCGCCTGGCTGGCACGGCTTTTCCGTCAGGGCGGGCCGCAGGGTCGGCTGCGGCCCTAGGCACCGCGCCGGCGGAGTGCAGCCTTGCTGTCGCCGGACCTCGCGACGAGAAGACGAAGTCGCACGAGGAGCAGTCGCTACTTGTATTCGATCAGCCTGGCCCGTCGCCGCCGCAGGCGGTTCAGGTGGAATTCCAGCACCCCCTGCACCTCGGGAAACTTGCCCAGCACCAGAAAGGCCGCGCGTTCCCAGCCCAGTCGACGCGACAACCGCAGGATCTGCACCGGATAGGCCAGCAGCAGCAGCCCCGCCCAGGGCGTCACGACCAGTCCCAAGAAAGCGACCAGCGGCAAGATCGCGCCCCAAAGCACCGCCCGCCGGGTTTCTGTCACCCAGTGCCGTTCGGGCGCCGCACCATGCAGTGCCGCGCCTTCCGCAAAGGCATGGCCGCTGCGCCGCGTGCGCCTCCACCACTGGCCGATCCGCGTCATCGCCGCATCATGCAGGGTCATTTCCCGGTCGATCCGCCAGACCTCCCAGCCCGCCTGGCGCAATCTGACGCAAAGCTCGGGTTCTTCGCCCGCGATCAGGCCCGGATCATAGCCGCCCACCTCGGCCACCGCTGCCACGCGCATCAGCGCATCGCCGCCACAGGCCTTGGCTTGCCCCGGCGGAGTATCCCATTCGGCATCGCAGAGCCGGTTCCAGACCGAAGCTTCGGGATGGATCTCGCGCCGCCGCCCGCAGACGACGGCAACCGACGGGCGCGTTGCAAGAAAGGTCTCGGCCGTCTCCAGCCAGCCCGGCTGAATCCGGCAATCCCCATCGACGAACTGCACGAATTCGGGCGCACCCAGGGCGCGCAGGCGGGCAAGGCCTGCGTTGCGGGCGCGCGCGGCGGTGAAGGGCCGGGTCATGTCCAGCGCCACCACCTCGGCCCCGGCCGCGCGTGCCGCATCGACGCTGCCGTCGGTCGAGCCGGAATCGACATAGACCAGCGGTCGCACCCAGGCCGGAAACGAGGCCAGGCAGGCCACGAGTCGCGCCCCTTCGTTGCGGCCGATGATCACGGCCCCCATACGGCCAGGCGTCGGGTCGGGGTCGGTCACGGGCGGCATGCGGCATCCGGGTCGGTCATGGCGGCACCTTGGCGGAAATCCTGCAACCTTCCAAGGCAATTGGACCGAAAATTGCCCCGGATTTGCGCCTTCGCCCGAGATGGCCTTTTCCTTCGCGCGCCAGACCGGATAGAACGGGCCAATCCAAGCGCTGCCGAACGGGCCCGGATGCCGAACGCCTTTGCCTATCTGGTTCTTCTCAGCTTTCCGCTGCTCGCGGTGGTGCTGTTCCGGGTGCTGCCATTGCAGCGCGCCCTGATCTGGACATTGATCTCGGGGCATCTGCTGCTGCCGTCGTCGATGCACATCAAGATCCCGATGGTGCCGCTGATCGACCGGTCGCTGGTGCCGGCCCTCTCGGCTTTGATCCTTTGCGCGCTGCTGGCGCCCAGACGCCCGTCTGTCTCGGATCGGGACACCCGGTTCGGGCGGTCGGTGTTCATCGTTCTGCTGTCGATGGTTCTGCTGACGCCGTTCCTGACCGTGCTGCAGAACACCGAGCCGATGATCAATGGCCGCCTCTTCCTTCCGGGCCTCCGGCTGTACGATGCGTTCAGCATGATCTCGACGATCGTGGCGACAATGATCCCGCTCTGGCTGGGCCTGCGTTACCTCAACACGCATGAGGGTCACCGCGCCCTGCTGGAAGCCTTCGTGATCTCTGCCGTGGTCTATACCTTCCCCGCGCTGATCGAGATTCGGATCAGCCCGCAGTTGCACAACTGGATCTACGGCTTTTTCCCGCACGATTTCATCCAGCATATCCGCGACGGCGGCTTCCGCCCGGTGGTCCTGCTGAATCACGGGCTGATGGTCGGCATCTACTTCTGCATTGGCGTCATCTCGGCGGGGGTCCTGTACCGCGAGGCCCGGCGCGAGGGCCGGCCGTCCTGGAAATGGCTGGTCGCGATGCTCTGGCTGGCCGGAGTGCTGTTCCTGTCCAAGTCGCTCGGGGCGCTGATCCTGGCCGTCATCTTCGGCACGGCCGTGCTGTTCTTCAGCCGGCGGCTGCAGATCATGCTGGCCGTGGTCGTGGCTGTCATCGTGATGTTCTACCCGATGATGCGCGGCGCCGGCTGGGTTCCGGTGGAAACGGTCTACAACTTCGCCCTGTCGATCAGCGAGGATCGCGCCGCCTCGCTGCGGTTCCGGCTGGACAACGAGGACGCGCTGCTTGAACACGCCAACGACAAGCCGCTGGCGGGCTGGGGCAGCTGGGGTCGCAACCAGCTTTACGACCCCGCGACCGGTCGGATGATCAGCACCACCGACGGGATCTGGATCATCATCATCGGAATGTTCGGCTGGATCGGCTACATCGGCCGCTTCGGCCTGCTGACCGCCCCAATCCTGTTCTACGCGATGCGCCAGCGGCAGTTCGGGCCCTCGCTCATCACGCCGGGCCTGATGATGGTTCTGGCGGCGAACCTGATCGACCTTTTGCCGAACGCCGGCCTGGTGAACTATGTCTGGCTGATGGCCGGGGCAGTCGCGGGCTATGTGCTCTGGCGCGATCCGCAGGACAGCGGCGCGCTTGCCGACCCGGCGGCCAGCGGGGCCAATCTGCGTGCATCCTGGCTGATGGCCGAGCAAGCTGCCCCACGCTTGCGCCAGAAACGGTCAGAGCTGCGGGGAACCGCTCGATGAGCCTAACCCCTGCCGCCCGACCGTTTCGGATCGGGCTTCTGACCCCGGCCTGGCCCGGCACGGCCACAGCCAACGGCATCGCCTCGGCCACGGCGCATCTCGCCCAGGGCCTTGAGGCCATCGGGCACGAGGTCACGATCCTGACCGGGATGATCGACGGGGCGCACCGGCATCCGCGGCTGGTGCAACTTGCGCCCCTGCCCTTCAGCCTGACCGAGCGGCTGGTTGGCCGCTTCTTCCCCGACCGTGGCCTGCGCGGGGTGAACATCCGCAAGCTGATCATGGGCGCGCAGCAGGCGATCAGGGACCACGGCATCGAGGTCCTGCTGATGGAGGAATCCTACGGCTGGGCCGGAGCGGTCAGCGCGGCGGTGTCGATCCCGGTGGTCGCGACGCTGCACGGGCCGCAATGGCTGCACCGGGTCACGCCCGCGCCGCCGCGGCGCGGACCGGAAGCCCGCCGCGAAAACTGGGAGCGCGCCGGACTGCAACGCGTCGACGCGATCATCTCGCCCTCGCGCGATGTGCTGGACCGGACACGGCTGGAGTGGGGCCTGCCAGAGGTTCCGACCACTGTGATCGGCAATGCGGTGGCCCTGCCCAGCCTGGACCGGCCTGCGGCGCAGTCTGCCGAACCCCGGCTGCTGTTCATCGGGCGCTTCGATCGGATCAAGGGCGCCGACGTGCTGCTGGATGCCTTTGCCCGCGTCGCGGCCCTTCGCCCAGAGGTCCGCCTGACCTTCGCCGGCCCCGATGTCGGCATCCCGCAGCCCGACGGGTCCCGGCTGCATCTGTCCCAGGCGCTTGCGCGCCTGCCTGCCGCGGCCCGCGACCGGATCGAGGTCCTTGGGCACCGCACCCGCGACGAGATCGCCGAACTTCGGCGGCATCACCCGATCACGCTGATCGCCTCGCGCTACGAGACCTTCGGCGTCGCCCTGATCGAGGCGTTGGCGGCGGGGTCCGCCGTGGTCGCCACCCGGGCCGGGGGCTGCGCCGAGATCCTGCGTGATGGTGACACGGGCCTTCTGGTGCCGTCCGAAGACGCCGCCGCGATGGCAGAGGCCTGCCTGCGCCTCTTGGCGGACCCCGCGCTTGCCTTGCGCCTGGGCCGGGCAGCGCGGGCCGACGTCGAGGCGCGCTTCACGCCCGATGTGATCGCGCGCGAGGTCGCAAGCTTCCTCGCGCGGGTCTGCCGAAGCTAGGGCTCAGATCCCCAGCTTGCGCAGCCGCCCGTCCAGGCGGCGCCAGATGAAGGGCGGCAGCACGTTGTGCAGGAAGCGGTGCCGTGCCTCCAGCCGGTCCTTCTTGTCCTTGGTGCCGGGGCGCGGCCTGAACAGGGTGGTGTGCGATTCGCGCGACGAATCCCAGGTCGCGGTGTAGTAATACAGCGCGATCGACATCCGCGGCTCGCCGTTCGGGTGGTTCACCGGCTCGGGGTTGCCGTGCCAGGTGTTCGACCCGGTGTTGAAGCAGCACATCCGGTTGAACAGCGGGACGAAGCCCGCGACCTTGGCGGTCATATCGTCATTCCAGACCTCGAACGACCCGCCGTATTCCTCTTTCCAGTCCTTGTTCAGGTAGATCAGGACGTTCATCCGGCGTTCCAGGTTCAGCTTGCCGTGGTGGTTGAAGTCGGCATGGATATCCAGGTGCCCGCCGTTCGACACCACATGAATTCCGCCACCGGCGAAATAAGGGTCCGGGATCAGCCCGTCGATTCCGGTCAGCTCCTCCAGGAAAGCCAGGAAGGCCTTGGAGTTCAGCGAATGGAACAGCGCGCGGGTATAGGGCCCCAGGCGTTCGGGCATGTAGGCCGCCTTCAGCTTTTCCTGCGGGCGGTTGAAGAAGCTTTCGGCTGCAGGCAGGGTGCGCAGCTCTTCGCGCACCCGGTCCAGGATCTCGGGCGGCATGAAGTTGTCGAAGCAGCCATAGGGATAGGGGGTCCGGCTGCGATACTCGGCAGCAGCCGCCTTGCCGAACTCGCGCGCCTCATCTGCCGAGATCAACAGGGTTTCAGGGTCGATGGCCAGGGAATTGACGGACATGATAACCTCTCAGTCTAGTCTGACACGGGCCGGAAGGCAGCCCGGATGCGGATCAAAGGTGGAACGTTCAAACTCCGGCACGGGCTTCCTCCACCCCGCCGGAAACCATCCGCCGGAACACCTCGTTTCCGGCAAGAAGCTCGTCATAGCTGCCTTGGGCCAGAAGCCGACCGCGTTCCATCAGGAAGATCGTGTCGCAGCTCTTCACCGTGCTCAGCCGGTGCGCGATCAGGATGATCGTCTTGTCGGCGCGGATGTTCTGCACCGCCTCCATCACCACGCGCTCGGTGATGTTGTCCAGCGCCGAGGTCGCCTCATCCATGATCAGCAGCGCCGGGTCCCGGTACAGCGCCCGCGCGATGCCGATGCGCTGGCGCTGGCCGCCGGACAGGCGCACGCCACGCTCGCCCACCAGGGTCTGGTAGCCCTGCGGCAGGTCGGACATGACGAAATCATGCAGCGCCGCCGTGCGCGCCGCCCGCTCGACGCCCGCCATGTCGATCTGGTCCTTCGGAACGCCGAAGGCGATGTTGGCGGCAATGCTGTCGTCCGTCAGGAAGATCGCCTGCGGCACATAGCCCAGGGTCTTCTGCCAGGCGCGCCGGTTCTCGTCGGTGATCGGCACCCCGTCCACCCGGATCTCCCCCTCGTCGGGGGTCAGCAGGCCCAGGATGAGATCGACCAGCGTCGTCTTGCCCGCCCCGGTTCCGCCGACGATCCCGACCGTGGTGCGCGCACCGATCGACAGGTCCACCCCCCGCAGCGTCGGCCGTTCGGCAGTGGCATAGGCGAAACTGATCTTCGACAGCTCCAGCGACCGCTCCAGCGGCATCGGCTTTGGCGTTGGCGCCTCCTGGATCGGCCGCGGCGGCGTCGCCGCGAGGTCCTGCACGATCGTGTCCAGGATCGCGGTCGCCCCCCGCATCGACACCAGCGCATGGTAGATCTGCTGCAAGGACGGCAGAAGCCGCATGGTCGAGAAGGCGATGACCCCCAGAGTCGGGACGATGGCCGTGATGTTGCCCTCGTTGCGGAACAAGAGCAGCAGGATCAGCCCCAGCAGGGTACCGAAGGTGATCGCCTCCAGGATGAAGCGTGGCAGTTCCGCCATCACGCCCATCGTGGCGCCGGAATGCGCGGCCTTGTAGGCGGCGGTCGCGTAGCTGCTGACATAGGTCGCCTCAAGGCCCATCACCTTGACGTCCTTGATGCCGCCGGTCGCCTCTTGCGCGACGACGAACCGGTCCTCGAAGGCGTTCATCATGTCCGCGCCCAGGCTGTGCAGCCGACCCCGGAAGCGCAGATAGATCAGCCCGTAGCCCAATCCAAGCACCAGGGCCGAGACCACCGTGACCAAGGGGTCGACCAGCATCAGGAAGCCCAGGATCGCCAGAACCAGCAGGCCATTGGCCACCAGGCGCAGGCAGGGCTGGATCACCCGGGCCACCAGGCCGTCAACCTCGTTCAGGACGTTCTTGCCCAGCTCGGCGCTGTTGCGGTCCAGAAACCAGGGATAGGGCTGGCTGAGATAGGCCGACAGCAGACGCGTCGACACCGTATAGCCGCGCATGGTCGAAAAGCGAATCAGCGCGTAGGTCCCAAACGCCTTGACCGCCAGTCCGGCCATGACCACGACCAGGACGGCAACGGCAAGCCAGACCTGAAACGAGAAGGTGCTGTCGAACCCGACCCAATCGTAGACAGCCGCCATTCGGGCATTGGTCTGCACCATTTCCGGCGCAGACAGGACATTCAGCAGCATCATGACCGCCGAGATGCCCAGAATCTCGGCGACTGCAACCATGACCATCAGCGCCGTGAGCAGCCAGAATCGCCTGCGCTCTACCTGGTCGAACAATGCGAAAAGCTTGCGATATGTCGCGATCAATGAACTTCACCCCAGTTTCCGGGCCCACCTTGCTGTCCCGGAATGACAAAAGAAAGGCATTCCTCGGCAACTTCCGGATTTGCCTGCCGTGACAGTGCCTTGGCCTTGCGACACGTCGCCGCGCCTGCCTGTCGGCCCCCGGTCCACCCGGCGCCGCCTGGCGAAAGACTCTGGGCAGGCGGGCCGGCCAAAGGGAATTTCCCCTGAAATGCCAACCACTTGGTCCCGGCATTCTCGGAGGACCCGCACTCTTCAACCTGAAGCCGAACTTCGCCGTCACCCGCTCGCGCGATGCAAGCGGCATCCGAAGCGGCCGGGACCACCCCGATGCGCGCCGGACCCGGGCTAAGGAAGCAACGCAGATTTTCCAACTCAAGGACATAATCTTGCCACGACGCACCAACACCCTGACCACAAGAGCCGCACAAGGGATGCGTGAGATGATTGCAGGACTGGTCTTGGTTTCCGCAGTGGTTGGAATGGGCGCAGTCGCGGTGACGCTGGCCTTGTCTCTGCCGATCTGGGCCGTTGTGATCAGCTACCCGGTCGTGTGCAGTCTTACACTTCTGACGACCGCCGCCGTGTGGAGCATCCGGTCCCGACAGTCCGCTGGTCAGCCGATCCTGCGCACGCAGGCCTGATCTGCCCTGCCGTGGTGCCCGCGTCACATCGGAACCCGACTTGGCGGAAATGATCTCAAAGGCCGACAGGACATCGGCCAAGTTCTGCCAAACGCAGCCCGAATGACCTTTCGTCAAATCTTCAGTCACGCTTAATTTCTCGACGATATGCCCCAATACGCCTAGGTTGTAGAACCAGGGAGGGTTATATACGATGCCTCTCCAAGCAGGGAGACGTGGATGGCACTGGGCCTGGTATTGATCGCTATGTTTGGCGCTGCCAGTGTTTCGGTGGTCCTGTATCTTTACGGTTTTCCGATCTGGGCCGTGCTGCTTGCCTATCCTGCGACCGGAACGATGATCCTGCTGCCAGGGGTCGCACTTTTTGCCTGGATCAGGAACGGACCACGCAACAGTCCGGCGCCGCAGCCGCTTACTTCCCGGTCGCCCGCAGCACCACACCCACGGTCGCCAGCAGGATCTTCAAATCCTTGAAGAAGGTCAGGTTGCGTTCGTACTCGGCGTCGAATTCGGCGCGTTGGGCGAAGGTGGACTGATTGCGCTCCGAGATCTGCCAGGTGCCGGTCAGCCCGGGCCGCAGGGCGTAATAGGCGTTGCCGGGGTAAAGTTCCTGCTGATCCACCATCATCGGGCGCGGGCCGACCAGGCTCATGTCGCCGATCAGCACGTTCCACAGCTGCGGCAGTTCATCAAGCGAGCTCTTGCGCAGGAACTGGCCGAATTCGGTGATCCGCGGATCGCGCGAGAGTTTCTGGAAGGCGTCCCATTCCTGGCGCGCGGCATCGTCGCTTTGCAGGTGAGCGCGCAGCCGGGCATCCGCATCGGGAACCATGGTGCGCAGCTTCCACAGCTTGAAGATCCGGCCATCCTTGCCGACGCGATCCTGGCAGAAGAACGGCGCATGGCCAGTGACTTTCAGCACAAGCGCAAGCGTCAGCACCACCGGCACCACGAACGGAGCGACCATGATGACCAGGGCCAGATCCATCCAGCGCTTCAGCACGCGGCGATAGAGCGGCTCCTTGCGAACCCGCACCCAACCCTGACCGACAGAGATCGAAGGCCGCTCGAAATTGGGCTCGTCTAGTTCAGAACGAACATCCATCTGCAACGCCTCCGAAAGGGTATAATCGCTGCGCGAAATCCTGCCAGACCGGCCCTATACTGCCGACCCGATCTCAACCTGACACTCACAACGACGTCTGCTTCACAACTTGCTTCTACCACCCCGGTTCCCCTGCCGCAACGTCGCCTTAAGTGACGAAACGCACAGAAAGTGGTTACTTCTCATTGGGTTACACGCTATGGTTGTATTCCCGGCGTGGCAGAGCGACCCCTGGAAACGGGCCCCCGAAACCCGAGTCCAGAGCTTTTCGGCAACAAGGCGAAGTTTCGCCACAGCATTGCCATGTTTTTCCACGGGTTTTGCCCACCCGGCCTGATCGCCGCTGCCGCAGTGCAGCACGCGACCGGGTCGAAGGCGGATCTGCACACTCGTTCTAAGCACGAAATTATGCGGAATCTCGAAACGGTGAATTTTTTGTTAAGGCCGTTCGTTAACCACCCGAGCCGCTCAAACCGAAGGCTGCCGCTGCAGTCGAAGCCTCCGCAGGCCGGCTTCGCGATTCGTGACTGCCGCAATCAGGTGGGTCCTGCGGGCCTTCGGCGCTGCCATGCGATGGCAAGGACCAGCAGCGGGCCGGGCAGTTCCAGCAGCCAGTTCACCTTGACCCCAAGCGCGACGCTGCCGATCAGGCCGTCCATGTGGTGAAAGCTGGCGGCGCGGATCAGGACGAAGCCGCAGACAAAGGTCAGACCGGCCAGCGCCAGCCAGATCCGGCCCAGAATCGGGCGCAGATGCAGGGCAAGCAGACCCAGGCAGGCAATGCCTCCCCCGACAACCAGCCAGATGAAGGCGCGCTGGATGCCGCGACGCTCGCCATACCAGCCGGCCAGCGAGGCATGGCAGCGCGCCACCATTGTCAGGAGAGATTGCAGGTCCAGCTGCTTGTTGACCGCCAGGAACAACAGGATCGCCGCGGTGATCCACCAAAAGCGCCGCTCAAGCGCCTCGTTGCCCTCGCGCGGGCAGGCACGGGCGGCACAGGCCGACGCGATCCCTGCGGCAAGATAGACCAGCACGGTTAACCAGCCGACCGGATGATTGTCGCCAAGTCCCGGGCTCCACCGGGTGAGGGCGCAGGTCAGCACCGTCTGAAGCAGCTCCACCTAGCTTGCCTTGCGCCCGTTCAGCCAGGCCAGAAACCGGCGCACGAACCTGCGCTTGCGGCTTTCCCAGGCCCGGCGGTTCTTCTCGAAATCGGCGGGCAAGGCGATGGGCTGGATCTCGGCTTCCCGCGCGCCCTCACCTTGCCTGGCGCCCCTTGCATGCCACGGAAAGAACTGCTCGGTCTTGGGCCAGACATAGTCGTCGAACCAGGTCCAGGTCCTGGTGCGCTTGTAGACCTGTGCAATCTCGTCGGCCAGAACCGGATCGATCGGCAGGGCCACGGTCGGACGGCCCAGGAAGCGCAGGTTGCGCCGCATCAGCGCCTCGGACTTCGGGGCGTAGTAGCCGGGCACCCAGAGCTGAAAGCCCAGCTCGTCCACCAGGCTGGCCACCACGCGGAAGACCTGGATGTGGTCCTCGTGCCCGTATTCGCCCCAGGGGCCGTGGGCGATGACATTCCTGACCCCGGCCAGCCGCCCGCGCAGCAGGTCCCGCAGCTCGCCGAACTGCCGCCGGTAGCGGTCCGGATCGAAGCTGTCCAGCAGCCGCAGCGCCCGGTGGGGGTAGACGCCATACTCCGTCTCGCGCGGGGTCGGCCACGAGGCGCTGTCGAAGACCCCGGATTCCACCATCTGCAGCCAGTCCAGCGTCGGCAACGGAAACGCCGCCATTGCCGCGTTGCGCCCTTCGGTCAGGTCCGGCGCACAGGGCAGCTCGCCATAGACCACCACGATCCTTTCGGCCGCCCGCAGCGCCGAGCCCGCCCAAAGCACCTCGTCATCGGGATGCGCCATCACGATGGCCAGCCGGTCGAAGATCGCGGGCGCGGTCATCGTGCCGGCCCCTTCTCGTCGCCCCGGGCATAGATGTCCTCGTAGCGGATGATGTCGTCCTCGCCCAGATAGGCGCCGGTCTGCACCTCGATCATCACGACCGGCACCTTGCCGGGGTTCGCCAGCCGGTGGATCGCGCCCAAGGGCACATAGACCGACTGGTTCTCGGCCAGCAGCTTCACCTCGTCGCCCACCGTGACCTGAGCCGTCCCGGAGACCACGATCCAGTGCTCGGCCCGGTGGATGTGGCTTTGCAGGCTCAGGGCCGCGCCGGGCTTGACCACGATGCGCTTGACCTGGAACCGGTCGGCCAGCGCAAGCGTCTCGAACCAGCCCCAGGGCCGGTGGTCACGCGGAAAGACCTCGGCCTGGCGCACCGCCTTGGCCTTCATCTCGGCCACCGCCAGCTTCACATCCTGCGCCCGGCTCCGGTCGGCCACCAGCACCGCGTCCGGCATCGCCACCACGACCAGGTCCTTCAGGCCGATGCCGACGACATGCTGCCCCTCGACCTCGGACCGCAGCAGCGTCCCTTCGCAGTCGATCGCCGTCACCGCGCCCTGCCGGACCGTCCCGCTGCCATTCTCGCGCCAGACCGCGTTCCAGTCGCCCAGGTCCGACCAGGCCGCCCCGAATGGCACGACCTCGATGTTCGCGGCCTTCTCCATCACCGCAAAATCGACCGAGATCTCCCGCGCGCCTGCCCAGGGCCCCTCGGCCAGCCGCAGGAAGTCCAGGTCCCGGCGCGCGCCCTGCACCGCGTCCCGCACCGGCCCGACCAGGTCCGCCGCATGCGTCTCGAAGGCCGCGATCAGAACCGAGGCCGAGGCCAGGAAGATCCCCGCATTCCACAGATAGCGCCCCTCGGCCAGCATCGCCTCGGCGCGCTCCAGGACCGGCTTCTCGACGAAACGCGCCACCTTCTGCGCTTCGCCCTCGGCCACCGCTCCGGCAACCTCGATCCAGCCATAGCCGGTCTCGGGCCGGTCGGGGCGGATGCCAAAGGTCACGATCTGCCCCGCCGCTGCCCGCGGCACCCCCGCTGCCACCGCCGCCTGAAACGCCGCCACGTCCGGGATCGAATGATCGGTCGGCATCACCAGCAGCAACGCCTCGGGGTCCGCTGCCGCCAGATGCAGCGCCGCCGCCAGAAGCGCCGGCCCGGTATTGCGCGCCGAGGGCTCGATCAGGATCGCGCCGGGCTTGATCCCGGCCACCGCCAGTTGCTCGGCGACGATGAAGCGGAAGTCCGAGTTGGTGATCACCAGCGGGCTGGCCACGCCGACGGCACCCCGCATCCGCTCGGCCGCGGCCTGGAACAGCGTCTCAGGCCCGGCCAGCGGCACGAATTGCTTGGGAAAGCTCTTGCGCGACACGGGCCACAGCCGGGTCCCTGACCCGCCACACAACAGTACCGGAACAATATCAGGCATGACCTGCGCAAACTCCAACTATGGCATCAGCAATGTCTTGGCGAAAGTCTGGGCCAGATCAAGCCCGGATTCTGGCACGGGGAGTCTGGCATAGGGAGTCTGGCACAGGGATTCTGGTACAGGGCATAATCATTTGCCATCCGATTGCAACCGCCACCGCGCCAGGCCAATCTGCGCCCGCGCTGCATCACCCCCGGGCGGCATGCCCCGAACCGCCTTCCCCTCGCCCGCCCGGCGCCCTATAACGCCCGCGTCACCAAGGGGATGCCCATGCGCCAGGCCACCGTCACCCGCAAGACCGCCGAGACCGAGATTTCCGTCACCGTCAATCTGGACGGCACCGGAACCCACGACTGCCAGACCGGCGTCGGCTTCTTTGACCACATGCTCGACCAGCTGGCCCGGCACAGCCTGATCGACCTGACCATCCGCGCGACGGGCGACCTGCACATCGACGACCACCACACGGTCGAAGACACCGGCATCGCCCTTGGCCAGGCCCTTGCCAGGGCGCTTGGCGACAAGCGCGGCATCCGCCGCTACGGCCATTTCCGGCTCGCGATGGACGACGCCCAGATCGCCACCGCACTGGACCTCTCCGCGCGGCCTTACCTGATCTGGACCGTCGATTTCCCGACCCCCAGGATCGGCACCTTCGACACCGAGCTGGTGCGCGAATTCTTCCAGGCCCTGGCCACCCACGGCGGGATCACCCTGCATGTGGACCGGCTGCACGGCTTCAACAGCCACCACATCGCCGAGGCGGCGTTCAAATCCGTCGCCCGCGCGCTGCGCGAAGCCGTGGAACAAGACCCCCGCCTTGGCAATGCGCTCCCCTCCACCAAGGGCGCGCTCTAGCCTTTCATACTGGCCCAAATATCCCCGCCGGAGGCTCCGACGCTTCCGCCCGCGCACCGGATAAACAGATGCTCACCGTCCTCGTCGACTACGATTCCGGCAACCTGCACTCCGCCGAGAAAGCCTTTCAGCGCATGGCCACCGAAGTGGGCGGCGGCAGCATCCTCGTGACCTCCCGCCCCGAGGACGTGGCCCGCGCCGACCGGATCGTGCTGCCCGGCGACGGCGCCTTCCCGGCCTGCCGCGCGGCTCTCGGACAATACGGCGGGCTGTTCGAGGCCATCGAAGAGGCCGTCATCCGCCGCGCACGCCCCTTCCTCGGCATCTGCGTCGGCATGCAGATGCTTGCCTCGCGCGGCCACGAATACCGCCTGACCGAAGGCTTCGGCTGGATCGCCGGCGACGTGGTGAAGATCGAGCCTGCCGACAAGGCCCTCAAGGTCCCGCACATGGGCTGGAACGACCTTGTCATCGAAGACCATGCGACCGGGCAACACCCCGTCCTCGCCGGCATCCAGACCGGCGACCACGCCTATTTCGTCCACTCCTACCACTTCCGCGTCGCCGATCCGGCCCACCGCCTGGCGTTCTGCGACTACGGCGGCCCGATCACCGCCATCGTGGGGCGCGACAACATCCTCGGCACCCAGTTTCACCCCGAAAAGTCCCAGGCCGCGGGCCTGCGCCTGATCGGGAATTTCCTGCGCTGGACGCCGTGACCATAGCTGACCACCTGGCCGACATCGCCGCCGAAATGGCCGCGCGCACCGACCGAGGCCAGGTCGCCGACTACATCCCCGAACTGGCCGCCGTCGACCCCGGCCAGTTCGGCATCTCCGTCTGCCTTGCCGACGGCACGCAGCAGTCCGCCGGGGACAGTGCTGTGCCCTTCTCGATCCAGTCCGTCTCCAAGGTCTTCGGCCTGTCCATCGCGCTTGGCCGGCTTGGCGACCAGCTCTGGTCCCGGGTGCGGCGCGAGCCCTCGGGTCTGGCCTTCAACTCGATCCTGCAGCTGGAAAGCGAACAGGGCATCCCGAGGAACCCCTTCATCAACGCCGGCGCCATCGTCACCACCGACGCCGCGCTGGGACACCGCCCGCCCAGGGAATTCCTCGCCGAGCTTCTCACTTTCGTTCGCACCGCCGCGGGTGACGAGGACATCCACATCGACCGCGCCGTCGCCCGCTCGGAAACCGAGACCGGCCACCGCAACTTTGCGCTGGCACATTTCCTGAAATCGCAAGGCAACCTGACGAACCCGCCCGACCTTGTCCTTGGTGCCTATTTCCACCAATGCGCCATCGCGATGACCGTGGATCAACTCGCCCGCTCCGGCCGCTTTCTGGCGGGTTTCCAGCGCCTGATCGCGCCCGAGCGCGTGCGCCGGATCAACGCCCTGATGCTGACCTGCGGCCACTACGACGGCTCGGGAGAATTCGCCTTCCGCGTCGGCCTGCCCGGCAAGTCCGGCGTCGGTGGCGGCATCCTTGCCATCGCCCCCGGCCGCGCCTCGATCGCCGTCTGGTGCCCCGGCCTCAACGCGCAAGGCAACTCCCAGCTTGGCACCGAGGCGCTGGAGATGCTGGCCCGCCGCACTGGCTGGTCGATCTTCGGCTAGACCGCCCAAAGCCTCGGCTCGGCGAACTCGACCGAATTCCCGGCCGGATCGCGGACATACAGGGACCGCGCCCCGTTCGGCCAGTCGAACTCTGCCTCCACCGCGACCCCCGCCGCAAGGAACCGCTGCCGCCAGCCCTCGATTTCTTCCCGGCTGGCCGCAAAGCAGACATGCCCCGCCCCCCGCGCGCCATGCACGGGCACCGGCATCGCAGGATTGCCCGAGGGGACCTCGGTCGCGGCGGGATCGAAGACCAGCAGCACGCCCGCCCCCACCCGGAAGAACACATGCCGCCCCTCGACCCTGGCAATCACATCCAGCCGAAGAAGGCCGACGTAGAACGCCTCCATCGCCACCAGGTCAGAGCCATAGAGCGCCGTCTCAAGGATCGCCGAAGGTGTCATGCCGCACTCCCATCTCGGGACCAGCATAACGCCGTGCGGCCCGCACCCGTTCCATCGCCGCAAGCCCGCCAAGGATCAGCCCCTGGCCGAATCCCGCACCAAAGGCGCCCCGAAACCTGCCTATTTCACCCGCTTCCAGGTCCCGCCATCGCGGCAGATGCCCAGAACGCAGCCGCGCACCGACAGGCTGTCCCCGGCAAGCGTCATGTCGCCGTTGTAGGTCTTGTCCCGGTCGGGCGACCAGATCTTGCCGTCATCGTACAGCCCGCCCGCCTGGGGCACCATGTCCCAGACGATCCGCTTGCCAAGGTTCGGGCTGTCGATCTCCTTGCCCTCGCCATTGAACGCCTTGACCAGCGTGCCGCAGAAGGCAGGACCGCAAGGCTTGACCTGGACATGGCCGAAGTTGCCGTTGTCGTCCTTCCTGGTCTGCCAGACCCCTTCCACCGGATCGGCCAGGGCCATCCCGGCCATCAGCGCAAACCCCGCCGCACAAGCGAAAACCTTCATCCCTGCGTCCTCCGTCGCAATTTCCCTGCCCGCGACTTTGCGCCCGCCGCAAAACCGATCAAGCATGACGTGGGGTCGCGCGCCCGGCCTTTTCTTTCGCGCCGCCCCATGCCAAAGACCGGCCCGACCGGAACGGGGGCCCGCCATGATCCTTTACCCAGCCATCGACCTGAAGGACGGCCAGTGCGTCCGGCTTCTGCGCGGCGAGATGGACGCGGCCACGGTCTTTGGCGACGACCCCGCCGCCCAGGCGCTGACATTCCAGGACGCGGGCTGCGAATGGCTCCACCTCGTCGACCTGAACGGCGCCTTCGCGGGCCAGCCGGTGAACGCCTCTGCCGTGGAAGCCATCCTGCGCGCGGTCAAGGTCCCCGCCCAGCTTGGCGGCGGCATCCGCGACATGGCCACCATCGCGATGTGGCTGGACAAGGGATTGTCCCGCGTCATCCTCGGCACCGTTGCCGTCGAGAACCCCGCACTGGTGCGTGAGGCCGCCCGCGCCTTCCCCGGCCAGGTCGCCGTCGGCATCGACGCCCGCAAGGGCCGCGTCGCGACCAAGGGCTGGGCGACGGAAACCGACGTCATGGCCACCGACCTTGCCCGCAGCTTCCAGGATGCCGGAGTGGCCGCGATCATCTACACCGACATCGACCGCGACGGCGCGATGCAGGGCCCGAACATCGAAGCGACGGAAGCCCTGGCCCGCGCCGTCGCCATCCCGGTGATCGCCTCGGGTGGCGTCTCCCGCATCGAGGACCTGATCGCCCTCCGCGACACCGGCGTCATCGCCGGAGCCATCTCGGGCCGTGCGCTTTATGACGGGGCGATTGATCTGGCGCATGCCCTGAGGGTGCTGGCCTCGGCCCCCTGAGACGTGGCTCCCACCCTCGGCGACCGCCGGTCCGCGCCAGCCGGATTTCTCGCAACCGACCGACATTGCGCCGATGGCGGGCGACGGGCCTGGGGACAGCGTTCCAGAGCCTTGATGCCACCGGGCAGGAGCCTGATTTCAGCAGACTGCCGAGGCAGCGTGGACACCGCGCCGTTCGATCCCGCTTGCTTTTCCGGCCCCCGCGCGGCATCTCTCGCCCATGCTCAAGACCCGCATCATCCCCTGCCTCGACGTGGCCGACGGCCGCGTGGTGAAGGGCGTCAACTTCGTCGATCTGATCGACGCCGGCGACCCGGTCGAGGCCGCGAAAGCCTATGATGCCGCAGGCGCGGACGAGCTTTGCTTTCTCGACATCATGGCGACCGAGGACAACCGGGCCACGATGTTTGACCTGGTGACCCGCACCGCAGAACAGTGCTTCATGCCCCTCACCGTCGGCGGCGGGGTCCGCACGCCCGAAGACGTGCGCAAGCTGCTTCTCGCCGGGGCCGACAAGGTCAGCTTCAATTCCGCCGCCGTGGCCGACCCCAACGTGGTGGCCCGTGCCGCCGACCGCTTTGGCAGCCAGTGCATCGTCGTCGCCATCGACGCCAAGACCACAAGCCCCGGCAGGTGGGAGATCTTCACCCACGGCGGCCGCCGCGCCACGGGCATCGACGCGGTCGACTTCGCCCGCACCGTCGCCGCCAAAGGCGCGGGAGAGATCCTGCTGACCAGCATGGACCGCGACGGCACCAAGGGCGGCTACAACATCCCGCTCACCCGCGCCATCGCGGACGCCGTGGACATCCCCGTGATCGCAAGTGGAGGCGTCGGCACGCTTGACCACCTGGTCGAAGGCATCGCGCAAGGCCACGCCAGCGCTGTCCTGGCCGCCTCGATCTTCCATTTCGGGACCTTCACCATCGGCCAGGCCAAGGCCCACATGGCCGCCGCCGGCATCCCGGTGCGTCTGTCATGAGCCTGGAAAGACTTGCCGCCACCATCGCCGCCCGCAAGGGGGCGGACCCGGACACGTCCTGGACCGCGAAGCTTCTGGCCAAGGGCCCCGAGAAATGCGCCGAGAAGTTCGGGGAAGAAGCCGTCGAGGCGATCATCGAGGCGGTAAAGGGCGACCGGGCGCGGCTGACCTCGGAAGCTGCCGATGTCCTCTACCACCTTCTGGTGATGCTTGCCGCGCGGGATGTGACGCTCGAAGATGTCCTGAAGGAACTCGACCGCCGCGAAGGCACCTCGGGCATCGCCGAGAAGGCGAAACGCTAGCCACGGGCGCCCGCAAATCTTTTCGAAAAGATTTGCAAAATCCTTCGAAGGATTTTGCGGCGCTACAGGCCCAGCCGCGGGATCTCGATCGCCGGGCAGCGATTCATCACCACCTTCAGTCCTGCCCCCCGGGCGCGAGAGGCCGCCGCCTCGTCCACCACGCCCAGCTGCATCCAGACCACCTTTGCGCCCTGGCGGACCGCCTCGTCGGCCACGGCCCCGGCTTCCTCGCTGCGGCGGAAGATGTCGACCATGTCGACCGGCCCCGCTTCGGCCAGGGTCGCCACCACCGTTTCGCCCAAGGCTTCCTGTCCGGCCTGGCCGGGATTGACCGGAATCACCCGATAACCCTTGCGCCTCAGGTAATCCGCCACCCGGTGACTTGGCCGGTCGGGCTTCGGCGACCAGCCCACCAGGGCGATGGTCTTCACGGAGGAAAGGATGTCACGGATTTCGTTGTCGCTTGGCATGGGATCTCCGAAAAGAAAATGGCGCCCAAGGATGACCTCAGGCGCCAAGTAGCGGAACGAGGGACAGTGAAGAGAGTACGGGGTTCCGGACCCGTGCCTCTGTACAATGATGTAGGAACCAGAAGCCGGGATTGAAGACCCGTCTCAAAGACGTGATCACGACCGGGTCGCCGCATAAAGCGACACCGCCGCCGCGTTCGAGACGTTCAGGCTGCCGAAGGCCCCGGCAAAGGGGATGCGCGCCAGGACATCGCAGGTCTCGCGCGTCTTTTCCCGCAGCCCCGGACCTTCCGCCCCCAGCACCAGCGCGATGGGCCTGCCGTTCACAGCCGCCACCGCCCTGTCCAGCGCGACCGGGGCCTCGCCATCCAGCCCGATCAGGGTAAAGCCCATGTCCTTCAGCGCCTGCATCGCTTCGGACAGGTTCGTCACCTTCAGATAGGGCTGCCGTTCCAGCGCCCCGCTGGCGGTCTTGGCCAGCGCCCCGGTCTCGGGGGCCGAGTGGTGCTTCGGCGCGATCACCGCCCGCGCCCCGAAGACCTCGGCCGAGCGCAGGATCGCCCCCACGTTGTGCGGGTCGGTCACCCGATCCAGCAGGACAACCAGCGGCAGACCCTCGCCCGCTGCGCAGACATCGGTGAACTTGCCCCAGTTCAACGGCCTGACCTCGACAGCCGCGCCCTGATGGACTGAGCCCTCGTCGATCGGCACGTCGAAGTGACGCGGCTCCACCACCTCGGGCGCCATCCCCGAGGCCGCAACCGCCGCCTCCAGCTTGTCCAGCGCGTTCTTGGTGACGACCAGCCGCAGTTTCTCGCGCCGGGGGTTCATCAGCGCATCGCGCACCGCGTGCAGGCCGAAAAGCCAGACGGTTTCCCGCGCCTCGCGCCGTTCGCCACGCTCTTTTTCCACCACCCAGGCCGGTTTCTTGCCGCCCGCAGCCATGTCCGTATCCCTTCGAAAACCAGCCCGGACCTTGGCTTGGACCCGCCCCCGGATGCAAGCCGAAAACTTGGCCGGTCCGCTGCCGACTGCCCTTGACGCCCCCTGCGGCCTTGAGTAGACGAGCGCGCAGTGGGCGATATGCTACAAGGTGTGGCAGCGGACTGTAACTCCGCCGAGGCGACTCATGCCTGGTTCGATTCCAGGATCGCCCACCATGTTCTCCGATGAGTGTGATGACCGGACTGGCTCGGCACCTGCAGGGGTCGGGTTCACTGCAAGCCAGGCAGAGGCGCCTGGCCACGGTCCGGCAGGCCCGGGACCGCTTTCGCCATCCGGCCCGGCGGCAAACCAGGTCGCCGCCGGGGTGACGACCGACCCCACGCTTTTCGAATACCTGCGCCGCAGCTTCGACATTCCGTCGCACCAGGTACTGCCGGTCAACGGCGAGGACCGCCTGCAGGAAGAGTTCTTCACCTTCGGCGCGGGCGACCATTTCGGCGTCGAATACCGGTCCGAGATGCTGTCGCTGCACCGCTACAAGCTCAATCGCACCGCGCAGCAACTGGCGGAAGCGACCCTGTCCGACGACCAGCTCCTCCGGGTGCAGCAGGAACGGCAGGGGCTGCTGACCCGCGACCCGCGCGGCGCGCGGCCGGCCGCCTCGCCCCAGGTTCAGGCGTTCTGGGCGCGCTGGCGGCAGGACTTCGGCGACTCCGGCCTGAAGAACCCGCGCGGTGACCGGCTTCTGACCGAGCTTTCGGTCCGCGCGCTGGCCGAGCTGAAACCCCGGTTCCTGATGGTCAAATGCCAGGACCCCGATCACGTCCACTGGGGCAACGCCAGCCATTACACCCGCGCCATCGTTCTCCAGCGCCTGGTCAGCGCGGCGGATGCCGACCCGGTCTCCCGCGACCACACGATCTTCGTGATCACTCCGGACTGCGGCCGCGATGCGAACCCGCTGGCCGAGGTGGCGTTCCAGCACCACTTCAATTCGCGCAGCGCCCACGAGACCTGGGCCGTGATCTTCGGCCCCGGCATCGGCAAAGGCACGGTGGACAGGCCGGTCGACCAGTCCGCCATCGCCCCAACCATCGCCGCCGCAATGGGCTTCAGCGCCCACCGCGCCGAAGGGCGGGCTGTCGACGCGATCTTCCTGTGACCGCCCCTGCTGCACCAGACCCGGGTGGACCGCTGAGCCGAGCCTTCCGCCCTGCGCCCCCTTGCCCTACGGGCGAGAGGGTCGGTCTGAGGGGGACCGCGCGCAGGATCTTCCGGCTGGCGCCAACCGGCGCACCGGCCTGCCCCCCCCGCGGCCGCGCGCGGCTTTGCGCGCAGCGTCCAGCCATCGCGGCCGGGCGTGTCGATCTGGCCGCCGCGCGACAGGACCGACACCACCGCGAGGACCGGCCGCCGTTGGATGCGCCGCCGGTCGTGGTTCGGCCAGGTGGCGATCGCCTCGGGATATGCGTGCAGGGCCCGCCCGACCCCGTGGCGCGCCAGGGTTCGGATCAGCGAAAGGCCCTGCGTCGTCTCGGCGACGATCCGGTCGCTGACCTGCCGACCCTCCGGTCGCCTGGCATTGGGAGTGGTCATCGCCAGCCCCTTTCCGTGCTCGCTCCACTGGCGCAGTCACATCACGCCGTCCCTCCCCCTTGCGCCCGGCCCGGCGCTGATGCGACACAAGGCACGCAACGCCCGGGGTCTGCCATGTCCTTCTCCACCCAGTTCACCCATGCCATCACCCGCCGCCCCGCAGCCTCGATCACCCGGGGCCTGCGCGCCGTGGACACCGGCAGCCCGGACCTTGCCCTGATGCAGGCCCACCACGCCGCCTATGTCGCCACCCTGCGCGAGACCGGGGCCACCGTCGTCGAACTTCCGCCCCTGGACGCCTATCCCGACAGCGTCTTCGTCGAGGATACCGCCCTGTGCCTGCCCCAGGGCGCCGTCGTGATGCGCCCCGGCGCCCCTTCCCGCCTGGGCGAGGCTGCCGAGATGACGCCGCACCTGCAGGCGCTATACGCTCGGGTCGTCGCGATCACCAGCCCGGACAGCTTCATCGAGGGCGGCGACATCCTGGTGACCGAACGCGAGATCCTGGTCGGCCGCTCGGCCCGCACCAACGCCGCCGGGATCGCCGAACTGGCCCGCCTTGTCGCCCCCTGGGGCCACACCCTGCGCGAGGTGATCACCCCGGCCGGCGTGCTGCATTTCAAGACCGACTGCTCGCTGCTCGATGCCGAGACGATCCTCTCCACCAAACGCCTCTCCGCCTCGGGCTGCTTTGACGGCTACACCGTGATCGACATCCCCGACGGCGAGGAAGCCGCCGCCAATACCATCCGCTTCAACGGTCTCGTCCTGATGCCCGCGGGCTTTCCCAGGACCCGCGACACAATCGCCGCCGCGGGCTTCGCCGTCCGCGAGATCGGCAACTCCGAATGTGCCAAGCTGGACGGGGGCATGTCCTGCCTCTCGCTGCGCTTCACCCCGTCATGAGCTTCAACCTCCTCGCCATCGGCCAGTCCGGCCGCCTGGAGCACGAGGCGATCCTGCTTGCCGCCTCGCTCCGCCGGTCCGATCCAGGCTTTCCCGGCACCATCTTCATTGCCGAACCCCAGCCCGGACCAAAGTGGCAGGCCGACCCCCGGATGTCGGACCGCAGTCGCAAGGTGCTGACCGGCCTCGGCGCGACGATCCTGCCCTTCGAGACCCGCGCCTTCGGAACCGACTACCCGCACGGCAACAAGATCGAGGCCCTGGCCGCCCTGCCCGACGTGCCCTTCCTCTTCCTCGACACCGACACGCTGGTCACCGGCCCGATCAGCAGGGTCCGCTTTGACTTCACCCGCCCCTCCGCCTCGATGCGGCGCGAGAACACCTGGCCCAAGGTCGAGCTTTACGGCCCGACCATGACCCAGACCTGGGCTGCGCTGTACCGGCGGTTCGCCCTCGACTTCGAGACGTCGCTCGACCTGACCCACCCCGAGGATTACTGGCAGCGCTTCCTCTACTTCAACGCGGGCTGGTTCTTCCACGAAAGCCCGCGCGCCTTCGGCAACCGCTTCCTGGCCTGGGCCAGGGAGATCCGCGCCAACCCGCCGCCGGAACTGGTCTGCCAGGAGCTTTACCCCTGGCTCGACCAGATCACCCTGCCGCTGGTGATCCATTCCTTCGGCGGCGGTCGGCCGGGCCCCGACCTCGGCCCGCTGGACGGCAGCGCCACCTGCCACTACCGGACGCTCCCGCTCCTTTACGCGCGCGAAAGCGACCGGGCGGTCGAGGTGCTGGAAACCATCGCCGCCGATCCCGACCTGCGGCCCGCCCTGCGGCATTGGGGGGCGTTCAAGCGGATGGTCATCCAGGGCGAGGGTGCAAGGGCCCGTGCCCTCTTCGACCGGGCGAACCTACCCCGCCGCGAGCAGATGCTCCGCAACACGCTGAAACGCGAGGGGCTCTGGGTGCGTTAGGTAGGGTGGGCGATATCGCCCACCCTACCCCTGCGCTCACATCTCCAGCGTCACCACCGGCCACAGCGACAGCACCAGCAGCCCCGCCATCGTCCAGTTGAACGCCCGCAGCCGACCCGGCCCGTCAAGCCAGCGCCGCATTGCCTGCCCGGCCCCGGCCCAGACCGACACCGAGGGCAGGTTGACCAGCGCAAAGACCCCCGCGACCGCCGCATAGGCCAGCGCCGAAGGCTCCACCACATAGGCCGAGACCGCCCCCAGCGCCATCGCCCAGGCCTTGGGGTTCACCCACTGGAACGCCGCCGCCTGCAGGAAGGTCATCGGAGCCGCCTTCGCCCGCCCCTCGCCCGGAGCGCCCGCCTGCGCGATCCTCCAGGCCAGCCACAGCATGTAGGCCACCGACGCGACCTTGAGGACCAAAAGCGCCGGGGGCCAGGCCTTGAACACCCCCGCCAGCCCCAGCCCGACCAGAAACACCATCAGGGCATGGCCCATGCTGATCCCCAGCATGTGCGGCATGGTCCGGCGAAACCCGAAGTTCACCCCGCTGGCCAGAAGCATCATGTTGTTCGGCCCCGGCGTGATCGAGGTGACGAAGGCAAAGCCCAGAAGGGCAAGGAAAAGCTCGGATGTCATGCCGCAATCCTGCAGCGCAATCTGCGGTGAGGGATTGCAAAGATGCCGCCATATTCGCTACTTTCGCAACGAATGACGAAACTTGACGACATCGACCACCGGATATTGCGCGAGCTTTCCCGCGACGCGCGCCAGCCCAATCTTGCCCTTGCCGACCGCGTGGGACTTTCCCCGTCCGCCTGCCTGCGCCGCGTCCAGGCGCTGGAAAAGGCCGGCATCATCAAGTCCTATCGCGCCGTCCTTGACCCGGCAAAGCTCGGGATCGGCTTTGTGGCCTATGTCACCGTCGGCCTGGGCTCCCACACCAAGGCCGCGCAAGAGGCCTTTGAACGCGCCGCCGCCCGCGCGCCCGAGGTCCGGGAATGCCACAACATCACCGGCACCGTCGAATACCTCCTGCGCGTCGAATGTGCCGACCTTGCCGCCTTCAAGCACTGGCATACCGAGGTTCTCGGCACCCTGCCCCAGGTCCGCGCCATCACCACCTTCGTCGTGATGGGCAGCCCGAAGGACGACCGCGCCTAGGCCAGAAGCCGGTCCGGCCCTCGGCCGCCGCGAAGCCCGCCTCGAAGTCCGCCTCGAAGTCCGCCTCGGGCGGCCCGCCCGCGTCATGCGTGGTCCAGGTCAGGCGCGCATTTCCTTCGGCGGATACTTCGGCGCATGCAGCCCCAGCCTGCGCGCGGTCGCCACATCGGCCAGAAGGTCCCGCTCTGCCGCGGCGAAAAGGTCGTCCAGCCGTTCGATCACGAAATAGACCGGCTGGTGGATGTCGATCCGGTAGGGCGTGCGCAGGATGTCGATCACATCGAATTGCCGCAGCTCCGGGCCGCCGCCGACGGCCCAGACCAGCTCGGACGGCGAGGAGGCCAGCCCCGAGCCCAGCGTCTTTGTCACCCCGCCTTCCACCGTCAGCCCGAACTCGATGGAAAACCAGTACAGCCGGATCAGCCAGGCATGATCCTCCCTGGCGCAAGCCATCCCCGCCCGCCCGATCGCCTGGCTGAACCCGGCAAAGCGCGGGTCGGTCAGCAGTGGCGTGTGCCCGAAGATCTCGTGGAAGATGTCCGGCTCTTCGATGTAGTCGAAATCCTTGCGGCTGCGGATGAAACTGGCCGCCGGGAACTTGCGGTCGGCAAGCATCGAAAAGAACCGTCCGAAGGAAATCAGCGCCGGGACCGGCACCACGTGCCAGCCGGTCAACGCGGCCAGCTTTCGCGACAGGTCGGGACACTGCGGCACCCGGTCCGGGGTCATGTCCAGCACCTCCAGCCCCCGCAGGTACGGCTGGGCCGCATGGCGCTGCACCATCGGCCATTGCCGGGCGACAAGATCGCGCCAGACGGCATCCTCCTCGGCCGTATAGTCGATGAACCCGGCGGCATCGGGCGTCTTCGCGGCATAACTTGTCATCGGCGGTCTCCGGGGACTGCAACACCAGCTCAGTTTGCCCATTCCATGCGGAATTCCATTTCTTTCTGCGCCTGTTCTGGCAGTATCGCGGCAATCCATTCCCCTGATCGGCCCGAAGATGAAACCAGATTCCCCGCTTGACGAGGCCGACCGCCGCATCCTGACCGCGCTCCAGCGCGACAGCACGCTGTCGGTCCAGGCCCTTGCCGAAATCGCGCAGATGTCCCCCTCGCCGTGCTGGCGCCGCGTCAAGGCCCTGCGCGATGCCGGAGTCATCCGGGCCGAGGTCGCCCTTGTCGACCGCCGCCGGGTCGGGATGCCGGTCCTTGCCTATATCCACCTTTCGCTCATCGACCATTCCGAGGCGACGATCCGCAAGCTCGACGACTTCACCCAACGCCAGGACCGCATCGTCGAATGCGCCACCATCACCGGGGCCGACGACTACATGATCAAGGTCATGGCCCGCGACCCCGAGGATCTGGAGCGTTTCCTGATGCACGACCTGCTTGCCCTGGGCGTCGTCCGGTCCTCGACCACCCATTTCGTGCTGCGCCAGACCAAGTATACCACCGCCGTGCCGCTGGATTGACAAGCGCCCGAAACCCGCCACCTTGGCGCAAAAGGGGGGACGGACATGACCGTTTGCTACACCACCGACCGGATGCTGCGCTTCGGCGATTGCGACATCTCGGGCACCGCCTATTACCCGGCCTACCTCAACATCCTGAACGGCGTGGTCGAGGAATTCTGGGCCCATATCGGCTGGCCCTGGCACGAGATCATCTGGAAAGAACGCTGGGGGACGCCGACGGTCCATCTCAGCTGCGACTTCTCGAAGCCGTCGTTCTTTGGCGACACCCTGACGTTCCGGATTTCGATCGTGAAGGTCGGCAAGTCCTCGGTCCGGCTGAACCACACCATCCATTGCGGCGAGGAGCACCGCTGGTCGGTCGAACAGGTCCTGGCGGCAAGCTGGCTGGACAAGCACACCTCGATGCCCTGGCCGCCGGCGGTGAAGGCCAAGCTGGAAAGCCTGATGGCCCCGCCCGAACCCGCCGACCGCCGCGCCGTGGGGGCGCCGGCCTAGCCCCGCCCCTGGCTTGCCCCGCCCCTGGCTTGCCCCGCCCCTGGCTTGCCCCTAGCTTGCCCTCACCGTATGCTCGGCATTGCCGATGATCAGGCTTTTGCCCGAATAGATGTCTCCGGTCATCTGCAAGGCCAGCCGCTCGGCATCGCGCCGGATCACCCCTTCGTGGATCGCGGCGATCTCGTCGGGGTCCACGCCCAGCACTTCCAGCGCCTCGCCGCCCAGCACCAGGGCCGAGTGGAAGACCTCGCGCATCTGGTGGTCGACGCCTTCGCGGATCAGTTCCAGCGCATGTTCCCGGTCCCAGGCCCGCGCCAGCACCACGGCGTTGGGGAATTCGTGCCGCACCAGCCTGGCGATCCTCGTGGTCGTCTCCTTCTTGTCCGTGGCAATCAGGATCGCCCGCGCGGTCTCGGCGCCCGCGGCCTTCAGGATGTCCAGCCGCGTCCCGTCGCCGAACCACACCTTGAAGCCGAAGGTTTCCGCCGCTCGGATCATCTCGGCATCGTCGTCGATGATGTTGATCGGCACCCGCCGCGCCAGCAGGGGCTGGCTGGCGATCTGTCCGAATCGCCCGAAGCCCACGATGAGCACCTGCCCCGACAGGCCCTCGGGTGCCTCCAGCCCGTCGAGCGACACCCGCGCCGCCGGCTTGAACCGGTCATGCAGGATCACCATCAGCGGCGTCATCGCCATCGAGACAATGACAATGGCGTTCAGGATCGCGGTGTCTTCGGCGTTCAGCAGCCCGACCGTGAAGGCCGCCGAATACAGCACAAAGGCAAACTCGCCGCCTTGCGCCATCAGGACGGTCCGCTCCAGCGCTTCGGGATGCTCCGCCCTGTTCAACCGCGCGACGCCATAGATGATCGCCGCCTTCAGGACCATCAGCGACAGCACGCTGACCGCGACCAGCCGCCAGTTGTCCGCGATGACCGACAGGTCCAGCGCCATGCCCACCGCCAGGAAGAACAGGCCAAGCAGGATGCCCCGGAACGGCTCCACATCCGCCTCGAGCTGGTGGCGAAAGCTTGACTCCGACAGCAGGACGCCGGCCAGAAACGCCCCCATCGCCGCCGAAAGCCCCCCAAGCTGCATCCAGAGCGCCGAGCCCAGCACGACCAGCAAGGCCGCCGCCGTCATCACCTCCCGCGCGCGGGAGGCCGCCAGAAGCCGGAACATCGGGTTCAGCAGATAGATGCCCGCCACCACCAGCGCCGTGATGGCCGCAAGGCCGATCGCCACGCCCGTCAGCCGGTCGACCAGCGTCACATCCTCGCCCCCCGGGGCCAGAAACGCGACCAACGCCAGCAGGGGCACAATCGCCAGATCCTCCAGCAGCAGGATCGACACGATCCGCTGGCCCTTGGGCGCGCTGATATCTCCCCGCTCTTGCAGCATCTGCATGACGATCGCAGTCGAGGTCAGCGTGAACCCCGCCCCGGCAATCAGCGACCCCGCGTAAGGGTAGCCCAGCGCCACGCCGACAAGGCCCAGCGTGGCCACGCAAATCGAGACCTGCAGCAGCCCCAGCCCCAGAATGTCCCGCCGCATCGCCCAGAGTTTCGACGGCTCCATTTCCAGCCCGATGAGGAACAGGAACATCACCACGCCCAGTTCCGCCACATGCAGGATCGCCATCGGGTCCGAGAAAAGCCCAAGGCCGAACGGTCCGATCACCAGCCCCGCCGCCAGATAGCCCAGCACCGACCCCAGGCCGATGCGCTTGAACAGCGGCACCGCGACGACAGCCGCGCCAAGCAGCGTCACCACCGAGACCAGATCAACCCCTGCGGATTCTGTCGCCATGCCATGCCTCCGGGTCTGCAGGCCAAGGTTGGCCAGTCAGGCCGCAAGCGCAACCGGAAATGCACCGCAGGCTGCGCTACAGCGCACCTGTAGCTGGCCAGAGCAAACTCTCGGCATCGTCCGGCGCCGGGGGCATCAGCGAACCTGGCCGGGCGTCAGACCGGGTCCTTCACCCCGCGAACACGCTCTCCAGCGCCGCAAAGCCCTTGACCTCGATGGGATTCCCGCTCGGATCGCGGAAGAACATCGTCCATTGTTCGCCCGGCTGGCCCTGGAACCGCACGTGCGGCGGCAGGACGAACACCACGCCTGCGGCCGTCAGCCGGTCGGCCAGCGCCTGCCAGTCCGGCAGCAGCAGCACCAGGCCCAGATGCGGCATCGGCACCAGGTGGTCGCCGACGCGGCCGGTGTTCGTCGTCCTGAACGGCTCGCCCAGGTGCAGGCTGATCTGGTGGCCGAAGAAGTCGAAGTCGACCCAGGTCGCGGTGCTGCGTCCCTCACGGCAGCCAAGCACCCCGCCATAGAAGGCACGGGCCTCGTCCAGGCTGGTGACGTGGTAGGCAAGGTGGAACGGGGTCAGCATCGGCGCGGGCTCCTGCGGCGGGACAGGCCCGATCCAGGCACACAAGCGCCCGGAGCCGCAACGAACCTTCTGCCAAGCCCTGCGGAAAGAGATGAAGATTCCCCAAACACCCGCAGCCAAACCGTTGTTTTCCTTGTCTTGAGCGCGGATGCCCACCCTGGACACCTTCCCGTTGCCAGCGCCGCCAAAGCCTCCTACCCTCGCCGCAAAACAAGGGAGGATGACCCATGACCGACAGACCCCTCGGCTTCGAGACGCTGTGCGTCCACGCCGGCACCGCCCCCGACGCCGCCACCGGTGCGCGCCAGGTCCCGATCTACCAGACCACCGCCTATGTCTTTCGCGACGCCGACCACGCGGCCAAGCTCTTCAACCTTCAGGAAGTCGGCTACATCTACTCGCGCCTGACGAACCCCACCGTCTCGGCGCTGGCGAACCGGGTGGTCGCGCTGGAAGGCGGGGCGGGCGGCATTGCCTGTTCGTCCGGCCACGCGGCGCAGATCATGGCGCTTTTCCCGATCATGGCGCCGGGGCGGAACATCGTCGCCTCGACCAGGCTTTACGGCGGCACGATCCAGCAGTTCTCGAACACGATCCGCAAGTTCGGCTGGTCGGCCAAGTTCGTCGATTTCGACGACCCCAAGGCGATCGCGGCCGCCATCGACTCTGACACCCGCGCCCTGTTCTGCGAGACGATCTGCAACCCCGGCGGCGCGCTGTCCGACCTGCCCGCCATCGCCCGCGTGGCGAACCAGGCGCATATCCCGCTGATCGTCGACAACACCACGGCCAGCCCCTACCTTTGCCGCCCGATCGAGCATGGCGCGACCCTCGTCGTCCATTCGGCCACCAAGTACCTGACCGGCAACGGCACCGTGACCGGCGGGATCGTGGTCGATTCGGGCAAGTTCGACTGGTCGAAGGACGACAAGTTCCCCTCGCTTTCCCAGCCCGAACCCGCCTACCACGGCCTGGTGTTCCACCCCACACTGGGCAACATGGCCTTCACCTTCCACTCCATCGCCATCGGGCTGCGTGACCTGGGCATGACGATGAACCCGCAAGGGGCGCATTACACGCTGCTGGGGATCGAGACGCTGGCGCTGCGGATGGACCGCCATATCCAGAACGCGCAGATCGTGGCCGAGTGGCTGGAGCAGGACCCCCGGATCGGCAAGGTCACCTATCCGGGCCTCAAGTCCTCGCCCTACCACGGCCTTGCCAAGATGATCACGCCCAAGGGGCCGGGGGCGCTTTTCACCTTCACCGTGAAGGGCGGCTACGAAGCCTGCGTCAAGCTGATCGATAACGTGAAGCTGTTCTCCCACGTGGCGAACCTGGGCGATACGCGGTCGCTGATCATCCACCCGGCCTCGACCACGCACCGGCAGTTGACCGAGGACGCCCAGGTCAAGGCGGGGGCCGCGCCGGATTCGGTTCGTGTGTCGATCGGGATCGAGGACGTGCGCGACATCATCGCCGATCTTGACCAGGCGCTGGCCAAGGCGACGGCCTGAAACCTTCCGCCGCCTAGAGCGGGATGGCGCTTGAGGGAATCGTGGGGGATTCCCTCTTGGTCAGATTTCTGATTCATGATGGAGGCTGGGTATGGAGGCCAGCCTTCATGACGAAA
>Ga0208609_100065_pt1 | contig 55254 bp, 47 predicted proteins | sample SubbioR11_8A_Apr_FD_184813 | JGI IMG/M metagenome (GOLD analysis project Ga0208609, IMG submission 184813) | Serpentinite rock and fluid subsurface biosphere microbial communities from McLaughlin Reserve, California, USA - CR11_8A_Apr (SPAdes) | ecosystem: Environmental > Terrestrial > Deep...
CCATGGGCACCGATGCAGCGCGCAACGATGACGAAATCGGCGCCAGGCGCGAAGCCGCGCGCAGCCTGGCTGGGAACCAGGCGAGCACGGCGACAAAGCATGGCGCCGATTCTCGCCATCGTTGCTTCGAAACTTGTGGGTCGGAGCACTAGTCGGGCGCGCCCGGACGCGCCGCGCTGCGCAGTCGGGCCAGCGCCTGCGCGGCCAGTGGTGCGATGTCGCCGGCCGCCAGGCCGAGATCGGCGCCGAAGTCGTCGGCGGCGCGACCGTGCAGCCAGACGGCGGCGAGCGTCGCCGGCAGCGGCGCGAAGCCCTGCGCGAGCAGCGCGCCGACCATGCCCGCGAGCACGTCGCCGGAACCGGCAGTGGCGAGCGCCGGTCCGCCGGTCGGATTGAGCCAGTAGCGCTCGGCGCTCGCGATCACGCTGCCGGCGCCCTTCAGGACGACGATCGCGCCCGTCGTCTGCGTCAAGCGACGCGCTGCGCTCACGCGATCGGCCTGCACCGCGGCGGCGCTGCCGCCGAGCAGGCGCGCCGCCTCCAGCGGATGCGGCGTGAGCACGCGCACGCGGTCCGGCGCCGACAGCAGGGCGCGCAGCGCGGCGTCGCCGGCGATCAGGTTGAGCGCATCGGCATCGATCACGCACGGCCCGGCCGAGGCGAGCGCGGCGGCAACCCGCTCGCGCGCCGACTCGCCCGTGCCGATTCCGCAGCCGACCACCGCGACCGCCGGGTCTTCGACTTCGGTAGCCCGGCGAAACATCAACTCGGGCTGCACGGCATCGACCTCGATCGCGGCGTCCAGCGCCTCGACGTAGACGCGCCCGGCGCCGAGCCGCAGCGCGGATCGCGCCGCCAGCAGCGCCGCACCTTGCATGCCGCGCGCGCCGCCGACCACGAGCACGCTGCCGAAGCGGCCCTTGTGGGTGTTGCGCTGGCGCGGTCGCACGACCGGCGCGAAGGCGGCCGGCGCGTTGAGCTCGCCGTCGCTCGCACCCAGGTCGACGCCGAGGCCGTCGACGATCACCTCGCCGCAGGCATCGACGCCGTCGGCGGTGTACAGACCCGGTTTGGCGGCGAGGAAGGTCAAGGTCGCCGTCGCGTGCACACCGGCGACGTCGCCGACCCAGGCGCCGGTGTCGGCGTCGAGTCCGCTCGGCACATCGAGCGCCACGCACGGGCGCTGCGAGAGCCAGCGAGCGGCCTGCAGATGGCGGCCGTCGAGCGCTCGCGCCAGGCCGATGCCGAACAGCGCGTCGACGACGACCTCCGCCATGAGATCGGTCCAGTCGGCCAGCGTTGAACCACCGGCCGCCTGCCAGCGGGCGGCGGCTGCGCGCGCATCGTCGCTGCCCGGTGCCGCCAGCGCCACGCACACGACGTTGCGACCGGCGGCCCGCAGGCTCGTGGCGCAGACGTAGCCGTCGCCGCCGTTGTTGCCGGGGCCGCAGACGACGACGATCCGATCGCTCGCCGGGAAACGCCGCGCGATCCAGGCCGCAGCGGCCGCGCCGGCGCGCTGCATCAGCGTGCCCGGCGCCAGCGCTGCGCCGGCGCGCTGCTCGAGTGCACGCAGCTGCGCAGTGCGGAAAAGCGGCGTCGCCATGCCCTTACCTTAGCGCGGCCGCGCCGCTTCAGGTCGGCACTGGCGGCGTCGGCGCTTGACGCAGGGCAGTCCGCGGCCGGCGCCGGGCTAGCGCATCATCTGCGACGGCAGCCAGGTCACGAGCTGCGGAAAGAAGAAGATCAGCAGCACGGCGACCACCATCATCAGGAAGTAGGGCAGGGCGGCGGCCGCGATGGTGTTGATCTGGCGACCGGTCATGCCCTGAATCACGAACAGGTTGAAGCCGACCGGCGGCGTGATCTGCGCCATCTCGACCACGATCACGATGAAGATTCCGAACCACAGCAGGTCGATGCCGGCGGCCTGCAGCGTCGGCAGCAGCACGGCCATGGTCAGCACCACCATGCTGATGCCGTCGAGGAAGCAGCCGAGGATGATGAAGAACACCATCAGCAGCAGAATCAGCTCGAACGGCGACAGGCCGAGCGCGCCGATGCCCTCGGCAAGCTGCCGCGGCAGGCCGATGAAACCCATCGCCAGCGACAGGAACGAGGAGCCGGCGAGGATCAGCGCGATCATGCAGTACAGGCGGGTGGCGCCCATCAGCGAGTCGCGCAACGACGCCCAGGTCAGCGTGCGCTGCGCCGCCGCCAGCACGAGTGCGCCGGCGACGCCGAGCGAGGCCGCCTCGGTCGCGGTGGCGAAGCCGGCGTAGATCGAGCCGAGCACGGCGAGGATCAGCAGCATCACCGGGATCAGGTGGCGCGCCTCGGCCAGGCGTTCCCCGACCGACAGCCTGAGGTCGGCGGCCGGAATCGCCCGCGGGTGGCGCAGCGACCAGAACACCGTGTAGCCCATGAACAGCGCCGCCAGCAGCAGCCCGGGAATCACGCCGGCGATGAACAGCTTGCCGATCGACACGTCGGTGGCCACGCCATAGACGATCATGATGATCGACGGCGGAATCAGAAGACCGAGAGTGCCGGCGCCGGCCAGCGTGCCGATCGCGATGCGCTCGGGATAGCCGCGGCGCGCCAGCTCCGGCAGCGTGATCTTGCCGATCGTCGCGCAGGTGGCCGCCGACGATCCGGACACGGCGGCGAAGACCGTGCAGCCGATGATGTTCGTGTGCAGCAGCCGGCCGGGCAGCCGCTGCAGCCACGGCGCCAGCCCGCGAAACAGGCCCTCCGACAGCCGCGTCCTGAGCAGGATCTCGCCCATCCAGATAAAGAGCGGCAGCGCGGTCAGCGTCCAGCTCGACAGCGACCCCCAGACGGTGAGCGCGAGCGCATCGCCGGCCGGCCGCTGCATGACGAGTTCCATCGCCAGCCAGGCGACTCCGAGGATGGCGATGCCGATCCACACCCCGGCGCCGAGCAGGACGAACAGCGCGATCACCAGCGCCAAGGCGATCAGCGCTTCCATCACTCGACCCGCGTGGCTTCGACGCTGGACTGCGGCGAGCGCAGTTGGCGCCGGCGCAAGACGAACAGCAACTCGTCAGCGAAGGCGAGCGCGAGCGCGACCGTGCCGAGCGCCATCGACAGCTGCGGGATCCACAGCGGCGTGGCGTCGATGTTCTGCGACACGTCGTTCAATGCCCACGAGCCGTACGCCAACCGCACCGAGTACCAGGCGAAATAGGCGCTGAGCGCGCTCGCCACGCCGAGGCCGGCGATCTCGATCGCCAGGCGCGCGCGGCCGCGCAGGCGGCCGATGATCAGCGTTACGCGGATGTGGTCGCCGCGGCGCAGAGTGTGCGCGAGCGCGAAGAACGCGCCGGCGGCGAGGAAGTAGCCGGCGTAGGCGTCGTAGCCGTCGATCGAGAACCGCAGCGGCCGGCCGGCGATCGAGACGAGCTGGATCAGCAGCGTGAGCGCGATGAACCCGGCGCCGATGGCGCCGAAGGCGTCGTACAGCGGATCGAGGCGCGAGCGCATCGTCGGTGGCGCGTGCCCGACCGGCGCGCGGCCGATCGGGCGCGTCGATGCGCTGGGCTACTTCTTGCCGGTACCGGCGCCGGCGCTGCGCTGGAAGGCGTCGATGATCTGCTGGCCGTCGCTGCCGGTCTGCTGCAGCCACTCGGCCACCATCGCCTCGCCGATCTTGCGCATGTCGGCCATCAGCTGCGGCGTCGGGGAGACGATGCGCATGCCATTGCGGGCGAGGATCGCGATCGACTCTTCGTTGAAGGCGTGCATCCTCTCCCAGCCTTTGCGTTCGGCCTCGGCCGCCAGTCGCACCACGATCGCCCGCGTCGGCGGGTCGAGGCGGTCGAACTCTTTGCGATTGACCACCAGCATGTTCTTCGGCAGCCAGGCATTGACCGTGTGGTAGTGGCTCAGGCTCTCCCAGATCTTGGAGTCGACGCCGGTGGCGCCCGAGGTCATGGTCGAGTCGACCACACCGGTGGCCAGCGCCTGCGACAGTTCCGCCGCCTGGATCGTCATCGGCTGCGCGCCGACCACCTGCGCGATGCGGCTGGTGGCGGGGTTGTAGGCGCGCCACTTCAGGCCCCTCATGTCGGCGGCCGAGCGCAGCTCGCGCTTGGCGTAGATGCCCTGCGGCGGCCAGGCCAGCGCGTACAGCAGCTTCAATCCGCGCTGCTCGAGAATGCGCTCGAGCACCGGCTTTTGCGCCTGATACAGGCGCCAGGCGTCGTCGAAGCTGGTGGCCAGGAACGGCAGCGAGTCGAGCCCGAAGATCGGGTTCTGGTTGACCAGCAGGCTCATCAGCACTTCGCCGATCTGCGCCTGCCCGGTCTCGACCGCGCGCGCGATCTCGGGCGCGCGAAACAGCGAGCCGTTCGGGTGCACGACGATCCGCAGCCGGCCCTGGGTCTCCGACTCGATGTCGCGTGCGAGCTGCGTCAGTGTCACGGTGTGCGGGTTGGCGACCGGATAGCCGGTCGGCATGTCCCAGCGCGTCTGCGCCGAGACCGAGAGGGCGGCGGCGAGCAAGGCGGCGCCGATGGCCGCTGCGAACAGTCTCATGGTGGTCTCCTCCGACGGGCTGCGGCGCCTGATCGCCGCCTGCGGCAACCTAAACAGGGTGGCCGCCGAAGTCAAGAAATCGTCGATAAATCGTCGAGATGTTGCTACTCTGCGGCACGATCGGTTCGGAGGATCCATCGTGCCGCGCAACACCCGTCCCCGGCAGCAGGCGACGCCAAGGGCGCGCGCGCGACAGGCGGTGCGGGCGCCACCGGCGCTGGTGTCGTCGGCGCATCTGGTGTCGCCGCGCAGCCAGCAGTTGTCGGAGTTCGAGTTCGGGCTGATTCTCGCGTCCAACGCCTTCATGCGCTGGGTCGTGCGCTGCATGGCGGCCGCCGGCCTGAAGGACCTGACGCCGCTCGAGGTGCTGCTGCTGCACCACGTCAACCATCGCGCGCGCGAAAAGAAGCTCGCCGACATCTGCTTCATGATCAACATCGAAGACACGCATGTGGTCGCCTACGCGCTGAAGAAGCTGGTCGCGCTCGGGTTGCTGCACAGCGAGCGGCGCGGCAAGGAGGCGCTGTTCTCCACCACCGACCGCGGTCGCGAGTTCATCAGCCGCTATCGTGAAGTGCGCGAGGCCTGCCTGGTGAGCGCGCTGCCGGCCGACGGCAGCGACAACGCCCGCCTCGGCGAACTGGCGGCGTTCCTGCGCGCCCTGTCCGGCATGTACGACCAGGCCGCTCGCGCGGCCGCCAGCCTGTGAACGCAACTCGCGCAGCCGCCGCCGGCCGCTGGCAGTTCTGGATCGACCGCGGCGGCACCTTCACCGACATCGTCGCACGGCGGCCCGACGGCGTCCTGGTCGCCGACAAGCTGCTGTCGGACAGCCCCGAGCAGTATCGCGACGCGGCGATTGCCGGCATCCGCCGGCTGCTGGGCGTGGCGCCCGGCGCGCCGATCCCGGTCGAATCGATCGCGGCCGTCAAGATGGGAACGACGGTCGCGACCAACGCGCTGCTCGAACGCAAGGGCGAGCCGACCGTGCTCGTGATCACGCGCGGCTTTCGCGATGCGCTGCGCATCGGCTACCAGAACCGGCCGCGGCTGTTCGACCGGCACATCGTGCTGCCGCAACTGCTGTACGCGCGCGTGATCGAGGCCGACGAGCGCATCGGCGCGCACGGCGAGGTCGAGCGGCCGCTGGCCGAAGCGCAGGTGCGCGCCGAACTGCAGGCCGCCTACGCCGACGGGCTGCGCGCCTGCGCGATCGTGCTGATGCACGGCTACCGCTACACGCAACACGAAGCGCGGATCGCCGCGATCGCCCGCGAAGTCGGCTTCCCGCAGGTGTCGGTCTCGCACCGAGTCAGTCCGCTTATGAAGCTCGTCGCGCGCGGTGACACGACGGTGGTCGACGCCTATCTGTCGCCGATCCTGCGCCGCTACGTCGAGCAGGTCGGCGCCGAGCTGCCGGGCGTGCGGCTGCTGTTCATGCAGAGCAACGGCGGCCTGACCGACGCCTATCGATTCCAGGGCAAGGACGCGATCCTGTCCGGCCCCGCCGGCGGCATCGTCGGCATGGTGCGCGCCAGCCTCGCAGCGGGGTTCGAGCGCGTGATCGGCTTCGACATGGGCGGCACCTCGACCGACGTGTCGCACTACGCCGGCGAGTACGAGCGAGCGTTCGAGACGCTGGTCGCCGGCGTGCGCATGCGCGCGCCGATGATGAGCATCCACACGGTCGCTGCCGGCGGCGGCTCGATCCTGCACTTCGACGGCGCGCGGTTGCGCGTCGGACCCGACTCCGCGGGGGCGAATCCGGGGCCGGCGTGCTATCGGCGCGGCGGACCGGTGACGGTCACCGACGCCAACGTGATGCTCGGCCGCATCCAGCCCGATTACTTTCCGCGGGTCTTCGGGCCGAACGCCGACCGGTCGCTCGACGCCGAGATCGTCCGTGCCAGGTTCGCCGCGCTGGCCGCCGAGATCGAACGTGCGACCGGGCAGAAGAGGTCGCCGGAGGAAGTCGCCGCCGGCTTCCTCGAGATCGCCGTCGGCAACATGGCCGAGGCGATCAAACGCATCTCGGTGCAGCGCGGCCACGATGTCACCCAGTACACGCTGACCGTGTTCGGCGGCGCCGGCGGCCAGCACGCCTGCAGCGTCGCCGACGCGCTGGCGATGACCTCGATCTTCGCGCACCCGCTGGCGGGCGTGCTGTCGGCCTACGGCATGGGGCTGGCCGACCAGACCGCGATGCGCGAAGTCGCGGTGGAACTGCGCCTGACGCCGGAGGCGATGCCGCAACTGGCGCAGCGGTTCGAGGCGCTCGCCGCCGAGGCGACGCGCGATCTGCTCGAACAGGGCGTGGCGCGCGAGCGCGTGCGCGTCGTGCGGCGCGTGCATCTGCGCTACGAAGGCACCGACTCGGCGTTGATCGTGCTCGACGGCGAGGTCGACGCGCTGCGCGCGCAGTTCGATGCCGCCTACGCGCAGCGCTATTCGTTCCTGATGCCCGACCGCGCGCTGATCGTCGAGGCGGTTTCGGTCGAGGCGATCGGCGCCGGCGACGCGGCGGAGGAATCGCCGGCGGCGGCGGCGCCGCGCGCGGGGGCCCTGCGGCCGGCGGCGCGCGTGCCGGCGTACTTCGAGGGTGCGTGGTGCGACACGCCGCTGTACGTGCGCGCCGACACCCGGCCGGGCGACGCGATCGACGGCCCGGCGATCATCGCCGAGGCCAGCGCCACCACCGTCGTCGAGCCCGGCTGGCGCGCCGAGATCACGGCGCGCGACCACGTCGTGCTCAGGCGCGTAGCGGCGCGCAGGCAGCGCCAGGCGATCGGCACGCAAGTCGATCCGGTGATGCTGGAAGTCTTCAACAACCTGTTCATGTCGATCGCCGAGCAGATGGGTCTGCGGCTGCAGAACACGGCGGTGTCGGTCAACATCAAGGAGCGGCTCGACTTCTCGTGCGCGCTGTTCGACGTCGACGGCAACCTGATCGCCAACGCGCCGCACATGCCGGTGCATCTCGGTTCGATGAGCGAGTCGATCAAGACGGTGATGGGCGAAAACCGCGGCCGCATGAAGCCCGGCGACGCCTATGTCGTCAACGATCCGTACCACGGCGGCACGCACCTGCCCGACGTCACGGTGATCACGCCGGTGTTCGATCGCGCCGGAGGCGAGATCCTGTTCTACGTCGGCTCGCGCGGCCACCACGCCGACATCGGCGGCATCACGCCGGGCTCGATGCCACCGTTTTCGACGACGCTCGACGAGGAGGGCGTGCTGTTCACCAACTTCCAGCTCGTCGCAGGGCAGGGCGTCGGGCGTCACGGACGGTTGCGGGAGCAGGAGTGCCTGCGATTGCTGACCGGCGGACCGTATCCGGCGCGCAATCCGCAGCAAAACCTCGCCGACCTGAAGGCGCAGATCGCCGCCAACGAAAAGGGGCGCGAAGAGCTGCTGCGCATGGTCGAGCAGTTCGGGCTGGACGTGGTCCGGGCCTACATGCGTCACGTGCAGGACAACGCCGAGGAATCGGTGCGGCGCGTGATCACGGTGCTGCGCGACGGCCGCTGCCAGTACCGGCTCGACAACGGCGCCGTCATCGAGGTGAAGGTCACTGTCGACCGCGCGCGCCGCTCGGCGACGATCGACTTCAGCGGCACCTCGGCACAGCTTGCGAACAACTTCAATGCGCCGTCGTCGATCAGCGTCGCCGCGGTGCTGTACGTGTTCCGCACGCTGGTCGACGACGAGATTCCGCTCAACGCCGGCTGCCTCAAGCCCTTGCGGATCGTCATTCCCGAAGGCTCGATGCTGGCGCCGCGCCCCCCGGCCGCTGTGGTCGCCGGCAACGTCGAGACGTCGAGCTGCATCACCAATGCGCTGTATGGCGCGCTCGGCGTGCTCGCCGGTGCGCAGGCGACGATGAACAACTTCACGTTCGGCAACGCGCGCCACCAGTACTACGAGACGATCTCGGGCGGTTCGGGCGCGGGCATCGTCGATCTGGCCGCCGGCGCCGATTCGCAGGAAGGCTTCGACGGCACCGACGTCGTGCAGACGCACATGACCAACTCGCGCCTGACCGATCCCGAAGTGCTCGAGTTCCGCTTCCCGGTGCGGCTCGAAAGCTACGCAATCCGCCACGGCTCGGGTGGCAAGGGGCGCTGGCGTGGCGGCAGTGGCGGCACGCGACGCGTGCGCTTCCTGGAAGCGATGACGGCGTCGATCCTGTCGAACAACCGCGCAGTCGCGCCTTTCGGCCTGGCTGGCGGCGAGCCCGGCGAACCGGGCCGCAATCGCGTGATCCGCGCCGACGGGCGCGTCGAGGAGCTGGCGCACATCGGCAGCGTCGAGATGGCGCCGGGCGACACCTTCGTCGTCGACACGCCCGGAGGCGGCGGCTTTGGCGCGCCGGCGCCGGACCTTTAGCACCGACATGCAGCGATAACGCGTCGCGGCCGGTGCCAATTCGGCGCTTCGCCCGCACGCCGCGGCTCGAATAATCGGTGCCTGATCCGCGGCCCCGCCGCGACTGGCCCGCTGCCCATGAACGCTCCCGAACGAGTCGCGCCCGCCGTGCACCAGGTCCTCGACACGGTGTCGATCTGCTATGCGCCGCTGATCGACCGTCACCGCAAGGCGATCGGCACGCGGCTCACGCTGCTGTCGCTGCGGCCGCAGGAGCGACCGCAGGTCGGTGCGGTGCTGACCGCGCTGAACGCGGTCTGGCCCGACGCCACTGCGCCGGTGCTGGTGGCGCCGCTCGATGCCACGCTCGACCGCAGCGCCGAGGCCTGGCCGGCACCGAAGAATGCGGTGCTCGAAGTCGCGGCCGGCGCGCTGCGCGATCCCGAGGCGCAGGCGACCGCACAGCGCCTGTTCCGAGACGGCAAGCGCCTGGCGCTGCGCGGCCGGCCGCCGGCGCCGCTGCCGCCGGCGCTGCTGTCGTGCTTCGAGTCGGCGTTGATCCACATCAGCGAGGACCGGCGCGTGAGTGCCGACGGCCGGCCGCTTGCGCCGGCGAGCGCGGCGCAGGCGCAGCGGCGGATGCCGTTCATCATCACCGGCGTGCAGACGGTGGCCGATGTCGATGCCGCCTTCGAACGGGGCGCGGCGGCCAGCGTCGGCTGGCCGCTGGACGACGAGCAGCACCGGGCGATGCGCCCGCTGCAGCCCGGGCAGGCAGTGGTGCTCGAACTGCTGCGCCTGGTGCGCGACGATGCCGAGCTGTCGAAGATCGACGCCACGCTCAAGCGCGACCCGGCGCTCGCCTTCAAGCTGCTGCGGCTGGTGAACTCGGCCGCCTTCGGATTGCCGGTGCAGATCGCGAGCTTCCAGCACGCGGTGATGATGCTCGGCTACAAGAAGATGATGCGCTGGCTGTCGCTGCTGCTGGCCACCGCCAGCAAGGACGCCAACACCTTTCCGCTGATGCACGCGTCGATCCGGCGCGGCATGTTCCTCGAGTTCGTCGGCGGCGCCGACGCCTCCTCCGAGGTGCGCGACGAACTGTTCATCGCCGGCGCCTTCTCGATGCTCGACCGGATCACCGGTGCGCCGTTCGAGCAGTTGTTCGAGCTGATCTCGCTGTCGGACAGCGTGACCGACGCGATCGTCCGGCGCGCCGGCCCCTATGCGCCCTATCTGGCGCTGATCGAAGCGATCGAGCGTTCCGACCCGATCGCCATGGCGCGGCAGCTCGAGCACCTGGCGACACCGGTGTCGAACTGCAACGAGGCGCTGCTCAAGGCGATGCACGCCGCCAACACGCTCGACGGCGATCTGTAGCGCCGGCGGGCCGCCCGGCCCGCCTACAATGGCCGGCGCAGCGCGTGCGCTGCCGGACCCGGGTCCGGCGCGATGCCTGCAACCGACCCGCCACGCACGCCTGCGGCCCCCGCGCCGTCGCCGGCGCCGACCCGATGACGACCCCAGACACCTTCCTCGCGCTCGACGGTCCGTGTGCGCTGGCGCCGTTTCGCGCCGAACGTCTGCTGCAGCGGCTGCGGGCGGTCGAGCCGGCGCTGGCCGCGGTCGCCGCCCGCCACGTCCATTACGTGCATCTGCGCGGCGCCGTCGACCGCGCCCGGCTCGAGGCGCTGCTCGACTACGGCCAGCGGCTGCGCGAGTTGCCGCCGGCCGCCGAGGTGTTCGACGTCGTGCCGCGCCTGGCAACGATCTCGCCCTGGGCGAGCAAGGCCACCGACATCGCGCACAACTGCGGTCTGGCCGAGGTGGTGCGCATCGAGCGCGGCACGCGCTACTTCGTCTCGCGCTCGGGCGGAGCACGCCCGAGTCCGGCGGCGCGCGAGGGCCTGGCGGCGCTGCTGCACGACCGGATGACCGAGAGCGTGCTTGCCGCCGGCGCCGGCCCGGCGCTGCTGTTTCGCGAACTGCCGGGCAAGCCGATGCAGTCGATCGGCCTCGGCGGCGACGGGCGCGCGGCGCTGGCGCGGGCCAACCTCGACCTCGGGCTGGCGCTGTCGGACGACGAGATCGACTACCTGCTCGCCGCCTACCGCGAGCTCGGTCGCGATCCGACCGACGTCGAGCTGATGATGTTCGCGCAGGCCAACTCCGAGCATTGCCGGCACAAGATCTTCAACGCCCGCTGGATCGTCGACGGCGAGCCGCAGCCCGACTCGCTGTTCGCGATGATCCGCGCCACGCACGCGGCCGCGCCGCAGGGCACGGTGGTCGCCTACAGCGACAACGCGGCGGTGATCGAAGGTCGCGTCGGGCGCCGCTTCGGGCCGCGTTCGGACCACCCGCTGGGCGCCTTCGGCACCGAGTATTCGGCCCGCGACGAGCTCTTGCACGCGGTATTCAAGGTCGAGACGCACAACCACCCGACCGCGATCTCGCCGTTTGCGGGCGCGGCCACCGGCGCCGGCGGCGAGATCCGCGACGAGGGCGCCACCGGCCGCGGCGCCCGGCCCAAGGCCGGCCTGTGCGGATTTTCGGTGTCGCACCTGAGACTGCCCGGGGCAGGCCGCGCTTGGGAGGCCGACGGCGACGTCGCGGCAGCGGCAGCCGGCAGCGGCGACTACGGCTTTCCCGCGCGCATCGCCGATGCGCTCGCGATCATGATCGACGGTCCGATCGGTGCTGCTGCCTTCAACAACGAGTTCGGCCGGCCCAACCTGGTCGGCTACTTCCGCAGCTTCGAGGCCAATGTCGGCGGCCGGCGCTACGGCTACCACAAGCCGATCATGATCGCCGGCGGCATCGGCAGCATCAGTGCCGAGCAGACGCACAAGTTCGATCTGCCGCCGGGCACGCTGCTGGTGCAACTCGGCGGGCCCGGCATGCGCATCGGGCTGGGCGGCGGTGCCGCCTCCAGCATGGGCGCCGGCAGCAACACCGAGCAGCTCGACTTCGACTCGGTGCAGCGCGGCAACCCCGAGATCCAGCGCCGCGCGCAGGAGGTGATCGACCGCTGCGTCGCGCTCGGCGCCGGCAACCCGATCCTCAGCATCCACGACGTCGGCGCCGGCGGTCTGTCCAACGCGCTGCCGGAGCTGGCGCACGCCGCCGGGCGCGGCGCCCGCTTCGAGCTGGAGCGGATCCCGGTCGAGGAGAGCGGGATGAGCCCGCTCGAGATCTGGTGCAACGAGTCGCAAGAGCGCTATGCGTTGGCGATCGCGCCCGAGTCGCTGCCGGCCTTCGACTGGCTGTGCCGGCGCGAACGCTGCCCCTACGCGGTGGTCGGCCGCATCGGCGACGACGAGCAACTGGTGGTCGAGCGCGCCGGCCAGTCGCCGGCGGTGAACCTGCCGATGAGCGTGCTGCTCGGCAAGCCGCCGAAGATGCTGCGCCAGGTGCACCGCGTGCCGCGCGCACTGCCGGCAATCGACACTACGACGATCGATCTCGAGCGTGCGGCGCTCGACGTGCTGCGCCATCCGACCGTGGCCAGCAAGGCGTTCCTGGTGACGATCGGAGATCGCAGCGTCGGCGGCCTGTGCAGCCGCGACCCGATGGTCGGACCCTGGCAGGTGCCGGTGGCCGACTGCGCGCTCACCTTGCTCGACTACAACGGCTACTCGGGCGAGGCGCTGGCGATCGGCGAGCGCACGCCGCTGGCGGTCATCGACGCCGCCGCTGCATCGCGGATGGCGATCGGCGAGGCGCTCACCAACCTCGCGGCGGCCGACGTCGATCCGGCGCGCGTGAAGCTGTCCGCCAACTGGATGGCGGCCTGCGGCGAGCCGGGCGAGGACGCGCGGCTGTTCGACGCGGTGCGCGCGGCCAGTTCGCTGTGCCGAGAACTCGCCATCAGCATCCCGGTCGGCAAGGACTCGTTGTCGATGAAGACCGCCTGGAAGGACGGCGGCGAAGACAAGCAGGTGACGGCGCCGGTGTCGCTCGTCGTCTCGGCGATGGCGCCGGTCGACGACGTGCGCCGCGCGCTCACGCCGCAGCTCGACCCGAGCGCCGACACGCTGCTGGTGCTGGTCGATCCGGCCGGCGGCCGGCAGCGGCTCGGCGGCTCGATCCTGGCGCAGGTCTGCGGCCAGATCGGCGACGAGGCACCCGACCTCGACCAGCCGGCGCGGCTCGCCGCAGCGCTGCGCGCGGTGCGCGCGCTCAACGCCGGCGGCAAGCTGCTCGCAGCCCACGACCGCTCCGACGGCGGCCTGTTCGCGACGCTCGCCGAGATGGCCTTCGCCGGCCGCTGCGGGATCACGATCAACATCGACCTCGTCGCGATCGATCCGGTGGCCGCCGACTGGGGAGACTTCAAGATCCGCGCCGACCAGGTCGGCGTGCGCCGCCACGAGCGCACGCTGCGCGCGCTGTTCAACGAGGAGCTCGGGCTGGTGCTGCAGATCCGCGCCGCCGACCAGGCCGAGGTCATGCAGGTGCTGCGTGCGCACGGCCTGGGCGCGTACTCGCACGTCGTTGGCCGGGCCAACGCCAGCGACCGCATCGAGGTCTGGCGCGACGGGCGATGCGTCTTCGGCCGGCCGCGGGTCGAGCTGCAGCAGGCCTGGAGCGAGGTGAGCTGGCGCATCGCCCGCCTGCGCGATCACCCGGACTGCGCCGACCAGGAGTACGCGCGCATCGCCGAGGTCGAGGACGCCGGACTGAACTGGACGCTGACCTTCGATCCGGCCGAGGACGTCGCGGCGCCGATGATCGCCATCGGTGCGCGACCGCGGATCGCGATCCTGCGCGAGCAGGGTGTCAACTCGCAGTACGAGATGGCCAGCGCCTTCGACCGCGCCGGCTTCACCGCGGTCGACGTGCACATGACCGACCTGGCCGCCGGCCGCGCGCGGCTCGCCGACTTCAAGGCACTGGCCGCCTGCGGCGGTTTCTCCTACGGCGACGTGCTCGGCGGCGGTGGCGGCTGGGCCAAGAGCATTGTGCTCAACCCGCAACTGGCCGAGCAGTTCGCCGCGTTCTTCTCGCGCACCGACAGCTTCGCGCTCGGCGTGTGCAACGGTTGCCAGATGATGAGCCAACTGGCAGCGATCATCCCCGGCGCGCAACTGTGGCCGCGCTTCGAGCGCAATGTCTCCGAGCAGTTCGAGGGCCGGCTGGTGATGGTCGAGGTGCTCGACTCGCCGTCGCTGTTTTTCGCCGGCATGGCGGGCAGCCGGATGCCGATCGCCAACGCGCACGGCGAAGGCCGCGCCAGCTTCGCCTCGCCGCAGGCGCTGCAGCAGGCGATCGCCGAGCGGCTGGTGGCGGCGCGCTACGTCGACTCGCAGGGCGGCGCGACCGAGCGCTATCCGTACAACCCGAACGGCTCGCCGCAGGGGATCACGGCGCTCACCACGCCAGACGGACGCTTCACGATCGTCATGCCGCACCCGGAACGCGTGCGCCGGACCGTGCAGATGAGCTGGCGGCCGCGCGGGCAGGGCGAAGACTCGCCCTGGATGCGGATGTTCCGCAATGCGCGACGCTGGCTCGGTTGAACCTAAATCCGGCGATTACCCCGTTGCTGGCAGCCGCTGAAGCGGTCTGAACGACGCGAGCGCGGGCGCGATCTTCTCGCTGACGTAGCGCAGCATCGTGGCCCACGGGTCGATGTTTTTGAACTGCTCCGCAGTGGCCCGAACGTGGCGCAAAGCCGCGCCGATGTTGGCGATCAGTCTCTTCAAGGCCTTGGCTTTGCCGTGCAGCGGCGTCAGGTGCAGCGCCATCTGTCCGGCATGACTGGGCCGCCTCGCCCACTGCGGCCAGCAGCAACGGTCGGCTCGTGATGGCCTCCATGCGCGCGCTCGGATGCGCCGCACTGCAGTACCAGCTCCACCAGTTGTAGACCAGCGCACACGCCCGCGCCGTGGTCTGGCAGCGGTTGATGTCCTGCGTCGTGAAGCCACTCAAGCCCCACTGGTTCTTCAACTCGTCGAAGCCGTTCTCTGCGTCGGCCCGGTCGCGGTAGAGCTGGCCGATGGCCTCAATGGGGTAGCGCACGTCGGTCACCAGCACCGCGTACTCGCAGTCTGTAGTGAAGAGCTTGCTACTGGTCAGCGGCCCGTGCGGCGATGTTCAAGCGCGCCAGCGCACGCGCGGCCGGAACCGTCAGTCGCATCTCAACGGGGCGCGGGGGGCCTGCGGCCCCCCACCCCCCGCTAAAGGCCGTTAAGCAAACGAAACACACCAAACCAACCCGTCGGCACCGGCCGCCTACACTCTCGGTCCTTCACAACGGATCGACGCGCTTCGCCCCGCTTGCTTCCGACCGTTCCAGGCTCATACCTGACTTGGAAAAGACTGGGCTGTACGCAACGAGAAGTCCAGGCGAAGTGGAACTCGCCGCCGCCCGTTGCAGCCGATCTGCGTCTGCCGCCCAGACTCCTTGGGCGGCGGCGCGGGACGCCGCTGTGCGGGTGCGTCCCAATCCTCGCCGCCGGCCCTACGAGCCGGAGGTCAGCTCCTTGGCGCAGTCGCGGCGCTGCAGCTTCTTCTCGGTCAGGTAAGCCGCCGCCGAGCGCTGGATCATCGGCTGAATGACCTGCTGGTCGGCTTCATACCAGTCGGAACTGATGCGCCACTGCTTGCCGTCCCAGGTGTGGATGCGCATCGCGCGGGCGCCGGCGTGGTCACGGCAACTGGTGAAGATCGGCCTCATGACGCCGCCGAAACCCAGCGCATCGAGCTTCCTTTCATCGAGCGCGAGATTCTCTAGTCCCCAGCGGACTTGTTCCCCCGTCAGCGGCTTTCTGCCGTGGCGCTCCTGCGCCCGGCGCACGCCTTCGACGCCTACCATGGCGCTGATCATGCCCCGGTTGTACAGCACGGTTCCGACTTCCTCGCGCGGACCCGTTCCGTGCTTGCGGTCGTAGACGTGCTTGAGGATGTCCTGATGCACCTTCGCGCGACCGGCGCTGTGCTGTAACGCCAGCCCGTGGTAACCCTTGGCCTCAGCGGCGACGTGTTGCACGTCCAGTTCGCCGGAAGACCATTGGTTACCGTACATCCGATCACGCGGATAGCCGGTTGCCACGGCTTCGTTGAGCGCCGTCGAGTTCATCACTCCCCAGCCCCAGATGAACACGTAGTCCGGACGCTGCTGGCGGATCTGCAGCCAGGCCGCCTTCTGCTCCACGCCCGGATGGGTCACTGGCAGCAGCAGCAGGTCGTAGCCGTGCATCTTGGCGCGCTCCTGCAGCAGTGCGATCGGCTCCCTGCCGTACGGCGAGTCGTGGTAGAGGAGCGCGATCTTCTTGCCCTTGAGCTTGTCGAGGCCGCCGTTGATCTTGCCGACGTGCTGGATCAGGATGTCGGCCGCGTCCCAGTAGGTACCCATTATTGGGAAGTTGTACGGAAAGACCTCGCCTTCGACCGAATCGGAACGGCCGTAGCCAAGCGTCACCAGCGGGATCCTGTCGGTAGCGGTCTTGTCGGTGACCGCAAAGGTGATGCCCGTGGATATCGGATGGAACAACGCCGGAAAGGCCCTTAACTTCAGGCGCTCGTAGCACTCGACGCCGCGGTCCGTGGCGTAACCGAACTCGCATTCCTCGAAGCTGATTCGCACGCCGCCGATGCCTCCGTCGCGGGCGTTGACAAGTTTTAGATAGTCAACGACGCCGTTGGCCCATTGCGCGCCGTGCGCCCCGTATGCACCGGTGCGGTAGCTGAGCACCGGGAAGAACTGTTCTCCGGCTGCCGCGGTCCTCGGTGCGCTCTTCGGCGGTGCCGCAGCCTTGTCCTGCGCCTGCACGATGCCGCCGAGCAACATCGCCGTCACGCTTCCAGCGGCGGCGAGCGCTCTGAACTTCTCGATTCCCATGATTCGTGTCTCCTCTTTGTCGTCGTTGCCTGGGTCAATCCACCCGAGCGTTTCAGTCCGGTTTCCTACCTATGCCGCCCGGCCTTCAGCAATGGTCGCAAGCGATACCGCCGGACCGCTTCCCGACTTTGCCGGGGCGAGTTCAGGGAGTCGATCGCTTGCCCGATGCCGCTTTGCGCAGCCGCTGGTTCAGTTCGTCCAGGATATCGCTGGCCGTGCGAATGATCTGTTTGTCGGAGAAGCCGGCCCGCGTCATCTGCTGAAACAGTGACCGGGCGACAATCTGGGCCGCCCTGTCCGGCGGCATGGATTTCTGCATGATCCCGGCGTGCCGACGCCCAGATTCCGCCAGCGCGATCTGCGCAAACCGCTGGTCGAGGATCCGCTGCAGCTGCGCCGCCTGTATCAGCCGGGTGAGCAGCCCTCCGAATGTCGCGGCGAGTTCCAGGTGCCCCGCGTTGAAGGCTCCCTCACCGTCCGGCCCGCTGACGTTGAGAACACCGAGGACTCGGCCGTGCAGCATGATCGGCACGCAGATGGTGCTGCGACCGGCGTCGGGCCGTCCGTGCGCTTTCGGCACGCCGCCGAAGCGGGCGGCATCGGCTAGCAGGAGCGCAGCGCCGCTGCGCGCAACTTCACCGGCAATGCCATCGTCAAGCGATTGCACGCTGGCCCATGCCGATGCGGGCAGTGCCCCGCTCGCCGCCGCCAGGATCAGCGAAGGCGCGCAGTCGCCGTCGTTGGACAACAGCATCACCGAGCAGCACCGCGCCGACAGCGCGGCCGCGATCTTGCGTGTCGCTTCGCCGAGCCACTCCGCGAGGCTCTCCCCTTCGGCGAGAAAACCGGCCAGATCCTGCTGGCAGAGCAGCGAAGCCGCGACCGCCGCGGCTGGCGCAGGTCGCAGGTCCGCCACGCCTACAACGCCCGAGGTTCCGGCGGCGTTCACCGCTCAGTCCAGAGCGAAGCTGCGGCTGCGCGCATTGCCGCGGATGAACTCAATCACCGAGTCGGCCGAACTTCCCGGTCCGAACACTTCGCGCACGCCCATCGTCTTCATCGGCGCGATGTCCCGTTCTGGGATTACACCGCCGAAGATGATCAGGACGTCCTCCTTGCCGAGCTCGGCCAGGCGCCGCGTCACCTCGCGCGCAACCGGCATGTGACCCTCGACCGAACTGGAGACGCCGATCACGTCGACGTCCTCCTCGATCGCCGTGTCGACGATCTCGCGCGCCTCGAGAAAGTTGATGAAAATGACCTCCATGCCGGCATCGCGCAGCTTGGTGGCGAGGTAGCGCACGCCGCGGTCGTGGCATTCCATCGTGGTTTTGCCCAGCAGCACCCGGATCGTGTCCTTGGCCATCGGTCGCCCCTCCGCCATCAGTAGGGCGACGACCAGCCGAGGTGCTTCTTCAGCACGCCCATCAGCTCGCCCGTGGTTGCATCGGCGTCCGCCGCCTCTACCATCGCCGGCATCAGCACGCCGTACTCGCCGTCGCGCAGCCGCTGCGCCGCACGGTCGAGATCGGCCATCGCCCGCCCCCAGCGCTCCTTGTCACGGCTGGCGCGCAGAGCGCGGACGCGCTCGACCGCCACCCGCTCGGCCTCCGGATTGAGCTTGAAGATCTCAATGTCCTGCATCTCCGACGACACGTGCTTGTTGACGCCGACGACGATTCGCCTGCCGGCGTCGACCTCGTCGCGCCAGCGGGCGGCACTCTCCTCGATCCGGGCGCGGATGAAGTCGTGGCAGCGATGGAAGCCGCCGCGCGCCTCGACCTCGTCGAGCAGCTTCTGCGCCTCCTGCTCGATCTGGCTGGTCAGGTGCTCGACGTAGTAGGAGCCGCCGAGCGGATCGGCCACGCGGGCAATGCCGGACTCGTCCTGGATGATCTGCTGCACGCGCAGCGCCATCGTGTGCGCGTGCTCGGTCGGAATCGCCAGCGCCTCGTCGAACGAACTGACCTCCATCGCCTGCACGCCCGACAGCGCCGCGCCGAGCGTGTGCAGCGTGGTGCGGATCAGGTTGTTGAGCGGCTGCTGCGCCGTGAGCACCGCGCCCGAGGTGTGGCTGTGGATGCGCACGTGCATGCTCTTCGGGTCGCGGGCGCCGAGTTCGTGGCACTTGCGCGCCCACAGGCGGCGCAGCGCCCGTACCTTGCAGATCTCCTCGAAGAAATCGTTTGCCTGCGAGATCTGGAAGCCGAAACGCGACAGGAACTGGTCGGGGTGCAGGCCGCTGACGACGCAGGCTCGGGCGTAGTCGATGCCGGCGGCCACCGAGTAGGCCGCTTCCTGCACCGCCGTGGCGCCCGCCTCCTCCATGCCGTAGCCGAAGATGTTCACCGTGTTCCAGCGCGGCATGTGGCTGGTGCAGAAGTTGACCAGTTCCACGGCCAGGACCATGCCGGACTTCGGCGGGAAGCAGGTCATGCCGACGTAGGCGCTCTGGTAGTACCAGCTCATCGAGTTGCCGCCGAGCCGACTCCACGGCACGCCGCGGCGCCGCGCATAGGCGAGGTAATGGGCCAGCACCGGCAGCACCTCGTAGTATGAGATGTGCACGACGTTGATCCGGTCGAGCGGCAGGCCGTCGAACAGCCGCGCCTGGTCCTGCACCGAGTAGACCGCCATGCCGCACTGGCCGACACGGCCCTCGGCGGCCGGATGGTCAGGATCGAGACCCTCGTGCGAGACGAGGTCATAGACGAGGTTGTAGAAGGTACTTCCGAAGTAGCCGGTCATGCCCTGCGACTGCAGGTAGTCCATCCGCTTGCGCGTGTCCTCGGGCAGCCCGTAGCCGATCACGGGCTGGTTGGCCCATGGCATGAACTGGTACTGCGCCGCGTACAGTCCGCGCGTGAACGGGAAAGTGCCCGGCGCTGCCGCGTCGTCGCTGCGCCCAGCGACGTCGTGCGGGAAGTAGGTCGGCTTCAGCGGCAGCCCGGAGTCGGTCGCCAGCCGGTAGTTGGCCGGATCAACGCCGAACTTGGCCGCGATTGCGGCGAAGCTCTTCTGCCACTGGCGCTCCAGTTCGCGGGTCGCCTCGAGGAACTCCGGATTGAACTGCCGCGGTATGCGTTCCGGCGGCGGCTCGCCGGCTGCCGCATCGCTCTTCACTGCTGTTGTGTCTACGCCCATCATCAGGTTCTCCTCTGCCCATCCCGCTTCATTCGCACAATTCCAGCACGGCCGCGGTGCCGATCCCGCCGCCGCCGCCGATGCTGCAGCACCCATAACGCACACCCCTGCGGCGCATGCCGTGCAGCATCGTCACCAGCGTGCGGCAGCCGCTATTGCCGACCGGGTGTCCTAGCGCGATGCCGCCGCCGGCCGGGTTGACCCGGTCGAGTCCGATGCCGAGGAACTTGCACGACGACAGCACCACCGAGGCGAAGGCCTCGTTGATCTCCCACCAACCGATATCCGAAGGCTCCAGCCCGGCGCGCTCGACCGCGAGCTGCCCGGCCGGCCCGGGACTCATGCAGATCAGCCGCGGGTCGACCCCGACGCGGGCCGTGCTCAGGAAACGCGCGATCGGCCTGACGCCGAGCGCCCCCGCGCGGCGGCGCGACATCAGCAGCACGGCCGAGGCGCCGTCACTGACCGCCGAGGCGTTGCCGGCAGTGACCGTGCCGCCCTCGCCGAAGGACGGCGGCAGCCGCCCCAGCTTCTCCAGGGACGTGTCACGGCGCGGATGCTCGTCGGTCTCGAACCGCAGCGCGCCCTTGCGCGTGGCGACGTCGAAGGGGACGATCTCCTGCGCGAAGTGCCCCTTGTCGATCGAGGCGACCGCCAGCTGGTGCGACCGCAGCGCGAACTCGTCCTGCTCCGAGCGCGACAGCCCGTACTCGCGGGCGATCCGATCACCGGACATGCCCATGTTGAAGCGGCCGAAGCGATAGGTCGACGCAGACCATGTCGACTCCTCGAATTGGTCGATCACCTCCGAGTGACCCCGGCGCGTGCCCCACCGGTGCCCGGTCAGGCGGTACGGCGCGGTGCTCATGCATTCGACGCCGGCGCCGATGGCCACCTGTGCCTCGCCGACGGCAATCTCGCGCACTGCGGCGTTAACCGCATCGAGCGACGAGCAGCAGGCGGCGTTGAACGACACCCCGGTGACGCTGAAAGGCAGATCCGCCTGGAGGGCGCAGAAGCGCGCGATGTTGAGCGCCTCCGAGCTCTGATAGACCTGCCCCATCGCCACCATGTCGACCGGCAGCGGATCGATTCCCGCCCGCTGCAACACCTGCTTCACCACCAAAGTTCCCAGTTCGTGCGCGGGCACGTCGCGCAGCGACCCGCCGAAGGATCCCTGCGCTGTGCGACAGCCTTCGATGACCACCACCTCGCCGAGTGTCATGTTCCCGCCTTGCCGAAGTAGTCGTACCAGCCGCCACGGCTGCCGGGCTTCAGTTCCGGCGCGCCGCGGTAGCCGGCGCTGAAGACGCGCCGCGCGATCGGCGGCACCGCCCAGCGTTCGCCGAGCGTCTGCTGCAGGTACTCCTGGGCGTGGTACCAGGAGTCGAACGAGGCGGTCTTGTCGAGCAATTCGAAGACGCCCATTGGCCAGCCGAGGCCGGTCTTGACCATTTCGTCGACCTCGGCGATGCCGCAGATTCCCGCCTCGACCGAGCGCATCGCCTCGGCGATGAACAGGTTGATGAAGCGCGTGGTGAAGAATCCCGGCGCATCGCGCACGACCACGGGCTTCTTGCGAATCTTCTTCAGGAATGTCAGCGTTGTCGCCACCACCGCCTCCGCGGTCTGCTCCGAGCGCACGACCTCGACCAGCGGCATCACATTGGACGGGTAGAACCAGTGGGTGCCAATCAGGCGCTGCGGCCGCGCCAGCACGCCGCCGAGTTCGCCGAGCATGATCGACGAGGTGTTGGTGGCAATGATGGCGTCCGCGGCAGTTGCCGCCTCGATCTGCTTCAGTACGCGGTGCTTGGTCGCCACCACCTCCGGCACTGACTCGAACACCAACTGCGCCTGAGCGAGTGCGCCGTCGAGGTCGAGCGTAGGCACGACGCGCGCCAGCGCTTGATCGCGCGCCTCCGGCGTCAGCCGGCCCTTGCGGACTAGGCCCTCGAGGCCGAAGGGCCCGCTGCAGATCAACGCCATGCCGTGATCGAGAGACTCCTGCCGATGCGACACCAGCGTCACCCTGATCTCAGGGTCTGCGGCGATGCAAGCGAGCACCAGCCCGTGGCCCATCAGCCCTCCACCGCCGATCACCGCCACGCGGCCGATCGCAGTGCCTGCAGCCGTCGTTTCGTCATCTGCCTGGTTCACCACCTGCCCTCCGCTTGCGCCGTGCCCAGCACCGCCACGCGCATGAACTCGCTCGCGGCCGCCGTCGGCGACAGCCGCCGCTCGACAATCGCATCGATCAGCGGCGTCAGCCTGCCGTCGGCGCGTGCCGTCGCCAGCGGCGCGTCGACGAGTTCGGCCTCGAGCACGCTGCGCAGTTCCGCGGCGGCGCGCTCGCGCTCCATGGCCTGGCGCCGCTGCTCCCGATCGAGCCACTGCAGGTGCGCGGCGACGGCATCGACAAGCTTGTCGACGCCCTGCCCGGACTGCGCCACCACCGACACCACCGGGAGCTTCCAGCCGCCGCCGTGTTCGCGCGCGAAACCAGCCAGTTCCCGCAACTGCCGCAGCTTGGCGTCGACGCCGTCGAGGTCGGCCTTGTTCAGGCACAGGATCGCAGCGATCTCGAGCACGCCGGCCTTCATCGCCTGGATGTCGTCGCCGAGTGCTGGCGCCTCGACGACGATCGGCGTGTGCGCCAGTTTCCAGATGTCGACCTCCGACTGTCCGACGCCGACCGTCTCGACGATGATCGGGTCGTAGCCAGCGGCATCGAAAACGCGCACGAACTGGTGCGTCGTTCGCGCCAGCCCGCCGAGCGAGCAGCGCGTTGCGGCACTGCGGATGAAGATGCTCGGGTGGCCGCTGGCGCGGCTCATCCGCACTCGGTCGCCGAGCAGCGCGCCGCCGGTAAAGGGGCTGCTCGGGTCGACGGCGATGACGCCGACGCGCCGGCCGGCCTCGGCCAAGTGCAGCGCCAGCACGTTGACCAGCGTCGACTTGCCCGACCCCGGCGGCCCAGTGATGCCGATCACGTGGGCGCCGCCGGTCATTGCATGCAGGCGGGCAAGCAGCCGCGCCGCTGGCTCGCCGCCGCGTTCGACCAGCGACAACGCCTCGCCGAGCTCGCGCTTGGACCCGCCGCGCATGCGCCCGCACCACTGATCAAACGAAACAGCCGCCAACGCCGCGTCCTCCGCGGCGGCAATTATCAATCAGCTTTTGCGATTTAATCAAGCGACCGACTAAATATTTATGCGTTATTTGATCGCCTGCTCAAGTAATCAGGACGCAGCAGCGGAGTGTAAGCTGCGCATCAGACCCGGCAGCGGAGCCGGCGCAGCGACCCGAGATGCCGAACCAGCGAACTCCATCCCGCAGCAGCCGCCAGCCGGCCCGCAAGCGCGCCGTGGGCCGTCCGGTTGACCCGGCGCGCCCTCAGTTGCTGGTCGCCGCCGCCGCCAGGCTGTTCCGCCAGCGCGGCTACGAGGGGACGACAGTGCGGCAAGTCGCGCGCGACTGCGGCGTGCAGTCCGGCAGCCTCTTTTATCACTTCCGGAGCAAGGAGGATCTGCTGCTGGAGGTGATGCTCGACGGTATGCAGCAGTTCGCCGCCGCCGCCTGCCGTCCGCTCGACCCCGCACAGTCGCCGCGCGACCGGCTGCAGGCGCTTTTCTTCGGCCACCTGATGGCGCTGCACGGCGGCGGCGACGAACAGGCGGTCGTGATCTCCGAGTGGCGCAGCCTGTCGCCGGCGGCGCGGCGGCGCGTGGTTCGGCGCCGCGACAGGGTCGAGACAGTGTGGCGTGAAGCCCTCACGGCGGCGAAGGAGGCCGGCCTTGTCGCTGGGGACCTGCGGCTGCTGCGGCTATCGATGCTCGGGGCCCTGAACTGGACTCTGCAGTGGTACAGCAAGCGGGGCACACTGTCGCTGGAAGAACTTGCCGAAAACCTGCTCGGCGTGTTCCTCAACGGGCCGGGCGCGAGGCCGCGCGGCACGCGCCGAACTCCAGCCACGCCTCGCCCAGGATAAGCATCCATGAGCGAAGTGATCGTCGAGTCGGCAAGGGGCATCTGCCGCATCGAGCTGGCGCGCCCCGAGAAGAAGAACGCGCTGACACAACGCATGTACCGACAGCTGGCCGACGCCATGGCCACGGCCGAGGCTGATCCGCAGGTGAGAGTGCTGCTGCTGCACGGTGCTGCCGATTGCTTCACCGCCGGCAACGACCTGCATGACTTCCTGGCAAGTCCGCGGCTTGACGACGACGCGCCCGCGGTCTGCTTTCTGATGGCGCTTGCCACGACGGGCAAGCCGCTGGTGGCCGCGGTCGCCGGCCCGGCCGTCGGCATCGGCACGACGTTGCTGCTGCACTGCGACTTCGTCTATGCGTCGCCGGAGGCGCGGCTGCAGATGCCGTTCGTGGCCCTGGGTTTGGTGCCGGAAGCCGGCTCGAGTCTGCTGCTACCGCAGGCAATCGGCCACCTTCGCGCCGCCGAACTGCTGCTGCTCGGCCGGTCGATCGATGCCCGGCGCGCCTGCGAACTCGGGCTGGTCACCGAAATCGTGCAGCGGGAAGAACTGCTTGCGAGGGCACACGCGACTGCAGCATCGCTTGCCGCCCTGCCGCCCGAAGCGCTGCAACAGACCAAGAGGCTGCTGAAGCGCGATAGGCTCGACGACGTGATCGAACGCATCCGCGACGAGTTGCGGATCTTCGGCGAGCGGCTCGATTCAGTGGAAACCCGGGACGCAATTACGCGCTTCTTTGACCGCGCGAAGCCGGTGGGGAAGCCAGACTGACGTCGCCGCGCTGTGCAGTACCAGCGGCGTTAGCCGCACTTCGGGCAATCCCCTTGGCGCGTTCTTGTGCGAGCGCAGCATGAGGGCGCCGCAAGCCGCTACAGTCGCGGAGCCGTCGCGGACCGCTTGCCGAATCGTCCGGGCGTTCATCAGGAGGTCAGACATGCTCAAGCCACTTGCAGTCGCAGTCCTGCTCACGGCGGGATCGCTGGCAGCCCTGCCGGCGCACGCGCAGGCACGCGCCGCCGACTGGGGAAGCTATCTTGGAGTCGCCATCGGCGACTCCGACCTGGATACCACGCTCAAGATCTACGGCGGGCAGTCGGTGACCCCGCAATGGGGCTGGGAGGCGAGCTACATCGACTTCGGTTCGAAGACCCATCGCGCGACCACCACCGAGGCCTGGGCTCTGGGCGGCTCGCTGGTCGGCAAGCTGCCGCTCAGTCCGCAGGTCTCGGCCTTCGGCAAGGTCGGCGTCTATTACGTCGACTCGGAAGTGCGCGCTGCGACCTTCACGGCCTCCGATACCAGCCTCGAGCTGGGCGCCGGCGTCGGCGTGCGTTTCGCGGTCAGCCCGCAGGTCTCGCTGCGGGTCGAGGTGGAGAGCATCGGCGGCGAGGGCGGTGACGTGATCAGTCTCGGCGCTCAGTTCCGCTTCTAGAGCCTGTCCCCGACTCGATCGGGGACGCGACGGCCAAGCGAAACGGGGCGCCGCGGCGCCCCGTTCGTCGATCAGCGGCTTGAGGCGCGCTAGCGGATCCGTGCCTTGCTCTGCAGCTCGGCAGCGAAGGCCTGGACGCGCTGCTGTTGCAGCATCTCGCGGATCTGGCCCTGCACCTGATCGAGCGGCGGGAACTGCGCCTCGCGCGTGTCGTCGAGCCGGATCACGTGCCAGCCGAACTGGGTCTGCACCGGTTGCTCGGTGAACTTGCCCTTCTCCAGCTTCACCAAGGCGTCGGCAAAGGGCTTGACGTAGGCGTCCGGGCTGGCCCAGTCGAGATCGCCACCTTTGGCGGCCGAACCCGGATCCTTGCTGCGCTTGGCCAGTTCCTCGAACTTCGCCCCGCGCCGCAACTGCTCGACGATCGCGCGCGCTTCGTCTTCCTTCTCGACCAGGATGTGGCGCGCGCGGAACTCGCGCGAACCGGCCTTGGCCTTCTGTTCCTCGTACAGTTTCTTGATCTCGGCGTCGGTGACCGGCCGGCGATCGAGTTCGTCGCGCATCAGCGCCTGGATCAGCGTGTTCTGGCGCTGCACGTCGAGCTGGAACTTGACGTCGGGCTTCTCGGCCAGGCCGCGGCGGCTCGCTTCCTGCAGGAAGACCTCGCGCCGGATCAGCTCCTGCTTGACCATCTCGCGCAACTGCGACGAGTCGTGCTGGCCCTGCTGCTGCATCTGCTTGACCCAGGCGTCCTCGCGGGACTTGGGAATCGGCCGGTTGTTGACGGTGGCAATGTTCTGGGCCAGCACGCTGGAGGCGGCCAGCGCCAGCGAAACGAAGACAATCGCGCGATACATCTGCTCAGGATCCTTGCGAGGGGGTAGGGGCCACGTCGCCACGTGCTTCCTCGGGCGAGTGCAGCGACATGGATAGCGCGTGGATCTCGTCGCGCATCATGGGGCCAAGGGCATCATACACAAGGCGATGGCGCGCCATTCGGGAAAGTCCCTGGAAGCGCGCGCTGACCAGGCGCAACCGGTAGTGGCCGCCGCCGCGGCGCGCCCCCTCGTGGCCGGCGTGCTGCGCGCTGTCGTCGTCGACTTCGATCTGCAGCGGCTGCAGCGTCTGCAATCGCTGGCGGATGCGATCGGGGGTGGTCGGGTCGGGCATGGAGATCTCCTGGGTCGATGGCTGCCGCCGCTGGCCTGCGAGCAGGGTCGGGCCAGCGCCGTCGGCGGCGACGCGCAAGGGCAAGGCGCGGTGGCTTGCTGCGACCGTCACTCGCCTGGTGTCGCTTCGAAGCGCAGCGCCGCCGAATTGATGCAGTAGCGCAGACCGGTCGGCGGTGGCCCGTCGGGGAACACGTGGCCGAGATGCGCATCGCAGCGATTGCACAGGATCTCGGTGCGGATCATGCCGTGACTCGCGTCGCGCGCCTGACGGACGCAGTCGGCTGCGACCGGCTCGAAGTAGCTCGGCCAGCCGCAGCCCGAGTCGAACTTGGTGTCCGACGCGAACAGGGCCGTGCCGCAGCATACGCAGCGGTAAATGCCACGCTCGTGATGGTCCCAGTAGCGACCGCTGAACGCGGGCTCGGTCGCCTTGCGGCGCGTGACCTCGAACTCCAGAGGCGACAGGCGCTGGCGCCAGGGATCGTCGGACTCTTCGTCGTGTTTCATCGGCAATCTCTCCGAAGACAGGCGCGAGCGGGCATCGGTTCCGCGTCTGCCGCTGGCGCTGCGCGATCCGCCGCCCGGACTGGCGGTGCCGGCTCAGTGGCCCCCGCGCCGGAAGACGACGCGCCGCAGCGCGTCGAGTGCAGCCAGCGCCGATCACGGGATTCGGGATTCTGCGACCAGTACATCGCGCGAACTTCGGATCGGTCCGCACCGGCGCCGCCGAGGCCTGCGTTGACGCTCGCGGCAGCGGTCATGGCTTGAGCGGCCCCGCCCGCTGCGGCATGATCGAGGCGCAGACTGCGGGCGAGGCGGGCGCCCGAGACTTCAGGGGTCGGCATCGCGCAGATAGTCCCTCAGCCAAGGCGACGAGGTTGCGTCGGAGCGGTCGCCGCCGATCGGTGGTCACACGTGAACTTGCCATTCGCACCACTTGCCGTCCACGCCAGCGCCAACGCGCCGGAGTCGGCGTGGGCGGCGCTGCGCTGGGACAACCGCTTCGCCCGGCTCGATTCCGGCTTCTACACGCGGCTGGCGCCGACCGCACTGCCCGATCCTTACCCGGTGGCCTTCTCGCCCGAGGCCGCGGCGCTGATCGGACTGCCCGCCGACCTGGGCGACGACACGAGCTTCACCGAGGTGGCAAGCGGCAATCTGGTGCCGCCAGGAGCCGACCCATTGGCTGCCGTTTACGCCGGCCACCAGTTCGGAGTCTACGTGCCGCAACTCGGCGACGGTCGCGCCATCCTGCTCGGCGGCGTGCAAGGACCGGCCGGCCTGTGGGAGCTGCAGCTCAAGGGGTCGGGCAAGACCCCGTACTCGCGCATGGGCGACGGTCGCGCGGTGCTGCGCTCGTCGATCCGGGAGTTTCTCTGCTCGGAGGCGATGCACGGGCTGGGCATCCCGACCACGCGCGCACTGTCGGTCACCGGCTCCGACCTGCCGGTGCTGCGCGAGACGGCCGAGACCGCGGCGGTGGTGATCCGCATGGCGCCGAGTTTCGTGCGCTTCGGCTCGTTCGAGATCTTCTACTGGCGCCGGCAGCACGAGGCGCTGCGCGCGCTGGCCGATTACGTGATCGACGAGTTCTATCGCGAGTGCCGCGCCGCCGGCCACGGTCCGACGCCGTACTTGGCGCTGCTGGAGGCGGTGGCGCGGCGCACCGCGCGCCTGCTGGCGCAGTGGCAGGGCGTGGGCTTCTGCCACGGCGTGATGAACAGCGACAACATGTCGGTTCTGGGGCTGACGATCGACTATGGGCCGTTCGGCTTCATCGACGGCTTCGACGCCAATCACGTCTGCAACCACAGCGACGAGGGCGGCCGCTACGCCTACGCGCAGCAGCCGGCGGTCGCGCACTGGAACCTGTACTGCCTCGGGCAGGCGCTGATGCCGCTGACCGAAGAGGTCGAAGCGACCCAGGCCGCGCTCGACACGTTCAACGACGAGTTCGCGCGCGCGATCGCCGCGCAGTTCAACGCCAAGCTGGGGCTGGCGAGCGAGCTTGAAGGCGACGCCGATCTGGTCGCTCGCCTGCTGACATTGCTCGACGCGCAGCGGGTCGACTGGACGCTCTTTTGGCGCAGGCTGTCGCGGCTGCCGGCAGCCGCCGGCACGGCGGCCGACGACGCACCGGTGCGCGACTTGTTCGCCGACCGCGCCGCCTTCGACGCCTGGGCCGCCGACTACCGCGCGCGACTGGCTGCCGAGCACAGCGTCGACGTCGAGCGCGCCGCGCGCATGAACCGGGCGAACCCCAAGTACGTGCTGCGCAATCATCTGGCCGAGACCGCGATCGGCAAGGCGCGCGGCGACCAGGGCCGACGCGACTTCTCCGAGATCGCGCGCCTGCTCGACTGCCTGCGCCGACCGTTCGACGAGCAGCCGCAGTACGAGTCCTACGCCGGCCTGCCGCCGGACTGGGCAGCGGCGCTGCATCTGTCCTGCTCGTCTTGAGGCGCGCACGCGCAGCAGCACGAGCGGCCTGCGGCGCCGCAAAGCGGCAGGCGAGGGCGGCGCACGCTGGCGTCGCGACCGGACCGGGCTCGTAGACTGATGCGCGAGCGGCGCACCGCCTCGGGTGCGCGTGCGCAACGCCGAGGAGCGCCGATGCCGAACGGTCTGATGATGCCGCTGCCGCTGCTGATCTCGTCGCTGATCCGGCACGCCGACCGCCACCACCCGGACACCGAGATCGTCTCGCGCCGCGTCGAGGGCGACCTGCACCGCTGCAGCTACCGCCAGTTGCACGCGCGTGCGCGCCGGCTCGCCGATGCGCTCGCCGCGCTCGGCGTCCGGCGCGGCGAGCGCGTGGCCACGCTCGCCTGGAACGGCTACCGGCACCTGGAGCTGTACTTCGCAGTGTCGGGCAGCGGCGCCGTGCTGCACACGCTCAATCCGCGCCTGCTCGGCGAGCAGCTCGCGTGGATCGTCAATCACGCCGACGATGCGGCGCTGTGTTTCGATCTGACTTTCCTGCCGATCGTCGAGGCGATCGCACCGCGCTGCCCGCGCGTGCGCCACTGGATCGCGATGATCGACCGCGACCGCATGCCGGCCAGTGCCAAGGTCGCGCTCGCCTGCTATGAGGATCTGATCGACGCCGCCTGCGATCGCTTCGCCTGGCCCGAGCTCGACGAAACCACCGCCAGTTCGCTGTGTTACACGTCGGGTACCACCGGCGACCCGAAGGGCGTGCTCTACAGCCATCGCTCGACCGTGCTGCACTCGATGGGCGCGGCGCTGCCCGACGCGCTGAACCTTTCTGCGCGCGACTGCATCCTGCCGGTGGTGCCGATGTTCCACGTCAATGCCTGGGGGCTGCCATATGTGGCGCCGATGGTCGGCGCCAAGATCGTGTTCCCGGGGTCGGCGCTGGACGGCAAGTCGCTGTACGAGCTGTTCGAGGCCGAGGGCGTGACCTGCTCGGCCGGCGTGCCCACCGTCTGGCAGGGGCTGCTCGGCCACACGGAGGCGAACAACCTGCGCTTTGCGACGATGAGCCGCACGGTGATCGGCGGCTCGGCCTGCCCGCCGTCGATGCTGCGACTGTTCCAGGAGAAGTACGGTGTGCAGGTGCTGCATGCCTGGGGCATGACCGAGATGAGCCCGCTCGGCACCGTGTGCACGCTGAAGGACAAGCATCGCAGCCTGCCCGAGGAGCAGCGCCAGGCGCTGCAGTTCAAGCAGGGGCGCGTGATCTACGGCGTCGACATGAAGATCGTCGACGCCAATGGCCAGGACCTGCCGTGGGACGGCCAGTCCTTCGGCGACCTGCTGGTACGCGGGCCGTGGGTGCTGCAGCAGTACTTCAAGGATGAAGCTGCCTCGCCGCTGCGCACCGACACGGACGGCCGCAGCTGGTTTCCGACCGGCGACGTGGCGACGATCGATGCCGACGGCTACATGCAGATCACCGACCGCTCGAAGGACCTGATCAAGTCCGGCGGTGAGTGGATCAGCTCGATCGAGATCGAAAACATCGCCGTGTCGCACCCGGCGGTGGCGATGGCCGCCTGCATCGCCGTGCCGCATCCGAAGTGGGACGAGCGGCCGCTGCTGGTCGTCGTGCGCAAGCCCAGCGCCGAGCTGACGCGCGAGCAACTGCTTGCGCACTTCGCCGGCAAGGTCGCCAGGTGGCAGGTGCCCGACGACGTGGTGTTCGTCGACTCGATCCCGCTCGGCGCCACCGGCAAGATGCTCAAGACTCGCCTGCGGCAGCAGTTTCGCGACTACCGGCTGCCGGAGGGCTGACGGCTCGGCCAGCCGCCAGCGGTGCATTGCTCGGCGGCGCGGCGCGCGGGTAATCTCGCGCCGGCTCGGCCAACGCAGCCGCGCCCGCAGCTTCGACCGACAACCAACCAGGAGGCAACCATGCGTCGCACCGTCTTGAAGAGGATGATCGCGCTCGCCGGTGGCATCGCGCTCGCCGGCGCCGCTCGCGCGCAGGGCAAGAAGGGCGCGCCGCCGCAGGCGCTGCGGATCGCGTTCATCGATCCGCTGTCGGGCCCCTTCGCGGCGGTCGGCCAGAACCAGTTGCGCCACTTCCAGTACGTGGCCGAGATCGCCAATCAGCGCCAGTTGGCCGGAGCCAACGTGCGCTTCGAGATCGTGCCCTTCGACAACAAGAACTCGCCGCAGGAGACGCTGACGCTGCTGCGCTCGGTGATCGACCAGGGCATCCGCTACGTGACGCAGGGCAACGGCTCGCACGTCGGCATGCCGCTGTCGGAGGCGGTGACCCGGCACAACGAGCGCAATCCGGCGCAGTCGATCGTGTACCTGAACTATGCGGCGGTCGACCCCGATCTGACCAACAGCCGCTGTTCGTTCTGGCACTTCCGCTTCGACGCCAACAACGACATGAAGATGGAGGCGCTGACCACCTACATGAAGGATCGCAAGGAGATCCGCAATGTCTACCTGATCAACCAGAACTATTCGCACGGCCAGCAGGTCGCGCGCGCGGCGCGCGAGATGCTCGAGCGCAAGCGGCCGGACGTGAAGATCGTCGGCGAGGACCTGCACCCGCTCGGCCAGGTGCGCGACTTCTCGCCGTACATCGCCAAGATGCGCGCCGCCGGCGCCGACACCGTGATCACCGGCAACTGGGGCGCCGATCTGGCGCTGTTGATCCGCGCCGCGCGCGACGCCGGCCTGACCGCCAACTTCTACACCTACTACGCCGGCGTGATCGGCACGCCGACGGCGATGGCGGCGGCCGGCGCCGAGCGCGTGCGCATGGTCGCCTACTGGCACCCGAACATCGACAAGTACCCGGGCGAAGACCTGTACCTCGGCTTCAAGAAGCGCTTCGGCGAGGAGTTCTACACGCTCGCCAGCTACACCGCGATCACGATGCTGGCCGAGGCGATCCGGCGCAACCGGGGCAACGCCGACCCGCTGCGCGTTGCGCACACGATGAGCGGCATGCGCATGACGAGCCTGATGGGCGAAATCGAGATGCGCGCCACCGACCACCAGTTGCAGCAGCCGCTGTTCGTCGCCACCTGGACCAAGGTCGGCGGGCCGGTCAGGCACGACATCGAGAAGACCGGCCACTCCTGGCGCACCGAGATGGCGGTGCCGACCTACGTCGGCGTGCAGCCGACCTCGTGCCAGATGCAGCGGCCGGCGCGGTCGTGAACGCGCCTGCGGCGCACGCTGATCGATGATGACTGGTCGATGATGGCTGACGCGGCCGCCGGCTGCGACCGTCGGTTCGGGTCGTAGGCGCCGCCAGCGCCGTCACCGGCGGCGCGGCGGCGGTCTGCTCTCATGCCCCTGGATTTCTTCGTCATCCAGTTGCTCAACGGCCTGTCCTACGGGCTGTTGCTGTTCATGCTGGCGGCCGGCCTGACGCTCATCTTCTCGATGATGGGCGTGCTCAACTTCGCCCACACCAGCTTCTACATGCTCGGCGCCTACGCCGCCTACCAGATCAGCGAGTGGTTCGGCTTCTGGCCGGCGCTGCTGTTGGCGCCGGTGGCGGTCGGTCTGGCCGGCGCCGCGGTCGAGCGCTACGGACTGAGACGGGTCCACAAGTGGGGCCACGTGCCGGAGCTGCTGTTTACCTTCGGCCTGTCCTACATCATCGTCGAGCTGGTGCAGGTGGTCTGGGGCCGGGCGCCGGTGCCGTATCAGGTGCCGGTGCAGCTCGAAGGGCCGGTCGGCTGGTTGCAGCAGCACTTCGGCCTGACCTTCCCCGCCTATCGCGCCTTCGCCATGGCGGTGGCGATCTTCATGCTGGCGGCGATCTGGTGGTTGCTCGCGCGCACGCGCACCGGTCTCGTGATCCAGGCCGCGCTCGACCACCCGCAGCAGGTCGAGGCGCTCGGCCACAACGTGCCGCGCGTGTTCATGCTGGTGTTCGGCGGCGGCTGCGCGCTGGCCGGTCTGGCGGGCGTGATCGGCGGCAACCTGTTCGTCACCGAACCCGGCATGGCGGCGGCGGTGGGCGCGATCGTGTTCGTGATCATCGTCATCGGCGGCATGGGCTCGCTGGCGGGGGCGTTCGTCGCCTCGCTGCTGCTCGGTCTGGTCGATGCCTTCGGCAAGACCAGCAACTGGTCGATCGCAGACGGCCTAGATGCGGTCGGGCTGGCCGTGGGGCCGGAGATCTTCGGCTACCCGGTGTGGAAGCTGACCCTGGCACAGGTCACACCGGTGCTGCCGTACCTGCTGCTGGTGCTGGTGCTGATCTTCCGCCCGCGCGGGCTGCTGGGGACGCGTGCGGACTGAGCCGGCCGCGCCCGCCGCCGCAATCCTTCGCTTCCGGCCGCTGAACTTCGGCCGCTGGGCGGTGTGGGGCCTGACCGCGGCGCTGTTCGTCGCCGCGCCGTTCGCCTTCGACAGCAAGTTCTCGTTGGCGCTGATGTCGCAGGCCGGCATCATGATCATCTTCGCGCTCAGCTACAACATGCTGCTCGGCCACAGCGGCATGCTGAGCTTCGGCCATGCCGTGTACTCGGGCCTGGGCGCGTACTTCGCGATCCACGCGATGAACATGATCGGCCGCGGCGAGCTCTTCTTTCCGGTGTCGCTGCTGCCGCTGGTCGGCGGCGCCGCCGGCCTGCTGTTCGGCTTCGTGTTCGGCTGGCTGACCACGCGCCGCGCCGGCACCACCTTCGCGATGATCACGCTCGGCATCGGCGAGATGGTGTTCGCCGCCTCGCTGATGTTTCCCGGCTTCTTTGGCGGCGAGGCCGGCATCAGCGGCAACCGCACCGTCGGCGCGCCGTTCCTCGGCATCGACGGGCTCGACTTCAGCCGCGACATCCAGGTCTACTACCTGATCGCCGCCTGGTGCTTGGCCAGCATGGTGGCGATGTTCGCGCTCACCGCCACGCCGCTCGGTCGCATTGCCAACGCCGTGCGCGACAACCCGGAGCGGGCCGAGTTCATCGGCTACAACACGCAGCGCGTGCGCTGGTTGATGCTGATGCTGTCGGCCTTCTTCGCCGGCATCGCCGGTGGCCTGATGGCGATCAACCTGGAAAGCGTCGGCAGCGAGGCGCTGAGCGCGATCCGCTCGGGCGGCGTGCTGCTCGCCGCCTTCATCGGCGGCGTGGCGTTTTTCTTCGGACCGATCATCGGCGCGATCGTGTTCGTGTTCTTCGCCGTCGCGCTGTCCGAATACACCAAAGCCTGGCAGCTCTACCTCGGCCTGTTCTTCGTGATCCTGGTGATGTTCGCGCCGGGCGGTCTGGCGAGCCTGATCCTGATGAACCTGCGGGTGATCAAGTTCGGCAAGTTCCGGCGCCTGCTCGATCCCTACGTCGGCGTGATCCTGAGCGGGCTGGCGCTGACGGTCGGGATCGTGCTGCTGATCGAGTTCACCTGGCACCGCACGCTCGACATCGCCCTGGGCGCGACCGTGACCGTGGCCGGCTTCGCCTTCGACACCAGTCAGCCGCAGCCCTGGGTGCTGGCGGTCGTCATCGTGCTGGCGGCCGGCGCCGCCTTCGAGTTCATGCGCCGCCGCTTCAAGGCCGAGTGGGACGCCATCCAGATCGAGATCGAGACCTGGCTGCGCGACAACCCGCAGGACAAGCCATGACTCCGGCGCTGCAGTTGGCGCAGTTGACCAAGCGCTTCGGGCGCACCGAGATCATCCGCGGCGTGTCGCTGGCGGTTGCACCCGGCGAACGGCACGCGCTGATCGGACCGAACGGCGCCGGCAAGTCGACGCTGTTCAACCTGATCAGCGGCCGGCATGCGCCCAGCAGCGGCACGATCGCGCTCGACGGTGCCGACATCACCGGCCGCAAGCCCTTCGAGATCAACCGCCTCGGCCTGTCGCGCAGCTTCCAGATCACGAACCTGTTCCACCGGCTGACCGCATTCGAGAACCTGCGCTGCGCGTTGCTGTGGTCGCTCGGCTACCGCTACTCGTTCTGGCACCGGTTGAACGGCCTGCGCGAAGTCGAGCGGCGCGCCGAGGAGATCCTGCTGCGCATCGGCCTGCAGCGGCGGCACAAGACGCCGGCCGGGCTGCTCACCTACGCCGAGCAGCGGGCGCTCGAGATCGGCGTCACGATCGCCGGCGGCGCCCGCGTGATCCTGCTCGACGAGCCGACCTCGGGCATGAGCCGCAGCGAGACCGCGGCTGCGGTGGCGCTGATCAAGGAGCTCACCCAGGGCCGCACCCTGCTCGTGGTCGAACACGACATGAGCGTGGTGTTCGGCCTGGCCGACCGCATCTCGGTGCTCGTCTACGGCGAGATCATCGCCAGCGGAACGCCGGCCGAGATTCGCGCCAACGCCCAGGTCAAGGAAGCCTACCTGGGCCGGCACGCGCAGGCCGCGGTATGAGCCCGCCGGGCCGCCCCGAGGGCGATCGCCCTCCCGCACAGTGCGAGGGTAGTCGAGTGAGCGAGGCGCTGCTACAGGTCGCCAACTTGCAGGCCTACTACGGCAAAAGCCATGTCCTGCACGGCGTCGACCTGACGGTCGGCGCCGGCGAGATCGTCTGCCTGCTCGGACGCAACGGTGTCGGCCGCTCGACCACCGCCAAGGCGATCATGGGCCTGGTCGACGCCAGCGGCCGCGTGCTGTTCAACGGCCGCGACCTGATGGGCCGCAAGGCGCACGAGATCGCGCACGCCGGCATCGGCTACGTGCCCGAAGACCGGCAGATCTTCTCGCGCTTGACCGTGCACGAGAACCTGGTGCTCGGTCTGAAGGCGCGTGCGCCCGGACGCTGGGGTTTCGACGACATGTACCGGCTGTTCCCGCGCCTGCTCGAGCGGCGCGACACGCCGGCCGGGGTATTGTCCGGCGGCGAGCAGCAGATGCTGACGCTGGCGCGAACGATGATGGGCGATCCGCAACTGGTGATCGTCGACGAGCCGACCGAGGGCCTGGCGCCGATGATCGTCGAGCTGGTGGCGCAGTTCCTGCGCGAGCTGCGCCACCGCGGCACTTCGGTGCTGCTGATCGAGCAGAAGCTCACGATCGCGCTCGAGGTCTCGCAGCGCGCCTACGTGATGGGCCACGGCCACATGGTGTTCGAGGGCACGCCGCAGGCGCTGCGCGCCAACCGGCTGATCCGCCAGGAGTGGCTGGAGGTGTGAGACATGGCGCGGGCAGTCGCGCAGAGTGCGAGGAGTCGGCGATGAAGGTCTACTACGAGACGCGCGGCGAGGTGGCGGTGATTCAGATCGACCACCCGCCGGTCAACGGCCTCGGTCATCCGCTGCGCGACGGCATCGCCCAGGGCATCGAGCGCGCGCTCGACGACCCGAAGGTGAGGGCGATCGCGATCACCGGCACCGGCCGCGTGTTTTCCGGCGGCGCCGACATCCGCGAGTTCGGCACGCCGGCGGTGCTGGCGGCGCCGACGCTGCTCGATCTGATCGTCGCAGTCGAGACCTCGTACAAGCCGGTGATCAGCGCGATCAACGGCGTGTGCATGGGCGGCGGCCTGGAGCTGTCGCTCGCCTGTCACTACCGGCTGGCGACGCCGGCTGCGTCGCTCGGTCTGCCGGAAGTGAGACTCGGCCTGGTGCCGGGCGCCGGCGGCACGCAGCGGCTGCCGCGCGCGGTCGGTGCCGCCAGGGCGCTGGAGATGATCACCAGCGGCGCGCCGATCGGCGCGCAGCAGGCGCTCGATGGCGGGCTGATCGATGGCATCGTTGCCGACACGAGCTTCCAGGGCGTGCTCGACTTCGCGCGCCAGATCGCCGACCGCCGGCCGCTGCCGCGCCTGCGTGATCGCGGCGTGGCGCTGCCCGCCGGGACAACCGCTGACGAGTTCTTCGCACGCTCGCGCGCGCAGGTGGCGCGCGCCGCGCGCGGCCTGACCGCGCCGCTGGCCTGCGTCGACGCGGTCGAGGCCGCCTGCACGCTGCCCTTCGACGAGGGCCTGCGCCGCGAGCGCGCCATTTTCATCGAGCGCATGCAGTCGCCGGAGTCGCAGGCGCTGCGCCACGTCTTCTTCGCTGAGCGCGCCGCCGCGCGCGTCCCCGACCTGCCCGAGTCGACGCCGACGCGGCCGCTGGCGAGCGCCGGCGTGATCGGCTTCGGCACGATGGGCAGCGGCATCGCCATCGCTCTGGCCAACGCCGGCCTGCCGGTGCGCGTGCTCGAGACCTCGCAGCAGGCGCTCGATCGCGGCTTGGCCGCCTGCCGCGACCACTGGCAGGCGAGCGCGACGAAGGGCCGCCTGGCGCCCGAGCAGGTCGACCAGCGCATGGCATTGCTGGCGCCGACGCTGGCGATCGAGGATCTGGCCGATTGCGATCTGGTGATCGAGGCGGCGTTCGAGGACATGCAGCTCAAGCAGGACCTGTTCCGGCGCCTGGACCGGGTGATGGAACCGGGAGCGATCCTCGCCACCAACACGTCGACCCTGAATGTCGACGCCATCGCCGCCGTCACGCGCCGGCCGCAGGACGTGATCGGCCTGCACTTCTTCAGCCCCGCGCACGTGATGCGGCTGCTCGAAGTGGTGCGCGCGGCCAGGACCGGCAAGGACGTGCTGGCCACGGCGATGGCGCTGGCGCGCCGGATCGGCAAGGTCGCGGTGGCCAGTGGCGTGTGCGACGGCTTCATCGGCAACCGGATGATCGAGCACTACCTGCGCCAGTCGCTGTTCCTGGTCGACGAAGGCGCCAGCCCGCAGCAAATCGACGCCGCGCTGGCGAACTTCGGCATGGCGATGGGGCCGTTCGCGATGTCCGACCTGGCCGGCCTCGACATCGGCTACGCGATCCGCCAGCGCCGCTACCGCGATCAGCCGCAACTCGCCTACTCGCACATCGCCGACCGCGTGGTCGAGCTCGGCCGGCTCGGGCAGAAGACCGGCGGCGGCTGGTACCGCTACCGGCTGCCCGACCGCACGCCGCAGCCCGAGCCGCAGATCGACGCCCTGATCGAGGCCTGGCGCCAGGAGATCGGCGTGGCGCCGCGCGCGATCGGCGACGACGAGATCGTCGACCGCTGCCTGCTGGCGCTGGTCAACGAAGGCGCGCGCCTGCTGGCCGAGGGCATCGCCCTGCGCGCCAGCGACATCGACGTCGTCTATCTCGCCGGCTACGGCTTTCCGGCCGCACGCGGCGGGCCGATGTTCTGGGCGCAGCAGCGCGGCCTCGATCAGGTGGCGCAGCGGATGCGCGAGTTCGCGCGCAACGCGCACGCCGACCCCGAGTTCTGGCAGCCGGCACCGCTGCTGCTCGAAGCCGCGGCCGCGGGGCGCTGGCCGAAATGATCGGGCACCTGCGCAACAGCGGCCGGGCTGGAACTGCCGACGGCTGCAGATCGCCAGCTGCGCCCTCTCATCGGGAAACGCCATGACCAGCAACCGCAGGATCGTCCTCGCCAGCCGGCCCAGCGGCGCCGTCCGGCCCGACAACTTCCGGCTCGAAACTGTGGATCTGCCGCCGCTCGCCGACGGCCAACTGCTGGTGCGCAACCTGTGGTTGTCGCTCGACCCGTACATGCGCGGGCGGATGAACGAGGGCCGCAGCTACGCGCCGGCGCAGCCGCTCGGCGAGACGATGGTCGGCGGCACCGCCGGCACGGTGGTCGAGTCGCGTCACCCGGGCTTCAAGGCGGGCGACCAGGTGGTCGGCTACCTCGGCTGGCAGGAGTACGGGGTGAGCGACGGCAGCGGGCTGTACGCGGTGGACACCGCGCACATTGCGCTGCCGGCGTATCTGGGCGCGGTCGGCATGCCCGGCGTGACCGCGTGGATCGGGCTGAACCGGATCATCGAGCCGCGGGCCGGCGAGACGATCGTCGTCTCGGCCGCCGCCGGCGCGGTCGGCGGTGTGGCCGGCCAACTGGCCCGGCTCGCCGGCTGCCGCACGGTGGGGATCGCCGGCGGCCGCGAGAAGTGCGACTACGTGGTGCACGAACTGCGCTTGGACGCCTGCATCGACTACAAGAGCGAGGACGTCGGCCAGGCGCTGAAGGCGGCGGCGCCGCAGGGCGTCGACGGCTGCTTCGAAAACGTCGGCGGCGCGATCCTCGAGGCCGTGCTGCCGCGGATGAAGCCTTTCGGCCGCATCGCGCTGTGCGGGCTCATCGCCGGCTACAACGGCGAACCGATCCCGATCGTCAACCCCACTTGGTTGCTGGTGAGCCGCCTGAAGCTGCAGGGTTTCATCGTCAGCGACCACATGGATCTGTGGCCACAGGCGCTGCGCGCGCTCGGCACCCAGGTGGCCGGCGGCGAGATCCGCTACCGCGAGACGATCGCGCACGGCCTGGAGAACGCTGTCGAGGCATTCATCAGTCTACTCGCCGGCCGCAACCTGGGCAAGCAACTGGTCAGGCTCGGTTGAGCGCCGGGCCGCAGCCGGCCGGCGTGCAGCGACCGCCGTCGGACCACGGCGCAGCGCCAGCGACAGCCGGCGCGCTTGGGTAAAGTTCGCCCCCGTCGATTCGATGGACGGAGACGCACCGTGCTCAGGCGCCTGCTCGCGCTCGCTGCCGCCGCCGCGCTGGCGGCGGCGCTTTCCTTCGTGCCGGCGCTCGCCGCCGAGGAGCGGCTGCCGCCGGGCGTCACCGCGGTGGCGAGCGTCGAGGGCATCGACGAGTACCGACTGGCCAACGGCCTGCGCGTGCTGCTGTATCCGGATCCGGCACGGCCGACGGTGACCGTCAACGTCACCTATCTGGTCGGCTCGCGCCACGAGAACTACGGCGAGACCGGCATGGCGCACCTGGTCGAGCACCTGATCTTCAAGGGCAGCAAGAACCATCCCGATCCGGACCGGGAGTTCAGCCGCCGCGGCTTGCGCAACAACGGCACCACCAGCTTCGACCGCAGCAACTACTTCTCGACTTTCCAGGCGAGCGACGACAACCTGCGCTGGGTGCTGGACTGGAAGGCCGACGCGATGGTCAACTCGTTGATCTCGCGCGCCGATCTCGACGCCGAGATGACGGTCGTGCGCAACGAGTACGAGCTGGGCGAGAGCAATCCCGGTCAGGTGGTGTTCAAGCGCCTGTTCGCGATGATGTTCGACTGGCACAACTACTCGAACCTGCCGATCGGCAACCGCAGCGACATCGAAAACGTCCGCATCGAGAACCTGCAGGCGTTCTATCGCACTTACTACCAGCCGGACAACGCGGTGCTGATCGTCGCCGGCCGCTTCGACCAGGCGCGCACGCTCGCCTGGGTCCAGGAGAGTTTCGGCAGGATCGCGCGGCCCGCCCGCGCGCTGCCGCCGCAATGGACGGTGGAACCGACCCAGGACGGCGAGCGCAGCTTCGTCGTGCGTCGGGCCGGCAACTTCCAGCTCGTGGTGTTGGGCTACCGGATCCCGTCGGCGTTGAGCCACGACGCCGCGGCCCTGGCGGCGGCGGCGCACGTTCTCGGTCACACGCCCAGCGGGCGGCTGCACCGCGAACTGGTCGAAAAGGGGCTGGCGGCGCAGGTGTTCGCCGAACCGCTGTTGCTGCGCGATCCCGGGCTGATGGTGTTCGGCGCCGTGGTCAAGCAGGGCGATCCGATCGAGCCGGTGACGGCGCGCATGATCGAGGTCATCGAGAACGGCTTCGCCGCGCAGCCGCCGACCGCCGACGAACTGGCGCGCTTCCGGCGCGACAGCGAGACGCACCACGAGCGCGTGCTGGCCGACCCGCAGGAATTCGGCATCGGTCTGTCCGAGTCCATCGCGCTGGGCGACTGGCGGCTGTTCTTCGTTGCCCGCGACCGGCAGGCGGCGGTCGAGTCGGCGGCGATCGCAGCGGCGGCGGCGCGCTACTTCCGGCGCGACAACCGCGGCCTGGGCAAGTTCATCCCCGAGGAGCGGCCGCAGCGCGCCGAGATCCCGGTGCCGCTGGCGGTGGCCGACCTCATGAAGGATTTCCGGCCGCGCGTGGCGACTGCCGCCGGCGAGACGTTCGAGCCGACCCAGGCCAACATCGACCGGCGCACACGCATCGTCGAACTGGGCGAGCTGCGGATCGCGCTGCTGCCCAAGCGCACGCGCGGCGAGACGGTCAGCGTCAGCCTCGCGACCCGCTTCGGCGACGCCGCCGGCCTGCACGGCCTGTCGCTCGTGCAGGAGCTGACGGCGGCGATGCTCCAGCGCGGCACCAGCCGCAGCACGCGCCAGCAGATCGCCGACGAGCGCAGCCGACTGAAGATGACGGGCGGTCTGTGGCAGTTCGAGACCACGCGGCCGCTGCTGGCCGAGGCGCTGCGCCTGACCGCGCAGGTGCTGCGCGAGGCGACCTTCCCCGAGTCCGAGCTGGAGCTGCTCAAGCGCGAGACGCTGACCGAGCTGCAGGCGCAACTGGCCGACCCGGGAGCGCGCTCGGCCGACCGCCTGCGCGCGCACTTCAACGTCCACCCGAGCGGCGATCCGCGCCGCTACCTGACGCTGGAAGAGCGCATCGCCGCGATTCCGGCGGTCACGCGCCAGCAACTGGCGGACTTCCACGCGCGCTTTTTCGGCACCGCGCGCGGACAGATCGCGATCGTCGGCGACTTCGATGCGCAGGCGATCGAGCCGCTGCTGCGCGAACTGTTTACCGGCTTCGTGTCGCGCGCGCCCTATGCGCGCCTGCTCAACGAGCCGCGGCCGGTGGCGCCGGCGCGGCTGGTGTCGGCCACGCCCGACAAGGAGAACGCGTTTTTCCGCGCCCGCCTGGTGCTCGACGCGCGCGACGACGATGCCGATGCACCGGCGCTGGTCGTCGCCAACGCGATCTTCGGCGGCGGCAGCGGCCTGTCGAACCGGCTGATCGAGCGGCTGCGCCAGCGCGACGGCCTGTCCTATGGCGCCGGCTCGGCACTGAGCCTGTCGAGCGTCGACCGCGCCTCGAGCTTCGGCATCGGCGCCATCGGCGCGCCGCAGAACCTGGCGAAGATCGAGGCGGCGGTGCGCGAGGAGTTGGACCGCGCCAGCCGCGACGGTTTCACGCAGAAGGAACTCGACGACGCGCGCAGCGGCCTGTTGCAGGAGCGCACGCTGGCGCGCTCGCAGGACGGCACGCTGGCCGCGGCCTGGGTCGACATTCTGTACCTTGGGCGCAGCTTCGCCTTCAGCCGGCAGGTCGAGGATCGCATCCGTGCACTGACGCTGGCCGACCTGAACGCCGCCTGGCGCCGCCACATCGACCCGGCGCGGTTCACGGTCAGCGTCGCCGGCGACCCGGCACGGGGCGTGAAGTAGGGCAGGGCCGGTCGATGAACTTCATCGACGATCGCCGCCGCCTGCCGCGGCGCCCGCGCCCGTCGGCGGCGATCGCGCCGCCGCACCTTCATGGCTGACGCTGTTCGCATCGAGCTCGGCACCTGGCAGGCGCTGCGCGCGCTGGCGGCGCCGATCCGCTTCGCGGTGTTCGTCGAGGAGCAGAAGGTGCCGGCGGCGATCGAACTCGACGAACACGACCCGGTGAGCCTGCACGCGCTCGCCTTCGACGCGCGCGCCACCGCGGTCGGCACCGGCCGCCTGCTGCCCGACGGCCACATCGGCCGGATGGCGGTGCTGGCGGCGGCGCGCGGCGGCGGCGTGGGGAGCGCGCTGCTGCTGGCGCTGATGAGTGCCGCGCGCGCCCGCGGCCAGCGCGAGGTGGCGTTGAGCGCGCAGTTGCACGCGGTGCCGTTCTACCGGCGGCACGGCTTCGTCGCCGAAGGCAGCGTCTACCAGGAAGCCGGCATCGCGCACGTCGACATGCGCTGCCCGCTGTGAGTCTTGCGCCGAGCTCAGCGCTGACCGGGCCGCAGGTCGTTGACCGGCGCCACCGATGGCACGACGAATTCGAAACTGCGGTCGCTGTAGCGCTCGGGATCGTCGGCGGCGAAGCTGCGCTCGACGAAGCGCACCAGACCGTCGCAGCGCACCATGATCACGGTGCTGGCGCGCGTGCCGTAGCCGTTGGCGCGGATCTGCACCGCCGACAGCGCCCGCTCCCAGTCGAGCGGCACGCCGGTGCGCGGCAGCGTGCTGTCGCGCGCGGTGCGGCGGTCGGCGAGCAGGCCGAACAACCGTTCGGCATCGACCCGCTGCGCAACGCTGACCGCGAACGCGGCGACCGTGCGCACCAGCTTCGGCCAGGGCGTGTCGAGGAAGGCGTTCGACAGCCCGTAGATGCCAGGGGCGAGCGCGCGCGGGCCGGCATCCAGGCGGTTGCTGCAGTAATGGAGGCCGGCTTCGCGTGTGCCGGCTTCGCCGCGCAGCGGCAGCGCATCGCCGGCCAGCAGATTGAAGCCGTTGTAGGTCTGCATGCGCGGCGCGGTCGCGCGCAGCCAGACAGAGAGCGGCCGCTGCGACTGCAGCGCCGCGACCACCAGCGCGCCGCGGCTCGGCGCGTGCGGGTTGCGCTCGCTTGGCGCGCGCACGTTGGTCACGAGCGCGAAGCGTCCGCTGCGGTTGACGCCGATCCAGGCGCCGCCCGCTTCCTCGTCGCGACCGGCGAGCACCGACAGCGACTGGCCCCACCAGGCGGCCGGACGGGTGGCACGCGTGTAGAACTCGTCGCGATTGCTGGCGACGATCAACGGGTAGTCCGGATGCACGCGCCAGGCGACCACGGCAATACACATGGCGGCCGCTCCTACAGGTCGCGAAAGCGCTCGGTGCGCCGCGCGGCGCGCAGCGCCTCGGGCAGGGCGCCGGCGGCGAGCGCAGCATCGAGCCGCAGTCCGAAGTGCGCCGGATCGGCGACGCCGTCGTAGATCTCCATCACGGTGGCGCTGCTGCCGGCGGCCTCGACGCGGGTCTGCAGTCGCGCCTGCGCGACCTCGGACGCCAACTGCGCCTGCAGCGCGCGCAGTTGCGGCAGCAGCGCCGGCAGATCGGCGCTGGCGAGTTTGTAGTACACGTACCAGTGCTCCACGGCGAAGTCTCAGGCGGTGACGTCGATCAGTTCGTAGGGCAGCGGCCGCAGTTGCAGCGCACGGCCGCCCACGTGCAGCGCCCCGGACTCGAGGTATTCGAGCGGACATTCGAACAGCAGATCCATGCCGCCGCCGGGAGCGGCGGCGGCGAGCACGATGCGGCCGACCGGCTCCTCGCGGTCGCGCAGCGACACATCGCCGCCGGCCACCAGATCGTCGGCGTCGGCGTGGGCGAGACTCAGGCGCCGGCGCAACTGGCCGCGGAACTGGCTGCGCGCCACCACCTCCTGGCCCGGATAGCAGCCCTTCTTGAAGTTGACGCCGCCCAGGACTTCGAGGTTGATCATCTGCGGCACGAAGGCTTCCTGGGTGGCGGCGACCACGGTCGGCACGGCGGCGTCGACCTGCGACCACCACCAGACGCCGCTGGCCACCGGCGCCACCGAGTTCAGCCGGTGGCGCAGATCGCCGGCAGCGTCGGCCGCCACGCGCAACACGAAGCGCTCACGCGAGCGCGTGCCGTCGGCCAGGTGCGTGATGCGCACGCCGTCGACGAGCGCGGTCGCTGCGGGCGCGGGCGCGACCCCGAAAGCCGCGGCCAGCGCCTGCGTGCTGCCCGGGCCGACCAGCCCGAAGGTGGCCCAGCGTGCCGAGGCGTCGACCAGCGTCACCTTGGCGCGCAGCACGAACATCGCCAGCCGCTTCATGACCGGTGCCAGGATCTCGCGCGGCAGTTGCAGGCAGATCGTCGAGCCGTCGCGCCACTGCTCGAAGACCGCGAGCAGCCGGCCCTTGGCCGTGCAGTAGCCGCTGAGCTGGACACGGTGCCCGTCCAGGCCTTGGCTGTCGTTGGTGAGCTGCGCGTGCAGGAAGGCGCTCGCGTCGTCGCCGTCGGCGGCGATCACGCCGAGCTCGTCGAGCGCGGCCAGCGTCGGCTCACTGAGGGCACGCGCCAGATCGGCCGGCGGCGCATGCCAGGCGACATCGGTGGTCGGTGTCATCGGTCGGTTCGAGGCGTTGGCAGGCGAAGCGGGCCGGCCGGTATGGGGCACGGCGCGCATCAGATCACAAAACGGCCGCCGCGTGCGCGGCCGCCGGCGCCGGAGCGCGCCGCTATCATGCGCGCGTCGTTGCCCGCGCCGGCCGTCGCTGCCGCCGCCACCCGGACCCCGAGCGTGCCCGCATCTCGCCTGCCGTGGCGGTCGCTCACCGCCGTCGTCGTGCTGTCCGTCGCCGTCGCCGCTGCGATCGTCTGGCGCTGGGTCGAGCATCCGCTGCCGATGCCAGCCGATCGGGTCGAAGTCAGGGTGGCGCCGGGTTCGTCGGCGCGTGCGATCGCGCGCCAGCTGCAAGACGCCGGCGTGCGCGTCAACGAGCAGTTGTTCGTGATCGCCGTGCGTGCCACCGGCGCCACGCGCGGCCTGCGCGCCGGCCGCTACGAACTCGAGCGCGGCATGACCCTGCGCCAGTTGATCGACAAGCTGCGGCGCGGAGACGTGCTGCGCGAGCGGCTGACGATCGTCGAGGGTTGGACCTTCCGCGATCTGCGTGCGGCGCTGGCGGCACATGCCGACCTGCGGCCGGACAGCGCCGGGCTGAGCGACACCGAACTTCTGCGGGCGATCGGTGCCGCCGAGTCGCATCCGGAGGGTCTGTTCGCGCCGGACACTTATCTGTTCGACCCGGGATCGAGCGATCTCGACCTGCTGCGCAGCGCCCATCGCGCGCAGGCGGCGGCACTGGCGCAGGCGTGGCAGGGGCGCGCGGCCGGGCTGCCGCTGGCAACCCCCTACGAGTTGCTGATCCTGGCGTCGATCGTCGAGAAGGAGACCGGGCTGGCAGACGAGCGCGGGCTGGTGGCCGGCGTGTTCGCGAACCGGCTGCGCATCGGCATGCGGCTGCAGACCGATCCGACCGTGATCTACGGGCTGGGCAGCGCCTTCGACGGCAACCTGCGCAAGCGCGACCTGCTGGCCGACGGCCCCTACAACACCTACACGCGCGCCGGCCTGCCGCCGACGCCGATCGCGCTGCCCGGCCGCGCCGCGCTCGAGGCCGCCGCCCGGCCGCAGGTGACGCGCGCGCTGTACTTCGTGGCGCGCGGCGACGGCAGTTCGGCGTTTTCCGAGACCCTGGCGCAGCACAACCGCGCGGTGGCCAAGTATCAGCTCGCTGCGAGGCAACGTTGACATGAGTGGCGGTCAGTTCATCACCTTCGAGGGCATCGACGGCGCCGGCAAGAGCACGCAGATCGAGTTCCTGGTCGAGCGGCTGCGCGCGCAGGGCCACGACGTGCTCGTCACGCGCGAGCCCGGCGGCACATCGCTCGGCGAGAGGCTGCGCGAGCTGCTGCTCGCCGAAGCGATGGATGCGCGCACCGAGACGCTGCTGATGTTCGCCGCGCGCGCCGAGCATCTGGCGAAGGTGATTCGGCCGGCGCTGGCGGCCGGCCGCTGGGTGGTCTGCGATCGCTTCACCGACGCCAGCTACGCCTACCAGGGCGGCGGCAGGGGCGTGCCGAAGGCCGACATCGAAGCGCTCGAGCGCTGGGTCCATCCCGATCTGCAGCCCGATCGCACGCTGCTGTTCGACCTGCCGCCGGAGGTCGCGGCCTTGCGCCTGGCGGTGGCGCGCCGCGCCGACCGCTTCGAGGCCGAGGAAGCCGAGTTCTTCGCCCGCGTGCGCGCCGTCTACCTCGAGCGAGTCCGCCGCGATTCGCGCCGCTTCCTGGTGCTGGAGGGCACGCAGTCGCCGGCACTGATCAGCGCCCACATCGGCAGGGCGTTTCCGTGACCTCGCCCGCCGGCCGGCGCCATCCTGGCGTGCCGATCGCAGCGCGCGCCGGATCGCTGCGCGCGGGCATCGCGTGAGCGAGGGTTACCTGCCACGGCTTCCGTGGCACGCCGAAACCTGGCGGGCGATGCAGCCGCTGCTGGCGCGCGGCGCGCATGCGCTGCTGCTCACCGGCGCAGCCGGCATCGGCAAGAAGTCGCTCGCGGTCGATCTGGCGCGCGCCACGCTGTGCGAGGCGCGCAGCGGCCACGGCCACGCCTGCGGCGCCTGCGCCGGCTGCCGGCTCGCCGCCGCCGGCAGCCATCCGGATCTGCGCATCGTGGTGCCCGACACGCTGGCGGTCTGGCGCGCTCAGGCGGCCGAGGACGACGACGAAACCGAAGACGCCGGCGAGACCGACGCGCTGCCGCCGGACGACGACGCCGAAGACGGCAGCCGGACCGGCCGGGCGAAGCGCATTTCGCGCGAGATCCGCATCGAGCAGATCCGCTCGCTGGCTCCTTTCCTGACCACCTCGACCCACCGCGGCGGCGGTCGGGTGGTCGTGCTGGCGCCGGCCGAGTCGCTGAACGCGGCCGCCGCCAACGCTCTGCTCAAGATGCTGGAGGAGCCGCCTGCGGGCAGCCTGTTCGTGCTGGTCGCCGATGCGCTCGACGAAGTCTTGCCGACGATCCGCTCGCGCTGTGTGCTGGTGCGCGTGCCGGCGCCGGCGCCAGCGCAGGCGCTCGCCTGGCTGCGATCCCAGGCGATCGACGACGCCGAGTCGGCGCTCGATCAGGCCGGCGGCGCGCCGCTGCTGGCGGTTGCCCTCGCGTCGGGCAGCCGTCTGGACCCCGAAACCCGAACTGTCCTCGGCGAACTGCTGGCCCGCGGCGGCGAGCTTGAGGCCGCCGAAGTGGCGGCAAGAGTGCCCAAGGCAGTGCCGGTGGCTGCCGCCCTGGCGCTATTGCAGCGCTGGGGCTGGGACTTGCTGGCCTTATCGACGCTTCGCTCGCCGGCGGCCGTTCGTTATCATCGCCGCCAGTCGGCCTTGCTCGGCCGCCTGTCGGATCAATGTGATCGCCGCGCGCTTCTGGCCTGGCTCGATCGACTGAGCGCCAGCCGCGCGGTCCAGGACCATCCGCTCAACGCCCGACTCGTGATCGAGGCCGCTTTGATCGACTACATCGGCTGCTTTCGGGGCGCTGGCCCGACTGCGCCGCAGAAGTGGCTTTCTCAGTGAGCCGAGGTGGCAGCGATGAATGAAGGGCCGATCACCCGACTGGTGGCCGCATCGGCGGCGGCGACGGCTGCCGGCGCCGCGGTGCCGGGCGGTGCGCGGCCGTCGGTGCTGTCCCTGTCGATCAAGGAGAAGGCGGCGCTGTACGCGGCCTACATGCCCTATCTGAAGAACGGGGGCATTTTCGTGCCCACGACCAAGCCCTACCAGCTCGGCGACGAGGTCTATCTGATCCTCACGCTGATGGACGATCCGACCAAGCTGCCGCTCGCCGCCAAGGTGGTCTGGATCAGTCCCGCCGGTGGCGGCGCTCGGCAGCCAGGCATCGGCGTGCACTTTCCGGCCGATGAAACCGGCATCAACGCCCGCAAGAGAATCGAGAACCTGCTGGGCAGCGCACTGAAGTCGCCGCGGCCCACACACACCATCTAGGCCGGCGGCTTCACCGACCGGACGACGGCCCGATGCCGGCGCCGATCGCCGCCGGCCCCGACGCAGACACGGCCCGATCGCCATGCTGATCGACTCCCACTGTCACCTGAGCTTCCCCGAGCTGGCGGGCCAGATCGACGACGTGCTGGCGCGCATGGCGGCGGCCGATGTCGTCGGCGCCCTCAACGTCTGCGTGACGCTCGAGGAATTCCCGCGCGTGCGCGCACTCGCCGAACGGCACCCGCAGATCTGGTGCTCGGTCGGCGTTCATCCCGACTACGTCCCCGAGGGATCGCGCGGCGAGCGAGGGATCGAGGAGCCGACCGTCGAGCGGCTGGTCGAATTGGCCGACCACCCGCGGGTGGTCGCCATCGGCGAGACCGGTCTCGACTACTACCGCCTCAAGGAACCGCTCGACTGGCAGCGCAGCCGGTTTCGCACCCACATCCGTGCAGCGAAGATCGCCGGCAAGCCGCTGATCATCCACTGCCGGGCTGCGGCCGACGACACGCTGCGGCTGTTGCGAGAGGAGGGCGCCGACGAGGTGGGCGGCGTCATGCACTGCTTCACCGAGTCCTGGGAGGTCGCCCGTGCCGCGCTCGACCTCGACTTCTACGTGTCGTTTTCAGGCATCGTCTCGTTCAAGAGCGCGACGGCCCTGCAGGAGGTCGCCAGGCGGGTGCCGCTCGATCGCCTGCTGATCGAAACCGATGCGCCCTATCTGGCGCCGGTGCCGCACCGGGGTGAGGTCAACGAGCCGGCGTACGTAGGGCATGTGGCAGCCAGGATCGATGAACTGCGGGGACTCGAGGCGAACACTGTCGCGACCGTATCGGCATCAAATTTCATGAAATTATTCAATGCGTTATAGATAATAGTTAATGTTGTTTAGTTCAAGTAGTTTATTGAAAGATCGAAGCCGGACGTGCGCCATGCGGGGCAGCAGCCTCGGTTGACGTGCGTCAAGACTCTGGACTTGCGTGATTGAAGGCGAGGGCAAGGCCACTTACGTTCACCAGTCAGTCACCAAGGAGGTCGCTCGATGATCACGACGCGCAATCGCTACCTGGGTCTTTCCGCGGTCCTGGCAGCGGCCGTCCTCGCGGCGGGCTGCGCCACCACGGCTGATGTCGATCGCGTTCAGGCGCAAACCGACGCGGCCACAAAGCAGGCGCAGGAGGCGAGATCCGCGGCTGCTCAGGCGAGCACCGTCGCTGCCGCCGCCGCTGCCGATGCTCGCGCTGCCAGGGATGCCGCGACCGCGGCTCAGCGTTCGGCAGACGAAGCCAGGGCGGCCGCCAGCGAGGCGGCGAGGGTCGCCGGTGAGGCCAGACGGGCAGCCGACGAAGCCAGGGCAGCGATCCAGGCGCTCGGCGAGAGGCTCGACCGCGCTTTCAAGCAAGCACTGAAGAAGTAGTCAGGGCACCGAAATCGCCACCGGCACGCCGCGGCGTTCCTGCGCCGCGCGTGCGACCGCCTGCCAGTCGATCGACACTTCGCGGTCATGGGTGGCCGCGATCACGGCGCGCACCGCCGCCGTGACATCAGCGCCGGCGCCGCCTTCCGCCAGCGGCGCGTGTACCTCGAGGTAGAGCACGCCATCGTCCCAGCCGGCCTTGACCGGCTGGTCGACGATACGCACCGGCGTGCCGACGGGCACTTCGCGGAACAACCGCGCGATGTGCTCGGGATACAGCCGTACGCAGCCGTGGGTCACCCGCATCCCGATCCCGTAGGGTCTGTTAGTGCCGTGGATCAGGTAACCGGGCAGCGCCAGGCGCAGCGCGTACCTTCCGAGAGGATTGTCCGGGCCCGGCGGCACGGCCGCCGGCAACACCCTGCCGCGGCGCGCATGCTCGGCGCGGATCGAGGCCGGCGGCCGCCAGGTCGGGTTCCTCTCCTTCGACACTACGCGGGTCAGCCCCAGCGGCGTGCGCCAGTCGACGTCACCGATGCTCACCGGATAGGTCGAAACCTGTGCCGCTTCGCCGGGGCGCGACGCGCGAAAGTGATAGAGGCGGAACTCAGGCAGGTTGAGTACCAGGCCGATGCGTTCAGCGTCCGGCAGCACGTGCCGGGTCGGCAGCGCGATGCGCGTGCCCTCGCCGGGAAGCCACACGTCGACGCCCGGATTGGCGGCGACGATCTCCTCGAAGCCGACTTCATTGGCCCGGGCGAGGTCCGGCAGGGTGTCTTCGTGCCGCGCGGTGACGGTCGCCAGCGTGCCGATGACCGCACGGTCGCTGGTCGGCAGCGCATACGTGCGGGCGTCGGCGGCGTCGGGCGCCGCCCAAAGCGACCCGCACACGAGCCAAACCGCACATCCGCCGCGCAGGGACATCAGAAAGTCACGAAGCGCCACACAAGGTTGGGGACAAGAATACGCGCAGCGACGGCGCGACGGTGGGGCTCGAATCTGTCCGGACTGGGCGATCGCGGCGCCGGCGCAGGGCTTCGGCGGCGTTAACCTTGGTGTCGAGCCGACACTGGCGTCGCTCCTGGGAGGCCATCATGCTCGTGCGCAAGATCCACCACGTCGCTTACCGCTGCATCGACGCGCGCCAGACCGTGCAGTGGTACGAACAGCACCTCGGCATGAAGTTCGTGCTGGCGATCGCCGAGGACCGGGTGCCGTCGACGCAGGAGCCGGACCCGTACATGCACGTGTTCCTCGACGCCGGCGGCGGCAACGTGCTGGCGTTCTTCGAACTGCCGCACAGCGCCCCGATGGCGCGCGACCCGAACACGCCGGCCTGGGTCCAGCATCTGGCGCTGGAGGTCGACTCGCTCGAGACGCTGCTGGCGACCAAGGCCAGGCTGCAGGCGGCCGGCATCGAGGTCGTCGGGCCGACCGACCACACGATCTTCAAGTCGATCTACTTCTTCGATCCCAACGGCCACCGGTTGGAACTGGCAGCCAACACCGGCACGGCGCAGATGTACGAGCGCCTCGACGAGGTCAAGTGGCAGATGCTCGACGAGTGGAGCCGGACCCGGCGCGCACCGCGGCACGCAGCCTGGATGCACGAGCGGGCGGCAACGCCGAACTGAGAGGGTGCTCGCCGTGAATTGTGGTGTGCCGGGCTTGTCTTGGGCTGAGCGGATCGCGGTCGAAGAGCTGAGTGATAGGTCCGGAGCACGGTCGGCAAGGACTCCCCTAAAAGTGCATCTAAGATGGATTATGTAAACCAAGCTGCGTCGTTGATCCAGCCGGCCCCCAAAGACCCGGCCGACGGGCCCTTCCCGCACCTGCTGGCGCCGCTCGACCTCGGCTTCGTGACTCTGCCCAATCGCGTGCTGATGGGCAGCATGCACACCGGGCTCGAGGACAGCCGCCGGCACTTTCCGGCGCTCGCCGCCTACTTCGCGCAGCGGGCGCGCGGCGGCGTCGGGCTGATCGTCACAGGCGGCTTCGCGCCGAACATCGAGGGCTGGGCCAAGCCCTTCGCCGGCACTCTGTCGACCTCGGCCGGCGCGCGCCGCCATCGCCAGCTCACCGCGCCGGTGCACGCCGAGGGTGGCCGCATCGCGCTGCAGATCCTGCACACGGGCCGCTATGGCTATCACCCGCTGTGCGTGGCGCCGTCGCGCCTGAAGAGCCCGATCTCGCCGTTCGCGCCGCGCCAACTGAGTGCGCGCGGCATCGAGCGCCAGATCCGCGCCTTCGTGGGATGCGCGCTTCTGGCGCGCGAGGCCGGCTACGACGGCGTCGAGGTGATGGGCAGCGAGGGCTACTTCATCAACCAGTTCCTGGTCGCGCACACCAATCGGCGCGGTGACGACTGGGGCGGCGCCTACGAGAACCGGATGCGCCTTGCGGTCGAAGTCGTCTCCCGCGTGCGCGCGGCGGTCGGCCGCGACTTCATCGTCATCTACCGGCTGTCGATGCTCGATCTGATTCCCGACGGCAGCAGCTGGCCCGAGGTGGTCGCGCTTGCCAAGGCGGTCGTGGACGCCGGCGCAACGATCCTGAACACTGGCATCGGCTGGCACGAGGCGCGGGTGCCGACCATCGCCACCAGCGTACCGCGTGGCGCCTTCGCCTGGGTCACGCGCAAGATGCGGGGCGAGTTGCGCGCCGCCGGCATCGACGTGCCGCTGGTCACCAGCAACCGGATCAACACGCCCGAGGTCGCCGAGCGGATCCTCGCCGACGGCTGCGCCGACCTGGTGAGCCTGGCGCGTCCGCTGCTCGCCGACCCCGAGTTCGTCGCCAAGGCCCGCGCCGGCCGAGCGCAGGACATCAATACCTGCATCGCCTGCAACCAGGCCTGTCTCGACCATGCGTTCAACAACGAACTGGCGACCTGCCTGGTCAACCCGCGCGCCTGCCGCGAAACCGAATTGACGATCCGCCCGGCCCCCGGCCGCAAGCACTTCGCGGTGGTCGGCGCCGGTCCGGCCGGACTGGCCGCCGCTAGCACGCTCGCCGAGCGCGGCCACCGGGTCGACCTCTACGAGGCTTCAGCGCAGATCGGCGGCCAGTTCAACCTGGCCAAGCGGATTCCCGGCAAGGAGGAGTTCCACGAGACGTTGCGCTACTTCGCGCGCCGCCTGCAGTCCACTGGAGTGCGCCTGCATCTGGACACGCGCGTCGAGGCCGGGCAACTGACCGCCGCCGGCTGCGATGCGGTGATCCTGGCCACCGGCGTGAGCCCGCGCGACCCGAAGATCCCCGGCGGCGACGGTGCCAACGTGCTGAGCTACGTCGACGTGCTGCTGCATGGCAAGCCGGTCGGCGAACGGGTCGCGATCGTCGGCGCCGGCGGCATCGGCTTCGACGTCGCCGAGTTCCTGGTCACCGCGCCGGGGCACTCGCCGACGCTCGACCTGGACACCTGGCTCGCCGAATGGGGCGTGGCCGATCCGGCGCTGGCGCGTGGCGGCGTGGTCCGCGCCCGCCCCGCCCCACCGGCGCGTCGCGTGACGCTGCTGCAGCGAAAGCCGGGGCGGCCGGGCAAGAGCCTGGGCAAGACCACCGGCTGGATCCATCGCGCGTCGCTGACGATGAAGGGGGTCGAGATGATCGGCGGCGTCAACTACGAGCGGGTCACGCCGCAGGGGTTGTTCGTCAGTTTTGGCGAGCAGCGCCGCGACGGCCAGCTGATCGAGTGCGACACGATCGTGCTGTGCGCCGGCCAGGAGCCGCAGCGAGAACTGCAGGCACCGCTGGCCGCGACCGGCATGCCGGTGCATCTGATCGGCGGCGCCGATCGCGCGGCGGAACTCGACGCCAAGCGCGCAATCGACCAGGGCACGCGGCTCGCCGCGCGGCTCTAGCCGCGCCGCGCATCAAGCCCTCGTCACCGACCTTCGCGCCAAGGGCGCGGCGCCGGTCAGGCCGGCGGCGCCGGTGCGGGCGGCACTCAGCTCAGCGAAACGCGCAACTGCCCGGTCCGTCCGGGTGGCCGCAGGTGCCGCAGGGCCCGGCCGCCACAGCGTCGGCCGTCGCGCCGGCGGTGGCGAACACCGACAGTTGCTTGTCCAGTCGGCTCGACCCGCACTGCGGGCAGTTCGGCGCTTCGGTCGAGCGCACCAGCGTCTCGAAACCGTGTCCGCAGTCGTCGCAGACGTATTCGTAGATCGGCATCGCGTACTCCTTCCATACCGCGCGATTATCGGCCAGGCGCGGCGCTCGCCCGCGGCCTGCGGGCGGCCGGGCGCGACTTGGCGACCGTCCGCCGGCCGCGCTTGGCAGCCGCCGCCGGGGCGGTCGCTACGGCGGCCGGCGCCGCGGCCTTGCCCGCTGCGGCGGCCACCGCCGCGCTCGCCGCCGCGGCGGCGAACGACTCGTCTTCCATCGTCTCGCGCGCGCCGGCACGGCTGTCGGCCCACATGTCGGCCAGTTCCTCGCGGGTCTCGGCCGCGGCGCCCACCAGCCGCTCGAGTCCGCCGGCGGCGGAACCGAACAGCCGGCGCAGTAGCGTCGGGTCCCTGGCCACCAGATAGCCGGCGGCAAAGCCCAGTGCCGCGGCCGCCGCCACGCCGATCACCAGCGCGCCGGGCTTGAAGAGGTCTTGCGCATTCATGCTCATGCTCCTTCGTTTGCGTGTCCTGCCTGAACCTTCACTCGCCGATCGCCGTCGTGCGCCGATCGCTGAACGCGTCGGACTGCCCTTCTGGCGCCGGCGGCGGCACGCCGCGCAGCCGCGCCAGCGCGCTCGACTGCTGCAGCAGGGCGAGACCGATTCCGTGCTTGATCATCGCGGTGGCGATCGGCGGCAGCCAGTTCATCGCCGCCGCCACCATCAGCGCCGCGTTCAACGACACCGCTGCGCCGGTTTGTACGCGCAGCCGGGTGCGGATCCGCTGCGCGGTGGCGCGCGCGGCCACCAGCGAGGCCAGCGGATCGCCGAGCAGCACGCCGTGCGCGCCCGACTCGGCATCGACCGGACACAGGCTCAATCCGCCCGGCGGCAACAGATCGCGCAATCCGGTGTGCACCAGCGCGACGCGTTCGCCGCCCTGCGCGGCGCGCGCCAGCCAGCGCTCCTGCGCGGCGCGATCGCGGCTCACCACTTCGTCGGCACCGAGTTGCGTGAGCGCCAGCGCCGGTTGTGCGGTCGGGTCTTCGGTGAAGATCGCGATCCGGCGCACGCCGAGCGCACGCAGCCGCGCGAAGTGCGCGGCGACGCCGGCGCGCAGTTCGCAGCCGAGATGAACGGTGGCAAGCAGGGTGCCGGCCTCGACCACGCCGAGTCGCCGCACCAGGCTGCGCCGGTCGGGTTCGGGCAGTGTCAGCCCCCAGGTCTGTGCGATCTGGCGCGCGCCGGCGACGTGCAGCAACCGCTCGCCCACGCGCAGCAGCGCGCCGTGCTCGCGCCAGCGCGCCACCAGGGCATCGCCGTAGCCGGCGTCGATCAGCGCCGGATCGTCGTGCCCGGCCAGACGCGCGAGCCAGGCGAGCACCTCGGTGGGCGCGAGTCCGTCGCGCAGTACCTTGACCTGCACGACGCGCCAGAACGGCTCGGCGATCACGCTCACATCCTCGA
>Ga0208609_100068_pt1 | contig 54506 bp, 55 predicted proteins | sample SubbioR11_8A_Apr_FD_184813 | JGI IMG/M metagenome (GOLD analysis project Ga0208609, IMG submission 184813) | Serpentinite rock and fluid subsurface biosphere microbial communities from McLaughlin Reserve, California, USA - CR11_8A_Apr (SPAdes) | ecosystem: Environmental > Terrestrial > Deep...
GGTCCGGGGCGGGGCTGGCGTGCCAAAGAGCCGTGCGTGTTCCTGGATTGCGAAGCGGTCGGTCATGCCGGCCACATAGTCGGCGACCACGCGGGCAAGCGCGGTCTCGTCCGTCGCGGCCCGGACATCCCCCTGCCATTCCGGCGGCAGCAGGTCGGGCTGTTGCAGGAACAACGGGAACAGGTCGTCGACCATCCGCGTGACCTCGGCCCGGACCGCCATCACGGAAGGCGCGCGATACATGCGGTGGAACAGGAAACTGCGCACGGCCTTCAGTTCCTGGTACAGCGGTTTCGAGAAGCGGATGACCGTCGTGCCCATCTGGCGGATGTCGTCGACCGACTTTGGCTGGGCCGAGGTCAGCCGGTTCTGCGCCACCGCGATCACATCCTCGACCATGCGGCCGAAGACGCGGCGCAGCGCCTCGTGCCGGCGGCGCATCCGTTCCAGGCCGGGGTAGGTGCGGTCCACCTCCTCGAACGCGGGGCCGGTGACGGGAAGCTGCATCAGGTCGTCTTCGCAGAAAAGCCCCGAGCGCAGGCCGTCGTGCAGGTCGTGGTGCGAATAGGCCACGTCATCGGCGATGGCGGCCACCTGCGCCTCGGCGCTGGCATGGGTGTGCAGGTCCAGGTCCCACTGCGCGTTCACTTCGGCCAGGGCATAGGGCAAGGGTCCGTCATGCCTGGCATCGGCATTGGGGCCCATGACCGGACCGTTGTGTTTCGCGATGCCTTCCAGGGTTTCCCAGGTCAGGTTCAAGCCGTCGAAGTCGGCATAATGGCGTTCCAGCCGGGTCACGATCCGCAGCGCCTGGGCGTTGTGGTCAAAGCCGCCATAGGGGGCCATCAGCCGCTCCATCGCGTCCTCGCCGGTATGGCCGAAGGGGGTGTGGCCCAGGTCATGGGCCAGGGCCACTGCCTCGGCCAGGTCGGTGTTCAGGCTAAGCACTCCGGCGATGGTGCGGGCGACCTGCGCCACCTCGATCGTGTGGGTCAGGCGGGTGCGATAGTAGTCGCCCTCATGTTCGACAAAGACCTGGGTCTTGTGTTTCAGGCGGCGGAAGGCGCTGGAATGGATGATCCGGTCGCGGTCGCGCTGGAAGGGCGAGCGGAACGAGGACAGCCGCTCGGGCCAGAGCCTGCCGCGGCTGGCATCGGGTTGGCAGGCATAGGGGGCGAGCATGCGGGGCTTGTCCTTGTGAGGCGCGGTCAAAGTCCATATATTTGTCAGGCACGCCGAAGGATACGGGAACAGTCATGGAACTGACGCTGCCGCCGAAAGTCACGGATCGCGCCTTTGCCAGGTTGGCCGAAATCGCCGAAGCCACCGGCGAGGTGAAGCCGCTGCGCGTGGCGGTGGACGGCGGGGGCTGCTCGGGCTTTCAGTACTCGATCACGCTGGACGCGCCGGCGGCGGATGACCTGGTGCTGGAAAAGGACGGCCAGCGCGTGGTGGTCGACCAGATCAGCCTGCCCTTCCTGTCGAACGCGGTGATCGACTTCACCGACGAGCTGATCGGCGCGCGCTTTGTGGTCGAGAACCCGAACGCAAAGACCAGCTGCGGCTGCGGCACCAGTTTTTCGATGTGACCCCTCGCCGCAGGGCCGGGGCGGGCTAGCTTTGGCACCGGCGGACGATCGAGGGACAGTCATGCGTATCCTGATGCTGGGCTCGGCACCGATGGCGGCGACGGCGGCGGCCTGGCCGCGAGACCCCTTCGACCTGATCCTGGCGATCAACAATGCCTGGCGGGTCCGACCGGATTGGGACCTGGCGATCCATCCCCATGACTTCCCGCCGGACCGCCAGGCGGTGGCGCGTCCGGGCCAGCAGGTTGTGACCGAGGTGGACTTTGTTCCGGCGCAGAATGCCTACGGCGGCTTCGTCTACGCAGGCGCAACAATGGCCTTCACCGCGGCCTATTGGGCGCTGCACGCGCTAAAGCCAAGCGTCATCGCGGTCTATGGCTGCGACATGCACTATCCCAAATCCGGGCCGACGCATTTCTACGGGACCGGCTCGCCCGACCCCTTGCGCCAGGACGTGACCTTGCGCTGTCTGGAGGCAAAGGCGGCGCGGCTGATGCTGCTGGCCGCGCGGCAGGGCTGCGCGATGGTGAACCTCTCTGCCGGGCCGTCACGGCTGGTGTTCCCAAGGGCAAGGCAGGCCGAGGTGGCCGCGGCGGTGCCCTTTGCGGGCAACCGGGCGGCGGTCGCGGCGGCGCTTCGGATCGAGGCCGAGCTGGGGTATGTCGTCCCCTCGGGCCGCTACTGGGAGGAGGCGGGACGTTTCGACGTGGCCGCGCTGGACCGGCTGGATGCGATGTGGCTGGCGGCCGCGGCGCTGCCCTGGCGGCAGACGGCTTGAGCCTTCGGGTCCCGCGGCCTAGGGTTGCGCGGTGGAGGACCTGGGCATGAAGCTGGCGACGTTCAACATCAACGGGATCAAGGCGCGGATCGAGGCCTTGAAGGCCTGGCTTGAGCAATCCGCGCCGGACGTGGTCTGCCTGCAAGAGATCAAGTCGGTGGACGAGGGCTTTCCCCGCGCCGAGATCGAGGCGATGGGCTACCGGGTCGAGACGCATGGCCAGAAGGGGTTCAACGGGGTGGCGATCCTGTCCAAGCTGCCGGTGTCGGATCTGCGGCGGGGCTTGCCGGGCGACGCCAGCGACGAACAGGCGCGGTGGATCGAGGCGGTGGTGGATGCCGGGCGGCCGCTGCGGGTCTGCGGGCTGTATCTGCCGAACGGCAATCCGGCTCCGGGGCCGAAGTACGACTACAAGCTGGCCTGGATGGCGCGGATGGAAGTGCGGGTGCGCGAGCTGCTGGCATCAGAGCAGCCCTTCATCTGCCTGGGGGACTTCAACGTGATCCCGCAGCCGGTGGATGCGGCAAGACCGGAGGCCTGGGTCAACGATGCGCTGTTCCTGCCGGAAAGCCGGGCGGCGTTCCGCAGGCTGGCGAACCTGGGGCTGACCGATGCGATCCGGGTGCGGGACGCCTCGCCCGGGGTCTACACGTTCTGGGACTATCAGGCCGGGGCCTGGGAGCGGAACAACGGTATCCGGATCGACCATGTGATGTGCAGCCCCCAGGCGGCGGACCGGCTGGAGGCGGCGGGGATCGACAAGGCGGTCAGGGGCGGCGACAAGCCAAGCGACCATGTGCCGGTCTGGGTCGAGATCGCGCTGTGACCGTTCACACCGGGCATGAAAATTTTCCAGCAGGGTCAATGCATTGCGCGGCATGAACAAGCTGGCTTTCACCGTGCTTCAGCCAGATCGCGCCCCAGAGCGGCGCAGACCCCGGGGGGATGCGGGCAAAAGACGCTGCGCAGGATCGTGCTGATCCGTGCGGAACGGTCTGCGCCTTGGCGCCGGCGTCACTGCGTCACGTCGTGGCCGTAAAGCCAGTCGAAACGGCTGAGCATCGTGCCCGGCGAGAGGCGCCCCAGGGCCCGCATCCCGGCATGGCCGATCATCCGGGGCAGGCCCGACAAATGGTAGGCGCGGGCATTGGCGCTGGCGGCGGCGACGATCCGGGTGGTGCGGGGTTTGCGCAGCGTCTGATAGGCGGCCAGGGCAGCCGCGACAGTGTCGTGGCTGGCCAGCGCCCGAGCCAGGACCCAGGCGTCTTCCAGGCCCATCGACGCGCCCTGCGCAAGGAAGGGCAGCGTCGGGTGGGCCGCGTCGCCCATGAGGGCAACCCCGCCCTGCCCCATCGGCTTGACCCAGGTCTGCGCGACCGAGTGGCGGAACAGCCCCCAGAGCCAGGGGTCCTCGACCCGGTCAAGCCAGGCGCGGACCCGCGGAGAGAAGCCCGCGAAGGCCAGGCGCATGTCCATGCTGTCATCGCGCAGGGTCCAGCCTTCCTCGGCCCATTTCGCGCGTTCTTCGACGGCGACGATGTTGCGCAGCGTCCCGCCGCGCAACGGATAGCTGACCAGGTGGCGGCCGGGGCCCATGTGGACCTCGGCGACCGGGGCCGCACCGGGCTCGCACGGGATCACGGCGCGCCAGGCGACCTGGTGGGTGAAGAAGGGCTGCTCCGGCCCATTCAGCGCCGCGCGGGTCCGTGACTGCAAGCCGTCGGCACCGACCAGGAACGGGGTCTCGATCCGCTCGCCCGTGTCCAGCGTCACGGCAGGGTGCGGGCCGGAGAGATCGACCGCCACCGCCCGCGACAAAAGGCGGAGCGTGACGCCCGCCTCGGTCGCGCCCTTCAGCAGCAGCGAGACCAGATCGGCGCGGTGCAGGAAGTGATAGCCCTGGTCGGGGCGCAGGCGGGCAAGGTCCAGCCGGGTGACCGGGTCGCCCGTCGGGCCGTCGATCAGCTGCACCGCCTCGGCCCGCGTTGACACCGCATCCAGCTGCGGTTGCAGGCCAAGCGCGCGCAGCACGCAAGCGCCGTTGGGCGAGATTTGCAGACCCGCGCCAACCTCGCGGATCGCGTCGGCCTGTTCCAGCACGGTGACCCGGCAGCCGCGCAGGGCCAGCGCACGGCTGACCGCAAGGCCTGCGACCCCTGCGCCGAGGATCGTCACGGATTGGCCGATCAGGCTCATGTCAGTCTCCCTTGCAGACGACAACGCCGGACCAACGGCCCGGCGTCAACTGCGCATAGTGTCGCCGGGTGGGCGTCAGTCGTCGCGGTGAACCTTCTCGCGGCGTTCGTGGCGTTCCTGGGCTTCCAGCGTCATCGTGGCGATGGGCCGCGCGTCAAGACGCTTCAGGCTGATCGGCTCGCCCGTCACCTCGCAATAGCCGAATTCGCCATTCTCGATCCGGCGCAGGGCCGCGTCGATCTTGGCGACCAGCTTGCGCTGCCGGTCGCGGGTGCGCAGCTCGAGCGCGCGGTCGGTCTCCTCGGAGGCGCGGTCGGCGATGTCGGGGACGTTGCGGGCGCTGTCTTGCAGGCTGTCGATGGTCTCGGCCGACTGGTCCAGCAATTCCTGCTTCCAGATCAGCAGCTTGCGGCGGAAGTATTCAAGTTGCCGGTCGTTCATGAACGGCTCGTCCTCGGCGGGACGGTAATCGTCGGGGAGGAAAACCTCGGCCTTCATCGAAACACTCTCCTTCGCGCCGGATGCCTCCGACAGGTGGGCTTCTGTCATCGACGCGCTCCTGTTCGGCGGGCATGTATCGCAAGCGCCACAGATTGTCACTAGCGGTTGCGACATTTTCTGGGCACAGGTAGGGTTTGTGAAACCGGCCGCGTCAGGATGTTGTATTCGCCATGAAATTCGCCACGACATCCACTTACGTCGCGTCCGACGATCTGGCGCTGGCGGTGAATGCGGCGGTCACGTTGCAGCGCCCCCTCCTGGTCAAGGGCGAACCCGGAACCGGCAAGACCGAGCTTGCGCGTCAGGTGGCGACCTCGCTTGGCCTGCCGTTGATCGAGTGGCACGTGAAGTCCACGACCAGGGCACAGCAGGGGCTTTACGAATATGACGCGGTCAGCCGGTTGCGCGACAGCCAGCTGGGTCCCGGACTTGGCGGCGAGCGGGTGCAGGACGTGCGCAACTATATCCGCAAGGGCAAGCTCTGGCAGGCCTTCGAGGCGACTGGCCGGGTGGTCCTGCTGATCGACGAGATCGACAAGGCCGACATCGAATTTCCCAACGACCTGTTGCAGGAGTTGGACCGGATGGAGTTCCACGTCTACGAGACCGGCGAGATGGTGCGGGCACGGCACCGGCCGGTGGTGATCATCACCTCGAACAACGAAAAGGAGCTGCCGGACGCCTTCCTGCGGCGCTGCTTCTTTCATTACATCCGGTTTCCGGACGCAGACACCCTGGCGGCGATCGTGCGGGTGCATTTTCCCCACATCAAGGACCGTCTGCTGACCGCGGCGCTGACGCAGTTCTACGAGCTGCGCGAGGTGCCGGGATTGAAGAAGAAGCCGTCGACCTCCGAGGTGCTGGACTGGCTGCGGCTCTTGCTGGCCGAGGACCTGGCGCCGGAAGACCTGCGCCGTGACGCGAAATCGGCGCTGCCCAAGCTGCACGGGGCGCTTTTGAAGAACGAACAGGATGTGCAGCTGTTCGAGCGGCTGGCCTTCATGGCGCGCGGGCAGCGCTAGGCGCCCGGTCGTCGCTGCGAATCGGATCGCGCAGGGCTTTGGGTGGCCCGCGTCGGTCGCTGGCTGGTCGCATTTGTAACATTGCGTGAAGCGGCAGGGTATATCCTGCGCCCCGCCCCGCGTGAAACGCGAGGGGTAGTTGTCGGTAAAGTCTTGGTTTTTTCCCGAATTGACTTGATGGGGTCGTCCCTTGGACACTTGGCCTGTCCCAACCTCCGGGGGCCTGTTGCCTGACGGAACCCTTGATGCGCCTGCCCGCGATGATCGTCGCACTTTGCGTGGTTTCGGCCTGTGCCCCGCCGGCGCAGGTGTCGAAGAACCGCCCTCCGGCCGAGGTGGGCGTGGGCTTCGGCACGCTTGGCGCGGGGCGGCTTTCGGCGCTGCCGGGGGCGGAGGGCTCGCTGGTGCGGGACTTCATGGACCTGACCTTCGCGATGGAAAGCGGGCGCGGGCTTGAGGTGTTCAGCCGGTTCGAGGGGCCGGTGACGGTCGCGATGACGGGCGCTGTTCCGGCCAGCGCCCCGCGAGACCTGGGCGCGTTGATCGGGCGGCTGCAATCGGAAGCGGGGATCGACATCCGGCCGGCGCAGGGTCCGGCCAGGATCACGGTGGAATTCACCTCGCGCGCCGAACTGCGCCGCCTGGCGCCGACGGCCGCCTGCTTCGTGGTGCCGAACGTCGGTTCGCTGGCCGAATATCGCCGCAAGCGCGGGCAGGACGCGGTGGACTGGGCGCTGGTCACGCGGCGCGAGCGGGCGGCGATCTTCATCCCTTCGGACACCAGCCCGCAGGAAATCCGCGACTGCCTGCACGAGGAACTGGCCCAGGCGCTGGGGCCGCTGAACGACCTGTACCGGCTGGCCGACAGCGTCTTCAACGACGACAACTTCCATTCGGTGCTGACCGGCTTCGACATGGAGATCCTGCGGCTGACCTATTCCCCTGCCCTGTCCAGCGGGATGAGCCGCGACGAGGTGGCCGCGCGGCTGGGGGCCGGACCGGGGGCAAGTGCTGGAAATCCGGTGGAGTGGACGCGGGCGATCGAGAGCTCGCTGGGGCGCAACGGTTCGGTCGCGGCGCGGCGGGCAGCGGCGGAACGGGCGCTGGAGATCGCGCTGGCCTCGGGGTGGCGCGACAGCCGGCTGGGCTTCAGCTACTTCGCCGTCGGGCGCCTGGCGGCCGGCAGCAACCCCGCACAGGCGCTGGACGCCTTCGACCGGGCCGGTGCCGTCTTTGCCCGCCTGCCGGGTGGCGGACTGCAACTGGCGCATGTCGACATGCAGATGGCGGCGATGGCTCTGGCCGGGGGTCTGGCCGAAGAGGCCATACGCCTCACCGACCGGGCGATTCCGGTGGTCGAGCGGCACCAGAATGCGGCACTCCTGGCGACGCTGCTGCTGATCAAGGCCGAGGCGGAGGAGGCTTTGGGCAACCCCCGGGCTGCGGCGGCGCTGCGCATGGACAGCGCGGGTCCCGCGCGCTATGGCTTCGGCCCTGACAAGGCGGTTCAGGCCCGGATGCGCGACATCGCGGCCGTGGCGGACCGCGCAGACAAGGGCTGAGGGGCGCGCCTGCGTCCCGGAAATGGGGCGGCATGTTCGTGATCGGCGGATTTCTGTTGGGGGCACTCACCGGGGGGTACCGGGCCCGGGCGCGGGGCGGCAAGCTGGCGGACATGGTGCAATATGCCCTGGTGCACGGCTTGATCTTCGCGATCCTCGGCCTGTTCGTCACCATCGGCCTGGACCGGATGCTGCGGGCCTGATGCCGGGTGCGGTTCTCTTGCAGGCTTCGGTTCCGGGCCTTGCAGGGCTCAAGTCCGATTTCCGTGCAGAGATTGGGGCATAGCGCATGTTCCTGCCATTCTTCCAGACGTTGCGGGAAGAAGGCGTGCCGGTTTCCCTGCGCGAGTTCCTGAGCTTTCTGGAAGCGATGGCCGCGGGCCTGGTGATCTTTGACGCCGAGGGCTTCTATCACCTCGCCCGCCTGACGCTGGTCAAGGACGAGCGTCACATCGACCGCTTCGACCGGGCCTTTGCGCGGGCCTTCGCGGGCCTGGAGGGTGTGACGGCGGATCAGGTGCTTGATGCCCTCGACCTGCCGCGCGACTGGCTGGAAAAGCTGGCCGAACGGCATCTTTCGGCCGAAGAGCGGGCGGCGATCCAGGCCCTTGGCGGGTTCGACACGCTGATGGATACGCTGCGCCAGCGGCTGGCGGACCAGAAGGGCCGGCACCAGGGCGGGTCGAAGTGGATCGGGACGGCGGGAACGTCGCCCTTCGGCGCTTACGGGTACAACCCCGAAGGGGTGCGGATCGGCCAGGAGCAAAGCCGCCACCAGCGCGCGGTCAAGGTCTGGGACCGGCGCGAGTTTCGCAACCTGGACGGCGATGCCGAGATCGGCACCCGGACGATGAAGCTGGCGCTGCGCCGCCTTCGCCGCTGGGCACGCGAGGGCGCGACCGAAGAGCTGGACCTGGACGGCACGATCCGGGCCACGGCGGCGCAGGGCTGGCTGGACGTGCAGACCCGGCCCGAGCGGCGCAATGCGGTCAAGGTGCTGCTGCTGCTCGACATCGGCGGGTCGATGGACAGCCATGTCCGGGTGATGGAAGAGCTTTTCACTGCGGCAAGGGCCGAGTTCCGGCATCTGGAGGTGTTCTACTTCCACAACTGCATCTACGAGGGCCTGTGGCGCGACAACCGGCGGCGCTGGGACCATCAGACGCCGACCTGGGACGTGATCCGCACCTACGGGTCGGACTGGCGGCTGATCGTGGTGGGCGATGCGGCGATGTCACCCTACGAGATCACCCATCCCGGCGGCGCCAATGAACACTGGAACCCCGAGGCGGGCGCGGTCTGGCTGCGCCGGGTCCGGGCGCAGTGGCCGCATCATGTCTGGATCAATCCGGTCGAACAACGTGCCTGGGGCCACACCCGATCGACCGCCCTGATCCGCGAGGCATTCGAGGATCGCATGGTGCCGATGACGCTGGACGGGTTGGCGCGCGGCATCCGGGAGCTGCGCTGAAATGGCTTTTCACCGGCTGGCGGCGGCAGTCGGTGGCTAGGCAATCCCGGGGATGGTCGGCGGGCTTGGGGTCGCAGTCTCGCCGGGGGGCTGGCTTTCCGCGGGCTCGCAGGCTGGGGCTCGCAGGCTGGGGTTTGAAGCGGGCCGCGCCCGCCCTATATCCGCAGCATGAACGCTCTTCTTCTTTCCGTGCTGGTGGCGGTCGCCTATGCGGTCGTGATGATGCGGGTCTCGGTCTGGCGGACGCGCAAGATGCTGGACGAAAGGTCGGTGCCGCTGCGCGACCCGCAGCTGGGGCGCTTGGCCGACCGGATGGCCGCAGCGCTGGGGGTGCCCCGGATCGAGGTGCGGGTGTTCGAGATCGAGCCGGTGAACGGTCTTGCCTCGCCCGACGGCCGCATCTACCTGACGCGCGGGTTCCTGGATCGGCGGGCAAAGGGCGACGTCACCGACGAAGAGCTGGCGAGCGTCATCGCGCATGAGCTGGGCCATGTGGCAATGGGCCACATGCGGCGGCGGATGATCGACTTTACCGGGCAGAACGCGGTCTTCGTGATGCTGTCGGCGCTGCTGAACCGCTTTCTGCCGATCATCGGGATCTGGATCGCCAACCTGATTTCCACCGCCCTGATGGCGCGGCTGTCGCGGCGTGATGAGTTCGAGGCGGATGCCTATGCCTCGGCGCTGCTGATCAAGGCCGGGATCGGGACGGGGCCGCAGAAGTCGCTTTTCCGCAAGCTGGGCGCGCTGACCCAGAACGCGGGTCAGGGGATTCCGGCCTGGCTGATGAGCCACCCCAAGACCGAAGAGCGGATCGCGGCGATCGAAGCCAACGAGGCGCGCTGGGTCGGCTGAGGCGCAAATCTTTTCGAAAAGATTTGCAAATTCCTGCGAAGGAATTTGGCCTAAGCTCCCAACGCCTTTCCCAGACGATAAAGCCGCGCGCGTTTCAGCAGTGGTTTCAGCTGCTGCGGCTGCCCCGAGACCGCCTCGGCCTTCGCGCGCACGGTTTCCACGATCCGGGCCATGACCTCGGGGTGGCGCGACTGGAGTTCCCAGAGAAAGCCGTCCGGGTCGCGGCGGGTGATCTTCTCGGCGGCCAGGATGTGGCCGGGGAAATCCTGGGCGTTGAAGGTGACGATGGCATCGGCCCCGCTGGCGATGGCACTGGCCAGGACGTGGCGGTCGTTGGTGTCGGGCAGGATCAGGCGGGCCTCGATCTCGGGATGGTCGCGGACAAGGGCACGGGGAAAGGCGGCGCGGAGTGTGGCCGCCTCGCCTTGCGCGATGACCGGCGCGGCGGGACCGAGTTTCGCCGTGGCCAGCACCCATTCGCGCAGGATGCGGTCCGAGAAGACGGGCTGGAAGAGCCCGGCTTCGGCCGCGCCTTGCAGGATCTCGCGCAGGATCGTGGGGTAAAGGACGCAGGCGTCAAGGACCGCCTTCGGCGCGCCTGACGCAGGCGTAGGGTGGGCAGTATTGCCCACCCTACCCGTCCAGCCGGAAGGCCAGCGCCTTGAGGTAGGACGACTCGGCCAGTTGCGGCAGGACCGGGTGGTCGGGTCCGGCAAAGCCGGTGTGGATGATCTGCCCCCGCCGCCCGCCGCGCCCGATGCCGCGGGCGCTTGCGTTGCGGAAGGCGTGCAGGTCGGCCGCATGCGAGCAGGAGCAGAGGATGAGGTATCCCCCCGGTGCCACCAGCGGCGCGGCCAGCCGGGCAATGCGCTCATAGGCGCGCAGGCCCGCCTCCAGCGCCGGTTTCGCCGGGGCAAAGGCCGGCGGGTCGCAGATCACCAGATCGAAACGCGCGCCCTCGGCCCCCAGCGCCTCCAGCACCTCGAAGGCATCGCCCTGCCGGGTCTCGAATCGGTCCGCAAAGCCCGAGGCCAGGGCCCCCTGCCCCGCCAGCGTCAGCGCCGTCGCCGAGGCATCGACAGCCAGCGCCCGGACAGCCCCACCGGCCAGCGCCGCAAGGGCAAAGCCGCCGACATGGCTGAACACGTCCAGCACAGTCGCCCCAGTGCCAAGCCGGACCGCGAAGCGGTGATTTTCGCGCTGGTCGAAGAAGAGGCCGGTCTTCTGACCGCCCAGAAGGTCGGCCATGTAGGTCGCACCGTTCATCGGCACCGGGATCGGACCCGCCGGCCCGGGTCCGTGGATCACCGCCATCTCCTCGGTCAGGCCTTCCAGTCCGCGCGACCGTCCCGAGCCGTTCTTGATGACCGTCGCAACCCCGGTCAGCGCAACCAGCGCCTGAACCAGGTCGGAGAGGTGGCCCTCGGCCCAGGCCGCGTTGGGCTGGACGACGGCCACCTCCCCGAAGCGGTCGATGACCACGCCGGGCAACCCGTCCGCTTCGGCATGGACAAGCCGGTAGAAGGGGTCTGCGTAAAGCCGCGCCCGGTGGGCCAGCGCCCGCGACAGCCGCGCCTCGAACCAGGCCTGATCCAGCACCGCATCGGGGTCGCGGTCCAGCATCCGGGCGATGATCTTCGATTTCACGTTGACCGTCACCAGCCCCAGGGGGCGCCGCTCGCCATCCTCGAGCACGGCGAGCGCGCCCGGCTCCAGGCCTTGCGTCCTCCGGTCGGTCACCAGCTCGTCGGCATAGACCCAGGGAAACCCGTGCCGGATCGCCCGCGCCTCGGCCTTGGGCTTCAGCCGCACGACCGGATAAGCCCGGCTCTGACCTTCATCTTCCGACATGGCTCTCCCCTTCGGACGGACGCCGCCTTGCGTCCGCATAGCCGCTTTCGCGCCCGCCCGGAAGGTGACTTCAGCGCCGCCTCGGGTGAAGCGTGCGTCAGGTGCCAACTCGTCCGGGGCCAGCACGTCCGGGGCGCGGATGGTGGTGGCGGGCGCATGGTTCGGGATCGGCTTCGACCGCTCCTTGTGCCACAAGGGGGCCAAGCGCGTCGCACCCCTGGTCGCGGTGTTGGCTTTTGGCCCCGGACCGGTCAGGATGCAACGGGCATCCCAGCCCGTGCCGAGCCCTGGCCCGGCCGGATGCTTCGCGCCCTCCGGCAAGATTGTCGGGCGGGTGGCGGCAATTCTTGGTTGTTAGCGCTAACAGGAACTGGTATATCCCTTCGTGACCGCCCTCTGCAGGACCTGACAATGACAGTGCATCCCAAGATCGCCCGCGTCACCGACCGCATCCGTGCCCGATCCGAGGCCAGCCGCGGGACCTATCTTGAACGCTTGGCAAAGGCCGTGTCGAACGGCCCGGTGCGCGCGCATCTCAGCTGCGGCAACCAGGCCCATGCCTATGCGGCGATGGGTCCGGCAAAGGACGCCCTGGTCGCGGCCCGGGTGCCGAATCTCGGCATCGTGACCGCCTACAACGACATGCTTTCGGCGCACCAGCCGTTCGAGCGCTATCCTGACCAGATCCGGGCCGCGGCTGCGAAGGCGGGGGTGACAGTGCAGGTCGCAGGCGGGGTCCCGGCGATGTGCGACGGGGTCACCCAGGGCCAGCCGGGGATGGAGCTGTCGCTCTTCTCACGCGATGTGATCGCGCTCTCGGCGGGGGTGGCGCTGAGCCACAACTGCTTTGACGCGGCGCTGTACCTTGGCGTCTGCGACAAGATCGTGCCCGGCCTGATCATGGCGGCGGCGACCTTCGGACATATCCCGGCGGTCTTCGTCCCCGCGGGCCCGATGACATCCGGCATCGCCAACGACGAGAAATCCCGGGTCAGGAACGCCTATGCCGAGGGCAAGGCCAGCCGCCAAGAGCTGATGGCGGCCGAGATGGCCAGCTACCACGGGCCGGGGACCTGCACCTTCTACGGCACGGCGAACACCAACCAGATGCTGATGGAGGTGATGGGCCTGCATCTGCCGGGCGCCAGCTTCGTGAACCCCGGCACTCCGCTGCGGGACGCGCTGACGACGGCGGCCGTGGAACGGGCGGCGGCGATCACGGCCCTGGGCAACGACTTCCGCCCGGCGGGCGAGATCCTGGACGAGCGGGCCTATGTCAACGGCATCGTCGGGCTGATGGCCACGGGCGGGTCGACGAATCTGGTGCTGCATCTGCCGGCGATGGCGCGGGCCTCGGGCGTGATCCTGGACCTGCAGGATTTCGCCGACCTGTCCGAAGCCGTGCCGCTGATGGCCAAGGTCTATCCCAACGGGCTGGCGGACGTGAACCACTTCCACGCGGCGGGGGGCCTGCAGTTCCTGATCGGAGAGCTTCTGGACGCGGGCCTGCTGCATCCCGATGCCAAGACAGTTGCCGGAGACGGTCTTGCGGCCTACCGGCAAGAGCCGGTGCTGTCCGGCGGCCGTCTTGCCTGGCGCGACGGGCCGAAGGCCAGCCTCAACGAAAAGGTGGTGCGGCCGGCGAACAATCCCTTCGCAGCCCAGGGCGGGCTGAAGCAGTTGACTGGCAATCTGGGGCGCGGCGTGATCAAGGTCTCGGCCGTGGCGCCAGAGCGGCAGGTGATCGAGGCTCCGGCGCGGGTGTTCCACAGCCAGGATGCGGTGAAGGCGGCGTTCAAGGCGGGAGAGTTCACCGGCGACACCGTGGTGGTGGTCCGCTTCCAGGGGCCGCAGGCAAACGGGATGCCCGAACTGCACTCGCTGACGCCGACGCTTTCGGTCCTGCAGGACCGCGGGCTGAAGGTGGCGCTGGTGACCGACGGGCGGATGTCGGGGGCCTCGGGCAAGGTCCCGGCGGCGATCCATGTCGCCCCCGAGGCCGCGGCCGGTGGTCCGCTGGCGAAACTGCGCGATGGCGACGTGGTGCGGCTTGACGCGGTGGCGGGAACGCTGACGGTCCTGGCGCCCGACTTCGATGCACGCGCGCCGGTGACAGTGGACCTGTCCGCAAACGAGTTCGGCATCGGCCGCGAGCTTTTCGCCGCCTTCCGACGTCATGCCGGTTCCGCCGACACCGGCGGCGCCCTCGTTCTTTGACCGCAGCGCCCGGTCGCAAACTCGCTGCCTCCGGCGGGGATATTTTAACCAGTATGAAAGGATTGGCAGTGCATCTTCCGGTTACGGTACAGGCGGGGACGCCGATGACCGTCCAGTGTGAAAGGCCCCCTGCCTCCCCCCGGAACCGGGCCCGAGGTGGGGGGTCAGCACCTGCCTTGCGCTTTCATGCTGGCGCAAATATCCCCGCCGGAGGCTTCCGCATCATCCACCTCCCCGACGCCGGGGCCTGAAGGAGCCGACCCGTGACCCCAGCCCAGCAATCCGCGAAAGCCGCTGAAATCTGTCGGCTTGCCCCTGTCGTTCCCGTTCTGGTGATCGACGATCTGGCCCATGCGGCACCCCTGGCCAAAGCGCTCGTTGCGGGCGGGTTGCCCGCGCTGGAGGTGACCTTGCGCACGCCCGTCGCGCTGGATGCGATCCAGGCGATGGCCGAAGTTCCCGGCGGGATCGTCGGCGCCGGGACGCTGCTGACCCCGGCGGACGTGAAGGCTGCCAAGGCGGCGGGGGCGCGGTTCGGGGTGTCTCCGGGGGCCACCGACCGGATCATCGCGGCCTGCGAGGATGAGGGGCTGCCGCTTCTTCCCGGTGCCGCGACGGCGACGGAGATCATGGCGCTGCTGGAACGGGGCTACACGGTGCAGAAGTTCTTCCCGGCCGAGCAGGCCGGAGGGGCTGCGTATCTCAGGTCGATCGGCTCGCCCATTCCACAGGTGAAGTTCTGCCCGACCGGCGGGATCAGCCTGAAGATCGCGCCGGGCTATCTGGCGCTGACCAACATCCTATGTGTCGGTGGCAGCTGGGTGGCCCCCAAGGAGGCGATGGCCAGGGGGGACTGGGCCACGATCACCACCCTGGCGCGGGAAGCCGCCGCCCTGCCCCGCGGCGCTTAAGAGCTCAGGCCCTGTCGCCCGATGCGGCCCCCCCGGCGACGGGGGCTGTCGGGGGCGGTCAGAGCCTGTTTCAGAACTTCGGACATCGGGTGATCCGGCTCGGCCAGCGCATAGGTCGCGATCAGGGTACGCACGGCATCCGTCACCTGCGCGCCGGCGGGGATCGACAGCGCCCAGTCCATGAAGATCGACCGGCATTCGCCAGCCGTGATCCCCTCGATCCGGTAGCTTTCCCGCACCAGCCCCTTCGGGTCAGCCTCGCCCAGGTCCATCGCCCGTCTCCCCATCTGTCGCCCCCAGCAGCCGCGTGACGGCGGCTTCTGCATCGCGCACCGCCTGCGCGAGGTCGCGCGACAATGCCGCTGCGTCCGCTGCACCCGTTTCCCGCAGGATGAAGGCGCGCCCGCCTTCGCCCAAGGACCCCCACTCAAGCTCCCGGTCGCCAAGCAGCCGCGCACCGGCATGAAGCCGCCAGAGCAGTCTGTAGCCGGTGGCCAGCGCCTGCGCGTCCGAATCCGTCACTATCCGGGTCGCCTCCGTCAGGGTCTGGCCCACCGCGATCTGGCCCGTAACGATCTGGCCCGTCACCTTCTGGCCCGCCGCGATCTGGCGCTCGACGCTGCGGGCGGGGCTGCCCGAGAGCAGCGCCAGGGTTTGCGCCGCAAGCTCGATGTCCATGATCCGGCCGGGGCCGTTCTTGGCGTCCCACTCTCCCTGTGCCGGTTTCGCGGCCCGCAACCGGGCGCGCATCTCTGCCACGTCCGACCTGACCCGTTCGCCCTGCCCCTTCCGCGCCAGCAGCGCGCGGCGGAAGGTCTCGACCTCGCCGGCCAGCGTCGGCTCGCCGGCCAGCACCCGGGCGCGGGTCAGGGCCAGGTGTTCCCAGGTCCAGGCCTCGGTCTCCTGATAGGTGGTGAAGCTGTGCAGGCTGGTCGCCACCGGGCCCGCGCGGCCCGAAGGGCGCAGGCGCATGTCCACCTCGTAAAGCCGGCCTTCGGGCATCTGGGCGGTCAGGGCGGTCACCAGGGCCTGGGTCAGGCGGGCGTAATAGGGGCGCGTCGCCAGGGGGCGCGGGCCGTCCGAGCCTTCAACCCCCTGGTCATCGTAGATCACGATCAGGTCAAGGTCCGAGCCCGCGTTCAGCCGCGCCGCGCCCATCGACCCCATGCCGATGACCACGGCCCCCCGCCCCGGCATCGCCCCATGCTTCCGGGTGAAGTCGGCGCTGACTTCGGCCCAGATCACCTGGACCACGGCCTCGGCAAGGTCGGCGTATTGCTTGCCCGCCTCGAACCCGTCGATCAGGCCGCGCAGGTGGTGGACGCCGATGCGGAAGTGCCATTCCTTCATCCAGCGCCGCGCCATGTCCAGCCGGCCCTCATAGTCCGGCGCGGGGGCAAGGCGCGACTGAAGCTCGGCGCGAAGTGCCGCGGTGCCGGGCCAGTCGCTCCAGAAGCTGCCGCCGATCACGCCGTCCAGCACCGAGGCGTTGCGCGCAAGGTATCGGGCCAGCGCGGGGGCCGATCCGGCGATGTCGATGATCAGGTCGATCAGCGTCGGGTTCGCCTCGAACAGCGCGAAAAGCTGCACTCCGGCGGGCAGTTTCGCCAGGAACGCGTCCAGCGCCGACAGCGCCTCGTCGGGGTTCGCGGCACGGGCCAGGCCCTTCAGGAAGCGGGGGCGCAGGCGGCGGAAGATGGCTTGCGCGCGGTCGGACCGCAGGGCGGGGTAGCTTTCCCAGCCCTTGGTGATCTCGCGCGCGGTGTCGGACAGCTCGGGGCCGTCCTCGACCGCGCCGGGGGAAAAGAAGCCCTCGGTCAGCCGGTCGGTGCGGGCCAGGCGGTCAAGCAGGTCGCGGCGGAAATCGGCCTCGGTCTGGCCGCAGAAGGCGGCGATGCGGGCGACGCCTGCCGCGGTCGCGGGCAGCGAATGGGTCTGGGCGTCGTTGACCATCTGCAGCCGGTGCTCCACCTCGCGGTGGGCGCGGTAGAGCGTGGTCAGGTCCTCGGCGACCTCGGGCGGAACCCAGCCCTTGGCGGCCAGCGCGGCAAGGCCGCCGACCGTGGTGCGGTCACGCAGCGAGGGGTCGCGGCCCCCGGCGATCAGCTGGCGGGTCTGGGTGAAGAACTCGATCTCGCGGATGCCGCCCGGCCCGAGCTTCATGTTGTGACCTTCGACCGTGATCGGCCCGTGCAGGCCGCGGTGATCGCGGATGCGCAGTCGCATGTCATGCGCGTCCTGGATCGCCACGAAGTCCAGGTGCTTGCGCCAGACGAAGGGGGTGAGGGTCTTGAGGAACCGGTCCCCGGCGGCAAGATCACCGCCGCAGGGCCGCGCCTTGATGTAGGCGGCGCGTTCCCAGGTGCGGCCCTCGGCCTCGTAATAGGCTTCTGCGGCGGCCATCGACAGGCAGACCGGCGTCACGCTGGCATCGGGGCGCAGGCGCAGGTCGCTGCGGAAGACGTAGCCGTCCGTTGGGTCCGACAGGATCGCGGTCATCCGGCGGGTGACCTTGATGAAGCTGGCACGCGCGTCCTGTTCCTCGCCAGGATAGCGGGTCTCGTCGAACAGGCAGATCAGGTCGATGTCGGAGGAATAGTTCAGCTCGCCCGCCCCCATCTTGCCCATCGCCAGCGCGACCATTCCGCCTGCGGTGGCGGCATCGTCCGGGGTGGCGCCAGGAAGGCGTCCGCGGCGGATTTCCTCGGCAACGAGGGTCGTGAGGCTGAGGTGGACCGCCCGGTCGGCCAGTCCGGTCAGGGCACCCGTGACCTGCTCCAGCGGCCAGACGCCGCCGACGTCGCAAAGGGCAGCCAGCAGGGCCACGCGGCGCTTGGCTTCGCGCAAGGCCAGCGGCAGCGCGTCGGCGGCCAGCGCATCCGCGGCAGACAGGGTGGCGTCCAGCGCGGCTTCGGGGGCCTCTACCGCATCGCGCAGCCAGTCCGCCTCGCGCAGCATCAGCCCGCGCAGGTAGGGGCTGCAGGCGGCGGTGGCCGACATCAGCTCCATCACCGGGGGCGCAAAGCCGGGCAGGTCGGCGCGCAGGTCGGCAGCGGCGGCAGGGTCGAAGGCGATGGGCAGGCGGGTGATGCGGGCGGCAAGGGTCATGCGCGGACCTTGCTGCGGCGGGGCGCAAGGGTCAACCGTTGACCGGGGGCAAGGGCAAGGCTTAGCTGTCGGAAAACCGGGAGGGCACGCATGTCGAAATCGCTGGCGCGGGTGGCGGCTGCCTTGCAGGCGGCGGGGCTTCAGTCCGGGCCCGTGGCAGCCAGGGCCGAGATCCGCACGGCCGAGGCGGCGGCGGCCGATGCGGGGGTGGCGCTCGACCAGATCGTCAAGTCGATCCTCTTGCAGGGGAGGACCGGGCTGTTTCTGTTCCTGACCGCCGGTGGAAACCGGGTGGACCTTGGGAAAGCCGCGGCGCTGGCCGGGGAACCCCTGTCGCCGGCCGAGGTCGAGGTGGTCCGCGCCGTCACCGGCTTTGCCATCGGCGGCGTGGCGCCGCTTGGGCATCTGACGCCCTCGCCCTGCTTTGCGGACCCGCGGCTGCTGGACTTTGCCGAAGTCTGGGCGGCTGCGGGGACCCCGCGCCACCTGTTCCGGGTGGCCCCGGACGCGCTGATCAGGGTCACGGGGGCGCGGGTGGCGGACTTTACCGGATAGGCGGAAAGAAGCCGATCCCGACCCCATGTGAACATTCTTCACATAACCACTTGCGCGGGCGACCGACCGGGTCCATCTTCCCTCATGTGAAAGACATTCACATGAACTGGAGACCCGCCGATGTACCTGAGTTCCGACACCGCCCGGCCTGGCGGGATCCGCAACGCCTTTCGTCGCGCCGAGGGCTGGCTTGACCAGCGCGGCAAATGGGCCTGGATCGTCGCCATGGTCCTGGCCTTCATCATCTTCTGGCCCGTGGGGCTTGCCCTTCTGGCCTACATGATCTGGGGAAGAAAGATGTTCGCACGGTCCTGCGGCCAGCGCCGCCACAGCAATGACCACAGCCAAGACCACTCCTGGGGTCGCCACGCGATGCGCGCGGGCCAGCCCACCGGCAACCACGCCTTCGACGACTACAAGGCCCAGGCGCTGCGTCGCCTGGAAGAGGAGCAGGAGGCGTTCGAAGCCTTCCTGCAACGGCTGCGGACCTCGAAGGACAAGTCCGAGTTCGACAGCTTCATGAGCGAACGTGCCCGGGCGACCGCTGCGGCGGACAGCGCGGAAGCCGCAGTGAAGCCGGAACCGGGGGCGCGGCCGGGCGAATACTGATCGCCTGACGCCATGACCCCTGCCCCGCCCGTGTCCCCGCCCGTTTCCCCGCCCGTTTCCCCGCACGGGCGGGTTTCCGATTTGCCGCACGGGGACGCTTGGCGGATGGCGTTTGGCTTGCTAGGCTCTGCCCCACTCCAGTCTTGGCCTGAGCCCGATGCGCCATTCCCTTCCCCTGACGCCCCAGTTCTACGTGACGGCGCCGCAGCCCTGCCCCTACCTGCCGGGGCGGATGGAGCGGAAGCTGTTCACCGCCTTGCAGGGGGAACATGCACAGAAGTTGAACGACACCCTGTCCAAGCAGGGCTTCCGGCGCAGCCAGAACGTGCTCTACCGGCCCTCTTGCGCGGAATGTTCGGCCTGCCTTTCGGCCCGCATCCGGGTGGCGGATTTCCAGCCGTCGCGGACGCAGAAGAAGGTCTGGAAACGGGCCGCGGGCCTGCGCCGCAATGCGACCTCTCCCTGGGCGACCGAAGATCAGTTCACGCTCTTTCGCCGCTATCTTGACCAGCGCCACGCCGATGGCGGCATGGCCGACATGGACATCTTCGAATTCGCCGCGATGATCGAAGAGACCCCGATCAAGAGCCGCGTCATCGAATACACCCGCCCCGCCACCGAGGGCGAGCGGGGTCGCCTGCTGTCCGCGGTCTGCCTGACCGATGTCTTCGACGACGGCCTTTCGATGGTCTACAGCTTCTACGACCCCGACCTGACGGACATGAGCCTGGGGACCTATGTCATCCTTGACCACATCGCCATCGCGCGCGAGGCAGGCCTGCCTTACGTCTACCTTGGCTACTGGGTGCCGGGCAGCCGCAAGATGGGCTACAAGGCCGGCTTTTCCGCGCTGGAGATCTACAAGGGCGGCGAATGGGTGCCGATGGGCGCGTCATCTGACCATGCCGCCGACCTGCATCCGCTGTCGGTCGACCCCATAGCCGAGCAGGTGGCCCGGATCAGCCTGCCCGATACCCGGCTGTGACCGCAGCCGTCCCGGCCCTGGCGCCGGTCGTGCCGGATTATGACGAAGCGCTCGTATTCTATGTGGGCAAGCTGGGCTTCCGACTGGTCGAGGACATCGATCATGGCCGCAAACGCTGGGTCACGGTCGAACCTTCGGGCGGTGGTGTGCGGCTGCTGCTGGCGCGGGCCGAAGGCAAGGTGCAGCAGGCTGCCATCGGCAACCAGGCCGGGGGCAGGGTGTTTTTGTACCTTGAAACCGACGACTTCGTCCGAGAGCATGCCGCCATGTTGGCCGCAGGGGTAGAGTTCGAGGAAGCGCCACGGCAGGAACCTTATGGTTCGGTCGCCGTTTGGCGTGATCCGTTCGGCAACCGCTGGGACCTGATCGGGCCGCACGCGGGGTGAAGTTCGAAAGGCTCCGGTTCGATCTCCTTGCAAACATCGGCTACCCCCGTTGGCTCAGGACGATGCCCACAGCCATTACCGCAAGGCCAAACAACCGCGCTCCGCTGACCGGCCGCGCGGCCAGTCCCATCAGTCCGGTGGCGTCGATCACGGTCGAGCTGACAATCTGCCCCAGAAGCACGAACAGGATCGCGTTCCCAAGCCCGAAGTGCGGCGCGACGAAGGTGATGGACAGAAGATAGAACACCATCAGCCCACCGGCCAGGAACAGGACGGGAGGCTGGCCGGGTGCCTTGGCAAGTGCAGACCCCTGCCCCGAGACCGCCAGAACCACCAGCGCCACGACGAAAGCGAGCGCGAACATGACCGCCCCGGCGGCGATGGGCGAGCCGATCCGCTGCCCGAGCGCCGAATTCAGCGCGGCGAGAAGCGGCACGCCCATCCCCGCCGCGAACATCAGGGCCGCATAGCGGATGCCGTCACCCATTGGTCCCGCTTTGCGCTTTCTGGCTGGCGCGGTATTCTTCGACCGGCAGGCCGCCTATGCCCCAGTCCTCCAGTGTGACCTCGTCGATGACGACGAAGGTCGTGGCCGGGGACTTGTTCAGGACCCGCTGCAAAAGGTCGGTGACCCCGGCAATGAGTTCGGCCTTTTGTGCGGGCGTGGCCCCCTCACGGGTGATCTTGATGTTGACGTAGGGCATCAGCTTTCCTCCTGATAGTGGAACACCTTGGAAATCACCTGCCAGCGCCCGTCCAGCCGGATCAGCGTCAGGAAGTCGGTGAACTGCCGGGGGCCGATGGCGCAACGGACGACGGCGCGGGCCGTGACCGGGCCGGCGAAGTCAATCGAGACGATCTCGTCGCGCCGCACCTCGCCGCGCGAGGCGGGGGATGGACGGGCATCGACGATCGGGAAGTACTCGGCCATGTCGCGGTAGAGAAGCGTCCCGTCCGTGACGCAGACATACTGCGCCCTGGGGTGGAAGACCTGCGCCAGGCGTCGGGTATCGCTGTGGTAAAGCCCGTCAAAATAGGTTGCGAGGACCCCCGCCACCCCGGTGTAGTCCCGCGCGCTCATGCCGCCAGCCCCTCGGCCTTCAGCACGCGCTGAACCGCCGGGCGGGCGGCGACGCGGGCCAGAAAGGCGCTCAGGTGCGGCCAGCGGGACAGCGCGATGCCCGTGAAGTTGGCCCAGTTCGTCACCACGAACGCGTAGGCGTCGGCGATGGTGAACGCCTCGCCCGTCAGATGCGCGCGACCGTCGGTCAGCCGCGCCTCGAGCCAGTCGAACTTGCCTGCCACCGCCTGCCGCGCGGCCTCTCTCTGCGCGTCGGTCGAGGCGGGGTTGAAGAGCGGTCCGAAGGCCACGTGCAGTTCGGTCCCGGTGAAATTCAGCACTTCGTTCACGCGCGCCCGTGCCATCGTGCCCCCGGCGGGGGCCAGGCCAAGGTTCGCGGCCCCGTCCATCACGGCCTTGTCGCCAAGGAACTGCAGGATCGCCGGACCCTCGGTCAGCACCTCGCCCTCGACTTCCAGCGCCGGGACCTTGCCCTTCGGGTTGATCTTACGGTAATTCGCGCCGCTTGCGGTTTCCCCGTTCGCGGTGTCGACCACCTCCACGGCATAGTCCCCGCCGATCTCGGCCAGGATGATATGCGAGGCCATCGAGCAGGCGCCGGGCTTGATGTAGAGTTTCATCTGTCGCTCCTTGGTTGCGGATGCTGCATGGCTAGCGCAGCCGATCACCTTTGGTAACGGGGTAACTTGCGGTAACGGGCCGAATGCGGTATCTGCCGGGTAACTGGATCCGAGGCCCGCGATGACGCTGAAGCGCCGCAAGAACCGCACTCCGCATCCGATGTGTCCCCTGTCGGACTGCATGGCCTTCATTGGCGGCGCCTGGACGCCGAACATCATCTGGTATCTGTCGTCAGGCCCCCGGCGCTTTTCGGAGTTGCGTGCTGACATCCCGCTTGTTTCGGCCAAGGTGCTGACCCAGCGTCTGCGCGAGCTGGAGGAACGCGGGATTCTGACGCGCGCGGTCATGGACACCTCTCCGCCGTCGGTGGAATATGCGCTGACCGAGCTTGGGCTGGAGTTCATGCCGGTAATCCAGGCCATCACCGCCGTCGGGCAGCGGTTGAAGGACAAGTCCAACGCGGTTTGACGCTACGGCAATTCCGACGCTGCCGCCGGTTGAGTTCTTGGCGGATACCGCAAGATCGCCTAAGGAAGGTAAAGGGCACGCCGAAGCAAGGGCGGCCGTGATGGGGAGGGATTGGGGATGCAGGCTTTGCTTGCGATCTCGCGTGGCATTGACCGCGTGAATGCGTTCATCGGAAAATCTGTTGTCTGGCTGATCCTGCTGGCCGTGCTGGTCAGTGCCGCGAATGCCGTCAGCCGCAAGTTGTTCGACCTGTCGTCGAACGCCTGGCTTGAACTGCAATGGTATCTCTTCGGCGCGGCCTTCATGGGTGCCGCCGCCTATACCCTGCAACAGAACGAACATATCCGGATCGACGTCTTCTACGGCTCGCGCAGCCGCAGGACGCAGCACTGGATCGACCTTCTGGGGCACATCTTCTTCCTGCTGCCCTTCGTGGTCCTGATGGCCTGGCTTCTCTGGCCCTACACGATCCAGGCCTTTGTCAGCGGGCAGGTCTCGTCCAATGCCGGCGGTCTGATCATCTGGCCGGCCCGCGCCATCCTGCTGATCGGCTTCATCATGCTGTCCTTCCAGGCCCTGGCCGAGATCGTGAAGAAGATCGCGGTGATGCGCGGGTTGATGGAGGACCCGCATCCCTTCGTCTCGGCCCAGGAGCAGGCCCTGAAGGAGGTCGAGGATCTGGCTGCCGAAGTCCAGGCCAAGGCTGACGCCGCCGCCGCCGCCGCCGCCGCCGAGGGGAAGAAATGATCGAGATCATCGCGCACAACATGGCTCCGATCATCTTCGTGAGCCTGGTCGTCTTTCTGCTGTACGGCTATCCGGTCAGCTTTGCCCTGGCGGCGAACGGGCTGATCTTCTTCGTCATCGGCGTCTGGCTTGCGCCCTATTCCAACGGCGAGATCACCCTGGACTGGCCACTTCTGGGCACCATGCCGCAACGGCTGTGGGGGGTCATGTCGAACGAGACCCTGCTGGCCATCCCCTTCTTCACCTTCATGGGGATCATCCTGGAACGCAGTGGCATGGCCGAGGACCTGCTCGACACGATCGGCCAGCTGTTCGGCCCGATCCGCGGCGGGCTGGCCTTTGCCGTGATCCTGGTCGGCGCGCTCTTGGCCGCCACCACGGGCGTCGTCGCGGCCTCGGTCATCGCGATGGGCCTGATCTCGCTGCCGATCATGCTGCGCTACGGCTATGACCGGCGCACGGCGACCGGGGTCATCGCGGCTTCGGGCACGCTGGCGCAGATCATCCCGCCCAGCCTTGTGCTGATCGTGCTGGCCGACCAGCTGGGCCGGTCGGTCGGCGACATGTACCAGGGCGCGATCATTCCGGGGCTGATCCTGACCGGCATGTATCTGGGCTATGTCTGCATGGTCGCGATCTTCCAGCCGCACAAGGTCCCTGCCCTGCCGCCCGAGGCGCGCACGCTGGGCGGGGGGGTGACCTCGCTTCTGGTGGCGCTGGCCGCAGGCATCGGCATCGGCTACGTCGCGCATTACCTGTGGTATGACGCCTGGGGAGCCAATGCCGACGTGCTGGGCGCAACCATCGCCACCCTGGTCATCTACTTCTACGCGCTGGCGGACCGCTACCTGGGCATCAACCTGCTGTCGCGCCTGGCGCAGCAGGTGATCATGGTGCTGATCCCGCCGCTGGCGCTGATCTTCCTGGTGCTGGGCACGATCTTCATCGGCCTTGCCACCCCGACCGAGGGCGGCGCGATGGGGGCCGTGGGGGCGATGATCCTGGCCTGGGCCAAGGGGCGCTTCAAGTTCCCGGTCCTGCAATCGGCGCTGATCGCCGCCACACGCCTGTCGGCCTTTGTCATGTTCGTGCTGATCGGCGCGCGGATGTTCAGCCTGACCTTCTACGGCGTGAACGGCCACATCTGGGTCGAGGAACTGCTGACCGCCGTGCCAGGGGGCCAGTACGGCTTTCTGCTGGTGGTGAACCTGATCATCTTCATCCTGGGCTTCTTCCTGGACTTCTTCGAGATCGCCTTCGTCCTGGTCCCGCTCTTGATCGCTCCGGCAGAAACGCTGGGAATCGACCTGATCTGGCTGGGAGTGATCATCGGGGTGAACCTGCAGACCAGCTTCCTGACCCCGCCCTTCGGCTTTGCGCTGTTCTACCTGCGCTCGGTCGCGGCCAAGGTGCCCTATCTGGACAAGGTCACCGGCAAGAAGATGGACGGGATCAAGACGGTCGAGATCTACAAGGGCGCGGTCCCCTTCATCATCATCCAGGTGTCGATGATCTTCGTGGTCATCTTCTTCCCGCAGATCGTGATGCACTACAAGGGACCGGTGATCGACCCGTCCACGGTCGAGATCAGGGTCCCCGCCCTGCAGACGCTGAACCCAGGGGCACCGGGCGGTCTGCCGCAACTTGGTGCGCCGAACCTGGGCGGCACCGCACCGGGAGGCACTGCACCGGGAGGCACTGCGCCGGGCGGCTTGCCCACCCTGCCCGGAGCTCCGCAGCTTGGCGCGCCGGTGGTGACCCCCTGACGCCGGCCGAAACCGCCCCCACAGGCGAAAAGGCCCCCACAGGCGAAAAGGCCCCCAAAAGCGAAAAGGCCCCGGAGCGATCCGGGGCCTTTCCTTCAGGTCGCGCCTTCTGGCGTCAGAGCTTGCCCGCCTGCTGCTGCGTCATCATGAAGATGTCGTAGTTGTATTCGGCGATCTGCGCCCAGAGATAGGCGTCGCGCTTGTAGGCCTGCTGGCTGTCGTAGATCTTCTTGAACGGCGCGTTGGTCGCGCTGATCTCGGCATAGGTCGAGACGGCCGCGTCATAGGCGGCGGCCAGCACGTCCTGCGGCAAGGGACGCAGCTGGGTGCCATTGGCCACCAGCGACTTCAGCGCCGTCGGGTTCTTCCAGTCATAGTTGGCCATCATGTTCGAGTTTGCGGCCTCGCTCGCGGCGCGCAGGATCGCCTGATAGCTGGGCGGCAGCTCGTTCCACTTGTCGAGGTTGATCATGTTCGACAGGGTCGGACCGCCCTCCCACCAGCCGGGATAGTAGTAGAACGGCGCGACCTTGTAGAAGCCCAGCTTTTCGTCGTCATAGGGACCGACGAATTCGGCCGCGTCGATGGTGCCCTTTTCCAGCGACGGATAGATGTCGCCGCCGGCGATCTGCTGCGGCACGACGCCCAGCTTGGCGATGATCGAGCCGCCGAAGCCGCCGATCCGCATCTTCAGGCCCTGAAGGTCGGCGACCGAGTTGATCTCCTTGCGGTACCAGCCGGCCATCTGCACGCCGGTGTTGCCGCAGGGCAGGTAATGCAGGTTGCGGCTGGCGTGAAAGAATTCGTTCAGCATGTCGATGCCGCCGCCGTGATAGAGCCAGCCGTTCATCTGCCGGTAGTTCAGACCGAAGGGCACCGTGGTTCCCAGAGCATTGGTCGGGTCCTTGCCCCAGTCGTAATAGGCCGCGGTATGCGCCATTTCGAACGAGCCGGCGGCCGCACCCTCGGCGGCTTCCAGCGCGGGCACCAGCTCGCCGCCCGGAAAGACCTGGATCTTGAACTTGCCGTCGGTCGCTTCCGACACGTAGTTGGCCATCGTCTCGGCAGCGCCGTAGATTGTGTCCAGCGACTTCGGAAAGCCCGAAGCGCAGCGCCAGGTCACGGTCGGGGCCTCCTGCGCGATGGCGGGGGCGGCCAGCGTTGCCACACCGGCGGCGGCGACCCCGCCGACGGAAGCCTTGGTCAGAAACGAACGTCGATCCATGCAGTTCTCCTCCACTGTTGGTTGCCCGGCTCAGGCCCTTTACCTGCGCGCGGGATTGCAGGGAGACGAATCCTATTGCCCGCCCTGCAAGATAGGAACCCCAAACCTCGCGTCATGCGCGAAAACCGCTGCTGCCTGTGCACGTAAAGGGCCAGAACATCCCCCGCCATGTCTCGCCGTGGCACCCGCGATCCTGGCCCCCGGCGGCCCGGACGCAGGCGCAGCGGGTCTGCCTTCCGGGGTGCGGGCCGCATGTCCATGCCGCCCATCGCCGCGACCCTGATGGCGACAAGCTGACCAAGGTGTGTTACCAGCCGGCCACAACACAGGCCGGACCATCGCCGCAGGTCCTGCTCCGCTGCGCTTTCTTTGGCCTGGCCCCTTCCTTTCCGGCGCGAACAACCCCACCTCCCCTCAAACGAAACAGAGGAAACCGTCTTGACCTATCTTCTCTTCACGCTTGGCCTTGTCATGCTGTTCGCCGGTGGCGAAAGCCTGGTGCGCGGGGCGTCCTCCGTCGCCCGGCATTTTCATCTGTCACCCATGGTCATCGGCCTGACCATCGTCGGTTTCGGCACCTCGGCGCCCGAACTTCTGGTTTCCCTGCAGGCCGCCCTGGACGGCCGCCCCGAGATTGCCATCGGCAATGTCGTCGGCTCGAACATCGCCAACATCCTGCTGATCCTCGGGGTCTCGGCGCTGATCGCCCCGCTGATCATTCCGGCGCGCCGGATGTGGCGCGACCTGGCCTTCATGCTGGCGGCTACCTTCATCATCTGGGGCATGCTGCTGGGGACCGAGATCACCCGCACCTACGGCGCGATCCTGTTCCTTGGCCTGCTGCTGTTCCTGGGCGTCACCTTCAAATACGGCAAGATCGAGCCCGACCTCGACCAGCCGGTCGAGAACCAGCTCAAGGCCTGGGCCTATACCATCGGCGGGCTGATCGTGCTGGTGCTCGGCGCGCGCTTCCTGGTCAACAGCGCGGTCGAGATCGCCACCACCTACGGCATCTCGCAGGCGGTGATCGGCCTGACCATCGTCGCCGTCGGCACCTCGCTGCCCGAACTTGCGACCAGCGTGATCGCCGCCTACCGCAAGCACACCGAGATTGCCGTGGGCAACATCGTCGGCTCGAACATCTTCAACATCTTCTCGATCCTCGGGATCACCGCGATGATCACGCCGATCCCGGTCGACCCGCGCTTTGCCGCGATCGACATGCCCTGGGCCGCAGTGGCCGCCGTGGGTCTGACGGTGCTGGCCTTCGCGCTGAACGGACTGCCGCGCATCGCGGGGCTGATCCTGCTGGGGGCCTATGCGGGCTACATCTACTTCATGGCCTGAGTCTGGCCTGAACCCGAGCCATCGGCCCGGCGCACCCCTGCGCCGGGCCTTGCCTTTGGGAAAATTGCGCCACACTGCGCCCTGTCGCAACAATAGTTCAAAAACACTGGTCGCCTGCGACACTTTCGTATTGCAAATCCCGTTGACGCCCTGCATACCGCCGCCATATGTTCCAACCGAACGTGAAGGGGATGCGCCAGTGGCCAGGCTTCTTGTCATCGTAGGAAGGACGCGCATGGGCCGGTGACGGTTGACCATAGTGGTTCCCATGCGCCCCCGAAGGAAACCTCGGGGGCTTCTTGTTGCGCGAAGGAGATCGAAGATGTCGAAGCAGATGACCGGTGCGAAGATGGTGGTCCAGGCCCTGAAGGATCAGGGTGTCGAGGTCATCTTCGGCTATCCCGGCGGCGCGGTGCTTCCGATCTATGACGAGCTTTTCCTGCAAAACGACATCCGCCACATCCTGGTGCGCCACGAACAGGGCGCGGTCCACATGGCCGAAGGCTATGCGCGCAGCACTGGCAAGCCCGGCGTGGCGCTGGTGACCTCGGGCCCCGGCGCCACGAATGCCGTGACGGGTCTGACCGACGCGCTGATGGATTCGATCCCGATCGTGGTGCTGACCGGCCAGGTCCCGACCTTCATGATCGGCACCGATGGCTTTCAGGAGGCCGACACCGTCGGCATCACCCGGCCCTGCACCAAGATGAACTGGCTGGTGAAGGACACGGCAAAGCTGTCCGACACCATCCACCAGGCCTTCCACGTCGCCACCCGCGGCCGCCCCGGTCCGGTGCTGATCGACATCCCCAAGGACGTGCAGTTCGCCACCGCCGATTATGTCCCGGCGGAAAAGGCCAAGGTCAGCCACTACCAGCCCCGCACCGAAGGCGACCCCGACCAGATCGCCCGCCTGGTCGAGATGATGGAAAGCGCGGAACGCCCGATCTTCTACACCGGCGGCGGCGTCATCAACTCTGGCCCCCGCGCCAGTGCGCTCTTGCGCGAGCTGGTGGCCGAGACGAACTTTCCCGTCACCTCGACCCTGATGGGCCTGGGCTGCTATCCGGCCTCGGGCAGGAACTGGCTTGGCATGCTGGGGATGCACGGGCTTTACGAGGCCAACCTTGCCATGCACGGCTGCGACCTGATGATCAACATCGGCGCGCGCTTCGACGACCGGATCACCGGCCGGATCAAGGACTTTTCGCCGCGCTCGAAGAAGGCCCACATCGACATCGACCCCTCCTCGATCAACAAGGTCATCCGGGTGGACGTGCCGATCGTCGGCGACGTGTCCCGCGTGCTGGAAGAGGTGCTGCGCCAGTGGCGGGCGCGGGGGTCGAAGACCAATCAGCGCGCGCTGTCGCAGTGGTGGGGCCAGATCGAGGAATGGCGGGCGGTGAAGTGCCTTTCGTACAAGAACTCCACCACCACGATCAAACCGCAATACGCGCTGGAACGGCTTGAGGCCCTGACCAAGGGCATGGACCGCTACATCACCACCGAGGTCGGCCAGCACCAGATGTGGGCCGCGCAGTTCCTGGGGTTCGAGGACCCCAACCGCTGGATGACAAGCGGGGGCCTGGGCACGATGGGCTATGGCCTGCCCGCCTCGATCGGCGTGCAGATCGCCCATCCCGAGGCGCTGGTGATCAACGTCGCGGGTGAGGCGTCCTGGCTGATGAACATGCAGGAAATGGGCACGGCGATGCAGTTCCGCGCCCCGGTCAAGCAGTTCATCCTGAACAACGAACGCTTAGGGATGGTGCGCCAGTGGCAGGAACTTCTGCATGGCGAGCGGTATTCCTCGTCCTGGAGCGAAAGCCTGCCCGATTTCGTGAAACTGGCCGAGGCCTTCGGCTGCAAGGGCATCAAGTGCGATGATCCCAGGGACCTGGACGACGCGATCATGCAGATGCTGCGCTATGACGGCCCGGTGATCTTCGACTGCCTGGTCGAAAAGCACGAGAACTGCTTTCCGATGATCCCGTCCGGCAAGCCGCACAACGAGATGCTGCTGGGCGACGCCGACACCCAGGGCGTGATCGGCGCCAAGGGCGCGGTCCTCGTCTGACCTGTCGCACCGGGGGGGCATCCCCCCCGGACCTCCGTGGGAATTTGAGAACAGAAGAAAGTCGGGACCATGTCCGCGCTGAACATCAAGAAAGGCTCGACGAGCCACTCTGCCTATGACCTGCGCTCGGCCCTGTCCGAGGTGGAAGAAAGCCACACTCTGGCGGTGATCGTCGAGAACGAGCCGGGCGTCCTGGCCCGCGTCATCGGCCTGTTCTCGGGGCGCGGCTACAACATCGACAGCCTGACCGTGGCCGAGGTGGACCACACCGGGCACCGCAGCCGGATCACCATCGTCACCCGCGGCACCCCCGCCGTGATCGACCAGATCGAGGCGCAGCTGAAGCGCATGGTTCCGGTGCACGAGGTCCAGGACCTGACCGCCGAAGGCCCCTCGGTCCAGCGCGAGCTGGCGCTGGTCAAGGTGCGCGGCCGCGGCGACCACCGGATCGAGGCGCTGCGCCTGGCCGAGATCTTCCGCGCGAACGTCGTCGACTCCACGCTGGAAAGCTTCGTCTTCGAGATGACCGGCACGCCCGACAAGATCGACGCCTTCGCCGACCTGATGCGGCCGCTGGGTCTGGTCGAGATCGCCCGCACCGGCGTCGCCGGGCTGAAGCGCGGGGTCTAGCGCCGCTAGCTGTTCCGCGCCTGGTAAAGGTAGTCGCGCGTCATCGGCACGGTGCCGCGCGCCTTGGCCAGTTGCAGCTGGTGGATCACCAGACGCCCCTCGGCAAAGCCCATCTCGGCCGATTGCAGGTAATAGCGCCACATCCGCACAAAGCGGTCGTCCTGCAGCTGCCGCACCCGGTCAAGATTGGCATCGAACCGCTTCAGCCATTCCTGCAGCGTCCGCTCGTAATGCCCGCGCCAGACCTCCAGGTCCGCCAGGATCAGCCCGGTCCTTTCCACCGCCCGCATCGCCTCGGAGATCGACGGGCAATAGGCGCCCGGAAAGATGTACTTGTTGAACCACGGCGAGATGGTGTCGGGTGGCGACCAGCGCCCGATGTAGTGGATCAGCGCCACCCCGTCCGGCGGCATCAGATCGGCGACCTTCTGGAAATAGGTGCGCAAGTGCGGCATTCCGACATGCTCCATCATGCCGACCGACACGACGCGGTCATAGCTTTCGGTCACGGTCCGGTAGTCCTGCAGGCGGAACCGGACCTGGCCCGCAAGACCCGCGTCCCGCGCCCGGGCCTGCGCCTCTTGAAGCTGGACCTCGGACAGGGTGATCCCCGTCACCTCGACCCCATGGTCACGCGCCAGGGCCAAGGCCAACGTCCCGAAGCCGCAGCCGATGTCCAGGACCCGCATTCCGGGACGCAGCAGAAGCTTGCCGCCGATATGCGCCATCTTGGCGGCCTGCGCCTCCTCCAGCGTCATCTCGGGACGCCGGAAATAGGCGCAGGTGTACTGCTTGGTCTCGCCGAGAAACAGGTCGTAAAGCTGGGGCGAAAGGTCGTAGTGATGCGCCACGTTGCGCCGCGCGATGCCGACGTGGTTCCAGAGCGCCCATGATTTCGCCCGCTTCCATGCCGCCGCGGCCTGCGACAGGAGCGGCGGCAGCTTGCGGCCACGGCCATTGCGCAAGGCAAAGGTCAGGAAACTGCGCAGATCGTTGTCGCGCAGGGTCATGCGGCCGTCCATATAGGCCTCGCCCATCGCCAGATCGGGGCGCAGCAGCAGCTTTCGCGGCAAGTCGGGGTCGTGCAGGGTGACGCAGGTTTCGGGCGGACCGCCCGGTCCGAAGACCTGAGTCGAGCCGTCGGCAAGGGTCAGCTCCATCCGACCCGTCCGCACGCCCAGGCGCAGAAGCGCCGCCAACACCCGGCTCCACATCGCCGCCACCCTCCTGTTGCAGAAACCCGAAGGCTCCAACGCGGAAGGTCGAGATCGGTTCCTAGCGGCCCTGAAACACTGCCGGACGCTTGCCAAGGAAGGCGGCGACACCCTCGCGGAAGTCGGCGCTGGCGCCGCACCGGCCCTGCAGGCTGGCCTCGATCGCAAGCTGCTGGTCCAGGCTCTGGTCGAAGGCGCCCCGCAGCGCCTGCTTCAGCGCGGCATAGGCCCCGGTCGGACCCTGCGCCAGCTTGGCCGCGCGGGCCGCGACGATCTCGGCAAAGCGGTCGTCCGGCACCGCCTCCCAGATCATCCCCCAGCTCTCGGCCTGCCGGGCCGAGACCGGCTCGGCCAGAAGTGCTGCCCCCATTGCGCGTTGCAACCCGACCCGACGCGGCAGGAAACTGGTGCCGCCCGCATCCGGGATCAGGCCGATCCGGGTGAACGCCTGCAGGAAGACCGCGCTTTCGCAGGCGATCACCAGATCGCAGGCCAGCGCAAGGTTTGCCCCCGCCCCCACGGCCGCCCCGTTGACCGCCGCGATGACCGGGACCGGAGCCTCGGTGATCGCCCGGATCATCGGCACATATTCGTCGTTCAGGATGGCCTCGAAGCCCGAGGCTTCCAGCCCCTCGGCATCGGTCAGGTCCTGGCCCGAGCAGAACCCGCGCCCCGCTCCGGTCAGCAAGATCACGCGCGCCTGGTGGCCGGCGCGCAGGGCCGCCAGCAGCTGAAGTCGCATCTCGCGGTTCAGCGCGTTCATCACGTCGGGCCGGTTCAGCGTGATGCGATGCACCCCGCCCTCGACCCTGACCGTCACCAGTTCCGTCATCCGCGCCTCCCTCGTTCGCGGCCAGAGTAGCGGGACCAGGCGCAAGGCCAAGCCGAACGCAGCGTCACAGGCTGCGAGCCAAGCGCAGGGTGGGGGCCAAAAGCGCAGGGTGGGCGGTATCGCCCACCCTACTCCTTGAGGATTTCCTTCAGCCGCGTCTCTTCCTCGGCCGACAGCGCCACCTCGGGAGCCGTGCGCCGCCGTCCCGCCGCCAGCGCCAGTGCGGACCCGACCAGGAAAAGCGCAGGCCCCGCCAGCCAGAGGACCAGGTTCGCCCCCTCGGCCGGGGGGTTGAACAGAACCCCCTCGCCGTAGCGCGCGACGATGTAGTCGAAGACCTCGGCGTCCGTATCGCCCGCGACCAGCCTTTCGCGGATGATCAGCCGCAGGTCCCGGCTGATCGGGGCATTGGAATCGTCGATGGACTCGCCCTGGCAGGTTGGGCAGCGGATATCGCGGCTGATTTCGCGAGCCCGCGATTCCAGCGTGCGATCGGCCAGGATTTCGTCCGGCTGCACCGCCCAGGCCGGGGTCACCGCCAGGAAGAGCGCCAGGATGTAGGGTGGGCAATTTGCCCACCGTCGCTTGGGAAAAGCGGTCATTCCGCCGGCACCCCGGCCGGGACTTTCCGCGCGCCGGCAGCCACGCGGTAGCGCCGGTCCGACAGGCTGAGCAAACCGCCAAGCGCCATCAGGATGCAGCCCGCCCAAAGCCAGTTGGCGAATGGCTCGATGTAGCTCCGCACCGCCCAGCCGCCGCTCTGCTGCCGGTCGCCCAGCACCAGGTAGACATCGCGCAGGAAGCCATAGTCGATCGCAGCCTCGGTCGTCGGCATCTGCGCCACCGGGTAGATCCGCTTCTCGGGGTTCAGGACCGCCACGACCTCGCCGTCGCGGGTGACGGTCATCCAGCCCATGGTGGAGGTATAGTTCGGCCCCTGCACATCCTCGACCTTGTCGAGCCGCACCTCATAGGCCCCCAGCGGGAAGCTCTCGCCCTCCTGCACGATGCGGATGTCCTCGATCTTCCAGGCCAGCATGGCCGAGACGGCAAAGATCGTGACCCCCAGCCCGAAATGCGCCGTGGCCTTGCCCCAGTCGGCCCGCGGCAGCCTGCCCAGGCGGGCGAAGCGCGCGCCGCCCTGCTCGCGCCCGGTGCGCGCCCAGAGGTCGGCCAGCGCGCCGAAGCCCACCCAGGCCCCAAGCATCAGTCCGATGGGTCCCAGCGCCGTCCGCCCGGTCTGCATCGCGAAGGCCAGCGCCCCCAGCGCCACGGCCAGCACCATCACCGGGATCAGCCCGCGCAAGGACCGCCCGATGTCGCCCCGCTTCCAGGCCAGCATCGCGCCCGGTGGCAGGATCAGCGCCAGCGCGACCACGAAAGGCGAGAAGGCTGCGTTGAAGAAAGGCTCCCCCACCGACAGGTCACGGCCCAGCAACATTGTTCCCACCAGCGGCCAGATTGTGCCGATAAAGACGACAAAGGTCGCCACCGCCAGCAGCACGTTGTTCGCCACCAGCGCGCTTTCGCGACTGACGAGGGCGAAGACACCCCGCGCCTCCATCGCTCCGGCCCGCAGCGCGAACAGGATCAGCGAGCCGCCGGTGAAGAAGCCCAAGATCATCAGGATGAAGACCCCGCGATCGGGATCGTTGGCGAAGGCATGCACGCTGGTGATCACGCCCGAGCGCACGATGAAGGTGCCGATGAGCGAGAAGCCGAAGGCCATGATCGCCAGCAGGATCGTCCAGGCCTTCAGGCTTTCGCGCTTCTCGACCACGATGGCGCTGTGCAGCAGCGCGATCGCCAGAAGCCAGGGCATGAAGCTTGCGTTCTCGACCGGGTCCCAGAACCAGAACCCGCCCCAGCCCAGCTCATAATAGGCCCACCAGGACCCCAGCGCGATGCCGATGGTCAGGAAGACCCAGGCCGCCAGCGTCCAGGGCCGGACCCAGCGGCCCCAGGCGGCATCGACCCGACCCTCGATCAGCGCGGCGACGGCAAAGCTGAACGCCATGCTCAGGCCGACATAGCCAAGGTAAAGGAACGGCGGATGCAAGGCCAACCCCGGGTCCTGCAGCAGCGGATTCAGGTCCTGCCCGTCCAGAGGCGGCAAGGCCAGCCGCCAGAACGGGTTCGAGGTGAGCAGCAGGAACAACAGGAACGCCACCCCGATCATCCCCTGCACCGCCAGCACCCGCGCCTTCAGCCGCGTCGGCAGGTTGCCCCCGAAGGCCGCCACCGCCGCCCCGTAGACCGCCAGGATCAGCACCCACAGCAGCAAGGAGCCCTCGTGGTTCCCCCAGACGCCCGAAACCTTGTAAAGCATCGGCTTCAGCGTATGCGAGTTCGAGACCACCACCGCCAGCGAGAAGTCCGACACCACGAAGGCCCAGGTCAGCGCCGCGAAGGACACCCCGACCAGCCCCATCTGCAAAAGCGCCGCCGGTCCCGCCAGCGCCATCAGCCGCGCGTCGCCGCGATGCGCGCCCCACAAGGGCAGCGTGGACTGCACCAGCGCCACCATGAGCGCAAGGATCAGCGCGAAATGCCCAAGCTCGACGATCATCAGCTTCTCCCTGTGGTTGGCTTCGTATCATAGGCGTTGCAGCCGTCCGGGGAAAGCCCTGCGCCCTTCCGCCGCGCCAGGTTGCACGCCGGGACGCCAGCCAGGGCGCCAATCTGCCCGCGCCGGCCTGCCGATCACGCCGAATTGTCCGTTGCCACCGACAGTCCGGCCCCGCTACACCGGGCCGAGGCGCCTGACCAGAACGGAGACCCCCATGCCCAAGACCATCCTGATCGGCGCCCCCATCGACACCGGACAGAAGCACCCCGGCTGCCTGATGGGCCCGGCCGCCTACCGCGTCGCCGGAATCGCCCGCGAGGTCAGCGCCGAAGGTCATGGGGTCGAGGATTGGGGCGACCTCGTGCTGCCTGCGCTGAAGCCCGTCACCTGCGCAAATCCTGTCGTGCACGATCTGCCCGAAACCGTCGCCTGGGCCGAGATCCTGATGGACCGCGTCGACGACGCCCTCAGCCAGGGCGGCTTTCCGATCATCATGGGGGGCGATCATTCACTGGCACTTGGCTCTGCCGCCGGGGCCGCAGCCTTCGCTGCCCGCCAGGACCGGCCCCTGTTCCTGCTGTGGCTGGATGCACATTCCGACTTCCACACGCCGCTGACCACCACATCCGGCAACCTGCACGGCACGCCCCTTGCCTATATCGCGGGCCGCGACGGCTTTGACGCCTTTCCGCCCTTCCCCTCGCCGGTGCCCGCCCGCCGGATCTGCATGTTCGGCATCCGCTCGGTCGATCCCGCCGAACAGGCCGCGATGCTGGAGCGGGACATCTTCATCAACGACATGCGGGTGATCGACGAGCGCGGCCTGGTCGCCCCGCTGCGAGAGTTCCTCGACCTGGTCCGGCGTGAGGGCGGGATGCTGCATGTCAGCCTTGATGTCGACTTTCTTGACCCTTCCATCGCCCCTGCGGTCGGCACCACCGTTCCCGGCGGCGCGACCTTCCGCGAGGCGCATCTGGTGATGGAACTGCTGCACGAAAGCGGCCTTGTCACCTCGCTTGACCTGGTCGAGCTGAACCCCTTCCTCGACGACCGCGGCATGACGGCGCGGCTGATGGTCGATCTGGTCGGCTCGCTGATGGGCAAGAAGGTCTTCGACCGCCCGACCAGGGCCAAGTAAACTGCCCCCGCGCATCCTGTTGACATCACAGCGAAAACCTGGGATTGGCGCAATGTATATACACCCCGTAGATGCATTGTGTCTATACCGACAACATCCCTGGTTGCCCGCCGCGGATTGTTTCAGCAACGCCGCGCGACACTTCGGCGCAGCGGCAACAATCCCCGGCCAAACCCCTGACTGTCGACCATTCAGTGGATCTTGAACTCACCCACGACATTGCGCCACTCGCCCGGAGAGATCAGCTTGCGATGCGTGAAGCGCACCGAATGCAGCGGACCCTCGATCTCTTCCTGCCAGAATTCGATGAACTGGAACAGCTTGGGGTAATCGGGGGCCAGATCATAGTCCTGCCAGATGAAGCTGTTGAGAACGCTGCGATAATCCGGCATCCGGTAGTAAAGCTCGGCCGTGGTCAGGCCATAGCCCCGCAGCATCAGTTCCGTCTCGCGTCCGACCATTGCAACCGTCCTTTCTGCTGGTCCATGACGGAATCATGACAGTCCATTGCTAAAAATCAATGAAAACAGGATGTTGGCACTCATCCGCATTGGCTGCCAGTCGCGTGCACCCCGCCATTGCACCCCATAGCTAGGATGGTGTATCCTTCGGCCTGCTAAATCTTGATCCCGCAAGGAAGGCGCGCGCCCTCATGGCCGATACCCCGGAAGACACTGACAAGAAAGAAGAAAGCCCGGAGCGTCCCATCTGGCACGGACCCCAGGTCGACATCGCCGCCGAGATGAAGACCGCCTACCTCGACTACGCGATGAGCGTGATCGTCTCCCGCGCGATCCCCGACCTGCGCGACGGGCTGAAACCCGTCCACCGCCGCATCCTCTTTGCGATGCAGGAATCGGGCAACACCCACGACAAGCCCTATCGCAAGTCGGCCCGTCCGGTTGGCGACACGATGGGGAAATACCACCCCCACGGCGACAGCGCGATCTATGATGCGCTGGTGCGGATGGCGCAGCCGTTTTCCATGTCGCTGCCGCTGCTGGACGGCCAGGGCAACTTCGGCAGCATGGACGGCGACAACGCGGCCGCCATGCGCTACACCGAAGTGCGGATGGACAAGCCCGCCGCCTTCCTCCTGGCCGACATCGACAAGGAAACCGTCGATTTCCAGGACAACTACGATGGCAAGGACCGCGAACCGACCGTCCTGCCCGCCCGATTTCCGAACATGCTGGTCAACGGCGCGGGCGGGATCGCGGTCGGCATGGCCACGAACATCCCGCCGCACAACCTGGGCGAGGTGATCGACGGCACGCTGGCGATGATCGAGAATCCCGACATCAGCACGGAAGCGCTGATGGAGATCATCCCCGCCCCCGACTTTCCCACCGGCGGCCAGATCCTCGGTCGGTCCGGCGCGCGCAAGGCCTATCTGGAGGGGCGTGGCAGCGTCATCATCCGCGCCAAGACCCATATCGAGGAACTGCGCAAGGATCGCTGGGCCATCGTCATCGACGAGATCCCCTATCAGGTCAACAAGGCCACGATGATCGAGAAGATCGCCGAGCTGGTCCGCGAAAAGCGGGTCGAGGGGATCTCCAACATCGCCGACGAATCCGACCGGATCGGCGTCCGCGTGGTGATCGAGCTGAAGCGCGACGCGACACCGGACGTGGTGTTGAACCAGCTGTTCCGCTTTTCGGCCATGCAGGTTTCGTTCGGCTGCAACATGCTGGCCCTGAACGGCGGCCGCCCCGAGCAACTGACGCTGCGCGATTTTCTAAGCTATTTCATCACCTTCCGCGAAGAAGTTGTTGCGCGCCGCACCGCATACGAACTGCGCCGCGCCCGCGAGCGCAGCCATGTTCTTTGCGGTCTGGCCGTGGCCGTGTCGAACGTGGACGAGGTGGTCGCCACCATCCGCGCCTCGGCCACCCCGGCGGACGCGCGCGAGCAGTTGATGACCCGGCGCTGGCCCGCCCACGAGATCGCGCCGTATATACGCCTGATCGACGACCCCTCGCATCCGATCAACGAGGACGGCACCTACAACCTCTCGGAAGTGCAGGCCCGCGCGATCCTGGACCTGCAACTGCAACGCCTGACCCAGCTTGGCGTCAAGACCATCACCGACGAGCTGGAACAGCTGGCCGCCAAGATCAAGGACTACCTCGACATCCTTGGCTCCCGCGACCGGATCATGGCGATCATCTCGGATGAACTCCGCGAGGTGAAGGCCCTGTTCGCCATCCCCCGCCGCACCGAGATCATGGACTGGTCCGGTGACATGGAGGACGAGGACCTGATCGAGCGCGAGGATATGGTCGTGACCATCACCTCGGGCGGCTACATCAAGCGCACCCCGCTGGCCGAATTCCGCGCCCAGAACCGCGGCGGCAAGGGCCTGTCGTCGATGCAGACCAAGGACGATGACGTCGTCACCACGCTTTTCGTCGCGAATACACATACTTGGCTCTTGTTCTTCACAACCGACGGCATGGTCTACAAGCTGAAGACCTGGCGCCTGCCGCTGGCTGGACGGACCGCCAAGGGCAAGGCGCTGGTCAACATCCTGCCGATCGAGACCGGCGTCTCCATCGCTGCCCTCATGCCCGTGGACGTGCCCGAGGAAGACTGGGCCAGCCTGCAGATCGTCTTCGCGACCAGCGACGGCGACGTGCGGCAGAACGACCTTTCGGACTTCACCAACGTCAAGCGCAACGGCAAGATCGCGATGAACCTGCCCGAGGGCATCACTCTGGTGAACGCCGCCATCGCCGACGATCAGGACGACATCATGCTGGTGACCGAAGCCGGGCGCGCCATCCGCTTCTCCACCACCGAAATCCGGGTCTTCAAGTCCCGAGGCTCGACCGGCGTGCGCGGCATCCGCCTGGCGGACGGCGACCACGTCGTCAGCATGTCGATCATCCGCCACTTCGAGGCCACGCCCGAGGAACGCGAAGCCTACCTGAAACAGCGCCGCCTGATGGCCGGCATCACCGAGGAAGACACCGACGACGAGGAAGACCACGTCCCCGCCGGCCAGCTTTCCCCCGACCGCTACGCCGAGATGTCGGCGGCCGAGGATCTGATCCTGACCATCACCAAGGGCGGCTCGGGCAAGCTGTCGTCCAGCCACGACTACCCGGTCCGCGGCCGTGGCGGCATGGGCGTCAAGGCGATCTCTCCGGGGCCGCGTGGCGGTCGGATCATCGCCTCGTTCCCGGTCGAAAGCTCGGACCAGATCATGCTGGCCACCTCGACCGGCCAGTCGATCCGGGTGCCGGTTGACCAGGTCAGCTTCCGCTCGCGCAGCGCTGGCGGGGTCAAGGTCTTCGCCGTGGCCGCCGATGAGGAAGTCGTCTCGGTCGCCCGCGTCGCCGACCAGGGCGATGAGGCTTGAGGACAGGCTCGCAGCCCTTGCGGCTGCGGGCGAAACCATCGCCTACGGCACCCTTGCGCGGGACCTCGGCCTGCGCCTGGGCGAGCTGACCGCGGCGCTTGAGACCCTGATGGAGGAAGACGCCGCCCTGGGCCGTCCCTTCCGCGCCGCGGTCATGCGCCAACGCCTGTCGCCCGACGGCCTGCCCGCCCCGGGCTTCTTCCAGAAGGCCGCCGATCTGGGGGCCGATGTCGCCGACCCCGCCGGCTTTGCGGCCGACCAGCGCCGCCGCCTTGTGGGCTGATTGCGCGTCAGCGCACAAGGTCCCTGCCCCGGCGCGGAATTTTCGCAATGCCGCCGGTGTGAAAGAACATCCGGGCCCGGCACCAGACCGGAACAAGCGTTCAAGGGATACTCATGGAACTGCTCAAGACCTACGCGCCGCTCGTCACGCGCCTCTTCCTCGCCGCCGTGTTCATCCCGGCCGGCCTGAGCAAGATGGGCGACGTCGCCGGCTTTGCCGGCTATATGACCTCGGGCGGCCTGCCCGGCTTTCTGGCCTGGCCCGCGATCATCTTCGAGGTGCTGCTTGGCCTGTCGATGCTGATCGGCTTCCAGGCCCGCTGGATGGCCCTGCTTGGCGCGGGCTTCTGCGTCGTGGCCGGGCTGCTGTATCATTTCGCGCCCGCCGACCAGATGCAGATGATCCTGTTCTTCAAGAACCTCGGGATCGCCGGTGCCTTCCTGATGATCTTCGCCCACGGACCCGGCAAGCTTGCCGTGGACAAGTCCTGACCAATGGCCGGGGGCGCCTGCCGCCCCCGGCTTTCCTTTTCCGGCAATCCGGCCTAAATCCGGGCCATGACTGAAACCTTGCACATCATCGGCGGCGGCATGGCAGGCTCCGAAGCCGCCTGGGCCGCGGCAAATCTGGGCGTCCCCGTCGTGCTGCACGAGATGCGGCCCAAGGTCGCCACTTTCGCGCACCGGACCGGCGACTTTGCCGAGATGGTCTGCTCGAACTCCTTCCGTTCGGATGACCATGAACAGAACGCCGTCGGGCTGATCCACTGGGAGATGCGCGCGGCGGGCAGTCTGGTGATGGAGATGGCCCACAAGCATCGCCTTCCGGCTGGGGGCGCCCTGGCCGTGGACCGCGATCCCTTCGCTGCCGCGGTGACGGAAAAGCTGAAGGCGCATCCGCTGATTTCAACATCCTATGAAGAGGTTACCGAGCTTCCTTCATCCGGGAACTGGATCATTGCAACCGGCCCCCTGACCAGCCCCGCCCTGGCCGAATCCATTCGCGCCGCGACCGGGGCCGAAGCGCTTGCCTTCTTCGACGCCATTGCCCCGATTGTATATACCGAAAGTATAGACATGTCGGTCGCCTGGCTGCAAAGCCGCTACGACAAGGGCGAGACCGAGGCTGAGCGACGCGCCTACATCAACTGCCCGATGACCCGCGAGCAGTACGAGGCCTTCATCGACGCCCTGCTGGCGGCCGAGAAGACCGAGTTCCACGCGGGCGAAGCTGCTGGTCTGTCCAACCCCACCCCATACTTCGACGGCTGCCTGCCGATCGAGGTGATGGCCGAACGCGGGCGTGAGACGCTGCGCCACGGCCCGATGAAGCCGGTCGGCCTGACCAATGCGCACAAGCCGGATGAAAAGGCCTATGCCGTGGTGCAGCTGCGCCGCGACAACAAGCTGGGCACGCTGCACAATATCGTCGGCTTCCAGACCAAGATGAAATACGGTGCGCAAACCGCTGTTTTCAAGATGATTCCGGGGCTGGAGAACGCCAGTTTCGCGCGCCTGGGCGGCATCCACCGCAACACCTTCATCAACTCTCCCACGCTGCTGGATGACCGGATGCGGCTGAAGTCGCGCCCGTATATACGCTTTGCCGGACAGATCACCGGGGTCGAGGGCTATGTCGAATCCGCCGCGATGGGCCTCTTGGCCGGTCGAATGGCCGCGCACGATCTTCTTGGGCGCGATCTTTCGCCGCCGCCCCCGGAAACCGCGATGGGCGCCCTGGTCAGCCACATCACCGGCGGGGCCGAGGCAAAGACCTTCCAGCCGATGAACGTGAACTTCGGCCTCTTCCCGCCCATCGACGCCAAGGGGGGCCGCCGGGGCCGCAAGGACCGCTACAAGGCCTATACCGATCGCGCCAAAGGTGCCTTTACGGCATGGCTTTCGTAACCCGCTTCGCGCCCAGCCCGACTGGCCCGCTGCATCTTGGCCACGCCTATTCCGCGATCCTTGCGCATGACATGGCGCGCGAGGCGGGCGGGCGGTTCCTGTTGCGGATGGAGGACACCGACCTTGAACGCTGCCGCGCCGAGTACGACCGCCTGATCCAGCAGGACCTTGTCTGGCTGGGTCTGGGGTGGGACGGGCCGATCCAGCGCCAGTCCGGGCATATCGCGACCTACAACACCCGTCTCGAAGCTCTTGCGGGCAAGGGCCTGCTTTACCCCTGTTCCTGCACCCGCTCGGACATCCGCGCGGCACTCGCCGCCCCGCAGGAGGGGGTTGCGTTCAGCGTCTACCCCGGCACCTGTCGCCATCGTGGCATCGAAACCCGCACAGCCTCGGACGCGCTTCGGCTGAACCTTGATGCCGCACTGGCGTCGCTTGCGGCGGCGGAGCTTTCCTTTGCCGAAACCGGGCCTGGCCACTTCGGCCTGCACCAGGTCGACCCCGAACAGGCACATCGGCAGATCGGCGACGTGGTCCTGTCCCGCAAGGGCGAGGATATCGTCGCCTATTTCCTGGCCTCGGCCTTCGACGACGCCGATCAGGGCGTGACCCATGTCATCCGGGGCGAGGACCTGTTCGACTTCACGCCGGTCCAGGTGATCCTGCAACACCTTTTCGGCCTGCCGACCCCCGTCTACCACCATCACCGGCTGATCCGGGACGACCACGGCAAGCGGCTGGCCAAGCGTGACGATGCACGGGCGATTGCGAAGTACCGGGCCGAGGGTGCAACCCCCGCCGACATCCGCCGGATGGTCGGACTGCCAGCTCCCTGACCTCCGCCAGGCCGTCGGGTGCCTTGCAGGCCTCAGCCGTGTCCGGCCTGGACAGGGGCCATGATCTCGACCTCCTCGCCACCCCGGACCGCCGTGTAAAAGCACGACCGACGGTTGGTGTGACAGGCCGGCCCCTCTTGCCGAACCAGCGCCAGCAGGCAGTCCCGGTCGCAATCGACCCGCAACTCGACCAGCCGCTGGTGGTGGCCCGAGCTTTCGCCCTTCACCCAGAACGCAGCCCTTGACCGCGACCAGTAAGTGACCTTCCCCGTCTCCAGCGTCGCCGCAACCGAGGCCGCGTTCATCCAGGCGACCATCAGCACCTCGCCCGACACGGCATCCTGCGCCACGCAGGGAACCAGCCCCGCCGCATCATACTTCAGTGTGGCCGGGTCGAACGTCATGGCTCTCTCCTTGGCAGGCGGGTTCGCGGGGTCTACATACGGTGTCAGCCGGGGACTTTCCATGCGCGAAGGCAAATCCACGTGAGCGACAGCGATCTGATCAAGCTTTACTCTGCCCGCATCCTGGGCCTTGCCGCCGAGATCCCGCATCTGGGCCGCCTGCCCGCCCCCCAGGGCACCGCGCGGCGACGCTCGCCCCTCTGCGGGTCTACCGTCACGGCGGACGTGGTGGTCAAGGATGGCCGCATCACCGATTTCGCGCAGGACGTGAAGGCCTGCGCTTTGGGCCAGGCCTCTGCCGCCGTGCTGGGGAGCGTGGTCATCGGGCGCTCGTTGCCCGAGTTGAAGGCCGCGCGCGACGCTCTTGCCGCGATGCTGAAAGCGGGGGGTCCGGTTCCGACAGCACCCTTCGACGGCTATGCGGTCCTGCTGCCCGCCCGCGACTACAAGAACCGCCACGCCTCGATCCTGCTGGCGCTGGAAGCCGTCTGCGAGGCGATGGAGACCGCCCAGGCGGCGGCATAGAAAAAACCGCCGCACATCCGGTCGGATGGCGGCGGCAGTGGCGCGTCTGGAAACGGCGGACGGTGGGCCAGGCGAGGCGGACCGCCACCCTTGGGGGACAGAGCGCGGGGCAGAAACCTTAGTGCAAGCCGGGCACGGACAGCACGGCGAACAGCAGAACGAACAGCGACGCGACGCCAACCAGATCTTCCATCGCGCCTTTGGGAGTGTGGCTCAGCAGGGTCTTCATGGCGTCTTTCATCGCGTTCTCCATGATGCGTTGCCAGATTGTTCTCATATCGGCACCGCCCTGTAAAGAACTTTTTAAGAACATTCGTGAACAGACCGGAACGAACCGCTCAGCCGACGCTCATCAGGCGAAGGGCCCGGTCCTGGTCCATCAGCCACAGCAGCGACCGGGCCGCCTGGCCACGCGGGCCCGACAGCTCGGGATCGTCCAGCAGCAGCTTGCGCGCATCCGACTGCGCCAGCGCCATAAGGCTGGCCTGGCGCTCCAGATCCGCCACCCGAAAGCGCGGCAGACCGGATTGCGCCGTGCCGATCAGGTCGCCTGCCCCCCGCATCGCAAGGTCTTCCTCGGCAATGCGGAATCCGTCTTCGGTGTCACGTATCGTGGTCAGCCGCCGGCGCCCGGTCTCGTTCAGCGGCGGCTGATAGATCAGCAGGCAGGTCGAGGCCGCATCGCCCCGCCCGACCCGACCGCGAAGCTGGTGCAGTTGCGCCAGGCCGAAGGTTTCCGCCTGCTCGATCACCATGATCGTCGCATTCGGCACGTTGACCCCGACCTCGATCACCGTGGTCGCCACCAGAACCGATGTCTCCCCCGCCACAAAGCGCGCCATCGCGGCGTCCTTTTCGGCGGGCGGCATCTGGCCATGCACAAGACCCACGCGGTCGCCCAGGCTGGCGCGCAGCGATCGGAAACGTTCCTCGGCGCTGGCATAGTCGACGACCTCGGATTCCTCGACCAGGGGGCAGACCCAATAGGCCTGCCGCCCCTCGGCCACGGCCTTGCGCAGGTGGTTCATCACCTCGTCCAGCCGCTCGGCCGAGACCATCGCGGTTCGAATCGGCTTCCGGCCTGCCGGTTTTTCGTCCAGCACCGAGACATCCATGTCGCCATGCGTCGCCAGCGCGAGGGAACGGGGGATCGGTGTCGCCGTCATCACCAGCACATCGACCGCAGCACCTTTCGCGCCCAGTTCCATGCGTTGCGCCACGCCGAAACGGTGCTGTTCGTCCACGACCGCAAGCCGCAAGTCCTTGAACTCCACGTCCTTCTGAACGACCGCATGGGTCCCGACCAGGATCGGGATGCGGCCCATCGCAAGGTCCTCCAGCTTCATCGCCCGGTCCGCCCCCCGGTCGCGGCCGGTCAGCAGCTCCAGCCGCACCCCGGCTGCACGGGCGAGCGGAGCCAGCCCCTCGAAGTGCTGACGCGCGAGGATCTCTGTCGGCGCCATCATGACGCCCTGGCCTCCGGCCTCGACCGCGGTGAGCAGGGCCTGAAAGGCGACCAGCGTCTTCCCGGACCCCACATCGCCCTGCAACAGGCGGTTCATCCGCAGCGGCAGCGCCATATCGGCAGCGATCTCGCCGACGGCGCGGACCTGGGCGGCCGTTGGCGCATAGGGAAGGCTTTTCAGTACCTTGTCACGCAAGACCCCGGTGCCTTCGGTCACCAGCCCCTTGGCACGGCGCAGGCGGGCGCGGGCAATGGACAGCGTCAGCTGATGGGCGAAGAGCTCGTCATAGGCCAGCCGCTGCCGTGCCGGATGGGTAAAGGCCAAAGCTGCCGCGCCCGAGGGCCCATGCCCGGCCCGCAGCGCCGAAGGCCAGTCGGGCCAGCCTTCGCGGGCCAGCAGGGCGGGGTCGATCCACTCTGCCAACAGCGGCAACCGGGTCAGCGCAGCCTGAACCGCCTTGCCGACCACCCGCTGCGTCAGTCCTGCGGCCAGCGGGTAGATCGGCTCGTAGGCCGGGATCTCGCGCGCATCCTCGACGCGAAGCACGTGGTCGGGGTGGACCATCTGGGCGATGCCGTCGAACAGCTCGACCTTGCCAGAGACCAGGCGGCGCTGTCCGGTCGGCAGCAATCTGGCCAAGGCCTCGGCCCTGGCGTGGAAATAGACCAGCAGAAACTCGACCCGCGCATCGCGGACATGCACGCGGTAGGGGCCGCCCTTGCGGCGCGCAGGGACGTGCTGGCCGATCTCGACTTCGACCGTCAGGGTGGCGGGGGGGACAACCTCGCGGACCGAAGTCCGCAGGGCGCGGTCCACACCGGAATGCGGCAGGAAATACAGCAGGTCCTTGGGTCGGGTCACACCCAGGCCCTCAAGGGCCTTTGCCGCCTTGGGGCCGACACCGGGAAGGGTTTCCAGGCCAGCAAACAGCGGGAAAAGCGTCTCGGGCCGGCTCATGCGGTGCCGATCAGCTGCAGCCAGGCGTCCTCGTCGATCATGCGGACCCCCAGGCGTTCGGCGTCCCTGGCCTTCGACCCGGCTCCGGGACCTGCGACCAGAAGGTCGGTCCTTGCGCTGACGCTGCCGGCAACCTTGGCCCCCAAGGCCTCGGCCCGCGCCTTGGCCTCGGCCCGGGTCATCTTTTCCAGCGTGCCGGTGAAGACGACCGTAAGGCCCGCCACGGGAGAGTCGACCCTTCCGCGCGCCTGCACCGGCTGCACCGTCAGCTGGGCGACCAGCGCGTCGATGGCCTGGCGCTCGCCCTGGTTCTGGAAGGCGTCGACAAGGCTTTGCGCCATGACCTCGCCCACCCCGTTGATCGACGTCAGTTCGGCCCAGTCCGGCGAGCCGGGGCTGGCATTGGCGAGCGCAGCCTCGAAGGCGTCCCAGGTGGAGTAGTGGCGGGCCAGAAGGCTGGCCGCGACTTCGCCCACATGACGGATTCCCAGCGAGAAGATCAGCCGATCAAGCGGGATCGTCCGGCGGGCTTCGATGGCGGCGAAAAGCTTGGCGGCGGAGATGTCGCCGAATCCCTCGCGGTTCTTCAGCTTCTGCAAGGGGTTGGCGGCGTCTCTTGCAGCAAGCGTGAAGATGTCGGCGGGGGTTCTGACCGGAAGGGTCGGGTCGTTGAAGAACATCTCGACCTGCTTGGCGCCCAGGCCTTCGATGTCGAAGGCACCGCGCGAGACGAAGTGCTTCAGCCGTTCCACCGCCTGCGCCGGGCAGATCAGACCGCCGGTGCAGCGACGGACCGAATCGCCCTCCTCGCGGTGGGCGGGGCTGCCACATTCCGGGCATCTGTCAGGGAAAACATAGGGTTGCGCGCCGTCCTTGCGGCGGGAAAGATCGACGTCGGCCAGCTTGGGGATCACGTCCCCGGCCCGGTAGACCTGAACCCAGTCGCCGACGCGGATGTCCTTGCCGCCGCGGATCGGCTGGCCGCGGCTGTCGCGCCCGGCGATGTAATCCTCGTTGTGCAGGGTGGCATTGCTGACCACGACCCCCCCGACCGTCACCGGCCTCAGCCGCGCCACCGGAGAGAGCGCCCCGGTACGGCCGACCTGGATGTCGATGCCCAGAAGCTCGGTCCAGGCCAGCTCGGCCGGGAACTTGTGCGCGATGGCCCAGCGGGGGGTCGAGGAGCGGAAGCCAAGCCGGGCTTGCAGCGCAAGGTCGTTCACCTTGTAGACGACGCCGTCGATGTCGTAGCCCAGGGTCGCCCGCTGAGCCTCGATCCCGAGGTAGTGCGCCAGCATCTCCTTGGGGCCGGAACACAGGATGGTCAGGGGATTGGTCTGGAATCCCAGCGCCTTGAGCCGCTGGATCGCCTCGAACTGGGTGGCGGCCAGGGGGGCGGAAAGCTCACCCCAGGAATAGGCGAAAAAGCGCAGCGGCCGGGCGGCGGTGATGCGGGCGTCAAGCTGGCGCAGCGATCCGGCAGCGGCATTGCGGGGGTTGGCAAAGGTCTTGTCGCCGCTGGCGGACTGCCGCGCGTTCAGGGCGGCGAAGTCGGCGTGGGCCATGTAGACCTCGCCCCGCACTTCCAGCACCGTGGGGGCACCGGTCAGGCGGTGCGGGATATCGGCGATGGTGCGGGCGTTTTCGGTGACGTTTTCGCCCACCTCGCCGTCCCCCCGGGTTGCGGCCTGGACCAGCACCCCGCTTTCATAGCGCAGGGACAAGGACAGCCCGTCGATCTTCGGTTCGGCGGTATAGTCCAATGCGCCCAGGTGCCCGAGGAACTTGCGCACGCGGTCGTCGAAATCGGTGATGTCCTCGGCGGCAAAGGCATTCTCCAGCGACAGCATCCGCAGCCGGTGCGCCACCTTGCCGAAACCCTCGGCCAGGGCGCCGCCCACCTGATCCGTTGGCGAATCGGCGCGCTTCAGAGCCGGAAATCGGGCCTCGATCGCAGCATTGCGCTGCTTCAGCGCATCATAGTCGGCGTCCGAGATCTGGGGCGCGTCAAGCGTGTGATAGGCGGTGTTCGCCGCGGAAATCGCCTGCGCCAGGCGCGCAAGTTCCTCGCGCGCCTCGGCCTCTGTCAGGAGATTGACCGCCTTTTGCACCATGCCCGCCCCCTGGATCCTGCCGTGCAGAGGTTAGGCGGCGGGCCCGCCAAGGTAAAGATCAGGCGGTGGCGGCCAGCCGCGCCTGACCGCCGGCCGGGTCACGCAGCACATAGCCGCGGCCCCAGACGGTTTCGATATGGTTGTCGCCGCCCGTCGCCTCGGCCAGTTTCTTGCGAAGCTTGCAGATGAAGACGTCGATGATCTTCAATTCCGGTTCGTCCATTCCGCCATAAAGATGGTTCAGGAACATCTCCTTGGTCAGCGTCGTGCCTTTGCGCAGCGACAGGAGTTCCAGCATCTGGTATTCCTTGCCGGTCAGATGGACGGCCTTGCCGTCGACATCCACGGTCTTTGCATCCAGATTGACGGCCACGCGCCCGGTCTTGATGACCGATTGGCTGTGGCCCTTGGACCGGCGGATGATGGCATGGATGCGCGCCACCAGTTCTTCGCGGTGGAACGGCTTGGTCAGGTAGTCGTCGGCGCCGAAACCGAAGCCCTTCAGCTTGCTTTCCGTGTCATCCGCGCCCGACAGGATCAGGATCGGCGTTTCCACCCGCGCCTGGCGCACCTGGCGCAGGACTTCATGCCCGCTCATGTCCGGCAGGTTCAGGTCCAGAAGGATCAGGTCGTAGTCGTAAAGTTTCGCCAGGTCGATCCCGTCTTCGCCCATGTCGGTGCAATAGACGTTCAGGTTGGCATGGGTCAGCATCAATTCGATGCTGCGCGAGGTGGTGGGGTCGTCCTCAACAAGCAGAATGCGCATTCGTTAAATCTCCGCTCCGGTGGTTCATCGTTAACGACCTTGCCCGTCAGTGGTTAACGTTGAGTTACTATGCCAGAGGGAGAGTCATATTCCATTTAAAGTTGTCTGTATTTCTGGATCGCTGTGACTTTAAGGCCATCATCGCCATGCTTCGCGACAGCCGTGCGCCAAAGGCCGAATTCCTCCTCCGACAGGGCATAGCGTTCCAGCGCCTCCTTCTCCGAGATCAGGCCATAGACCACGGCGCGCACCACCACGGCCTTGCGGCTGGCGACCCAGCGCCGGGTTTCCGCAGGCGGCAGATCCGCCCGGGTAAGGATGCTGCCATCCGGCAGGGTGACCTGCCGCGGCCCGTCGACACGCTTGAGAAACATGACCGTTCCCTCGTTGGTTTGACGCAGGATGCCGGATCAGGCTTAATCAATCCTGAAACTGGGGATTGAGACTGCACAGCATTTTCATATATTCCCCATCATTCCCTGAACCCGGACAATGATCATGCCGCGCGACCTGGCCCTCAACTCGCTTGGGTTTCCCAAGCCCCCGTCCGAAACGCGGGTCGTCGTCGCCATGTCGGGCGGTGTCGACAGCTCGGTCGTGGCAGCACTGCTGGCCGAGGAAGGCTATGACGTCGTGGGCGTCACGCTGCAGCTTTACGACCACGGCGCGGCGCTGGCCAAGAAGGGGGCCTGCTGCGCGGGCCGCGACATCCACGACGCGCGCCGCGTGGCCGAGACGATGGGCTTTCCCCACTACGTCCTCGACTACGAGAACACCTTCCGCGAGGCGGTGATCGAGGACTTCGCCGATGCCTATCTGGCGGGCGCGACGCCGGTGCCCTGCATCCGCTGCAACGAACGGGTGAAGTTCAAGGACCTTCTGGCCACTGCCAGGGATCTCGAGGCCGACTGCATGGCCACCGGGCACTACATCCAGCGCAAGGTCGGAGACCAGGGGGCCGAGCTGCACCAGGCCGCCGACCCTGCGCGCGACCAGTCCTATTTCCTGTTCTCGACCACGCCCGAGCAGCTGAGCTACCTGCGCTTCCCCCTGGGGCATCTGGCCTCGAAGGCGGAAACCCGGGCGCTGGCGGCGAAATACGGGCTGCCGGTGGCCGACAAGCCGGACAGCCAGGACATCTGCTTTGTCCCGAACGGCGACTATGCGGCGGTGATCGAGAAGCTGCGCCCCGGTGCGGCCGATCCGGGAGAGATCGTGGATCTTGACGGCACCGTCCTGGGTCAGCACCGGGGCGTGATCCATTACACCATCGGCCAGCGCAAGGGCCTGGGGATCGGCGGCCTGGGCGAGCCACTTTACGTCGTGAAGCTGGACCCGGCGACGCGCCGCGTCATCGTCGGGCCGAAGGCGGCGCTGTCGACCCGGATCATTCCGGTGCGCGAGATCAACTGGCTGGGCGATGCGGCCTTCGAGGCGCGGCCCGAGTGGCACCTGAAGGTCAAGGTCCGCTCGACCCGCCCCCCGCGCGAGGCGATCATTCGCCCGACCGGACCCACGACGGCCGAGGTCGAGCTGCTGTCGCCCGAAGACGGGGTAAGCGCGGGCCAGGCCTGCGTCTTCTACGCCCCCGAAGGCAGCCGGATCTTCGGTGGCGGCTGGATCTGGAAAGGACCTGCGTCGTGAAACCGTTCGCTCTGGCACTGCTGCTGGCCCTGCCCTTGCCCGCCCTTGCCGAAACCCGCGACGAGAGGGTGGCTGCCGCCGCCGAATATGTCGATCTGGCGCTGGACGGCTTCGACATGACCGCAATGATCGAGACGATGTATCAGCCGATCCTGCAACAGGTCGCAGCGGGCGGGCAAGACCTGACCGACGCGCAGGTGGCGCAGATCCGGCAGCTTTACCTTGATACCTTCACCGACCCGTTGACGACATTGATGCGCGACCAGGCCGGGATCATGGCGGACATGATGACCCTGGCCGAGATCACGGCCTTGCGCGACTTCTACGCCACGCCCGAGGGCAAGTCGGTGATGGCGAAGCTGCCGCAGCTGACCGCGGCGCAGCAGCCGGGGATCATCGCGCTGATCAACGCCAACATGGCAGCCTTGATGCCGCAGGTCCTGGGCATCATCAACGGCGAAGCGCCGCCAGCACCGACCGCGCAGCCCTGAGACCGGGGGGCTCTTCGCCCTTGCCAAGCCGGTCCATCGTCAGCGCCATTGCCGCCTTCTGTGGCGAGGCGTCGGAAAGCAGCGCCTCCAGCGCCGGGGCGATCCTGTCGGGCCTGCAGTCCGGTCCGATGAACTCGGGCACCACGCGGGTTTCACTGACCAGGTTGACCAGAGTCACGGTGTCGATCAGCGCGGCGCGGCGCATGAGCCACAGGGTCAGGGGGTGCATGTCGTAGGCGATGACCATAGGGCAGTCGTTCGCGGCCAGTTCCAGCGAGACCGTGCCCGAGGCCGCAAGTGCCACATCGGCTGCCGCGAAGGCCCCGCGCTTGGCCGAGGGCTGCTGAATGATCTGCGGCTGGACCGCCCAGCCTGCCGTGACGTCACGGACCAGACCCGCCACGCCCTGCACGGTGGGAAGTGCCACACGCAAGTCCGGGTGCCGCGCCTTGAGGCGGGCGACGACGTCTTGGAACACGGGGGCCAGCCGCGCAACCTCGCCCCGGCGCGACCCCGGCAGCGCCAGAAGCAGCGGCCCCGGCCCGGCAAATGCCGCCCGCTCGGCCGCAGAGGCCAGGGGCTCGGCCACCACCGGATGGCCGACGAAATCGCAGCTCATGCCGGCGGCGGTCATGTAGGGTGGCTCGAACGGCAGCAGCGCGAGGACGTGGTCCACCACCTTTGCCATCCTGGCCGCCCGACCTGGCCGCCAGGCCCAGACCGACGGTGCGACGTAGTGGATGGTGCGGAAATCCGGCCGCGCTGCCTTGACCAGCGCCGCCACCCGCAGTCCGAAATCCGGCGAGTCGATCGTCACCAGAGCATCGGCGCCAGAGGCAAGTGCCGCCGCCGCCGCCTCGCGGATGCGGCGTTTCAGGTGGAAATACTTCGGCAGGACCTCGGCGATCCCCATGACCGACAGCTCTTCCATCGGAAAGAGGCTGGCCATCCCTTCGGCCTGCATCAGGGGCCCGGCGATCCCGGCAAAGGTGACATCGGTCAGCGACTTCAGCCCGGCCATCAGTGCGGCCCCCAGACGGTCGCCCGAGGGTTCGCCCGCGATGAGGAACAGGTGCAACGGACCGCTCATCGGTGGACTGCGTCCCCTCTTCGCTGCGCCAGTGCGCCCTGCGAAGAGCGCCGCGCAGCAAGCGATGAGCCGCCGCGGATCATCCCCGTGCCCAGAGGAAAAGGCCCAGTTCCCCGGCCAGGCGCCGCATCTCGGCCAGATCGAGGCAGATCACCGAACCTGCCTGGAACGCAAGGCCGCCAAGCCCCGCCGCTGAGACCGCGCGCAGGGTGTCCGGGCCGATGGTCGGCAGGTCGATCCGGCGATCCTGGCCGGGCTTGGCCGCCTTGTAGAAGACCCCCCGCCCCCGCGCCGGATCGGGACGCAGGCCAGAGATCCCGGCGACCTGGGCCAGAAGCGCATCGGTGCCTGGCAAAGCCTCGACCCCCAGGCAAAGCCCCTGCGCCACCACGGCCCCCTGCCCCACATCCACCGCCCCCAGCGCCGCGACGATGTCGGCGGCCCGGGCGGCGTCGGCCTCATCCCTTGGCGTGACGGTCCCGGAAAGCACCCCCGTCTTGGGCAGCAGTGCCGGTGCCAACTCCTCGACCCCTAAGACGGAAAAGCCGAACTCCTCGAAAAGATCGATCACCACCCGCAGCGCGGCATCGTCACCGGCAGCCATCGCCTGCATCAGGCGCGGAAGCAGAGCCGCCGTGGCCTCGTCCAGCAGCGCCGGGTCCAGCCTTGGTCGCGTCACGGCACCGGCGAAGATCACCTGGCCGACGCCGTCCCGTTCCAATGCGCGCAGAAAGGGCACCAGCCGCTCGATCCGGAAGCGCAGGTCCACCGTCAGCCCGTCCGGCGTGAACCCGTCCAGGGCGGCGACCAGGGGCACATCCGTCATCGCCTCCGCCAGCGCCCGTGGCAAGCGGCCCTGCCCGGCAATGATCGCAGTGCGCATGCTGCTCACCGCCCACCCTTCGGGGTCAGGAAACTGCGGTCGGACTTCGACAGGATGAAATCGGCGATCTCGCGGACCAGGGGGTTGTCGCTTTCCTCGGCCAGCTTGCGCGCGCGGTCAAGGAAACTGCCGTCCTCCTGCGCAAGCGTCTGGTAGGCCGCCCGCAGCGCGGTGATCCCCGCCCGGTCGACGCCGCGGCGCTTGAGACCCACCAGGTTCAGCCCGTCCAGCTCGCCCCGGGGGGCCTGCACCAGGCCATATGGGATGACGTCGTTCGCCACCATCGTCACCGCCCCGATGATCGCGCCCTGACCGATCCGCACCCACTGATGGACACCGGACAGCCCGCCCACGATCACGTCGTCGCCAAGCACGCAGTGGCCCGCGATCGCGACGTGGTTGACCAGGATCACCCGATTGCCGATCTGCGCATCGTGGCCGACATGAGCGCCCGTCATGATCAGGCAGTCGTCGCCCACGCGCGTCACCCCGCCGCCCCCCTCGGTCCCGGTGTTCAGCGTGGCGGCCTCGCGGATGCGGCAGCGCTTGCCGACGACCAGCCGCGTCCGTTCGCCGTGATACTTCAGGTCCTGCGGCACCTCACCCACGGTGGCAAAGGGAAAGATCACGCTGTCGTCGCCGACCTCGGTCCAGCCAGTGACGACGGCATGGGATTTCAGCACCACATTCGCGCCAAGCACGACTTCCGGCCCGACATGGCAGAACGGGCCGATCCGGCATCCCGCGCCGACAACGGCACCGGGCTCGACGACGGCCGAGGGGTGAATGCGGGCGTCGGGATGGCTGCTCATGCCTTCGGCACGTCGAACATCGCCATGAAGCTGGCCTCGCAGGCAAGGTCGCCCTCGACATGGGCGCGGCCCTCGAACTTCCAGACCCGGCCACCACCGCGCACTGCCTTGACGTGCAGCTCCAGCACGTCGCCCGGCACGACCTTGCGGCGGAACTTGACCCCGTCCACCCCCATGAAGAAGACCTTGGCCTGCTTGTCCACCAGGTCCATCGACAGGCCGACCAGCACCCCGCTGGTCTGCGCCATCGCCTCGATGATCATCACGCCGGGGAAGATCGGCATGCCGGGAAAATGCCCCTGGAACTGCGGTTCGTTCAGAGTGACGCACTTGATGCCGACGCAGGACTCGTTGACGACGATGTCGCGCACCTTGTCGATCAGCAGAAAGGGATAGCGGTGCGGGATGATCCGCTGGATCAGGTCCAGATCGGCGGTGGTCACTGCGCTTGCATCCATGTCGTCGTTCCTTCGCGTCCCTCTGGCCCAAGGCCTTGGGGTCTGACTACCAATTCGGGCCGCCGCAGACAAGTTGCCGGGTGTCAGGGGGTCGCAGGGGGGGCTTCGGCCGGGTCGTCAGGCGCATCCGGCGGCAGATTGGCGGGCGGGCCGGCGGGCGGCTCCGGCGGCGGCGGCCAGGCCGCGCCGGCG
>Ga0208609_100070_pt1 | contig 52337 bp, 44 predicted proteins | sample SubbioR11_8A_Apr_FD_184813 | JGI IMG/M metagenome (GOLD analysis project Ga0208609, IMG submission 184813) | Serpentinite rock and fluid subsurface biosphere microbial communities from McLaughlin Reserve, California, USA - CR11_8A_Apr (SPAdes) | ecosystem: Environmental > Terrestrial > Deep...
CCCCTAGCGAAAGCCCCCGCCAGCGACCACCCCGATCTTGTGCCCCGCACAATCCCGTCTCGAACTGGCCGCATCACCTGGCCGGTGCCCGCGACGCGCGTCAAGCGTGACGCACTACTCGCCCGGCAACTCCCACCCCGGCAACTCCCACCCCGGCGGCGCCAGCTCGAAGCCCTCGAACCGGAAGCCGGGGCTGACAGTGCAGCTGACCAGCGTCCAGTCCCCCAGGGACCGCGCCGCCTGCCACCAGCCTGCCGGAACCAGGGCCTGCACCACCTCGCCGCCCAGCACATCCGGCCCGAGCCGCAGGTCGCGCGCCCAGGTCTCGCCCAGGGACAGCACCAGCGGCGCACCCGCATGCCACAGCCAGATCTCGTCCGCATCGACCCGGTGCCAATGGCTTCGCTCGCCCGCCTGCAACAGGAACAGGATCGCCGTTCCGCTCGCCCGGCCCTCGAGCACCGGCCCGACCCAGGTCTGCCGATACCAGCCGCCCTCGGGATGCGGCTGCAAGCCCAGCTTCGCGATGATCTCCCGCGCGCTCATGCCTGCCTCCACTTGCCCGGAGCCAGCCCCTCCAGCGTCCAGTCGCCCACGCGCCAGCGGATCAGCCGCAGGCAGGGATGCCCGACGCCTGCGCACATCCGCCGCACCTGCCGGTTCCGCCCCTCGCGCAGCGTGAGCTCGATCCAGCCATCCGGCACCGATTTCCGCACCCGGATCGGCGGGGTCCGGGGCCAAAGCCAGGCCGGCTCTGCCACCGCCCGCGCCCTTGCCGGAAGGGTGGGGCCATCGTTCAACACGACACCCCGGCGCAACTGGTCCAGCGCGGCCTCCGTCACCACGCCTTCGACCTGCGCCAGATAGGTCTTCTCCAGCTTGTGCCGGGGGTCCGCAATCCGCGCCTGCAAGCGCCCGTCATCGGTCAGGACCACCAGCCCCTCGCTGTCCCGGTCCAGCCGCCCGGCCGGGTAGACGTTCTTCACCGGCACGAAATCCGCCAGCACCGCCCGCTCGCCCTCGCGCGAGAACTGGCACAGCACGTCATAGGGCTTGTTCAGCAGGATCAGCGTCATGACCCGAACCTACCGCAGGTCATTCGGGCGGGGAAGGCGATTGCCAAGCCCGGCCCGCCGTGCCAGCCTTTCAGCATGTCCCAGACCCTGATCATCGGCGCCGGGATCACTGGTGCGGCACTTGCCTACCAGCTTCACCGGCGCGGCCAGACGGTCAGCATCGTCTCGACCCATGCCGAAGGCGGCCTCGCCTCGGCGGCCAGCTTCGGCTGGCTGAACGCCTCGTACTTCCTCAGCCGCCCGCATTTCCACCTGCGGCATCAGGGGCTTGCCGCCCACCGCCGCCTGACCGCCCAGCTTGCGGGCTTGCCGACCAGTTGGCCCGGCTGCGTCTGGTACGAGGCGACGGGCGATGCGCAAGCCGAAACCGCCGCCGACCTGCGCGAGCTTGGCTACACCGTCGAAACCCTGAGCAAGGCCCGGATCGCCGCAAGGCTTCCCGCCCTTGGCCCGGTCCCGGAAACCGCGCTGCACTTCCCCGAAGAGGGCGTGGCCGACCCCGCCACCCTTGCCCGCGCACTGATCGCGGCCTCGGGGACAACGGTCATCCGCGCGACGGTGCAGGCGCTGACCAGCGACCGCGGGCGCGCCACCGGCGTGCTGACCGATCTTGGCCCGCTGACCGCTGACCGGGTCATTCTGGCCAGCGGAACCGGCACGCCCGCGCTGCTTCAGCCCTTTGGCTTTGCGCTGCCGATGCTGAAGCGGCCCGGCCTGATGCTGAAGACCAACGCCCTGCCGCCGATCTGCCCCGTGGTTCTGGCCACCCCGGACCAGGAGGTTCGCCAGGACGCCGAGGGCCACCTGCACGCCCCGGCCTCTGCCGGCCACCAGCGCGATCACGCCGAGAGCCTCGGGGCGTTTCCGGTGGTGCTCAACGCCACCCTGCAACGCCTGCGCGCCCTGTTTCCGGGGCAGCAGATCCACTTCGGACGGCAGGCGATGGCCCTGCGCCCGGTTCCCGGCGACGGCTTGCCCGTGGTGGGCCAGGGGCCGGTTCCGGGGCTGTGGCTGGCGGTGATGCATTCCGGCGCGACACTGGCGCCCGTGGTGGCCGAGTTGCTGGTTGACGAGATCGTCGGCGGCGACGAATGCCCGCTTCTGGCGGATTTCCGCCCCGCACGCTTCCAGTAGGGCGCTTCTTACGGAAAACGGGCGCTCCGATCCGGGCGCCCGTCGATTTCTGCAAGGGTGCGGAGGCTGCGAAGGCTCCGGTCCCGACCTCAGGCCTTCAGCACCGAACGCCCGGCATATTCTGCCGTCTCGCCCAGCAGTTCCTCGATCCGGATCAGCTGGTTGTACTTGGCCAGCCGGTCCGACCGCGACAAGGACCCGGTCTTGATCTGCCCGCAGTTCGTCGCCACCGCCAGATCGGCGATCGTGTAATCTTCCGTCTCGCCCGACCGGTGGCTCATGACGTTGGTATAGCGCGCCCGGTGCGCCATATCGACGGCCTGCAGCGTTTCGGTCAGCGTGCCGATCTGGTTCACTTTCACCAGCATCGAATTCGCGCACCCGGCCTTGATCCCCTCGGCCAGCCGCCGCGGGTTGGTGACGAAAAGGTCGTCGCCCACCAGCTGGATCTTCGAGCCGAGCTTGTCGGTCAAGAGCTTCCAGCCCGCCCAGTCATCCTCGGAGCAGCCGTCCTCGATGCTGATGATCGGGTAGTCCGCCGCCAGTCCCGCCAGGAAATCGACATTCTCCTCGATCGACAGGCTCTTGCCTTCGCCCGTCATCTCGTAGCGCCCGCCCTTGAAGTATTCCGTCGCCGCGCAGTCAAGCGCGAGGTAGATATCCTCCCCCGGACGATACCCGGCCTTCTCGATGGATTTCAGAATGAAATCAAGCGCGTGGCGGGCGGAATTCAGGTTGGGCGCAAAGCCGCCCTCGTCGCCGACGTTGGTGTTGTGACCGGCTGCCGACAACTCCTTCTTCAGGGTGTGGAACACTTCCGACCCCATCCGCACCGCCTCGCGGATGTCCCGGGCGCCGACCGGCATGATCATGAATTCCTGGATGTCGATCGGGTTGTCGGCATGTTCGCCGCCATTGATGATGTTCATCATCGGCACCGGCAGCACGCGGGCGCTGGTCCCGCCGACATAGCGGTACAGGGGCTGCGCCGTGAACTCTGCCGCGGCCTTCGCCACCGCCAGCGACACGCCCAGGATCGCGTTCGCCCCAAGGCGGGACTTGTTCGGCGTGCCGTCCATCTCGATCATCGTGCGGTCGATGCCGACCTGCTCGGTCGCGTCGAACCCCACCAGTTCCTCGGCCAACTCGCCGTTGACCGCCGCCACGGCCTCCAGCACGCCCTTGCCCTTGTAGCGCCCGGCATCGCCGTCGCGCCGTTCGTTCGCCTCATGCGCGCCGGTGGAGGCCCCCGAAGGCACCGCGGCACGGCCCATCGAGCCGTCCTCCAGGGTGACGTCCACCTCGACCGTCGGGTTGCCCCGGCTGTCCAGGATTTCGCGGGCGTGAATGTCGATGATCGTGCTCATGGGGATACCTCAAGGCCGAATGGGTGCTCTCGACCGCCCGTTTACCCCGCCTTACGCCACAGGGGAAGCGCGTTTCCGCGACCGTTCCCGGGCAAAGGCGTAAAGCCCCGAGCCCACCACCAGCGCCGCACCCAGCAGCGTCGATCCCTCGGGCCGTTCGCCCAGGAAGACCACCGCGATCCCCATCGCAAAGACCAGCCGGGTATAGCGGAACGGGGCCACGACCGACACTTCTCCCAGCCGCATCGCCGCGACAACCGCGTAGTACCCGAACAACCCCGAGACCAGCGCACCCCCCAGCCCCGCCCATTGCCCGGGCGTCGGCGCGACAAAGCTCTGCCCCATCCCCGCCATCAGCGCCGTCCCGGCCGGGACCAGCCCCAGATAGGCCCAGGTCGCGACCTGGAACGTCCCGATCCGCCGGGGCATCACCCGGGTCGCCAGGTCCCGCACGGCCAGCAGCACCACGCAAGCGACGGTCAGAAGCCCGGTCGGATCAAACGCCGCATCCCAGGGCTTCAGGATCACCAGCACCCCCGCGAACCCGACCAGGATCGACACCCAGCGCCGCCAGCCGACCTTTTCCCCCAGAAACAGCGCCGCCCCCGCCACCACGACCAAGGGCGAAGCCTGCAACAGCGCCGAGGTCATGGTCAGCGGCGCCAGTGCCAGCGCCACGATATACAGCATCGCCGCTCCGGCCTCGGCCAAGGTGCGCACCAGCGCCATGCCGCGCAGCGCCTCCCGCGAAAGAACCGGCTGCCGCTGCCCCGCCGCCAGCGCCCAGAAGACGCAGGCCCCCGCCGCCCCGGTCAAGGCCAGCACCTGACCGGGCGGCAAGGCCTCGGCCGAGCGTTTCAGGAACAGGTCCTCGACGGCGAAGAACGCCATCGAGCCGACCATCAGCAGCGCCGCGCGCGTGTTGTCAGCCGCCTGCGTCGCGGGGGTCATGCGGTCTCTCCCAAGGGACCCCGAAGGCCTACACCGCCCCCCGGTGAAAGAAAACCTCAGCGACAAAGCCGCGGCGTGCCCGCCTTGTCCTGCATCGCGTTGACCTCGTAGGGTGACAGGTCCAGCGCGCGGGCAGGCTGGTGCAGGTAATCCGCTTCGGCGCGTGAATCCAGGTCGATCGCCATCAGCGACACCATGTGGACCTGCTGCTCCAGCCCGGCCGGCACCGACCCTGTGCCCCCGATCCTCGCCCTGCTTCTGGGAGCCGTCCTTTTCGGCGAAACCCTGGGCCTGCCGATTCTTGGTGCTGCCGTTCTGGTTGCGGCCGGGATCGTGCTGATGAACCGGCCGGTCGCCCCGGCAGCCTGACCTGGCGTCCAGGGAATCGTTCTTGTGACAGTCCAGACGGCCCTGTGGATTGGTGAACGCAGTGCGCCAAGCAGGCCGGAGTGCTGGCAAATCCGGCGCTCTTCACAAACTACGCGAAGACTGTCCCCAAATTTGTCCACAATCCCCGCGTGCAATCGGCGACTTTCCCACGATCGGCAGGGGAATGTGGCCGAAAAAACGTCAAGCCGAAAATCTGCTGCAACGTGAAATATTCTCGTTGCCTGACCCCGAAGATTACGACAATTTGACAAGGCGGCAGGGGACACCACTAAATCTAGTGCCGCCGCAGGCAGGCAAGACGATCCACACAAAAGGCATCCAAACCGGGATGCGACCCTCCTGGCGGCGCTCACCGTCAGGACAGGATCGGTTTTGTCTGTTGCAGCGGCGCAGAGGCGGGTCCCTTGCGATTTCACAGAACCAACGCCCGTTTCAGGGCGCAAAAAGGAGATCAGGGGCATGAAGATCGAGCGGAAGTTCACCACCGAAGCCACCGGCGCCTATGGGGCCATGGCCTTCGCCATCACCACCTCGGAAATCCGCAACCCGGACGGCAAGGTCGTCTTTCGCAACGAGGCCGTCGAGGTGCCCGAGGGCTGGAGCCAGGTCGCCTCTGACGTGCTCGCCCAGAAGTATTTCCGCAAGGCGGGCGTGCCTGCGGTGCTGAAGCGCGTCAAGGAAAAGGGCGTGCCGGAATTCCTGTGGCGCTCGATCCCCGACGCCGAAGCCCTGGCCCAACTGCCCGAAGACCAGCGCATCGTTGGAGAGACCTCGGCCAAGCAGGTCTTCGACCGTCTGGCGGGCGCCTGGGCCTATTGGGGCTGGAAGGGCGGCTATTTCACCACCGAAGCCGACGCCCGCGCCTATTATGACGAGATGCGCTTCATGCTGGCCCGGCAGATGGCCGCCCCGAACAGCCCGCAGTGGTTCAACACCGGCCTGCATTGGGCCTACGGCATCGACGGCCCCAGCCAGGGCCACTTCTATGTCGACCACAAGACCGGCACCCTGACGAAATCGACCAGCGCCTACGAACACCCCCAGCCGCACGCCTGCTTCATCCAGTCGGTCAAGGATGACCTGGTCGGCGACGGCGGCATCATGGACCTCTGGGTCCGCGAGGCGCGTCTCTTCAAATACGGTTCCGGCACCGGCACCAACTTCTCCTCGCTGCGCGGGGAAGGGGAAAAGCTGTCGGGTGGCGGCAAGTCCTCGGGCCTGATGGGCTTTCTGAAAATCGGCGACCGCGCTGCCGGTGCCATCAAGTCGGGCGGCACCACCCGCCGCGCCGCCAAGATGGTCATCATCGACATGGATCACCCCGATGTCGAGGATTTCATCAACTGGAAGGTGATCGAGGAACAGAAGGTCGCCTCGCTGGTGGCTGGCTCCAAGGTGCACTCGGCCCGCCTGAACGACATCTTTGCCGCGATCAAGTCCTGGGATGTCGAGCAGCCGAACGCCACTGGTTCGAGTGCGGCTGCGAGGATGGACGGCGCCACCGATCCGGCCCTGAACCCGGCCCTCAAGGCCGCGCTCCGCGCCGCCAAGAAGGCGATGATCCCCGACACCTACACCAACCGCATCCTGCAATACGCGCGGCAGGGCTTCACCTCGATCGAATTTCCCACCTACGACACCGACTGGGACAGCGAGGCCTATATCTCCGTCTCCGGCCAGAACTCGAACAACTCGGTCCGCGTGACCGACGCCTTCCTGCGCGCGGTCAGGGAAGACAAGCCGTGGGAGCTGATCCGCCGCACCGACGGACGCGTCGCCAAGACCGTCTCGGCGCGTGAGCTTTGGGACCAGATCGGCCACGCCGCCTGGGCCTGCGCCGACCCCGGCATCCAGTTCCACGACACGGTGAACGCCTGGCACACCTGCCCCGAGGACGGCGCGATCCGCGGCTCCAACCCCTGCTCTGAATACATGTTCCTCGACGACACCGCCTGCAACCTGGCCTCGATGAACCTGCTGACCTTTCAGCACGGGGCCAGGTTCGACGCCGAGGCCTATGTCCATGCCACCCGGCTCTGGACGATCACGCTGGAAATCTCGGTGATGATGGCGCAATTCCCCAGCCAGGAGATTGCGCAGCGCAGCTACGACTTCCGCACCCTCGGCCTTGGCTATGCCAACATCGGCGGCCTGCTGATGAACATGGGCCTCGGCTACGACTCGGACGAAGGCCGCGCGCTTTGCGGTGCCCTGACCGCGATCATGACCGGCGTCGCCTATGCCACCAGCGCCGAGATGGCCAAGGAACTGGGGCCGTTCTCGGGCTACGAGCGCAACAAGAGCCACATGCTGCGCGTCATCCGCAACCACCGCGCCGCCGCCCACGGGACGGCTTATGAGGGCCTGAACGTCCCCGCCGTCGCCCTTGACCAGGTGAACTGCCCGGACCAAAGCCTTGTTGCGCTTGCGAAATCCGCCTGGGACGAAGCGCTGCGCCTTGGCGAGGCGCACGGCTACCGCAACGCCCAGACCACGGTGATCGCGCCCACCGGCACCATCGGCCTGGTCATGGACTGCGACACCACCGGCATCGAGCCCGACTTCGCCCTGGTCAAGTTCAAGAAACTGGCCGGCGGCGGCTACTTCAAGATCATCAACCAGTCGGTCCCGGCGGCGCTTGAAACCCTCGGCTACTCCACGGCGCAAGCGGCGGAAATCGTCGCCCATGCCGTCGGCCACGGCTCGCTGGGGCAAGCGCCCGCGATCAACCACACCTCGCTGATCGGCCACGGTTTCGGCCCGCGCGAGATCGAGAAGATCGAGGCCGCACTGCCGTCGGCCTTCGACATCAAGTTCGTCTTCAACCAGTGGACCCTGGGCGTCGATTTCTGCAAGGGCACCCTCGGCATCCCCGAGGAGAAACTGAACGACCCGACCTTCGACCTTCTGCGCCACCTCGGCTTCACCAAGGCGCAGATCGACGCTGCCAACGACCATGTCTGCGGCACGATGACCCTGGAAGGCGCCCCGCACCTGAAGCCCGAGCACTACTCGGTCTTTGACTGTGCCAACCCCTGCGGCAAGACCGGCAAGCGCTTCCTCAGCGTCAACAGCCACATCACCATGATGGCCGCCGCGCAGTCCTTCATCTCGGGCGCGATCTCGAAGACGATCAACATGCCGAACAACGCCACCATCGCCGAAACGCTGGCGGCCTACGAGCTTTCCCACTCGCTCGGCATCAAGGCCAACGCGCTCTATCGCGACGGCTCCAAGCTCTCGCAGCCGCTGGCCTCCGCGCTGATCGAGGATGACGAGGACGCCGAAGAGATCCTGACCAACGGCTCCACGATGGAAAAGGCCACGGTGATCGCCGAGAAGATCATCGAGAAGGTGATCATCAAGGAAATCGTCCGCAGCAACCGCGAAAAGCTGCCCGAGCGTCGCAAGGGCTATACCCAGAAGGCCATCGTCGGCGGCCACAAGGTGTACTTGCGCACCGGCGAATACCAGGACGGCAGCTTGGGCGAGATCTTCATCGACATGCACAAGGAAGGTGCCGGCTTCCGGGCGATGATGAACAACTTCGCCATCGCGGTCTCGGTCGGCCTGCAATACGGCGTGCCGCTGGAGGAGTTCGTCGAGGCCTTCACCTTCACCCGCTTTGAACCCGCGGGCATGGTGCAGGGCAACGACAGCATCAAGAACGCGACCTCGATCCTGGACTACATCTTCCGCGAACTGGCGGTCAGCTACCTGGACCGCACCGACCTTGCCCATGTCGCCCCGAAAGGCGCTGCCTTCGACGACCTTGGTCGCGGCGATGAGGAAGGCAAGCGCAACGTCATCGAGCCTTCCGAGACCGCCGCCTCCAAATCGCTGGAGGTCCTGCGCCAGGTCGCCTCGACCGGCTACATGCGCAAGCGCCTGCCGCAGGAATTCACCGTCCTGCAAGGCGGGGCAGGGGCCACCGCCCTTGCCACCGGCACCGACGCCCTGTCGATGCTGATGCCCGACGCGCGCGTGACCGGCTTTTCGGAGACGACCAGCACCTTCGCGATGAGCGCGGTCACCTCGACCGACGCCCGCAGCAAGGCCAAGCTGCAAGGCTACACCGGCGACAGCTGCTCCGAATGCGGGAACTACACGATGGTCCGGAACGGGTCCTGCCTGAAGTGCAATTCCTGCGGTGCCACGACGGGGTGCAGCTGAACCGGAACGGCCCGGCAAGAAAAGTCATGCGGCGGGAGAAATCCCGCCGTCTGCTTTAGCAGGGTGCGCATTCATCGCGCACCAATTCCCAAGCCATGAGGGCCGAAAGGCCTCTTGCCCGATTTCCAACCGTCCGGCTCGGCGGCACCCCCCTTTGCCCTGCGGCTTCAAGCCTCCGGGCGATGGGTCCAAACCGGGGACATATGCGCCTCCCTCCCCCCTCTGTGGGGGAGGGATGGGGTGGGGGGCTCCACCGCCCGGACGTTGACACCACCCCAACAAGAAGCTTCATCCCATTGTAATCAAGACAACATCCCACCCTGTCCGCCATCGACACATCCGCCCGTTTGACCCGCACGCCCCTACCCGCTACCATCCCCTGATGAAGCAAGACCCCGCCCAGGCCCTCCGCGACACCGGAGTTCGTGTGACCCGCCAGCGGGAGGCGCTGCTCAAGGTCCTCACGGAAGCCGAGGATCACCCCGACGCGGCGGAACTCCACCGGCGGGCGCGCATTCTCGACGACAGCCTGTCGCTCGCCACCGTCTACCGCACCCTGTCCGTCCTGGAACGCGAAGGCGTCGTGCTGAGGCTCGCCCTGGACAACGGCGGCGCCCGGTATGAGGTCGCCGACGCCCCGCACCACGACCACATCGTCGACCTGGACACCGGCCAGATCACCGAATTCCGGTCGGAAAAGATCGAGGATCTCCAGCGTCAGATCGCCGCCGAACTTGGCTACGACATCGTCCATCACCGGATGGAGCTTTACTGCCGGAAGAAGACCTAGGCCCAGCGGACTTGGCTCCAGCGGACCTGGCCCCGCACTTCAGACGGTCCTGACCAGCCGCAGCGCATCATAGATCGCGGCATGTGTGTTCCGCGCCTCGACCGCATCCCCGATCCGGTACAGCTGGAACCCATCGCCGCCAGGCTGCGCCCGCCCGTCGATCAGCGCGTCATAGTCGACGGCTCCCTTGTTGGCGGAAGCAGGCTTCAACGCAAAGTAGATGTCGGCCAGGGGTTGCGTCCCGTGGTTCACCACCACCTGATCGTAAAGCGCCGTCTTGTTCAGCTTCATGTAGTCCGAGCCGATCACCGCCTCCAGCTGATTGCCCGCGCGCCGGACGGCGTCCAGCTTGTAGGTCACCGTGAAGGTCACCGCCTTGTCCTGCAGCGCCCGCATGTAGGGCACCAGGTTCATCCCCATCACCTCGGGGGCAAAGCTGCGGTCGCGGGTCATCACCTCGACCTGTCCCCCTGCCTCGGCGATCAGTTGCGCCGCCTGCAGGGCCGCATGGTCGCCCGCGTCGTCATAAAGCAGCACGTTGGCCCCCGGCTTCACGTCGCCCGACAGGATGTCCCAGGCCGAGACAACCAGGTCGTTCCCCGCTGCCAGGATGTCCGTCTTCGGCAGACCCCCGGTCGCGATCACCACGACGTCGGGCGCCTCTGCCAGCACGTCCCCAGCCTCGGCCCAGGTGTTGAAGCGGAACTCCACCCCCTTGGCGGTGCATTGCGCCAGACGCCAGTCGATGATCCCGATCATCTCGGCCCGCCGCTTCGACTGCGCGGTCAGGCGCACCTGACCGCCGGGCTGATCCGCCACCTCGAAGACCACAACGGAATGTCCGCGTTCAGCGGCAACCCGCGCCGCCTCCAGCCCCGCCGGACCGGCGCCGACGACGACGACCTTCTTCTTCACCGCCGCCGGTTCGATGTCGTGCGGCTGCGTCGCCTCCCGCCCGGTCGAGGGGTTGTGGATGCACAAGGCCATCCCGCCCTGGTAGATCCGGTCCAGGCAATAGGTCGCGCCGACGCAAGGCCGGATGTCATGCTCGCGCCCCTCGACGATCTTGCGCACGATATGCGGGTCGGCGATGTGGGCGCGGGTCATCCCCACCATGTCGACCTGGCCCGTCGCCACCGCATGCCGCGCCGTCGCCACGTCGGGGATGCGGGCGGCGTGCAGGGTGGGCATCCCGACTTCGGCCTTGATGCGGCCCGCGAAATCCAGGTGCGGGGCCGAGCGCATGCCCTGCACCGGGATCAGGTCGGTCATTGCCGGATCGGTGTGGATCCGGCTGCGGTTGATGTTAAGATAGTCGACCAAACCACTGTCACGGAACAGCTTTCCAATCTCGACGCCTTCCTCGATGTCGATCCCGCCCGGCTCCATCTCGTCGACGCCATAGCGCAGGCCGATGATGATGTGATGGCCGATCCGCTTCCGGATCGCCGCCAGAATCTCCATCGTCAGGCGCGCGCGGTTTTCCAGGCTGCCGCCGTAGGGGGCCTCCATCGCGTTGGTCAGCGGCGACATGAACTGGTCCAGCAGGTGGCCGTGGCACATGATCTCGATCCCGTCGAGACCGGCCTCGGCCATCCGCTCCGCCGCATCCACATAGTCGCGGATGATGCGGGCGATGTCCCAGTCCTCTGCCGGTTTCGGAAAGGCCCGGTGCGCCGGCTCGCGGTCGGTGGTGGAGGAGACGACGGGCAGCCAGTCGCCCTTGTCCCAGCGGGTCCGGCGGCCCAGGTGGGAAAGCTGGATCATCACCGCGGCCCCGGCGTCGTGGCAGTCGTCGGTCAGCCGCTTCATCCACGGCACGATCTCGTCCTTCCAGACCAGAAGGTTGGAAAACACCGGCGGGCTGTCACGGCTGACGCTGGCCGAACCCGCCGTCATCACCATCGCGACCCCGGCCCTGGCGCGTTCCAGGTGGTACAGCCGGTAGCGGTCCTTCGGCATTCCGTCGTCGCCATAGGCCGGCTCGTGGCTGGTGGTCATGATCCGGTTGCGCAGCGTGAGGTGTTTCAGCCGGTAGGGCTGCAAAAGCGGATCATTCGACATGGGACCGGCCTGGCTTGGAGGTGGGAATCGGCGTCTGCCGCGACTATCGCAAAACTTGACATATGTGTCGAGTTTGTTCTGATCCGCCTTGTGCGGTGTGCTTCGGGATGGTTAGGTCGGCGGCATGGACACACAGAAGACCGGGCGCGGCTGGCGGGGGACGCCGGATCTCTGGCTGGAGGCGGCCTACGCGCTGCTGGTGGAGGGCGGCGTCGAGGCGGTCAAGGTCATGCCGCTGGCCGAGAGGCTTGGCCTGTCACGCACCAGTTTCTACTGGCACTTCGCCGACCGCGAGGCGCTGCTGGCGGCGCTTGTCGACCGCTGGAAGGCCAGGAACACCGGAACTCTGGTCGCGCGCTGCGAAGCGCCCGCCGCGACCATCACCGAGGCGATGCTGAACCTGGTCGATTGCTGGGTCGACGCGCAGCTCTTTGACAGCCGGCTGGAATTCGCGATGCGGACCTGGGGGTTGACCGACCCGGCGGTGGACCGGGCGATGACCGAGGCCGACGCGACACGGATCGCGGCGATCACCGCGCTGTTCCGCCGCTTCGGCTATGACGAGATCCAGTCCGACACCCGGGCGCGGACGCTGTATCTGACGCAGGTGGGCTACATCGCGCTGCGGTCGCAGGAAAGCTTCGAGGTGCGGATGGGCCGTATCCCGGCCTATGTGCTGACCTTTTCCGGCGTCGCGCCGACCATGGCCGAGATCGCGGCCTTCCGGGCGCGCCACGCGGTCACGTCAGACGCAAGAGCAGGTCCATGAGAAGCCGCGCCTCGTCTGGTGACAGGGGCGAGACGGTGTCCGCCGAGACGGACAGTGCCGTGGGCACGCGGTCGGCGAAAAGCGTCTCTCCGGCCGCGGTCAGGCTGACGGTCAGGCGACGGCGGTCGGCGGGGTCGGAGTTTGTCGCCACCAGTCCCAGCTTCGCCAGCCGGTCCACCACGCCCTTGATTGTCGCGGCATCCATCGCCGTTTCGCGGCCAAGGTGGTTTTGCGATTGCGGGCCGATCTCGGCAAGCCGCGCCAGCACGGCGAACTGGGTCGTCGTGACTTCGGGGATTGCGGCGGCAAAGATGGCAAGGTGCCGCTGCGTCACCCGGCGCAGGACATAGCCGATCTGGTCATCAAGGCGGTAAGCTTTGGCATCGGTCATGGTTCCGCGATACGACTTGCGGTTGATTGGTGCAAGGCCGTTGACAGAATCCCGTGGGGGGCACAGTCTGTTGTTACGCAAATGAATTCGAGGCTGCCGTGGCGGATTATGCCCGACCTCAGACCCTGACCGAGGCTCTCCGGTTGCTGGCCGCAGGGCCGGGCCGCGTGCTGGCGGGCGGCACCGACCTTTATCCTGCTGCGGCTGCGCGGCTGGCAGGTCCCATCATCGATCTGGGCGCGGTGGCCGAGCTTTCGGGCCTGCAGTCGGGGCCGGGTCGGCAGTCGGGTCTGCGCATCGGTGCCTTGACACCCTGGACCACGCTTGCCGAGGCCAAGCTGCCGCCCGCCTTGCGCGCCCTGCAGCAGGCGGCACGGCAGGTCGGCGGGCGGCAGGTCCAGAATGCCGGAACCATCGGCGGCAATCTGTGCAACGCCTCTCCCGCGGCGGACGGCGTGCCGCCCTTGCTGGCCGTGGGGGCAGAGGTCGAACTGGCCTCGGCCTTGGGAACGCGGCGTCTGGCGCTGTCGGATTTCCTGCGCGGTCCCCGGCGCACGGCGCTTGCCGCCGATGAGGTCCTGACCGCCGTGCTGATCCCGGACAGCGGGCTGCAGGGCCGGTCGGCCTTTGTGAAACTGGGCGCGCGGTCGCATCTGGTGATCTCGGTCGCGATGGTGGCGGCGCGTCTGGTGGTGCAGGCGGGGCGCGTGGTCGACGCGGCGGTGGCGGTCGGGTCCTGCTCGCCGGTGGCGGTCCGGCTTCCGGCGGTCGAAGCCGCGCTGCGGGGCGCTTTGCCGGCCGAGGCCGTGGACCGGGTGCGCGTGCCGGATGTGACCGAGGCGCTGGCTCCGATCGACGATGTGCGCGCGACCGCGGCCTACCGGTGCCATGCGGCAGTCGAGCTTGTCCGCCGGGCAGTGGCGGAGGCGCTGGCATGATCCGCTTTTCGCTGAACGGCGCGCTCGTCGAAGTGGACGCTCCCCCCACCGAACGGCTGTCCGAAACCCTGCGCGAGCGGCTGGGCAAGACCGGGACCAAGGTGGGCTGTGACGCGGGCGACTGCGGGGCCTGTACGGTCCTTCTCGACGGCGCTGCGGTCTGCGCCTGCCTGACGCCCGCCGCGCGGGTCTCGGGGCGCTCGGTCACGACCATCGAGGCCGAGACGCCAGAGCTTTCCCGGCTGCGCGCCAGCTTTCATGCCCACGGCGCTGCGCAATGCGGCATCTGCACGCCGGGGATGCTGCTGACGGCGGCTGATCTGCTGACGCGCAGCGCCCGCCCGTCCGAGGCCGAGGTCGAGCAGGCATTGGGCGGGGTCCTGTGCCGGTGCACCGGCTATCGCAGCATCATCGCGGCGGTTGTCGCGGCGGGGCAGGGCGTTCTGCCGGAGGAACAGGCAGGCGGCATCGGTGCCAGCGTTCGCCGGATGGACGGGGCCGCCAAGGTCGCGGGCGACAGTTTCGGGGCCGACGAATGGCCCGAGGGCGCGCTGGTGCTGCGGGCGGTCCGCTCGCCACACCCGCATGCGGCCTTTGCCATCGGCGACCTGACCGGCTTGCGCTCCCGGTCCGGCGTCGCCGCCATCTTCACCGCAGCCGACATCCCCGGCCGCAACGCCTTTTCGGTGATCCCGCCCTTCGCCGACCAGCCCGCCATCGCCGCCTCTCCCGCCCGGTTCCGGGGCGAATGTGTGGCTCTGGTGGCTTTCGAGCCGGGTGCAGAGCCCGACCTGTCCGGCTTCCCGATCATCTGGACCCCGCTCGCCCCGCTTGCCACGCCCGAGGCGGCCGAGGCGGGCACGCCGCTCCATCCCGACCGGCCCGGCAACCTTCTGGTCGAAGGCCGCGTGGTCCGGGGCGACGCCGCCCGCGCCCTTGCCTCCAGCGCGCATGTCGTCGAAGGGACGATGACCACCGGCTTCGTCGAACACGCCTATATCGAGCCCGAGGCCGGAGCCGCCTGGATGGACGGCGACACGCTGGTCATCCGCGCCTGCACCCAGGCCCCCGGCATGGACCGCGAGGATACCGCGGCGATCCTCGGGCTGCCGACGGACCGGGTCCGCATCATCGCTTCGGCCACCGGCGGCGGGTTCGGCTCCAAGCTGGACCTCTCGTTGCAACCCTTGATCGGGCTGGTGACGCTGCAGACGGGCCGCCCCTGCCGGATGGTCTACTCGCGCGGCGAAAGCATGACCTCGACCACCAAGCGCCACCCGGCCGAGATGCGGGGCCGGATCGGCTGCGATGCGCAAGGCCGGATCACGGGGCTGGAGTTCGAGGGCTGCTTCAACACCGGGGCCTATTCCAGCTGGGGACCGACAGTGGCGAACCGGGTGCCGGTGCATGTCTCGGGGCCGTACCTGACGCCCGCGATCACCGCCAGGGCCAGGGCGATCCACACCCACGGGCCGGTGTCGGGGGCGTTCCGCGGCTTTGGCGTCCCGCAAGGGGCGCTGTGGCAAGAGACGATGTATGACCGCCTCGCCGACAAGGCGGGACTCGACCGGCTGGAGTTTCGCCTGCGCAATGCGCTGCGCGACGGCGACCCGTCGGCGACGGGTCAGGCCCTGCGGGCGGTCGGCATCCACGACTGCCTGATGGCCCTGAAACCGCACTGGACGCGCGCCCTGGCCGAAGCGGACGGCCGGGCGGGACGGGGGGTCGGCGTCGCCTCGTGCTGGTATGGCTGCGGCAATACGGCGCTGCCGAACCCCTCGACGATCCGCATCGGCCTGGCGCCAGCGGGCCAGGTCATCCTGCACCAGGGCGCGACCGACATCGGCCAGGGCTCGAACACCGTCATCGCCCAGATCGCCTCGCAGGCGCTTGGTCTGCCGCTGACGGACTTCCACCTGATCGGCCCCGACACCGCGCTGACCCCCGACGCCGGCAAGACCTCGGCCAGCCGCCAGACCTACGTCACCGGCCGCGCGGCCAAGGCGGCGGCCGAAGGCCTCCGCGCCGAAATCCTGCGCCGGGCCAATGCGGGCGAGGGCGCTGCGCTGATCCTCGACGGCACGGGTCTCGTCGTGCGCGACCAGGGCACGACCGCTCAGATCGACCTTGCCAGTCTTCCGCCCGATGCCAACGGCCACGTCCTGACCGCCGAAGCCAGCTATGATCCGCCCAGCTCGCCCCTCGACGCCAATGGCCAGGGGGCGCCCTACGCCGTCTACGGCTACGGCGCGCAGATGGTGGAGCTGGAGGTGGACGCCGCCCTCGGCACCGTGCGGCTGCTCAAGTTCACCGCCGCGCATGACGTGGGCCGCGCGATCAATCCGATGCTCGCAAGGGGCCAGATCGAGGGTGGCATCGCGCAAGGGATCGGCATGGCGCTGATGGAGGAATACCTGCCCGGCCGGACCGAGAACCTGCACGACTACCTGATCCCGACCTTCGGCGATGTCCCCCCGATCGAGAGCCTCCTGATCGAGGTCCCCGATCCCGAAGGTCCCTTCGGTGCCAAGGGCCTGGGCGAGCACGTCCTGATCCCCACGGCCCCCGCGATCCTGAACGCGATCCGCCACGCCACCGGGGCCGAGATCGCTTGCGTCCCGGCCTTGCCGCATCGGGTCTGCGAGGCCCTGCCATGACCGACGCGCCCGAAAAGATCCGCTGCGATGCCTGCCCGGTGATGTGCTACATCGCGCCGGGCCAGACCGGGGCCTGCGACCGCTATGCCAATGACGCAGGCCGGATCGTGCGAACCGACCCGGTGGTCATGCTGTCCCACACGGTCGAGGCCGGGGGCCGCGTCGTCCCCTTCGCCGCGCGGGACTGGCCCGGCACCGGGGATGGCGCGCCGGTCCCGGCGGATGCCTTCGTCACCGGCATCGGCTCGGGCACGACCTACCCGGATTACAAGCCCGCGCCCTTCATCATCGCCTCCCAGGTCGACGGCGCCGACATGGTCACCGTGGTGACCGAGGCGATCTTTTCCTACTGCGGGGTCAAGGTGAAGATCGACACCGACCGCTTCCTTGGCCCGGCAGGCGCTGTCGTGAGGGTCGAAGGTGAACCCATCGGCCATGTCACGACCGCCGAATACGGATCGCAGATGCTGTCGCTGGGCGGCGTCCAGCACCTGACCGGCGGCACCAAGGCCGAAGGGCGCGTGACCTGCGCCGCGATGCTTGCCCTGTGCAACGCCGAGCCGGTGGAACTGGTGATCGACGGCGGCTCGACTGTCGTCGTGCAGGCGGGCCAGGCGCCCATCGTGGACGGGGTGCGCGAACGCCGGATGCGGGTCGGCTGCGGCTCCGCCACCATCGGCATGTTCGCGATGCAATGGCAGGGGCTGGTGGACGAGGTGGTGGTGGTCGACGACCACATCACCGGTGTCGTCAGCGAACACCAGGCGGGCAAGGTGATCGGCTGGCAGCCCACCGGCATCCGCATCAAGGGCCACCGGTCGACGCCGGGACGGTATTTCCGCGTGTCCGAGCCGGGCCAGGGCTGGGGCGGCACCCGGTTGTCCGACCCGCTGGAAATCCTGGGCGAGTGGAACCCCAAGAAGGGCGCGCGCCCCGGCCTGCGGCTGCTGATGGTCTCCACGACCGGCGAGCAACACGCCTATTACGAGCTGGACGACACGTTGCGACCCGTCCGGCAGGACTTGCCGCAGGACTTGAAGGCCACGGTCGAACTCATTGACGAAAATTGCGAATCCTCGCTTTGCACGGTCCTGTTCGTTGGCGGGGCCGGCGGCTCGCTGCGCGCAGGCGTGGCGAAGAACCCGGTGTGCCTGACCCGCTCGGTCCAGGGCGGGGCGACGCGGCTGACCTCGGGCGGGGCCGAGACCTACATCTGGCCCGGCGGCGGGATCACCTTCATGGTCGATGTCACCCGGCTGCCCAGGGGGGCCTTTGGCCATGTGCCCACCCCTGCGCTGGTCGCACCGCTGGAGTTCACCCTGCCGCGCGCCGACTACCTGGCGATGGGCGGCCACGAGGCGAACATCCGCACGCTGGACCAGTCGGTGGCCGAGGGGGGCGAGTATTCCACCGCAGCGAGGGTCGAGCCGTGGCCCTGACCTCTTTCCGCCCCCCCCAGGCCACCGCCGCCCTGCTGCCGGACGGGCGCCTGCATCTGCACCACGGCCCCATCGACATCGTGGCCGAGGCATTCGGCGCACCGCCCGCCATCCGCGCCGCCCATGCCCGCGCGGCGGCCCGCTTTGCCGGCATCCTGGACGACCTGGTGGCAGAACTGCCCGCCCTGCGGTCGCAGTCCGCCGAAGTGACCGGAACTGTCGCCCGCCGGATGGCTGCGGCCGTGGCCCCGTTCCGCCCGGCCTTCATCACTCCGATGGCGGCCGTTGCGGGGGCGGTGGCCGACGAGGTGCTGGCAGCACTGGCCGGACCCGGCATTTCGCGTGCCTACGCCAACAACGGGGGCGACATCGCGCTCTGGCTCGGGCCGGGGGAAAGCCTGACCTGTGCGCTGGCCGCCTCGCCGCTGGACCGGGTGACGGTGCGCGCCGCCGACCCGGTGCGGGGCATCGCGACCTCGGGCTGGAGGGGACGCAGCTTTTCGCTTGGCATCGCCGATGCAGTGACGGTGCTGGCGCGCACGGCGGCGATGGCCGACGCGGCGGCGACGATGCTGGCCAATGCGGTGGACCTTGGTCATCCCGGGATCCAGCGGCGCCCGGCGCGCGACGTGCAGTGCGACAGCGACCTGGGCGACCGGCTGGTGACCGTTGCAGTGCCGCAGCTTGCGCCAGACGAGCGGGCAGAGGCCCTGGCGGCGGGGCTGCGGGCGGCGGAAGCCTTCCGCGCGCGGGGACTGATTGAAGGTGCTGCACTTTTCCTGCAGGGTGAGATGCAGGCAACCGGTGCCCTGGCGCTGGTGAAGGGGGAAGCAAGTGGCTGATTTCGCAGTCCGCAAGATCGTGATGCAGCTGGAAGAGATCCGGCATGAAGGCGGGCCTGTGGTTCAGCCTCCGCCGGTCCGGGGGGCGATCTATGCGATCTGCGCCAACCCCTTGGCGGGCCGCTACCATGCCGACCTGCACCCCGCGATGGAGGAGCTGAAGCCCCTGGCGCTGGAGCTGACCGACCGCCTGGTCGCCGCTCTGGGCGGCCGCACGGGGATCGACGCCTACGGCAAGGGCGCCATCGTCGGCGAGGGTGGCGAAAGCGAGCACGGCGCGCTGTGGCATGTCGCGGGCGGCTACGGGATGCGGGAACGGCTGGGCGACTGCCGGGCCATCGTGCCCTCGGTGATGAAGGTGGGCGGCTTGGGGTCGACGCTGGACCTGCCGCTTGGCCATCTGAACGCGGCCTATGTCCGCTCGCGCTTCGATGCGATCACGCTGGCTTGCGCCGACGGGCCGCGGACGAACGAGGTGCTTTTCGCGCTTGGCATGGCGCGCGGGGGCAGGGTGCACAGCCGGATGGGCGGGCTGGAGATCGATCAGGTCAAGGGAGAGGACGGTCTGAGGTGAAGCGCACCCCAAAATCCTTCGAAGGATTTTGCCCAAAGTTTTCGAAAACTTTGGGGGCGAGCGGTGTGGTCGTCCTTCTGATGCCCGGCCTGGCCTTCGCCTGCGCCCTGCCGCCCTCGGTCATCCTGACGCTGCCCACCGGCCACTACATCACCGCCGCGGCGCTGACTGTGGCCTTGACCGCGATCATGGGCGTCACGGCCCACCGTCTGCCGGTCATGGCCCCGCATCCGGTTTGGGAGCGGCGGGTCCTGCTGCCCGTCGGCTTGACCTCGTATCTGTCCTTCCTTGCCTTTCTGGGCCTGGTCCTTGTCGGCCTTCACGGCGACCGGGACCCGATGCACAACCTGATGACGCTGGTCTTCTGGACCGGCGTCTGGATCGCCATCCCCCTGGGTTCGATGCTGCTGGGCAACCTCTGGCGGCCGGTGAACCCCTGGACCGGTCCCGTCCGCATCGCGCGCACGCTGCTTGGCCGGACCGGCAGCATCGGCCTTGCGCGCCTGGGTCACTGGCCGGCTGTCGCAGGGTATGCAGGCTTTGTCTGGTTCCAGATGGTCTCGCTTTATCCCGACGACCCCGCCGTCCTGGCGCAGACCGCGCTTGCATATTGGGCGGTGATCTTCGCCCTTGCCGTGCTCGAGGGCGAGGACTGGCTGGAGACGGGCGAATTCCTGACCGTCCTCTTCGGCTTCATCGCCAGGGTCGCCCCGCTCTGGCACCAGACCGAGGCAGGCCGCTCCCGCCTGATGCGCGGCTGGCCCGGCACGCAGGTCCTGTCGATGCCGGCACTGTCGCCTTCGGCTGTGGTCTTCGTCAGTCTGGCCCTTGCCGCTCTGACCTTCGACGGTCTGGCCGAGACCTTCTGGTGGCAGGCGCTGATCGGCGAGAACCCGCTGGAACCCATGGGGCGCAGCGCGGTGATGTGGGAGAACACGGCCGGGCTGCTGGCGATCTGGGTGCTGACGCTGGGCCTTGTCCTGGGGGCGATCCTGCTGGGGCGCCGGATCGGTGGCGGCTTTGCGACCGGGCCGGTGATGCTGTCGTTCCTGGCCATCGCGGCGGGCTATCACGCGGCGCATTACCTGGTGATGCTGCTGACGGCCGGGCAATACACGCTGGCCGCACTGAACGATCCCCTGATGACCGGCGACAACTGGCTGGGCTTGCCGCCCTTCTTTGTCTCGTTCGGCTTCCTGACCGACCCGCGCGTCATGCCGGTGATCTACGGCCTGCAATTCGCCGCGATCCTGGGGGCGCATCTTCTGGCGGTGCTGCTGGGGCTGAAGCTGGCGGGGCAGGGCGCGCGGCCGCTTGCGCATCTGCCGATGACGGTTCTCATGGTGGGGTACACCGTCCTGGGTCTCTGGCTGCTGTCCACGGCCAGATCCGGATGACCGGACCCGGATGACCGGACCCGGATGAAACAACTGGACAACCCAAGGGCCTTGGCGCCCCAATGACACCAATGGCCCGACGCGAGGCCGCAACAGTGGAGAGACGGACATGACGAACGGAGTGCTTCATCCCACCCGCCGCGGCCTTCTGCTGGCCGGGGGCGCGGGACTTCTGACTGCAGCCTTGCCGGGCCATGTCGGCGCGCAGGCAGCCCCGATCAGGATCGGGTTCCAGCTGCACCGCACCGGCATCGGCGCCGCATATGGCCGCTGGTACGAACGCACCGCCCAGGCGGCGCTGAAGGTGATCAACGATGGCGGCGGCATTGCGGGCCGCCCGGTAGAGATCCTGTTCGAGGACGACGCGACCGACCCCAAGCGCGGGTCCGAGGTGGTCGACAAGCTGACCCAGTCCGATGGCTGCGACCTGGTGATGGGAACGCTCTTTTCCCATGTCGTCATGGGCTCGGCCCCGCGGGCGGGCGAGCTGAAGGTGCCCTACCTGGTCTGCTCCGAAGGGTACCATGTCGCCAGTGGCGCCCTGAACCGCTGGACGCTGCAGCCCGGCATCACCGATGTGCGCGCGCAGATCTCGACCATGGCGCCCTGGGTGGCGGCGAATCTGGGCAAGAAGGTGACGATGGTCTTTCCCGACTACGCCTTCGGCCACGACCACCGCGACTTCTTCACCGCCGCGATCCAGGCCCAGGGCGGCGAGGTCCTGGCCCAGATCGCCGTGCCGCCGACAGAGACCAGCTTCACCCGCTATTTCCCGCAGATCCCGGCCGGGACCGAAGTGCTCTACCACGTCATGGTCGGCCCTGCGGTCCTGACCTTCGTCAAGGAACTGGGCGAGTTCTACGGCACCGGCGCCAGGCCCGCGCTCTTCGGCTTCATCGACAGCCTCGAGGCCGTGGACACCGCGATGCCGGGCCTGGAATTCCTGGAAGGCAGCCACTTCTGGGAGGCTCACCCCCGCGTGAAGCCGGCAGATGCGGGCGAACACGAGGCCACCTACCGCGCCGCCGTGGGTGTGGACGACAACGGCGCATCGGTCAGCGACGCGTCGGATGTGTCGACCTACAGCCACATGTTCTCGACCTGGGAGACGCTGTATTTCGTCAAGCAGGCAATGGAGGCTTCGGGCTATGCCGGTCCCGCCGACCGGCAGAAGCTGGTCGAGGCGATGGAGGCGATCACCGACCTGCCTTACGGCATCGAACGGCCGCAGGGGGCCAAGTGGTTCAACGGCAGGACGCACCAGGTCTTCGGGGTGCAGCACATCGCCCAGGTGCAGGGCGGCAAGCTGGCGAAGGTCCACACCACGACCATCGAAGAAGGGCTGTACGAGGACGCGGTCGACTACACGACGATGTCCTTCTGACGACCGGAAGGTGGGCGCATCGCCCACCCTACTCCGCCGCGTAGGGTGGGCGGTTTCGCCCACCCTCCCCACCAAACGGACCCACCGGACCCGGCCATGGCCTTCGGACCTTTCCTGCTGCTTGCCCTGATGGAGGGCCTTGTGACCGCCGCCGTCCTGGCGCTGGCGGCCGCAGGCCTGTCGCTGGTCTTCGGCGTCATGCGCGTCGTCAACGTGGCGCATGGCGAGTTCTACATGCTGGGCGCCCTCCTTGCCTGGGCCGTCACCACGATGATCCCCGGCCCGCCCGCTCTGACCTTCCTGGCCGCCGTCATCATCGCGCCGCTTCTGGTGGCGGCCCTTGCCGCGACCGCCGACGGTCTGGTCCTGAAACGGCTCGACTACGACCCCGAGGCGACCATCGTTGCCACCATCGGGCTGCTGTACATCCTGCAGCAGGCCGCGCTGTCGCTTTATGGCCCGAACGCCAATCCCGTCACCGCCCCCTTCGAGTGGCGCATCCAGCTGCCGTGGTTCGGCTATTCCGGCTACAAGCTCTTCGTCGTCCTTGCGGCCGGGCTGGTCCTTCTTGCCCTTTGGCTGTTGATGACCCGGACCAGGGCCGGCCTGGTCATGCGCGCCACGCAAGTCGACCGGATGACCGCCCAGGCCTTCGGGATCAACGTGGACCGGGTCTACATGGGCACCTTCGCTCTTGGCGCCGGTCTTGCCGCGCTGGCCGGAGTCCTGGTCGTCCCCATTGCCCAGGCGCATTACCTGATGGGCCACGACCCGCTGCTGCTGTCGTTCATCGTCGTCATCATCGGGGGCCTGGGGTCATTGCGCGGCACCCTGATCGCGGCACTGGTCATCGGCCTGTCGGACGGCGTCATCTCGATGTTCTTCACCCCCACGCTGGCCAAGATCCTTGCCACGCTTCTGGTCGCAATGGTCCTGATCTTCCGCCCGCAGGGTCTGTTCGGAGCGAAGGCGTGAAGGTCTGGACCCTGCATCTGGCGCTTCTGGCGGTCCTTTTCACGGCGCAGTTCTGGCTGTCGCCCTACCATGCCACGAACCTCGCGCGGATCATGGTGCTGGCGGTCTTTGCGATGGGCTACAACCTTGCCTTCGGCTACACCGGGCTGCTCAGCCTTGGTCACGCGCTCCTGCTTGCTGCGGGCATGTATGCTGCGGGCCTGCCTGCGCAGCTTTGCGGCTGGAGCGCGGGTCCCGCCTTCATCGCGGGCATTGCCGGCGGGGGCCTTGCGGCCGCAGCCCTTGGCCTTCTGGCCCTGCGCACAGCGGGGGTCAGCTTCATGATCGTGACGCTGATGTTCGCCCAGGCCGGGTTCCTGACGCTGCTCTACTTCGCCCCGATCACCGGCGGGGATGACGGGTTTGCCGTGGCCGCCGCCAGCCGCACCCTTTTCGGCTTCGACCTTTCCACCGATAGCCCCCGCTTTCTTGCCGCGCTGGCGATCTTCGCCACCGGCCTGCTGGCCAGCCTGGCGCTGGTCCGCTCGCCTTTCGGCCGGACGATGGTGGCGATGCGCGAGAACGAGGAGCGCAGCCGGATGCTTGGCTACAACACCTTCACCGTGAAACTTGCGGCCCTGACCATATCCGGCCTTTACGCCGGAGCGGCGGGGGCGGCCTATGCGATCCTCTTCGGCTATGTCGGGGCCAGCTTCGCCACGATCCAGTATTCCATCCTGCCCATGCTCTACGTGTTGATGGGCGGGGCCGGGACCACTCTGGGCCCCTTCCTTGGCGCGCTGCTGATGTTCGTCCTGATCGAGGCCGCGACGGGCGTCACGACGGCGCACCAGTTCATCGTCGGTGCCGCGCTGGTGGCGTTGATCCTCTTCGCGCCGAAGGGCCTGCTGGGGACGGTCCGGGACAGGTGGGTCCGATGGCTGCCCTGATCGAGCCGCCCCTGGTCCGGACGGACCGCCTGACGCTGCACTTCGGCGGGATCAAGGCCGTTGACGGGGTCGATTTCACCCTTCGCCCCGGCGAAATCCACGGGCTGATCGGCCCCAACGGCGCGGGCAAGACCACTTTCGTCAGCCTGCTGTCCGGCCGTCGCATGGCCCAGTCCGGGACCATCCTTCTGGCCGGAGAGGACATCACCCGACTTCCCGCGCATGAACGGGTCCGCAAGGGCATCGCCTACACGTTCCAGATCACCTCGATCTTCCCGCGCCTGACCGTCTTCGACAACGTCGCCCTGGCCGTGCAGTCGCAGGGGACCCGCGACCTGACCACCAGGACCCGCGCCGCCTTGGCACGTGTCGGGCTGCAGGGGCTGGAGGCGCAGGAGGCGCAAACCCTGTCCTACGGGCACCAGCGCCTGCTGGAACTGGCGATGGGCCTTGCGCTGAAGCCGCGGCTTCTGATCCTGGACGAGCCGACCCAGGGCCTTGCCGCGTCCGAGGTCGAGCGGTTCAAGACCCTGGTCCGCAGCCTGGTCCCCGCCACGACCGTCCTGCTGATCGAACACAACATGGAAGTCGTGATGGACCTTGCCACCCGGATCACCGTCCTGACCTTCGGCCGGGTGCTGGCCACCGGCACGCCCGCAGAGGTCCGCGCCAACCCAGCCGTCCAGGAGGCCTATCTTGGCGCTTGAGGTCCAGGGCCTGACCGCAGGCTACGGCCCCGTCACCGTCCTGCGCGGCGTCGACTTCCGGGCCGAGCCGGGGCAGATCACCTGCCTGATGGGACGCAACGGGGTGGGAAAATCCACCTTTCTCATGGCCTTGATGGGACTTCTTCCAGGTGCTTCGGGAACCGTTTCGTTGGACGGCACGCCGCTGCACGGCCTTCCCGCCCACGAGGTGCCGAAGCGCGGCCTTGCCTTTGTTCCCCAGGGCCGCCGCCTGTTCGGGCCGCTGACGGTGGCCGAGAACCTTGCGGTCGGCGGTCTTGTCCGTGGCAACGACAGCGCCACGCAGGACCATGTCCTGACCCTGTTCCCCCGCCTGCGCGAGCGTCTGACCCAGATCTCCGGCACCCTTTCGGGCGGCGAGCAGCAGATGCTTGCCATCGCCCGCGCCCTGTGCCTGCGCCCAAGGGTCCTGCTGCTTGATGAACCGACCGAGGGGTTGCAACCCTCGATGATAGCCCTGATCCAGGACGCGATCCGCAGTCTGAAGGCCGAGGGCGTGGCCGTGGTGCTGGTCGAGCAGCGGGTCGACGCGGTGCTGAAACTTGCGGACCGGGTGGCCTTCATGGTCGCGGGACGGATCGAGGACGCCATGCCGGTCAAGGGCCTGGCACCCGACGCTGATGTGTTTCGAACCTATGTGGGTGTCTGAATGACCGGACTTGTGGCAGGCGTCGATGTGGGCGGGACCTTCACCGACCTGGTGATCTTCGACCCGGCGACGGGGGCGGTGCGGCTTGCCAAGGTGCCCACGACCTTGCCCAACCAGGCGGGCGGGGTTCTGGACGCCTTTGCCGAGGCCGGGGCGGACCTGTCCGCAATCGACCTGATCGTCCACGGCACCACCACGACAACCAACGCCGTGCTGGAACGGAACCTGGCGCAGACCGGCCTGATCACCACGCAAGGGTTCCGCGACGTGCTGGAGCTGGGTCGCCGCACCAGGCCTCAGGCTTACGGGATGCATGGCCGCTTCGTGCCCGTCATCCCCCGCGACCTGCGGCGGGAAGTGCCGGAACGGATGGACGCCCGTGGTCGCGTGGTGACGCCGCTGGACGAGGACGCGCTTCGCCTGGCGGTGACGCGCCTGCGAGACGACGGCTGCGAGGCGCTGGTCATCCATTTCCTGCACGCCTACGCCAACCCCGCCCACGAGCTGCGGGCCGCCGAGATAGCGCGCGAGATTTGGCCCAATGATTACATCACCTTGGCGCATGTTCTTCTGTCCGAGTCTCGGGAATACGAAAGGGGTGTCACAGCGGCGGTGAACGCTTCGGTCCAGCCCTTGCTGGAGCGGTATGTGGCCAGACTGGCCGCCGAACTGGCCGCCAAGGGCTATTGCCGCGACCTGCTGGTGATGAACGGCAACGGCGGAATGGTCGCCGCCAAGGACGTGGCGAAGGAGGCGGTCAAGACCGTGATGTCCGGTCCGGCCTCGGGGGTGATGGCGGCCGTGGCGACCGGAAGGCGGGCGGGGATGCCGAACCTCTTGACCTATGACATGGGCGGGACCTCGACCGATGTCGCGATGATCCGCAACGGCACAGCGCCGGTCTCCAACGAGATCGAGGTGGAATACGCCATGCCGATCCATGTGCCGATGGTCGATGTCCGCACCGTCGGGGCTGGGGGCGGCAGTATCGCGCGGATCGACGCGGGGGGCATGCTGCGGGTCGGGCCGGACAGTGCCGGCTCGACGCCGGGTCCGGTCTGCTATGGCCGGGGCGGGACGCGCGTCACGATTTCGGACGCGAACCTGATCCTCGGGCGGCTGCCGGCCAGCCGGTTCGGGCAGGCGGCAGCGGCCGCGCACCAGGCGATGCAGGACCAGATCGCGGCACCCTTGGGGCTGTCGGTCGAGGCGGCCGCCGAAGCTGTCATCCGCATCGCCAACACCCATATGGCGGGGGCGATCCGGATGGTCTCGATCTCGCTTGGTGCCGACCCGCGGGACTTTGCGCTTTTTGCCTTTGGCGGGGCGGGGCCGCTGCATGCGGTGGCGCTGGCGAAAGAACTTAACGTTCCCAAGGTGTTGATTCCCGCCCGGCCCGGCATCACCAATGCGCTTGGCTGCGTGGTGGCCGACCTGCGGCACGATTTCGTGCGGACCCTCAACCGTCCGCTGGACGGGGTGGACATGGCCGAAGTCCGCGCCGTTCTTGCCGCGCAAGAGGCAGAGGGCCGCAGGCTGATCGGGCTGGAGAAGATCGCGCTGACCGCCGTGCGGGCAGAGTATTCGGCAGACATGCAGTTCATCGGCCAGACCCATCTGCTGCGGGTGCCGCTGCCCTCGGCCAGGCCCGAACGCGACGAGCTGCAGCGGCTGTTCGAGGTCGCCTATCACGCCCGCTTCCGGGTCGACCTGCCGACGATCCGGGCGAATCTGGTGAACCTGAACGTCTCGGTCATCGGCGAGCGTCCGGCGCTGGACCTGTCGCGGCTGATCGATCCGGCCGGGCGGCGCGCGGCGGCACAGGCCAGCACGACGCGCAAGGTCTGGTTCGGCGGATGGCAGGACACGCGGGTCTATTGGCGCGACCACCTGCCGTTGAAGATCGACCTGCAAGGCCCCGCGATCATCGAGCAGATGGACACAACCATTGTCGTCGACCCAGGTGCGAGGGTGGCCTCGGACGCCGACGGCAACCTGATCATCGAGGTTGGCGCATGATTGATCCTGTCACTCTCGCGGTCATCCAGGCGGGCTTGCAGCAGGTCTGCGACGAGATGGACCTGACGTTTTCGCGGGCGGCGTTCTCGCCCGTGATCGCAGAGGCGGATGATCGGTCGGACGGGATCTATTCCGCGACGGATGGCAGCCTGATTGCCCAGGGGTCGAAGGGCCTGCCGGTCTTTGTCGGTGTCATGCAGTTTTCCACGCGAACGATCCTGGAGCGGATCGCGGCCGGGGTGACGGCGGCTCCGGATCAGGGTGACATATACATCGTGAACGATCCGTATCTGGGCGGCACGCATCTGATGGACGTGCGCTTTGCGATGCCGGTCTGGCGCGAGGGGCGCATCTTCTGCTGGCTTTCGAACACCGGGCATTGGCCGGATACGGGCGGGGCGGTGCCGGGCGGGTTCAGCGCCAGTGCGATCAGCGCCGAGCAGGAGGGGTTGCGACTGCCCCCGGTGAAGCTGTTCAAGAAGGGCGTGCTGGATCAGGAGATCTACCAGATCATCTGCTCCAACATCCGGGTGTCGGAACAGCGGATCGGCGACGTCAAGGCCCAGGCCTCGGCGCTGCTGGTCGGGGCAGAACGGCTTGCGGCGCTGCTGGACCGCTATGGCGACGCGACAGTGAGCGCGGCGATCGCCGAGATGCGGCGGCTGGCCGCCAGGCAGATGCGGGCGATGATCGGGCTGATCCCCGAGGGGGTCTATCGGGCCAGGGCCATCGTGGACAGCGACGGGGTGGTCAACGAACCGCTCACCATCGCGCTGGAGGTCACCAGGGCGGGCGACGGGCTGCGCTTCGATTTCGCAGGGTCGTCGCCGCCCTGCCTGGGGCCGATGAACTCGGTCCGGGCGACGACCTTGTCGTCGGTCTATCTGGCGATGCGGCATATCTTCCCCGAAGTGCCGATTTCAGCGGGCGCGTTCGAGCCGCTGGACGTCGTTGGGATCGAAGGGACTTTTCTGGATGCCCAGTATCCGCGCCCGGTGTCGGGCTGTGCGGCAGAGGTCAGCCAGCGGATCGCCGAAGCGGTCTTTGCGGCGCTGGTGCAGGCGGTGCCGGCGCATGTGACCGCCGCCCCGGCCGGGACGTCCGGCAACTTCGGTCTGGGGGGGCATGATCCCGAGAAGGGCCGGGATTACGTGATGTACCAGATTTCGGGCGGGGGGTATGGCGGCTTTGCCGGGGGCGACGGGATCGCCAATGGCTGTTCCACCATCGGGATTTCCAAGGCGCCTCCGGTCGAGATCATGGAGCAGACCTATCCCGTGCTGTACCACCGCTATGCGCTGCACGAGGGGTCGGGCGGGGCGGGGCAGCATCGGGGCGGCTTTGGCCTGGACTACGAGATCGAACTGCTGCGCGGCGAGGCGCGGGCGTCCTTCGTGATGGATCACGGGCGGGTCGGGCCGCAGGGGGCGCTGGGCGGCCGGGACGGTGCGGTGAACCGGGTAGAGGTGATCCGGGACGGCGTGGTCATGGTGCCCGAGCATCTGTCCAAGGCGCAGGACATCGCGCTGAAGCCGGGGGATCGGGTGCGGGTCCGGACGCCGGGGGGCGGGGGCTATGGCCCGCCCGAAAGGCGCGACCCGGCGCTGGTGGCCGAGGATGTGCGGCTGGGCCGGTATTCGGCCGAGGCGGCCGCGCGACTGTGGCCGGGACGGACAGGTTGAGCACAGCCTGACCGGGAAGCCTCTGATGCCGCGCAGCGGGGTGCCTGGTCCGGCCGGCTGCTTGACAACGCCTGAGTCACGGCGCCGGAAGTCCCGGATCTTGCCAACCGGATCACGTCACCCTTCGCCTTTCACTCCATGCCTGCGCGCGGACACAAGCCGGACGCCTGCGCCCTATTCGGCCGCGTGCGGTTTTTGCGCAGGACGGGCGAGGGCGTCTTCCAGCAGCGAGATCCGGCCCTGCAAGAGTGCCACGTCGACCTGGTTGCGGGCGATGGTGTCGGCCAGGACCAGCGGGTCGGGGGCGACGGGTTCGACGTCCTTCTTGCCGATGAAACGCCCCAGCGCCCAGGAGAGGAAGCGCGACAGGTCGTCCATCGCCAGATACATCGACGGCACCACGACCAGGCTCAGGACCGTCGAGACGATGATCCCGCCCATCACGGCGATGGCCATCGGGGCGCGGAAGGCCCCCCCTTCGCCGACACCCAGCGCCGAGGGCAGCATCCCGGCCGACATGGCGATCGAGGTCATGACGATGGGGCGCGCGCGCTTGTGACCGGCCTCGATCACCGCCTCGATCCGGTCCATGCCACGGACCCGCATCTCGATGGCGAAGTCGATCAGCAGGATCGCGTTCTTCGCCACGATCCCCATCAGCATCAGGATGCCGATCAGCACCGGCATCGACAGCGGGTTCTGCGTGATGATCAGCGCCGCGGCCACACCGCCCACCGACAGAAGCAGCGAGAAGATGATGGTGATCGGCTGCAGGACCGAGTGGAACAGAAGGATCAGCACGAACATCATCAAGAGGACGCCCAGGATCATCGCGTTCTGGAAGCTGCCCAGCAGCTCGGCCTGGACCTCGGCGTCGCCCGAAGGCGTGACCTGGACCGAAGCGGGCAGGCCCAGGGTCGGCAGGATCTCATGGAAGCGGGCGGTGGCCTGGTCCAGCACGTAGCCCGGCGCGATGTCGGCGCCCAGCGTGGCGACGCGCAGGCGGTTCAGGCGCTTCACCACCGAGGGGCCTTCGGCGACCTCGACCGTGGCGACGGTCGCCAGCGGCACCGGGCCGCTTGCGGTCATCACCCTCAGGGCCGAAATCCGGGCGAGGTTGTCGCGCGACGCTTCGTCCAGCTGCACCCGGATCGGGATCAGCCGGTTGTCGATGGACAGCTTGCCAAGGGCTGCCGAGACATCGCCGATGGTGGCGACGCGGACCACGGCGGCAATCTGCTGGACGGTGACGCCCAGACGCGCCGCCTCGTCGGCCTTGGGCGTGATCTGGATTTCGGGCCGGGGCAGGGCGGCCTCGGTCGAGGTGTTGAGGAACATCGGTTCGTCCCGCAGCGCCACTTCGATCTGCTGGATGGCGCGGTTCAGGTCGTCCTCGTCGTCCGACAGGATGTCATAGCTGAACGGACGCGCGCCGCCGCCCATCGTCGCGGCCTTGAAGGCGCGGACGTCGGGGATGGTCTTCAGCGCCTCGAACACCTCGGTCTCGATCTCGCTTTGCGGGCGGATGCGGCCCTCGGACGGGATTTCGGGGATCAGGGCGCCGATGCCGGGCAGGGCTTCGCCAAGCTCGATCAGCTTGCGCTGCAACCCGTTGTCCAGCCGGTCCAGGATGATGGTAAAGGTGGCGCGGCGGGTGTCGCGTTCGCCAAGCGGGGTCGAGCCGCCGATGACCAGGACGGATTGGACGCCGTCGATGTCCTTGACGATCTCGCGCATCGCGTCGGTGGTGGCCGCCGTGTCGTCGAGGGTGGAGCCTGGGGGCAGTTCCACCGAGACGACAATGCGGCTTTCATCCTCGGGCGGGAACAGGCTGCCGGGGACCTGCAGCATGGCGATGACCGAGAAGATCACCACGATCACGGCGACGACCAGGGTGATGTAGTAGGTCGGCACCGCCAGCCAGCGGCGGGTCTTCGAGCGGCGGACCTTCGTGGTCGCGTGGACAAGCCACAGGTAGCCGCGCATGATCGCGCCGTCGCTCTGATCCTCGTGCCCCTGGGCGTCCTTGGTCCGCATGAGGTAGGCGGCCATCATCGGTGTGATCAGGCGCGCGACCAGCAGCGAGAACAGGACGGCGATGGCGACAGTCAGGCCGAATTGCTGGAAATACTGGCCGGGAATACCGGGCATGAAGCTGACGGGGACAAAGACCGCGACGATGGTGAAGGTGGTGGCGATGACGGCAAGGCCGATCTCGTCCGCGGCCTCGATCGCGGCGCGGTAGGGGGTCTTGCCCATGCGGATGTGGCGGGCGATGTTCTCGATCTCGACGATGGCGTCATCGACCAGGATGCCGGTCGCCAGCGTCAGGGCCAGGAAGCTGACCAGGTTCAGCGAAAAGCCCAGCATGTCCATCAGCCAGAAGGTCGGGATCGCCGACAAGGGCAGCGCCACGGCCGCGATCAGCGTGGCACGCCAGTTCCGCAGAAAGGCCAGCACGACGAGGATGGCCAGAATCCCGCCTTCCAGCAGGGTGTGGATGGCGGCCTTGTAGTTGCCGTAGGTGTAAAAGACGGAATCGTCGACCATCGTGATGCCGACGTTGGGGAATTGCTGGCGCAGGTCCTCGACCACCCCGTTGGTGATCTCGGCCACCGAGACCTCGGACGCGCCCTTCGAGCGGAAGACAAGGAAGGTGACACCCGGCTCGCCGTTGATGCGGCTGAAGCTTTTCAGCTCTTCATAGCTGTCGATCACCTGGCCAAGGTCGGACAGTTTGACAAAGCGCCCCGAGGGCAGCGCGATGGTGGTGTTGGCAAGGCTTTCGACGGTGCCGCTGTCGCCCAGAGTGCGGATCACCTGTTCGCCGGTGCCAAGGCTGATCCGTCCGGCGCCAAGGTTGGCGTTGGTCTGGGCGATCTGGGCGCTGATCGCCTGGGCGGTCACGCCGAAGCTGTCCAGCCGCACGGGGTCGAGTTCGACCCGGATCTCGCGGTCGGCCCCGCCGATCCGGGTGACGCGGCCGACGCCGGGCTTGCCCTGCAACGCGCGGGTGACGGTGTTGTCGACGAACCACGAGATTTCCTCCATCGTCATGTCGGGGGCGGTGACCGAGAAGGTCATGATCGCCTGGCCCTCGACGTCGATGCGGGTGACGATGGGGGCCTCGATCCCGCCCGGCAGGTCGCCGCGGATCTGGTCGACGGCGTCCTTGACGTCCTGGACGGCCTTGTCGGTCGGGACGTCCATCCGGAATTCGATGACGGTGGTAGAGACCCCGTCGGTCACGGTCGAGGTGACACGCTTGGCGCCGGTCAGCCCCGCGACGGCATCCTCGATTTCCTTGGTGATCTGGCTTTCCATCTCGGCCGGGGCCGCGCCCGACTGGGCGACGGAAACGGCAACCAGGGGCACGTCGATGTTCGGGAAGCGGGTGATCGGCAGGGCGTTGAAACTTTGCCAGCCCAGGACCAGCAGCAGGAAGAAGCCAAGCAGCGGCGCGACCGGATTGCGGATCGACCAGGCGGAGAAGTTCATGGTCGCGCTCCTCAGTTCACGGCGGCGGGGGCGGGGACCGGGTTGATCCGGTCGCCGGGACGGACGAAGGCGCCGGCCTTGGTCACGACATGATCGCCCTGGTTCAGCCCCTCGGTGATCTCGACCAGGCCGCCGTCGCGGATGCCGGTCTTGACGGCGACACGCTCGACGACGCCATCGGTGACGCGCATCACGGTGGCCCCCTCGGTCGAAGAGCCGATGGCGGTGACGGGGACGGCCAGGGCTTCGGTCCGGGCCGCCAGGATCTCGGCCTCGACGAACATGCCGGTGCGCAGCGACGCGTTGGAGCTGTCCACCGTGATCCGGGCGCGGCCCAGACGCGTCACCGGGTCGATCGAGGGCTCGACCAGGCGCAGGGTGCCTTCCAGCACGCCGTCCATGCCGACAGCGCGCAGCTGGGCCGTCTGGCCGGGGGCAAGGCGCAACAGGTCCGTCTCGGCGACATCGGCGCGCAGTTCCAGGGCCGCGTCACGGGTGATGACGAACATCGGCTGGCCCGCCGCCGTGGCGATGGCACCGATCCTGGCGTTGCGCGCGACGATCTTGCCGGCGACGGGGGCCTTCACTTCGGTGCGGGACAGCATCAGGGCCACATTCTCCAGCCGCGCCTCGGCCAGGGCCAGTTGCGCGCGGGCGGATTCAAGGCCCTGGGTGGCGACCATGACGCGGGCATCGGCCGAAAGCGCGGCTGCGCGCGCCGTATCGGCCTGGGCCTGGGGCGCGGTGCCCTGTTCGCGCAGTCTGGCCGTGCGGTCGGCGACACGCTGCGCCTCATCCCGTGCGGTCTGGGCTTCGACGAGCTGGGCTTCGGCCTGGGCGATGCTGGACTTCGCGGCGGCGAGCGAGGCGGCGGTTTCGGACTTCTGCAACTCCAGCGTGGTCCTGGACAGGACAGCCAGCACCTGGCCCTCGGTCACCATGTCGCCCACGTCGACCAGAAGCTGGTCCAGCGGCTGACCTTCGACCAGGGGGGCGACCTGCACCTCTTCGACGGCGGCGATCAGGCCCGAGGCGATGATCCGGTCGGACAGCTGCGCCAGATCCACCGTGCTGACCGTGATCGCGGGCAGAACCGGGGCGGCCTCGGGGATGTTCTCGGCGGCGACAGCCTCTTGCGCCTGGGCGGGCAGAAGCGGGGCGAAGGCCAGGAGTGCGGCAAGGATCAGAGTCGGGCGCATGGGCTTAGCCTTCTGCTTTGTCATTGGAAACATGGGCAAGGATGCCGTCGATCACGGCGACGACCTGGGCCGCAAGGGCGGGACTGGCCGGGCCGCACTGGGCGGTGCGGGTCGCCATCGCCTTCACCAGCATGACCAGCATCTGGCACTGGCCTTCATAGCGGGCGCGGGCGTCTTCAAGCGGGCGGCGGGTGGCGTGGGCGAAGATCGCGGTCAGGAGGGAGACGATGGTTTCCTCCATCTGGCGCGCGACCTCGCCGATTTCCGGCTTGCGGATCGCGGCGGCGGTGATCTCGGCCCAGAGCTGGCCGTCCTTCATCGACTCTTCGCTGAAATGGGTCAGGATGCGCTCGCGCAGGCAGAGCATCGGGGTGTCCGACGTCTGGATCTGCGCGAACTCGCCCTGAATCTCGGCCAGGTCATAGCCGCACATCGCCTGGACGATGGCGGCCTTGGACGGAAAGTAGCGGTAGAAGTTTCCCACGCTCATCCCCGCGGCGCGGGCAAGGTCCTGCATCGAGGCACCGTCAAAGCCCTTTTCGGCAAAGGCCTGACGGATCGACGCCAGAATCTCGTGGCTGCGCGCGTCAGCCGCAGGACCGGGGGTGCCGGTGACGGGATCGGGCAGGTGGGGCATGTCAGCGGGCCTGAGAATGAACGTTCATTCACGCCAGATAGCGGAGCTTTCGCCGAGGTCAAGTGGCATTACGGCACAAGGGCCGCGCCGGATGTGTTGTGCTTCACTTTTCTGCCGATTTGGCCCAAAGGGGCGGCAGCAGAAGGACGAATGGCATGGCGACGGGCATCAGTTTCAACGTGACGGCGACCGATGGCGCGGCACGGACCGGGGTGATCTCGACCCCGCGCGGACAGATTCGCACGCCCGCCTTCATGCCGGTGGGGACGGCCGCCACGGTGAAGGCGATGCTGCCGGAAAGCGTGGCGGCCACCGGGGCGGACATCCTGCTGGGCAACACCTACCACTTGATGCTGCGGCCCACGGCCGAACGGGTGGCGGCGCTGGGCGGGTTGCACCGGTTCATGAACTGGCAAAAGCCGATCCTGACCGACAGCGGCGGGTTCCAGGTCATGTCGCTGGGGGCCTTGCGCAAGCTGACCGAGGAAGGCGTCCGGTTTTCCTCGCACATCGACGGGTCCAAGCACATGCTGACCCCGGAACGCAGCATGGAGATCCAGAAGCTGCTGGGGTCGGACATCGTGATGTGCTTCGACGAATGCCCCGCGCTGCCCGCCACGGATGCCGAGGTGGCCAAGTCGATGCGCCTGTCGATGCGCTGGGCGCAAAGGTCTCGCGATGCCTTTGGCGACCGGCCGGGCCATGCGCTGTTCGGGATCATGCAGGGCGGCGTCACGCGCGATCTGCGCGAGGAAAGCGCCGAGGCGCTGAAGGCGATCGGCTTCGATGGTTACGCGGTGGGCGGGCTTGCGGTGGGCGAGGGGCAGGAGGCGATGTTCGGTGTTCTGGACTACGCGCCGGGGTTCCTGCCGGAAGACAAGCCGCGCTACTTGATGGGCGTGGGCAAGCCCGACGACATCGTCGGCGCGGTCGAACGCGGCATCGACATGATGGACTGCGTGCTGCCCTCGCGATCCGGGCGCACCGGGCAGGCCTGGACGGCGCGCGGTCAGGTCAACCTGCGCAACGCCCGCCACAAGGACGACCCGCGTCCGCTGGAAGAGGGCTGCCAATGCCCGGCCTGCCGAAGCTACTCCCGCGCCTACCTGCATCATGTGGTGAAGGCGGACGAGATCATCGGCTCGATGCTGCTGACCTGGCACAACCTGCACTATTATCAGGTGCTGATGCAGGGCCTGCGCGAGGCGATTGCGGGCGGGCGTCTGACGGGTTTCGTCGCAGCCTTCCATGCCAGGCGGGCCGAGGGCGATATCGAGCCGGCCTGACATCGAACTGGCCTGACATCGAACTGGCCTGACATCGAACTGGCCTGACATCGAACTGGCCTGACATCGAACTGGCCTGACAAGCCACCCGCGCGAACCCGGCCTGTGCGCCAATGCAGAGCGGTATCCCGCCATGCGCTGGTTGTGGCGGGCGCCGCAGTCCCTAGGTTTGCACCAAGACATTGCAATCAAGGGAACCTCGCCATGACCGAAGCTCTGTTCACCCCGTATGACCTTGGCGAAATCGCGGTCAGGAACCGCATCGTCATGGCCCCGCTGACCCGCAACCGCGCTCGGCCCGAGGATGACACCCCCTATGATCTTCATGCCGAATACTACGCCCAGCGGGCCGGGGCCGGCCTGATCATCACCGAGGGCACCCAGATTTCGCCCGAGGGCAAGGGCTATGCCTGGACCCCCGGCATCCATTCCGCAGCACAGGTCGCGGGATGGCAGGCCGTCACCAAGGCGGTCCATGCCAAGGGCGGCAAGATCGCAGCCCAGTTGTGGCACGTCGGCCGGATCAGCCACACCTCGCTGCAACCGGATGGGGCAGCCCCTGTCGCGCCCTCTGCCATCGGGGCCGCGTCAAAGACCTTTGACGGCACCGGGTTCGTCGAAACCTCGGTCCCCCGCGCGCTGGATCTGGCCGAGATTCCACGCCTGATCGAGGACTACCGCCAGGCCGCGCGCAATGCCGATGCGGCGGGCTTTGACGGAGTCGAGATTCACGCCGCCAACGGTTATCTGATCGACCAGTTCCTGCGCGACACCTCGAACACCCGCACCGATGCCTATGGCGGGTCCATCGCCAACCGCGTCCGCTTCCTGGCCGAGGTGGTGACGGCCGTGACCGAAATCCTTGGCCCGGGCCGCGTCGGGGTCCGTCTCAGCCCGTTCTCGAACGCCAACAACGTCGGCATCGACAGCGATACGATGGCCACCTTCGGCGCGGCAATCGATGTGCTGAACGCGGCGGGCATTGCCTTCCTGCACATGGTCGAAGGCCAGACCGGCGGCCCGCGCGTCTGGCCGGAGGGCGCGCTGGAGGCTCTGCGCGACCGCTTCGCCGGGGCCTACATCGCCAACAACGGCTATACCCGCGCGACGGCCATTGCGGCTGTCGCGTCGGGCAAGGTCGAGCTGGTGGCATTCGGCAAGCTTTACATCTCGAACCCCGACCTGGCCGAGCGTCTGGCCCTGGATGCGCCGTTGAACCCGATGCCGACCGAAGGGCTTTATGGCGGCGGGCGTGCCGGCTACACCGACTATCCGACCCTGGCCAGAACCGCCGCGTGATCCGGTGACGACTGCCCGGACCCGGCGACGGGTCCGGCGCTTTCTTGCCTTGCACCAATTCACGCAGAGGTTCATTCTGCCGAACCAAAGCAGAACTTGAATCCCCCGCAAAGGGACCACAAGTTTACAACTCTGAAGGCGGAGCGGGCAGGGTTGCCGATGGTCGGGACCCCGCTGCGCTGCCGCAAACGAAGGTAGACACATGAGCACCCAAAGCTATCCGGTCCTGCCCCTGCGCGACATCGTGGTGTTTCCCCACATGATCGTGCCGCTCTTCGTCGGCCGCGAGAAATCGGTCCGCGCGCTGGAAGAGGTGATGCAGGACGACAAGCAGATCCTGCTGTCCTCGCAGAAGGACCCGACGGCCGATGATCCGGCGTCGGACGACATCTTCCGCGTCGGCGTTCTGGCAAATGTCCTGCAGCTGCTGAAACTGCCCGATGGCACCGTGAAGGTGCTGGCCGAGGGCAAGTCGCGCGTGAAGATCACCGGGTTCGTCGAGAACCCGGCCTTCTTCGAGGCCACGGCCGAGACCCTGCCGGAAACCGACGGCGACGCCACCTCGGTCGAGGCGCTGGTCCGCGCGGTCAGCGAGGAATTCGAACGCTATTCCAAGGTGAAGAAGAACATCCCCGAAGAGGCCCTGGCCGCCGTTTCGGACACGCGTGAGCCTGCGCGCCTGGCCGACCTTGTCGCCGGCCACCTGGGCGTCGATGTCGCGCAAAAGCAGGTGATCCTGGAAACGCTGGACGTCGCCGAGCGGCTGGAAAAGGTCTACGGCCACATGCAGGGCGAACTTTCGGTCCTGCAGGTCGAGAAGAAGATCAAGACCCGCGTCAAGACCCAGATGGAGAAGACCCAGCGGGAATACTATCTGAACGAGCAGATGAAGGCCATCCAGAAGGAACTTGGCGACGGCGAGGACGGCCAGAACGAGGTCGCCGAGCTGGAGGCCCGCATTGCCAAGACCGCGTTGTCGAAAGAGGCGCGCGAAAAGGCCGAGGCCGAGCTGAAGAAGCTGAAGTCGATGTCGCCGATGTCGGCCGAGGCGACGGTGGTGCGCAACTACCTCGACTGGCTGCTGGGCGTGCCCTGGGGCGTGAAGTCGCGCGTCAAGAAGGACCTCGGCGCCGCGCAGAAGGTGCTGGATACCGACCACTTCGGCCTGGACAAGGTCAAGGAGCGGATCGTCGAGTATCTGGCGGTGCAGGCCCGCTCGACCAAGCTGAAGGGGCCGATCCTGTGCCTTGTCGGCCCTCCGGGCGTCGGCAAGACCTCGCTGGGGCGGTCGGTGGCAAAGGCCACGGGGCGCGAGTTCATTCGCATTTCGCTGGGCGGGGTGCGCGACGAATCCGAAATCCGCGGCCACCGGCGCACCTACATCGGCTCGATGCCCGGCAAGATCATCCAGTCGCTGAAGAAGGCCAAGACCACCAACCCGCTGATCCTGCTCGATGAAATCGACAAGATGGGCCAGGACTTCCGCGGCGACCCGGCCAGCGCACTCTTGGAGGTGCTGGACCCCGAACAGAACAACACCTTCGTCGATCACTACCTGGAGGTGGAGTATGACCTGTCCAACGTGATGTTCATCACCACGTCGAACAGCTACAACATGCCGGGTCCCCTGCTGGACCGGATGGAGATCATCCCGCTGGCCGGCTACACCGAGGACGAAAAGCGCGAGATCGCGCGCGGGCACCTTCTGCCCAAGCAGATCGCCGCGAACGGCCTGAAGAAGGGCGAGTTCAGCGTCAGCGATGCCGCGCTGACCCATGTCATCCGCTACTACACCCGCGAGGCGGGCGTGCGGAACCTGGAGCGTGAAATCGCCAAGCTGGCCCGGAAAGCCGTGACGGAAATCCTGAAGGGCAAGACCAGGAAGGTCGAGGTCGACCCCGCCAAGGTCGAGGAATTCCTGGGCGTCCAGCGCCACCGCTATGGCCTGGCCGAAAAGGAAGACCAGGTCGGCGTGGTCACGGGTCTGGCCTGGACCAGCGTCGGCGGCGATCTGCTGCAGATCGAAGCGCTGAAGCTGCCAGGCAAGGGCCGGATGAAGACGACCGGGAAACTGGGCGATGTCATGAAGGAATCGATCGATGCGGCGGCGTCCTATGTCCGCTCGATCAGCCCGCAGATCGGGGTGAAGCCGCCGAAGTTCGAGGCGATGGACATCCACGTCCACGTCCCGGATGGGGCAACGCCAAAGGACGGCCCCTCGGCCGGTCTGGCGATGGTCACCTCCATCGTGTCGGTCCTGACGGGGATTCCGGTCCGCAAGGACATCGCCATGACCGGCGAGGTCAGCTTGCGCGGCAATGCGATGCCGATCGGCGGGCTGAAGGAAAAGCTGCTTGCCGCGTTGCGGGGCGGGATCAAGACCGTCTTCATCCCGGAAGAGAACGCCAAGGACCTGGCCGAAATTCCGGCGAACGTGAAGGAAGGTCTGACGATCATCCCGGTGAGCCATGTCCGCGAGGTTCTGGCCCAGGCGCTGGTGCGTCAGCCCGAGCCGGTGGAATGGGACGAGGCGGCGGAAGAGGCCGCTGCAGCGGCGCGGGCAGCGGGCGGTGTGGTGCCTCCGGTCCAGACCGCGCACTGACCTGCGACTGACAGAACCGGACGGGCGCGCCAGACCGGCGCGCCCGTCGTCGTCTGGCGCTTCGGCTGCACCCCCGGACTGCACCCCCGGACTGCACCGACGAACCTGCGCCACTTATCGCTGGTCGCCTTGGCGATCGCTGCGTAATGTCGCAGCGACGCAATAAACCGGAAGAAGGCATCATGGCTCCGCGCACGCCCAAGGACCCCGAGACCAAGCCCGCAAAGGCGCCCAAGCCCGCGCGGCCGGCGAAGGCGAAGCCCGCGGCTGACGCCAAAGGCAAGCCCGTCCTGACCGTGGTCGAGGCGGCCGCACCCGAAACCAGGGCTGCCACGGTCAGGCTGAAGGACCTGGTCGACAGCGTGGCCAGCACCACGGGCGGCAGGAAGGCAGAGGTGAAAGCGACGGTCGAGGCGACCCTTGCCGCCTTGGGCGAGGCGCTGGCCACCGGCAAGTCGCTGGCGGTGCCGCCCCTGGGCAAGCTGCGCGTCGTCAAGACCAAGGGGCCGGCTCTGACCCTGAAGCTGCGGCTGGCCGATGGCGCGAAGGCTGCCGGATTGGCCCTTGCGGAGGACGGCGAGGATGGCTAGAACCCCCGCACCGAGTTTTGAGTTCGGGCGATTAGCTCAGCGGTAGAGCGCTTCGTTCACATCGAAGATGTCAGCGGTTCAAATCCGTTATCGCCCACCATCATGGCCAAGGCGCGTCTCTCGGGACGCGCCTTTCGTGTTTTCAGGGGCCTTAGTCCTGAAAATCAGACCAGCGCCCCCCGTGCGCGAAAATGGTAGCCCAGCCACAGAAGGGCGGCGGCGATCACGACGACCGTGGTTAGGATCACGACCTGAGGCGTCCCAAGCGCCGCAAAGACACCGTGGACGATGTCGCCGAAGTAGAGCGCGATGTAGCCCAGCAGCGAGACGGCAAGGACCGGGACCGCAGCAGCGATCACCGCGGACTTCGCCACAATCCTGTCGGTGCTGGCGGGAATTGCAGAGCAGGGCGGGAGCCTGTCCGACTATTACCGGGCCTATCTTGCGACGGACCACAGAGACCACTTCGTCTGGGGTTGCCCGATCTCGCCTCTGGCGGCCGAGATCGGCCGGACCGCCAAACCGGTCCGGCAGGCGTTCGCCGAAGGGTTGCAGCGCAATCTTGATGCCATCGCGGCCTTGTCCGGCATAGCGGACAAGGCTGACGCCTCTGCTTACGCCATGACGTCCCTGGCAACCCTTTCAGGTGTGATGGCCTTGGCAAGGGCGACAAGAACCTGCGATCCCGCCATGTCACGCCCATCAGGCATGGTTCTGCCGGGAAGCCTCTTGGTGATTTGCGCTATACGTCGGAATCTCTTATCACTTCTGCAAATCCTGGCTGGGAGCAATCCGATGCAGCGTTACGAGTTCAAGGTCATTCCGGCCCCCAGGCGGGGCGAAAAGGCGCGTGGGGTCAAGACCTCCGAGGATCGCTTTGCCCTGGCTCTGACCAACCTGATGAACGAACTGGGCGCCGAAGGCTGGGACTATGTCCGCGCTGATTCCTTGCCCTGCGATGAGCGCGCCGGGTTCACCGGGACTAAGACCACCTTCCATAACGTGCTGGTCTTCCGTCGTGCGGTCCCGTCCCTGTCGGCAGAAACGCCGGTTTCGAACCGCCTGATCCTGCAGGACGCCGTCCCTGCCAGCCCGCGGCTTGGCCCGGCCGAATCTCCGGTTCCCGGAAAGGCGCCTGCGATCGGCCCCGCCAACCCGAACCTCGCGGCCGAGTGATCAGCCCGCCGCCTTCAGGGCAAGCGGCAAGGTTTCCTCAAGGATATCCATCGTCTGGTCTTCGCCCAGGCTGATGCGGATGCAGCGGTCCAGGGGGGCGACGCCCGGCATGCGGATGAACACGCCGCGGCTTTCCAGTTCGGTCAGCACCTTGCGCGCATGATCCCCGTCCCGGCCGCAATCCATGGTGACGAAGTTGGTGGCCGAGGGCAGGGGTGTCAGGCCGTTCGCCCGGGCGATGCGCGATAGCCGCTCGCGCGCGGCATCTGTCCGGCTTTGCACGGCTTGCAACCAGTCCTGATCCTTCAGCGCCGCCAGCGCCCCGGCCTGGCTGATCCGGCCGATCCCGAAGTGGTCGCGCACCTTGTCGAAGGCCAGCGCCAGATCCGGGCTGGTGATCGCATAGCCGACCCGGCAGCCCGCCAGCCCGTAGCCCTTGGAAAAGGTCCGCATCCGGATCACCTGTGGATGGTCCGCCGCGATGGTCGGCACCGAGCCGGGCGGGGCGAGGTCGGCATAGGCCTCGTCCAGGATCAGCAGCGCAGGGTCGGGCAGGTTCGCCACCATGTCCTCGATCACCTGGGCCGGGTGGTGGCTGCCCATCGGGTTGTCGGGGTTCGCGAGGTAGATCAGTCTCGCGCCGGTGGATCGGGCGGCGGCAAGCAGGGCGTCCGGGTCCTCGTGGTCGCCCTTGTAGGGGACGCGGGTCAGCACCCCGCCATAGCCTGCGACGTGGAAATTGAAGGTCGGATAGGCCCCGAGGCTGGTGACGACCGGCGTCCCGGCTTCAAGCACCAGACGGCAGACCAGGCCGAGAAGGCCGTCGATGCCGGGGCCGACCGCGACATGGGCCGGGGTTACGCCGTGATGGGCGGCAAGCGCCTGCTTCAGGTCGTGGTTTTCCGGGTCGCCGTACATCCATGCCCCCTCCGCCGCCGCTTTCATCGCGGCGACGGCGCGGGGAGAGGGGCCGAACAGGCTTTCGTTCGCGCCAAGCCGGGCGCGGAACGGGCTGCCGGTGCGGCGCTCCAGCGTCTCGGGGCCGGTGAAGGGCACGGTAGAGGGCAGTCGGGCGGCGTGGGGGGTCAGGAAGCGGCTCATGGCGGCAGGCTGGCATTCCGTGGCGCGGCGGGCAAGGGGGTGGGGCCGTCCACGGGGGACAGCTGGGGCCTGCGGAACGATTTCAGGCACTTGGCCTGTGGACAGTCACGATCCGTCAACCGTCGGCGGAGGCCCGGACCGGCTCCGCCGACGGCGGATGTCAGCCCAGATCGGCAAGCCGGGCCAGCGCGGTGCGAATCTTTGCCGCCTCATCCTCGCGCGCTTCAAGGTTCGAGGTCGCCTCGATCACCACATCTTCCGGTGCCGACTTGACGAAGTTCGGATTGTCGAGCCGGCCTTTCAGCCCGCCGATCTCCTTGCCCAGCTTCTCCAGGGCCTTTTGCAGGCGGGCTTTCTCCTCGGCGATGTCGATCAGGCCCTGCAGCGGGATCGCATAGGCCGCGCCCTCGGCGGCGACGGCGATCGAGCCTTTGGGGGCCGGGCCTTCGCTGACCTGATCAATGCGGGCGAGGCGCTTGATCAGCGTTTCGTTGCGGGCAAAGGCCTGCCGCGCTGCGTCGGTCAGGCTGGTGGCGACAAGGTCGGCCTTCAACCCCACCGGCACATGCACCTGCGCGCGGGCAGAACGGATGTCGTCGATCAGCGTGGTCACAAAGGACATCTCGGCCTCGGCGCCCGCGTCGATCAGCGTCGCGGGCAGGGTCGGCCAGTCGGTGTGGACCAAGAGCTTCTCGCGTTTGCCCGTCGTCCCCCACAGCTCTTCGGTGATGAAGGGCATGAAGGGGTGCAGGAGGATCATAGACTGGTCAAGGACCCAGGCCATCGTCGCCCGCGTCTCGGCGGCGTCGGGGCCGTCGAAGAGCGGCTTGGCGAATTCGACATACCAGTCGCAGACGCGGCCCCAGACGAACTTGTAAAGCGCGTCGGCGGCCTGGTCGAAGCGGTAGGTCTCCAGCGCCTCGTTGACCTCGGCCAGGGTCTTCGCCGTCTCGCCGATGATCCACTTGTTGGCGGTGGCCCTGGGGTTTGGCGCGGGGCCGGTCGCGTGGCCTTCCCAGACGCCGTTCATCTCGGCGAACCGGCAGGCGTTCCACAGTTTGGTGCCGAAGTTCCGGTAGCCCGCGATGCGCTGGGTATCCAGCTTCAGCACGCCACCAAGGCTGGCCATCGCCGCATTGGCAAAGCGCAGCGCATCGGCGCCGTATTCGTCGATGATCTCCAACGGGTCGATGACGTTGCCAAGGCTTTTGGACATCTTCTTGCCCTTGGCGTCGCGGACCAGGCCGTGCAGGTAGACGGTGCGGAAGGGCACGTCACCCACCACGGCCAGCTGCATCATCATCATCCGGGCGACCCAGAAGAACAGGATGTCCTGCCCGGTCACCAGGACCGAGGTGGGGAAGTATCTTGCCAGCTCCGGCGTCGGTTCCGGCCAGCCGAGCGTGCCGATCGGCCAGAGACCGGAGGAGAACCAGGTGTCGAGGACGTCGGGGTCGCGCCAGACCGGGTAGACCAGCTTTGTCGGGTCCTGCGTGACCTGATAGTCGGCGAGCGCGGCGGCCAGCCGGTCCACCGCCTCGGCGCGGTCGGCAACCTCGATGACCTGGGCGTGGTTGACCGGCACCGGCAGGGCGGCGAGATCGTCGCGGAAGCGTTCGGCTGCGGCGGCAAAATCGGCGCCGCACTGAAAGACCGCGTCGCGGGGGACATGGCCCCCGTCGCCCAGGACACGCAGCATCTCGACCGGGTCGAGCGCGCCGTCGCCTTCGTCATCGGTGAAGCCGGGGGCTGAGAGATCCAGCCCGTACCACACCGGGATCTGATGCCCCCACCACAGCTGGCGGCTGATGCACCAGGGCTCGATGTTTTCCAGCCAGTGGTAATAGGTCTTCTCGCCCGAGGGCGGGATGATCTTCGTGCGACCCGAGCGCACCGCCTCCAGCGCGGGTTCCACAATCTTCGCCGTATCGACGAACCACTGGTCGGTCAGCATCGGCTCGATCACCACCTTCGACCGGTCGCCGAAGGGCTGCATGATCGGCTTGGATTCGACGAACGGGATCATCTCGGCCCCGTCCCGGGCTTGACCCGGGACCTCGTCGTCCGCCGTAGCGCCCTTAGCAGGCAGAGGCCCCGGATCAAGTCCGGGGCGGGGTCTTGAAGGCGTGGCGGCAACCATCACCGCCAGCCCCTCGGCCGTGATCGCCTCGACCACGCGCTTGCGGGCCTCGTAGCGATCCAGGCCGCGCAGGTCGTCGGGGACAAGGTTCAGCGCGTCGATCTCGGCTTCGGACAGGGAGAAGGGCTGCTCGGCGATGCCGGGGGTGGCGTAGCCGCGGGCCGTCAGCCAGGCGCGGGACAGGCGGCCCGCGATCTCTGCCGCTTCGGCATAGGGCATGCCGTCGGCCCGCATCCGGGCGCGGGTGTCGAGCAGACGGTAGCAGGGGATATCGCCGCGCCTGGCCACCGCATAGTCGTTGAAGTCATGCGCGCCGGTGATCTTGACCGCGCCAGAGCCGAAGGTCGGGTCGGGGTATTCGTCGGTGATGATCGGAATCAGGCGGCGGTGTTCCGCTGGCCCCACCGGAATTTCGCAAAGTTTCCCGATGATTGGCGCGTAACGTTCGTCCGATGGATGAACGGCCACCGCACCGTCGCCCAGCATGGTTTCGGGTCGTGTAGTCGCAATCGAAATGTAATCCCGCACCTCGCGCAGGGTCACGCGGCCCTCGGCGTCCTTCTCGACGTACTCGTAGGTCTCCCCCCCTGCGAGCGGATACTTGAAGTGCCACATGTGGCCGGGAACCTCGGTGTTCTCGACCTCGAGGTCGGAAATCGCCGTCTCGAAATGCGGGTCCCAGTTCACCAGCCGCTTGCCGCGGTAGATAAGGCCCTTGTGGTAAAGGTCGACGAAGACCTTGATCACCGCGTCGTGGAAATTGCCGTCCTCGCCCGGAGGCGCGCCGGGGGCGCCCGACATGGTGAAGGCCTCGCGGTCCCAGTCGCAGGACGCCCCCAGCCGCTCCAGCTGGCCGCGGATGTTGCCGCGCGACTTCTGCTTCTGCTGCCAGACCCGGGCGAGGAAGACCTCGCGGCCCATCGTGCGGCGGTCGGGCTCCTGGTGCAGCGCCATCTCGCGTTCGGTCACCATCTGGGTCGCGATGCCCGCGTGGTCGGTGCCGGGCTGCCAGAGCGTGTCGTCGCCCTGCATCCGGTGCCAGCGCGTCAGGATGTCCTGCAACGTGTTGTTGAACGCATGGCCCATGTGCAGGCTGCCGGTCACGTTCGGCGGCGGGATCATGACGGAAAAGGCCGGGCGACCCGGCTTGGCATTGGCGCCCGCCTTGAAGGCCTTGGCGTCAAGCCAGGTCTTCGAAATCCGGGCCTCGGCCTCGGCGGCGTTGAAGGTCTTTTCCATCGGCATGAGCGTTCCCCTTGTCCGAGCGGGTTCTAGCGTGACCCGCACGGAAGGGGAAGCGTCAGAAGGGCGGCAGGCCCATCAGCGCGCGGGCAAAACACCACAGGGTCAGCGCCGTGAAGCCGCCGGCCGTAGCCCAGATGGCCGTACGGCTTCCCGTCAGACCCGCCAGTGGCACAAGGTGCATGGCATGGGTGGCAAGGAAGTGGGGCAGGCGCAGGTCGCCGACCTCGGTCGACCAGCCCATCAGCGGGAAACGGGCTCCGGTGAGGGGCGTGCCGATGAGGTGGCCGGTGCCCGAGGACATGGTCCCGGCAATCGGCACGGTCAGCAGGAAAGTCAGGATCAGCCCCAGTGCCACCGACAGCAGGAAGGGGTCGGCGCGGTGTTTCCAGAAGGCCAGGCCCATGACCAGCGACAGCGAGGTCAGCAGCACCGCCGCCACGCCCATCAGGCCGTATAGCGTGGCCCAGATGCCGGTGGCATTGAAATGCGATGCCGTGCCCAGGGCGGCGGCGCTGCCGATCCAGGCAAGCTCGGCCAGGATGCAGGCGATGACGACGCCGATGTAGATCCGCCAGCGGCGCGAGGTGAAGGTGCCCGCGGGCAGCAGCATCGCGAAAAGCGTCAGGGTGCCGGTATAGACGGTCAGCGCCAGGTGGAACTTCAGCGGCTTCAGCCAGACGTTGTCGCCCTGGAACAGGCGCGCGTCCAGGCCGTGGGCGACCATCACGGGCAGGGCCGCCAGCGCGATGAACAGGGTCAGGTTGCCAAGCTGACGGTTCGGAGCAGAGACGGCCCAGGGGTGCGGCGCGGTCAGGCTGGTGGTCATGGCAGGACCTTTCGGACAAGAGTGAAACGCAGGATCGCGAAGGCCAGCAGGCCCGCGGGACCGAAGAGGAAGGTCAGCACAAGGCAGGGGATCACCGCCCAGTGCGGGATGCCCTCGGCGCGGGCAGTGCGGACTTGCCAGGCCCCCAGGAACAGATCGAAGGCCAGGTAGTGCAGCCACCCCGCCAGCGCGATCTGGGGGTGAGTGAACAGCGCCTGCACCTCGGGCAACGCGCCGAAGCCGCCGGGTGCCTCCCACCAGAAGGCGAGGACGAGGCCCGCGTAGGCAAGCGACAGCAGAAGCGGGATCGCGGCCGCTGCGATGCCTTGGGCGACCCGCGGGGCAAGGGGCGAGGCCAGCAGCGCGACCCAGCCCAGCAGTGCAAGCGGGTTGGCAAGTTGGAAAAGCTGGTCGGGGGGCATGGGGACCTTACATCTTTACACTGTCAGGATTATGCGACATCCGGTCGCGCGGTCAAGAAAAATCTTTACGATGGAAAGATGGGCGACTAAGCCTTGGACATGACCGAAAAACCCTATCACCACGGCGACTTGCGGGCGGCGCTGCTTGCGGCGGCCGAGGCGGAGCTGACCGAAAAGGGGGTGGAGGGGTTCTCGCTGCGCGCGGTCGCCAAACGGGCCGGGGTCAGCCATGCCGCCCCGGCGCATCACTTCGGCGACACGGGCGGGCTTCTGACCGCGCTGGCGGTCGAGGGTTTCACCCGGTTTCAGGACACGCTCGACGCCCGCGAAGTCGGCGCGCACGACGCCCGCGACCGGGCGGTCCGGGCGGGCCTGGGCTATCTGGAATTCGCGCTGGCCCGACCGGCGCTTTTCCGGCTGATCTTCTCCTCTGCCCGGCCCGATTTCGCCTCGCCCGACCTGATTGCCGCCGCCAACCGGGCCTATCAGCACCTCGTCGGGCTGGTCACCACGCTGGGCGGCGGCGAGACCGACGTCATCGCGCTTTGGGCCACCAGCCACGGAATTGCCGACTTGTCTGCCGGCCGCAAGATGCGGACTCTGCAGGGCAAATCCCCCGAGGCGCGCGAGGCGATGATCCGCGCCGTGTTGCTGCGCTGCCTGCCGGGTGCATAGGCCGGGACCCTAGACCGGAAGCCCCGCGTCCGCCTTGGGCTGGTCCATGACGATCTGGCTTTGCACCCGCGCCACCGCGGGGTTCGGCAGCAGCCTGTGGTGGATCAGCAGGTTCAGCGCCGGCAGGTCGGCACACCAGACGCGCAGCAGGTAGTCCGCCTCGCCCGTCAGGGTCCAGCAGGCCACGACCTCGGGCAGGGTGGCGATCAGGCGCAGGAACTCGCGCGCCGCCTCGGGGGAATGTGCGGCCATCTGGACCTGCACGAAAGCCTGGACTGTCAGCCCCAGCCTGGCCGGCGACAGGCGCGCGGCATAGCCGGTGATCAGCCCATCCGCCTCCAGCTTCGCGCGACGGCGGGCGGCCTGGCTGGCGGACAGGCCGACTCGCGCTCCCAGGTCCTGCGCGGTGATCTGGGCATCGGCCTGCAAGGCGGCCAGCAGACGGGAATCGGTTTGGTCGATCATGCGGATTTCTTGCGTTGAAGCCTGATTTTGCAACAAGGGCACGCATATCTTCCACGAAGCAAGCCTGAATATGCGCGCCATTCACGCGGCTTGCATGTCATCCTGACTGGGATCAGTCTTTCCCAAAGGAACAATCATGGGTCCCTTTCCGCACGACGCCCCCCGCGCAGTGATCTCGGCCGAGAACCCCGCCGGGACCGACGGCTTCGAGTTCGTCGAATTCGCCCACCCGAACCCGGAAGAGTTGCGGGCGCTTTTCACCCGGATGGGCTACCAGCTGACCGCGCGGCACAAGACCAGGGCCATCGAGCTGTGGCAGCAGGGCGACATCACCTATATCCTGAACGACGAGCCGGGCAGCCACGCCCGCACCTTCGTCGAGGCGCATGGTCCCTGCGCCCCCGCGATGGGGTGGCGGGTGGCCGATGCGCAGCACGCCTTCATGCACGCTGTGAAGAACGGCGCAGAACCATTTGAAGGTGAAGAAAAAACGCTTGATCTGCCTGCCATCCGCGGCATCGGGGGCTCGCTGATCTACTTCACCGACCGCTACGGCGATGCCAACCCCTACGACGCCGACTTCGACTGGGTGTCCAGCCCAAAGCCCAGGGGCGTCGGCTTTCGCTATCTGGATCACCTGACCCACAACGTCCATCGCGGCAACATGGACACCTGGTTCGACTTCTACGGCCGCCTGTTTAACTTCCGCCAGATCCGGTTCTTCGACATCGAGGGCAGGTTCACCGGCCTGCATTCGCGCGCGCTGACCTCGCCCTGCGGCCGCATCCGCATCCCGATCAACGAGGACCGGGGCGAGACGGGGCAGATCGTCGAATACCTCAGGCGCTACAACGGCGAGGGGATCCAGCACATCGCGGTCGGGACCGATGACATCTATTCGGCGACCGATGCCATAGCCGAAGCGGGGCTGACCTTCATGCCCAAGCCGCCGCTGGCCTATTACGAGTTGTCGAAGACCCGTGTGGCAGGGCACCAAGAACCCATCGAAAAGCTGGCCAGGCACGGTATCCTGATCGACGGCGAGGGGGTGGTGGACGGCGGCGAGACGAAGATCCTGCTGCAGATCTTCTCGAAGACCGTGATCGGCCCGATCTTCTTCGAGTTCATCCAGCGCAAGGGCGACGAGGGGTTCGGCGAAGGCAACTTTCGCGCCCTGTTCGAGTCGATCGAGCAGGACCAGATCGACCGCGGCGTGCTGAAGGCTTCGTAAGGCGGGTGGGCAGCATTGCCCACCCTTTGATCTGCGAACCTCGCTCGCATAGTCGGCCCTCACCGCCAGAAGCCTGTCGAGATCGACCACGAAATCGCCGAACCTGCGTCGGTTTTTGCACGTCGTTCAGCCCGCCCCCCGCGCGATCAGCCCGGCCAATCGCTCGGCGTCCCTCCAGGCCCCCCAGATGAAGGCCGAGCCACGGCAGGACAGCCAGGGCAGGCCGACGAAGTAGAGGCCCGGCACCTCGGTCACCCCGTCCTGGTGGCGCGGGCGGCCGTCGGGCCGGAAGATGTCGAGGTCGATCCAGCCGAGGTCCAGCTGGAATCCGGTGGCCCAGATCACCGTGGCAATGCCCGCGCGCTTCAGGTCCAGCGCCAGAGTCGGGGTCGTGACGCAGTCGGGCAGGGGGTGCAGCACCCGCGCCTCGGGTTCGTCAGGCAGCTCCAGGCCCTGGGCCGTGGCGTAGGCATCGGCCTCGTCAAGGACGGACAGATAGTTTGCATCACCCTTGGCGATGTTCGCCGCCAGGTCATCCGCAAGATGCAGCACTCCGTCGCGGCAACTGCCCGCCCGGCCCAGCAGAGTGACGCCCAACCCGGCGAGGCGCCGAAAGTCCATCGTGTGTCCGCCATAGGCCCCGCTGACCGCGATGGTGACATGTTCGGTCCCCGGAGTGGGCGCCTTCATGTCCCATTTGCCCAGCTTGCCCAGCCACCAGACGAAATCCTGGCCCCGGTAGCGGCGCGGGGGCCGGTCGTGCGGGCCGACCGAGAGGTAGACCTGGCGCCCGGCCCGGACCAGCTCTTCGGCGATCTGCGCGCCGGACGAGCCCGCGCCAACCACCAGCACCGCGCCCTCGGGCAGGGCGGCGGGGTTGCGGTACGCGCTGGAGTGCAGCTGAGTGATCCCGGACAGGGTGATGACCGTGGGGATCACCGGCTTCTGGAACGGCCCTGTGGCGACGACCACATTCTGCGCTTCGACGGTGCCTTGCGAGGTGACGGCGCGGAAGGTGCCGCCCTGGCGCCCAAGGTTCGTCACCTCGACCCCGGTGCGGATCGGCAGGTTCCGGTCGCTGGCGAAGCGGACAAAATAATCGGCCACCGCCTCTTTCGGAGCGAATTCCTCCGGGTCGAGGTCGGTGAACTCGGCCTCGGGAAAGCGGTCATGCCAGGCGGGACCGTTCGCGACCAGGCTGTCCCAGCGCCAGGTCCGCCAGCGTTCCGCGATGCGGTCGCGTTCCAGGACGAGGTGCGGGACCCCCTGGCTTTGCAGGTGGGCCGAGGTCGCAACGCCCGCCTGCCCGCCGCCGATGACGAGGGTGTGGATGGTTTCGGTCATGCGTCCGGGCCCCCGACACGGGGAATGTCCAGAGCGGACATCCCGGGTTCAGGGAACAGGACCAGGTGGGTGGCCGTCGCCATTGAGTGTTTCGTGATGTCTGGGGATCTACTCATCGCCGGGCACTCCGTATGAGGGGGCCTGGGTCGGATCTTCGGCGCGCTGGACATAGGCTGCCATCTGCGGCGCGTAGATCTCCCAGGACTGGCGCAGCATGCCGATCGGGTCTTCGGCCCAGTCGATCCGCAGATCGACCAGCGGCCAGGACAGACGGTCGGCGACCTTGAGCCCGGCGGAATGGACGGGACCGGCTTCGCCACCGGCCATGAGACCGGCCTCCAGCGCGCGCAGCAGCCGCTCGGCAAGATGACCTCGGGCGGTCGCGAAGGCCTTGACCATCGCCATCGGGACCTGCTCGGCGGCCAGAAGGTTGCCCCCCGCCGCGCAGTCCGTTGCCCGGGCCTCGCCCCAGACGCCCAGAACCTGGCGCCCCGAATGGATCGCCGTCTGCCCGGCCCGGTCGACCACCAGCAGCTGGCGGTAGTCGATGTGGGGCCGTCCTTCGGTGACGGCCGCAAGGGCCGCGGCGGCGGAAAGCCCGGCTTCGAGCTGATCCAGCACCAGCGGGCCAAGTGTGGGGTCGGTGATGTTCTGGCTGGCAACGGCGCCTGCGCCCGCCCGGACATGCGCGCAGCGGGCGGCGACGGCGGGCGAGGAGGACGAGATCGCCAGCCCGACCTGCCCGGTCCGGGCGCAGCGCGCGACGATCGAGAAGGTCATGGCGCGTCGTCCGGGATCACGGCGGTTCCGTCGATTTCGACCAGCCAGGAGGGCCGGGCGAGGGCGGTGACGACCACTCCGGTCGAGACCGGATGCACGCCCTTGATATACTCGCCCATCGTCCGGTAGACGGCCTCCCGGTGGCGGACGTCGGTCAGGTAGACCACGACCTTGCAGAGATGGCTCATGTTGCCGCCGACCTCCTCCAGCAGTTGCCGGATGTTCTGCATCACCTTGTGGGTCTGTGTGACCGGGTCGTGGCTGCCGATGTCCTTGGCGGTATCGAGGTCCTGCGGGCACTGGCCGCGCAGGAAGACGATGCGGCCCCGGGCCACGACGGCCTGGGCAAGGTCGTTGTCGAGCTTCTGTTCGGGGTAGGTGTCGCGGGTGTTGAACTTGCGGTGGCGGAAGTGGGTCATGTCGGGTCCTGGGTGAGGGCGGTCATCGAATTGAGCGCCTTGCGGCGCGAGCCATCTGTCTCGGCG
>Ga0208609_100073_pt1 | contig 50940 bp, 47 predicted proteins | sample SubbioR11_8A_Apr_FD_184813 | JGI IMG/M metagenome (GOLD analysis project Ga0208609, IMG submission 184813) | Serpentinite rock and fluid subsurface biosphere microbial communities from McLaughlin Reserve, California, USA - CR11_8A_Apr (SPAdes) | ecosystem: Environmental > Terrestrial > Deep...
CCGGCGGCGGCCTCGCCTTCGAGCGCCGCCTCCGGCGCATCGAGGATCCCCTCGACGTACTGCGGCGCCCCCCGGCGCTTCAGATCCTCGACCACGCGATGCACTTCCTGATCCGAGACGAAGGCGCCGTGCACGCGCACCGGAAGACCGGTGCCGGCGGCCAGATACAGCATGTCGCCCTGCCCGAGCAACGCCTCGGCACCCTGCTGGTCGAGGATCGTGCGCGAGTCCACCCGGCTGGAGACCTGGAAGCTGATGCGCGCCGGAATGTTGGCCTTGATCAGGCCGGTGATCACATCCACGCTCGGCCGCTGGGTGGCCAGGATCAGGTGGATGCCGGCGGCGCGCGCCTTCTGCGCGATGCGCGCGATCAGCTCCTCGACCTTCTTGCCGGTGACCATCATCAGGTCGGCCAGCTCGTCGATCACCACCACGATCAGCGGCAGCGGCGCCAGCGGCTCCGGCGCCTCGGGTGTCAGCGTGAACGGGTTGGCCACGCTCTCGCCCTTGGCCCGCGCCTCGGCGATCTTCTGGTTGAAGCCGGCCAGCGAGCGCACGCCGAGCTTGCTCATCAGCTTGTAGCGGCGGTCCATCTCGTGCACGCACCAGGCGAGCGCGTGCCCGGCCTCGCGCATGTCGGTCACCACCGGCGCCAGCAGATGGCCGATGCCCTCGTAGACCGACAGCTCGAGCATCTTCGGGTCGATCAGGATCAGCCGCACCTGGGATGGATCAGCCTTGAACAGCAGCGACAGGATCATCGCGTTGACGCCGACCGACTTGCCCGAGCCGGTGGTGCCGGCCACCAGCAGGTGCGGCATCCGCGCCAGATCCACCACCACCGGCTTGCCGCCGATGTCCTTGCCCAGGCCGAGCGCCAGCAGCGAGTGGCTGTCGTTGTAGATCTGCGAGCCGAGGATCTCCGACAGGCGCACCGTCTGCCGCTTGGCGTTCGGCAGCTCCAGCCCCATCAGGTTCTTGCCGGGAATGGTCTCGACCACGCGGATGCTGACCAGGCTCAGCGCGCGCGCCAGGTCCTTGGCCAGGTTGACGATCTGCACGCCCTTGACGCCGATGGCCGGTTCGATCTCGTAGCGCGTGATCACCGGCCCCGGATAGGCGGCGAGCACCGCCACCTCGACCCCGAAGTCCTTCAGCTTCTTCTCGATCAGGCGCGAGGTGAACTCGAGCGTCTCGGTCGACACCGCATCCGGCGCCGGCGGTGCCTCGTCGAGCAGGTCGAGCGCCGGCAGGCGGCTGTCGCCGATCTCGGCAAACAGCGGCACCTGGCGCTCCTTCTGGCGCCGACCGGAGGCCGGCACGCGCGCCGGCGGCCGCTCGATGTGCACCGGCGGCGCCTCGTCGAGACGTTCGCGCTCTTCGCTCACGGCCGCCTCGCGCACGCGCGCGGCGGCCACCCCGATCGCGCGATCCTGTTCGGCTTCGCGCCGCTCGCGCACGCGCTGCACCGCGCCCTCGAACAGGGCGCCGACGCGCTCGGCCACGGTGAGCCACGAAAAGTCGAAGAACAGGCTGGCGCCGATCGCGATCGCCGCGATCAGCAGCACGCTCGCCGCCGTGTGCCCGAGAGCGGCCGCCAGCGGCGCACCGAGCAGCGCGCCGACAATGCCGCCGGAGGCGCCGGGCAGCACGCCCGCCAGGGCGCTCAGGCGCAGCGACTCGAGCGCCGTGGCGGAGGCGATCAGCAGCGCCAGGCCGAGTGCCTGCGCCCAGTCGGGCAGGCCGCGGTCGGCATAGGGTGCGTGCAGGCGCCGGAAGCCGCGCACCACCCAGGCGGCGCCTGCCGCGACCCAGATCCAGGCCGACATCCCGAACACGAGCAGCAGCAGATCGGCGATCCAGGCGCCGATGCGGCCGCCGGCGTTGCCGATCTCGACCGCGGCCGAGACGTGCGAAAAGCCGGGATCGCCGCGGTGATAGGTGGCGAGGAAGGCCGCCAGCGCGAGCACCACCAGAGCGCCCGCCAGCAGTGCCGCCTCGGTCAGCAGCCGTGCCGCGCGCGCGGCGGCCTCGCTGCGTTCGGGCGCCGCCGCACCCTGCCGCGCCCGCGCTCGTTCGGGTTGCCAGGAGGCGGCGGACGGTTCGGCGTCGCGGCTTGCCATGGCGGCGATTATAGGGAGCGCGCGTTGCCCGCCGGTCGCCGCGGGCGCTTGATCTGCGTCGGAACGCCGGCCGGCCCACCGGCGCACACTGGCGCCGGCAGCGCGCAGGACGGCGGCGCCGGCGGCGCGGCTGCCCGACGACGATGACTCGATCCGGCAGAGGTGGCCATGAGCTACAAGCAGGTCCTGTTCCGATCGGCGGCGCGCGAGAAGGTGCTGCGCGGCGCCACGCAACTGGCCGACGCGGTGCGTGTCACGCTCGGTCCGAAGTCGAAGTCGGTGCTGATCCAGAAGAAGTGGGGCGCGCCGATCGTCTGCAACGACGGCGTGACCATCGCCAAGGAGTTCGACCTCAAGGACCCGGAGGAGAACCTCGGCGCGCGCATGCTGCGGCAGGCGGCCGAGAAGACCGGCGATGCGGTCGGCGACGGCACCAGTACCGCCACGATCCTCGCCCACGCGATCTACGCCGACGGCGTGCGCAACGTGGTCGCCGGCGCCAGCGCGATCGACATCAAACGCGGCCTGGACCGCGGCTGCAAGCGCGTGGTGGAGGCACTGAAGGCACTGTCGCGGCCGGTGGCCTCGCGCCTGGAGAAGGCGCAGGTGGCGACGATCTCGGCCCACAACGACCCGGCGATCGGCGAGCAGGTCGCCGAGGCGATGGAGAAGGTCGGCGGCGAGGGCGTGATCACGGTCGAGGAGTCGCGCACCACCGAGACCACGCTGGAGGTCGTCGAGGGCATGCAGTTCGACCGCGGCTACCTGTCGCCCTACTTCGTCACCCACGCCGAGAAGATGGAGGCGGTGCTGGAAGACGCCTACGTGCTGCTCGCCGATCGCAAGATCAGTTCGCTCTCGGACTTCCTGCCGCTGCTCGACCAGGCGGCCAAGAGCGGCCGGCCGCTGCTGGTGATCGCCGAGGAGGTCGAGGGCGAAGCGCTCGCCACGCTGATCGTCAACCAGATCCGCGGCACGCTGCGCAGTTGCGCGGTCAAGGCGCCGGGCTTCGGCGACCGCCGCAAGGCCATGCTGCAGGACATGGCGATCCTGACCGGCGGCGTGGTGCTGTCGGAGGACACCGGCATGAAGCTCGATCGGCTGCAGCTCGCGGAACTGGGGCGCGCCCAGCGCATCGTGGTCGACAAGGACGACACGACGATCATCGGCGGCGCCGGCGCCAAGGGCCAGATCGAAGGCCGCATCGCGCAGCTCCGGCGCGAGATCGACAAGGCCACCAGCGACTACGACAAGGAAAAGCTGCAGGAGCGGCTGGCCAAGCTGGCCGGCGGCGTGGCGGTGATCCGCGTCGGCGCGCCGTCCGAGGCCGAGATGAAGGCCAAGCGCGAAGCGCTCGACGACGCGATCAGCGCCACCAAGGCGGCGGTGGCCGAAGGCGTCGTCGCCGGCGGCGGCCTGGCGCTGCTGCGCTGCGTGCCGGCGCTGGCCGACGAGGAGAGCCGCTGCAGCGGCGACGAGAAGACCGCAGTGGCGATCCTCAGGCGCGCGCTGGAGGCGCCGGCGCGCCAGATCGCCGAAAACTCGGCGGTCGACGACGGCGTGGTCGTGGCCAAGATGCTGGAAGGCGGCGGCAACCTCGGCTTCGATGCCGCGCGCAATCAGTACGTCGACCTGGTCGAGGCCGGCATCATCGACCCGACCAAGGTGCTGCGCGTCGCGCTCGAGAACGCCGTGTCGGTGGCGAGCCTGCTGCTGCTCACCGAGGCGACGATGACCGAGATCGAAGAGCCGGCGACCAAGGGTGCGGCGCGCGAAGGCGAGACCGCGATCTAGCGCCAGCGCTCGGCCGCGGCCGCCTCGGCGCGCAGCTCGCCAAGCGCGCAATCAGTCTTCGCCGGCGCCGTGCCGGCCCGGGCGCGCGCGCGGCCGCCGGCGCCGGAAGCGCGGCTCGCCACGGCGCAGCGCCGCGTACTCGTCGATGCGACGCGCGACGCGGCCGTTCAAGCTGCCCGCCTCCCACGGCGGCTCGCTGCGACCGGCAGCGACGCCGGTCAGCAACTCGATCGCCTCGTCGATCGTCTCCACCGCGTACACGGCGAAGCGGCCGGCGGCGGCCGCCGCCACCACGTCGTCGCGCAGCATCAGGTGCTGCACGTTGGCGGCGGGGATGATCACCCCGTGCGTGCCATCCAGTCCGCGCGCCGCGCACAGGTCGAAGAAGCCCTCGATCTTCTCGTTGATCGCGCCCACCGCCTGCACGCGACCGAGCTGATTGACCGATCCGGTGACCGCCAGCGACTGGCGCACCGGCGCTTCGGCGAGCGACGACATCAGCGCCACGAGCTCGGCCAGCGAGGCGCTGTCGCCCTCGACGCGGCTGTAGGTCTGCTCGAACACGAGGCTCGCCACGATCGAGTGCGGCGCGAACTCCGAGTAGCGCGCCGCCAGGAACGAGGCCAGGATCAGCACGCCCTTGGAGTGCACCGCGCCGCCGAGCTCGGTCTCGCGCTGCACGTCGATCACGCGGCCCTCGCCGAAGCGCGTGGTGGCGGTGATCCGGGTCGGCTCGCCGAACAGCCAGCCGCAGGAGGCGTACACCGCCAGCCCGTTGACTTGGCCGATGCGGCTGCCGTCGGTGTCGATCAGCAGCGTGCCACGCAGGATCGCCTCCTGCACCCGCTCGTGCAGGCGGCTGGCGCGGTGGCGCCGGGCGCCGATCGCGGCGCCGATCGCCGCGGCGTCGATCGTGTCGGCACCGGCGGCGCGCTGCGCATGGTCGGCCTCGACCGCGACGTCGATCAGGTCGCGCACGCGCGCGCTCATCCGGCCGGCGTCGCCGGCCTGGCGCGCGGCGTGATCGATCAGCCGCGCCAGCGCAGCGGCCTGCAGCGGCAGCAGTTGCGCGCGGCGGGCGTGGGTGGCGAGCACGCTGGCGAGCGCGCGCTGCATCGGTTCGCTGCGCGAGAAGTCCTCGGACAGATCGGCGCCGATGCGAAACAGCTCGTCGAACTCCGGATCGAAGCGCGCCAGCAGCTCGTACAGTTCGCGCTCGCCCACCAGGATCACCTTGACCTCGAGCGGGATCGGCTCCGGCTCCAGCCGCACCGTCGACAGAAGCCCATACATCTCGGCCAGCGACTCGATGCGCACTTCGCGCCGCGCCAGCGCGCGCTTGAGCGCCGCCCAGGCGAAGGGCTGGGTGAGCAGTTTCATCGCGTCGAGCAGCAGGTAGCCGCCGTTGGCGCGGTGCAGGCTGCCGGCCTGGATCAGCGTGAAGTCGGTCATCAGCGTGCCCAGCCGCGCGACGTGGTCGACGCGACCGAGCAGGTTCGGATAAGCGGGCAGATCCTCGACCACCAGCGGATCGACGGCTGCCGCCGCGTCGATCAGCAGGTTCACCTCGTAACGGTGCAGGCGCTGCGGCGCCGTCGGCTCGCCCTCGCCGTCGCCGTCGCGGCGGCGGAAGTCGTCGGCGTTGTCGATCACGTCGGCCTGTACCGCCTCCAGGTAGGCGAGCACGCGCGGCAGATCGGCGTACTGCGTCTTCAGCTCGTCGACCGCGTGGCCGACCGCGAGCAGCGTCATCGAACGGTTCAGTGCCCGCACCCGCTCCATGCGCTCCTGGCGCAGCTTCATCTGCGCGCGCAGCGTGCGCGTGAGCTTGTCCTGCATCGTCGCCATCGCCTGCTGGATGCGGTCGCGCTCGGCCGCCGGCAGCGCTTCGAACTCCTCGGGCGACATCACCTCGCCGTCCTTGTGCGGCGCGAAGGTGAAACCGGCCGGCGTGCGCACCATGGCGATGCCGTGCGCGCCCGCCTCCTCGACGATCTCCTGCAGCGCCCGCGCCGCGCGGCCGTTGATCTCGGCGTTGATCCGTTCCAGTTCGGTCGTGTACTGGTCGGACTCGAACACCGCCGGGATCACCGTGCGCAGCGTGTCGACCAGCCGCCGCAGGTCGGTGCGCAGCCGGGCGCCGCGGCCGGCGGGCAGCTCGAGCGCCTGCGGCCGGCCGGTCTGCTCGAAGTTGTGCACGTAGACCCAGTCGCTGCGCGCGCGCGGCGGCGTCGTGCGACAGCGGGCGTCGATCGCCTGGCGCACGATCGCGCGCCGGCCGCTGCCCGGCGCACCCATCACGAACAGGTGATAGCCGGGCTGGGTCATCGCCAGGCCGAGTTCGACCGCCGCGCAGGCCCGGTCCTGGCCGATGACGACGTCGATCTCGGGCAACTCGCTGCTCGAGGCGCAGCCGAGCGAGCCCGGATCGCAGCGCGAACTCAGGCGCGCCACCGGCAGCGGGCTGCGCGCCGGCAGATGCTGCGCCCCTTGCGACTCATCGAACGAAGTGGCCATCGGCGCCCCTGGCCGGCGCCCCGGCGCCGGCCGCTACACGCTAGGCGGCAGACGCCGGTCGCGCTTGATCGCAGTCAACTGCCGCCGCAGCCGCACTCAGCGATACGCCAGTCCCATCGCCTCGCGCACGTCGGCAAGCGTCTCCTGCGCCGCGGCGCGCGCGCGCGCGCAGCCGTCATCGACGATCTCGCGCAGCAACTGCGGTCGGTCGAGGAACGGCTGCGCGCGCTCGCGCCACGGCTGCTGCTCGGCCAGCATCGCCTCGATCAACGGCTGCTTGCAGTCGAGGCAACCGATGCCGGCGCTGCGACAGCCGCGCTCGACCCAGTCGCGCGTCTCGGCGCCGCTGTAGATCAGGTGCAACTGCCACACCGGACAGCGCTGCGGCTCGCCCGGATCACTGCGGCGCACGCGTGCCGGGTCGGTCGGCATCTTGCGCAGCTTGTCGCCGAGCACCTTCGGCTGCTCGCGCATCAGCACCGCATTGCCGTAGCTCTTGCTCATCTTGGCGCCGTCGAGGCCGGGCAGCTTCGGCGTCTCGGTCAGTCGCGCCGCCGGCTCGACCAGGATCGTGCGGCTCGTGCCTTCCAGGTAGCCGGCGATTCGTTCGCGCTCGGTCTGCGACAGGCTGCCGGCGGCGGCCACCAGCGCGCGTCCGGCCGCCAGCGCCTCGGCGTCGCCGGCCTGCTGCCACCTGATGCGCGCCTGCTCGAAGGCCTTGGCCGATCGCTCGCCGAGCTTCTCCAACACCGCCCGCGCTCTGTCCTCGAAACCCGGTTCGCGGCCGAACAGGTGGTTGAAGCGGCGCGCGATCTCGCGCGTCATCTCGATGTGCGGCACCTGGTCCTCGCCGACCGGGACCCGGGTGGCGCGATAGATCAGGATGTCGGCCGCCTGCATCAGCGGGTAGCCGAGAAAGCCGTAGGTCGACAGGTCCTTCTCCTTCAGCTTCTCGATCTGGTCCTTGTAGGTGGGGACGCGCTCGAGCCAGCCGAGCGGCGTGGCCATCGACAGCAGCAGGAACAGCTCGGCGTGCTCGGGCACGCGCGACTGGATGAACACGGTGGCCTTGACCGGATCGAGCCCGGCGGCGAACCAGTCGACCAGCATGTCCCAGACGCTGGCGGCGAGCACCTCGGGGGTCTCGTAGTGGGTGGTCAGCGCGTGCCAGTCGGCGACGAAGAAGAAGCACGGCAGTTCGTCCTGCAGGCGCAGCCAGTTCTTCAGCGCGCCGTGGTAGTGGCCGATGTGCAGGGCGCCGGTCGGGCGCATGCCGGAGAGAACGCGTTCGGGAAACATCGGACCTACATGAACAGACGAACGATCGCCTCGCCCAGTTCCAGGAACGGACGCAGCAGCACGCCGAGCACGCCGGTCATCAGCAGCGCGATGATGATGAAGATCCCGAACGGCTCGATGCGCGCGAACTGGTAGGCGAGCCCGTGCGGCAGCAGGCCGACCGCGATGCGGCCGCCATCGAGCGGCGGGATCGGCAGCAGGTTGAGCGCCATGAACACCAGGTTGACCTGCACGCCCGCGCTCGCCACCAGGAAGAAGTACTCCTCCTCGACGCCGAACAGCACCAGCAACTGCGCCAACAGCACCCAGCCGATCGCCATCGCCAGGTTGGCACCGGGTCCGGCGCCGGCGACCCAGATCATGTCCTTCTTCGGATTGCGCAGGCGGCCGAAGTCCACCGGCACCGGCTTGGCCCAGCCGAACATGAAGCCCGACAGCGCCACCATCGCCAGCGGCACGAGCACGGTGCCGAAGGGGTCGATGTGGCGCAGCGGGTTGAGCGAGATGCGGCCGGCCAGATAGGCGGTGTCGTCGCCGTACATGCGCGCGACGTAGCCGTGCGCGGCCTCGTGCAGGGTGATCGCGAACAGCACCGGGATCGCGAACACCGTGATCAACTGGATGACGGTTTCCATCGCACGCAGTCTACCGGCGGCGTCGCGACGGCCGCCGGCAACTAGCCTTCGAGCCCGAGCCGGTCGAGCGGGCCGCGGCCGCGGCGCACGACGACCGGGAGCGTGCCGCTGAGGTCGACCACCGTGGTCGGCTCGATACCGCAGGCGCCGGCGTCGACGATGAAGTCGATTTCGGCGCCGATGCGCTCGGCGATCTCGGCGCCGTCGTTCAGCGGCAGCTCGTCGCCCGGCAGGATCAGCGTGGTCGAGATCAGCGGCTGGCCGAGGACTTCGAGCAGTCCCAGCGCCACCGGATGGTCGGGCACGCGGATGCCGATCGTCTTGCGACTCGGGTGCGACAGGCGGCGCGGCACCTCGCGCGTCGCTTCGAGGATGAACGTGTACGGACCGGGCGTGGCCTGGCGGATCAGGCGAAACTGGGCGTTGTCGATGCGCGCGTAGACGGCGATCTCCGACAGGTCGCGGCAGATCAGCGTCAAGTGGTGGCGCGGATCGACGGCGCGGATCCGCCGCAGACGGTCGACCGCGGTCTTGTCGTCCAGATGACACACCAGCGCGTAGCTCGAGTCGGTCGGCAGCGCGCCGATGCCACCGTGATCGATGAGCTGCGCCGCCTGCCGCAGCAGGCGAAGCTGCGGATCGACCGGATGGACGTCGAAGCGCTGCGCCATCGCCGCGGCCTCAGCGGTCGGCCGCTCGCCGCCGGTCGCCGGTCGCGCTGGCGTCGGTCGAGCCGGCGTTCATCGCTGTCAACGGAAGCGCTGCCAGACGGCAGCCACACCGCGCGGCAGGGGCGCGACCGCGCCGAGTTCGGCCAGCGTCTCGCCCGGGCCGTGGAAGTCGCTGCCGCGCGAGCCTTCCAGGCCAAACTCCTGCGCCATCCGCGCAAAGCGCCGGATCTCGTCATTGCCGTGGCTGCTGGTGGCGATCTCGACGGCGATGCCGCCGGCGTCGCGAAACTCGCCGAACAGCGCCGCCAGCGCGGTCGCGCAGAGCTTGTAGCGACCGGGATGGGCGATCACCGCCACGCCGCCGGCGCCGGCGATCCAGCGCAGCGCCTGTTCGAGTGTCGCCCAGCGGTGCGGCACGTAGCCGCACCGCCCCTCGGTCAGATAGCGGGCGAAGGCTTGGCGCAGGTCGCGGCAGGCACCGATCTGCACCAGGTAGCGGGCGAAGTGCGTGCGCGAGACGAGATCGGGATTGGCGACGAAGGCGAGCGCGCCTTCGAGGGCGCCGCCGATGCCGGCGGCAGCCAGGCCCGCGGCCATGTCGTGCGCGCGCTGCATCCGCCCCGAGCGCACCGCCGCCAGTCCGGCGGCGAGCGCGGCATCGCCGGGGTCGATGCCGAGGCCGACGACGTGCACAGTCTGGCCGGCATAGGTGATCGAGATCTCGACCCCGGCCACGAAGCGCAGGCCAAGCTCGCGGGCCGCTGCCGCCGCCGGCGCCAGCCCGCGCAACTCGTCGTGGTCGGTGAGCGCCAGCAGGTCGACGCCGCGCGCGCGTGCACGCTCGACCAGCGCGCGCGGCGCCAGCGTGCCGTCGGAGAAGCTGGAATGGGAGTGGAGATCGGCATTGACCTCGGCGACTGCCAGCATCGGCGCATTCTACGGGCCAGCGCACCGTTGCGACGGCGGCCGCCGGCAGCGATGATTGCAGCGGCGCGCCCGGCGGCGACGACGGAAGCGACCCGCGCGCGAACTCAAACGTGCCGGCAGACCGAATGCACGATCACTATCCGCATCTGTACCGCAGCTTCCGCTGGCAGGTGCCGCGCGAGTTCAACATTGCCGCCGTGTGCGGCCGGCGCTGGGCGGCCGAGACCTCGCGCGTGGCGATCTACGCCGAGGATGACCAGGGCCGAGGCGGCGTCTACACCTATGCGACGCTGATGGCCGACGCCAACCGGCTGAGCAACGCGCTGGCCGCGCTCGGCGTGGCGCGCGGCGACCGGCTGGCGATCGTGCTGCCGCAGCGACCCGAGACGGCAGTCGCGCATCTGGCCTGCTACCAGCTCGGCGCGGTGGCGATGCCGCTGTCGATCCTGTTCGGCCCGCAGGCGCTCGAGTACCGATTGCGCGACAGTGCCGCGGTGCTGGCGATCGTCGACGAGACCGCGGCGCCGGCAGTGCTGGCGCTGCGCACGCAATGCCCGGCGCTGCGTCACGTGATCACGGTCGCGGCCGATGCCGATGGCGCGCAGCCGTGGAGCCGGCTGCTGCCGCGGCACGACGACTCGTTCGCGCCGGTGCGCACCCTCGCCACGGATCCGGCGGTGCTGATCTACACCAGCGGCACCACCGGGCCGCCGAAAGGCGCGCTGATCCCGCACTCGGCGATCATCGGCAACCTGCCCGGCTTCGTCGCCTCGCAGGACTGGTTTCCGCAGCCGGGCGACGTATTCTGGTCGCCGGCCGACTGGGCCTGGACCGGCGGCCTGATGGATGCGCTGCTGCCGGCGCTGTACTTCGGCTTTCCGATCGTCGGCTACCAGGGCCGGTTCACGCCGGAGAAGGCGCGCGAGCTGATCGAACGCTACCGCGTCACCAACAGCTTCCTGTTTCCGACGGCGCTGAAGATGATGATGCGCTCGGCGGCATGGTCCGATGCGCGCGGGCGGCTGCCGCTGCGCGCGATCATGAGCGCCGGCGAGCCGGTCGGCAGCGCGGTGTTCGACTGGACGCGCGCGGCGCTGGGCGTCACCGTCAACGAGATGTTCGGTCAGACCGAGATGAACTACATCGTCGGCAATTCGCAGGCCAGGTGGCCGGCGCGGCCGGGGGCGATGGGCCGGCCCTACCCGGGGCACCGGGTGGCGGTGATCGACGATGCCGGCGCCGAGCTGCCACCGGGCGAGGCGGGCGAAGTGGCGCTGCACAGCCACGACATCCACGGCCACCCGGATCCGGTGCTGTTCCTCGGCTACTGGAACGACGATGCCGCCACGCGCCGCAAGTTCACCGGTCCGATCGGCCACAGTTGGTGCCGCACCGGCGATCTGGCCGCGCGCGACGCCGACGGCACCCTGTGGTACCAGGGCCGCGCCGACGACGTGTTCAAGTCCGCCGGCTACCGGATCGGCCCGAGCGAGATCGAGAACTGCCTGGTCAAGCACCCGGCGGTGGCCAACGCCGCGGTGGTGCCGAAGCCCGATGCCGAGCGCGGTGCGCTGGTCAAGGCCTTCGTGGTGCTCAGCGACGCCTACCGCGCGCGCGGCGACGCGGCGCTGGTGACCGAGCTGCAGGCGCACGTGCGCGGCCAGCTCGCGCCCTATGAGTACCCGAAGGAGATCGAGTTCATCGACCAGTTGCCGATGACCACCACCGGCAAGGTGCAGCGCCGGCTGCTGCGCGAACTCGAGCGGCAGCGTGCCGCCGCGCAAGCGGCCGTCGGCTCGAGGTCCAACCGTTGAGGCGATCGCGGGCGGGCGCGACGCCGCGCGGCCGCCGGCCGGCTCGCTCAGGCGTTGGCTTCGGCGCCGGCCCGGCCCGCTTGCGCAGCGGTCTCGAGCGCGCGGCGCACGCCGAGCGCGAGCAGGCGCTCGCGCTCTTCCGGGGCGGCATCGATCAGCGCCGCCACCACGTTGCTCGGCAGCGCGCGGTAGCGGTAGCGGTCGTCGCCGGCCGGCAGCAGGCGCCAGCCCTGCGCCATCAGCCACTGCCACAGGTCGCGATTGAATCCGGCCTGCACGCCGATCCGGAACTGGTTGCAGCACAGGGTCGCGCCGATCGGCGGCAGGCGACGTTCCAGCGAACGGCCGGCGCCGCGCTCGCCGCGCCCCGGTGCGTTTGTTGAAGTGAACCAGCGGACGAAACTCATCGACGATGCGCCTCCATGCTGGCGCGCACTGTATCGACGGCGGCAGCGTGCAAGGATCCCGCGTGCGCGGATCGCGCGTCGTCTCACACGGATGGATGCCGCGCCCGGCGGCGCGCGGCGCAACGCTCAGCCCTGCCGACGGGCACCTGCCGGCATGCGCCGGGCATCGGCGATCGCCGCCTTGAGCACCGCGTCGCGCTGCTCGGGCGGCGAGTCGATCAGCAGCGTCATCCAGCTGTTCGGCACGTCGCGGTAGCTGCGGCGGTCCGGTCGCACGGTGATCTCGCGCCAGCCGCGATCCTGCAGCCAGGACCACAGCTCGCGGTCCAGGCCGGCCTGCACGACCATTCGGATGTCGCCTGCGTGGATGCGCGCGCCGAGAGCGGGTCTCAGCGTCCGGCGCGGCGTCGCACGCGCGCGACGAATGCCGAACAAGTTGCGGAATTGATTACGGAAGTTGATCGCCACAGCAGCCATCGCTCGCACCTCTCGCGCGCATCATGCCGAGTCGCGGTGATCGACTCACATCCCAAACTCGGGTGAGCTGCGACGCAGATACACCTTTGCCTGCGGTTTCCGTCAGGCGATCGCCTCAGCGTTGCCTCGACAACGCGCGCATCGGTGTTTACGCCCGGTCCGCTGAGGCTGTCGCGGGCGCACCATCGAGACCGGTCGCGGCCGGCGGCGACCGGTTCGTACAATCGAAGGCGCGCCGTCACCGGCGCCGACCACAGCCGCAGGGAACCGACTCCATGGCGCTGTACCAGCTCGCCGACCGCGTTCCCGCGGTCGATGCCTCCGCCTACGTGTTCGAGAACGCCACCGTGATCGGCAGCGTCACGCTCGAGGCCGGCGTCAACGTCTGGCCTTACGCGACGGTTCGCGGCGACAACGAGCCGATCGTGATCCGCGCCGGCAGCAATCTGCAGGAAGGCTGCGTCCTGCACACCGACCCCGGCTGCCCGCTGGTCGTCGAACGCAACGTCACGGTCGGGCATCAGGCGATGCTGCACGGCTGCACGATCGGCGAAGGCAGCCTGATCGGCATCCAGGCGGTGATCCTCAACCGCGCCGTGATCGGGCGCAACTGCCTGATCGGCGCCGGCAGCCTGGTCACCGAGGGCAAGGTGATCCCGGACGGCTCGCTGGTGGTGGGCAGTCCGGCCAAGGTCGTGCGCGCGCTGACTGCCGAGGAGATCGCGCGCATGCACCTGAACACCGCCGACTACGTCGCGCGCGGCGCACTGTATCGCAGCCGGCTCGCGCGCATCGACTGAGTTCGGCCGGCCGCCTGCTCAGCGCAGCCGCTCCAATTCGCGCCGAAACTGCACCGCCGGCAGGGTTGCGTCGATCTCGACGTCGTCCCAGCGCACCGTCTCCCCCGTCGCCACCGCGCGCTTGAGCCGCACGCCGTGCGCCAGTCCGAGCGGCAACAGTCCCGCGCGCAGCGACGTTGCCGCCGGCAGCAGCTTGCCGTAGACGGTGAAGCCGCCTTCGCCGTCGAGCGTCTCGCCGGCGGCGAGCGCGCGCTTGGCGGTGGCCACCACGTCGGCGCTGAACGCCACCGGCGCGCCGGTCGGCTCGCCCCTGAGGCCGACGCTGGCGACGCTGATGCCCAGCTCGAGCCCGATCAGGTGATACGGCTTGTACATCGCCGTGTAGCGGCCGCTCGGGTCGGTGACCAGGCCGTACTCGCGCAAGCAGCGCTCCACATACTCGCTGCCGCCGGCGAAGGTCACGTACACACCCCAGCGCAGATCGCGCGACACCGCCCGGCCGTCGCGCTCGAGGCTGGAGACCACCTCGACCTGGCCGCGCTGCGCGACGACGCCGCCGTCGGCGGCCGGCCGCAGCAGGCGCGGCAGATCGTCGACGCCGCACGGCGGAAAGCCGAGGCCATCGGGGGCCGCCAATCCGGTGGCGTTGGCGACCGCGGCCATCTCGAGCGCGCTCTTGGTGCCGTCGAGAAACGAGTTGAACATCTGCGCGTTCATGCCGCCGGTGCGCGCATCGTCGGCTGCGATGCCGTAGTGCTGCCAGACCGTGTCGGGGGTGGACGCGTGATAGGCGGGCAGGTACTTGGTGCCCTTGCCGGCGGCGATCACCTCGAAGCCGCAGGCGCGCGCCCAGTCGACCATCTCGCAGATCAGCGCCGGCTGGTCGCCATAGGCGAGCGAGTAGACGATGCCTGCCTCGCGCGCGCGTTGCGCCAGCAGCGGCCCGGCGAGCGCGTCGGCCTCGACGTTGACCATCACGATGTGCTTGCGCCGCGCGCAGCAGGCGAGCACGTGCGCGATGCCGGCGGCCGGCGAGCCGGTGGCGTCGATCACGATCTCGACCCGATCGCTGGCGATCAGCTCGGCGCCGCCGGCCACGAACTCGATGCCGGCCAGTTGCGCATCGCTCCAGCCGACCCGCTGCAGCGCCAGCCGCGCCCGGCCGGGATCGAGATCGGCGACCACGGTCAGCCGCACGCCCGGCGTGCGTCGCGCCTGCGACAGGTACATCGAGCCGAACTTGCCGGCGCCGATCAGCCCGACCCGCAGCGGACTGCCCGCGCGCTCGCGCTCGACCAGCTTCGAATGCAGGTTCATGTCGTCTCCCGAAGTGCAATCCGGTCTTAGAAGCTGCGCCGGGCGCGCAGCAGCACCTGCACGCCCTCGACGTCGCCGGCCGGCCGCAGCGGCAGCGCGACGTCGAGGTGGGCGACGTTGCCGAAGGCGGTGCGCACGCTGAACAGCCGCAGTCCCAGGCCGACGTTGACCAGCCAGCCGGGGTTGATCAGGTTCGGGTTGCTGCCGCCCCAGGCGCGGCCGACATCGACGAAGGCGGCAGCACCGATCCGGAACAGACGCCACGGGAAGGCTCCCGTGTACAGCCGCTCCTCCAGGGTCAGCAGCACCCGTCGCGTGCCCGCCTGGTAGCGCAGCGGATAGCCGCGCAGCCCGTTGTCGCCGCCGAGGTACAGAAAGTCGGCCGGTTCCGGGTCGGTCAGGACATCGGCCGCCAGCGAGGCGTAGAACAACCGGCGCCGGTGGTGCGGCATGAAGTACTCGAGCTCGGCGCCGACCTGCTGGCGGCGGATGCGGCCGCCGCGCACCTGACCGTCGATGCGTGCCGTCGCCAGCAGCCGCTGCTCGCTGCCGGTCTCGAAGCCGCGCGCCAGCGCGGCGCGATACAGCAGCGCATCGTCAGTCGAGCCGAGACGCTGCGCCGCCCAGCCGAGCTGCACGCTGGCGTTGATGCCGAGCGCGAAGTACTCGGGCCGGCCGATCTGCTGGCGGTTTTCGGTGCGCTCGTAGCGGTCTTCGATCAGATCGAAGCGGACGTAGGGCCCGACCAGCGTCTGGTCGGGCAGCAGATGCACCGGCGCCGGCCGTCCCGGCTCGGGCGCGAAGCGATCGTCGTGCAGGCGCAGGCCGAGCGTATAGCGCCTGACCCAGCCGTCGACCAGCCCCGGCGACCAGCCGCCGAAGACCTCGAGCGTGCGGCTGCGGTGCCGGTACTCGGTGACGCGGTGGCCGGCGTTGTAGACCGGGTCGACGCGGTCGACGTCGATCGCGTGCAAGCCGGCACTGCGACGCGCGTCGAGCTCGAAGAACGGCCGCACCAGCGCCAGCGACAGCTTGGAGCCGTCGCTGTTGTCGGCCACGCTCAATCGCAACGAGGTCCACGGGCCGAGCGCGTGATCGTTGGCGAAGTCGAGCGCCTTGCCCCGGCGGTCGACGTCGCGAAAGGCGCTGATCGACAGCTCGCTGCCGGTGCCGAGCAGGTTCAGCTCGCTGACGCCGAACTCGGTGCGCGTGACACCGCCGGTGCGCGACAGGGTGATCGTCGGGTACAGGGTCCAGGTGTCGCGCGTCGTCACTTCGAGGTCGACCACGCCGTCGCGATAGGCGAGCGGCCGGATGCGCACGTCGTACAGGTAGCGCGCGCCGCGCAGCAGGCGTTCGGTCTCCTCGATCGCGCGCAGGCGCAGCGGCTCGCCGCTGCGAAACAGCAGCGCGCGCCGAATCACCCAGGGTCGGGTCTCGATGTGCAGCCGGTTGGCGGCGCGAAACAGCGCGTTGTCCTCGCGCGGGTCATCGGTGTCGAAGACATCGCCGGTGACGATGCGGATCTCGCCGATGATCGCGCCGGCCGCCTCGAGTTCGGCGAAGCCGGGCGGCGGCGCCGCCGCGCCGTAGGTCTGCGCGAAGCCCGCCGGCGCGTAGACCGCCAGGACCAGCGCGCAGGCGGCCAGCCGGCGCCTCAGCGCCATCGTCCTGCGTCCGTCGCGGGGTCCGAGGTCCACGCCAGGCGGGCTAGCCATCGTCGAGCGCCGGCGGCGGCAGAATCTGCGCCGCCCGTTCCGCCGGCAGCGCCTCGACGCCGCGCAGCTTGCGCTGCATCTGCCGGGTGCGCGTGTCGGCGTCTTCGAGCGTCTTGCTGACGGTGGCCACCTGCGAGCGCACCCTGCCCAGCCATTCGCCGAAGCGCTCGAACTCGGTCTTGACCGCGCCCAGCAGTTCGCGCACCTCGACCGCGCGCTGCTCGATGGCGAGCGTGCGAAAGCCCATCTGCAGCGAGTTGAGCAGCGCGAACAGCGTCGTCGGGCCGGCCACCAACACGCGCAGTTCGCGATTGAGCGTCTCCGACAGGCCGGGCCGGCGCAGCACCTCGGCGAACAGCCCCTCGGTGGGCAGGAACAGGATCGCGAAGTCGGTCGTGTGCGGCGGCTCCAGGTACTTGTCGCGGATCTTGCGCGCCTCGCCGCGGATCCGCGTCTCCAGCGCCTGGCCGGCGGCGGCGACCGCGGCCGCGTCGGCCGCCTCCTGCGCCACCAGCAGCCGCTCGTAGTCCTCGGTCGGGAACTTGGCGTCGATCGGCAGCCACAGCGGCGACTCGCCGTCGGTGGCGCCGCGCCCGGGCATGCGCACCGCGAATTCGACCCGCTCGGACGATCCGGGTCGGGTGGCGACGTTGGCCGCGTACTGGCCGGCGGTCAGCACCTGCTCGAGCAGCGCGCCGAGTTGCACTTCGCCGAAGCCGCCGCGCACCTTGACGTTGGTCAGCACGCGCTTGAGGTCGCCCACGCCCTGCGCCAGCCCCTGCATCTCGCCCAGGCCGCGGTGCACCTGCTCGAGGCGCTCGGCGACCTGGCGGAAGCTCTCCCCCAGGCGCGCCTCCAGCGTCGACTGCAGCTTCTCCTCGACCGTGGCGCGCATCTGCTCGAGCTTGGTCTCGTTGCCCTGCTGCAGGCTGGCGAGCTGCGCGTGCAGCGTCGTGCGTACCTCGGCCATGTTCGACTGGAGCGAGCGCGCCAGTTCCGCCATCTGCTGCTGCATCGCTGCGCCGAAGGCGGCGAGCTGGCGCGTCGCCTCCTCGCGGTTGGCGCGGCTCGCCTCTTCGGCGCCGGCGCCGATGCGCGCGACCTGCTCGCCGAAGGCGGCCAGATGAGTCGCCTGCACGCCGCCCAGGCTCGTCATCTGCGCCATCAGGCCGGAGTGCAGCTCGGCGATTCGGGCGCCGGTCTCGGTACGCACCTCGCTCGCCGACAGCGCCACCGCCTGGCGCAGTTCACGCTCGAGGCGATCGCTGCCCGCCTCGCTGCGACGCTGCAGCTCGGCCAGTTGCTCGCTCAATTGCCGGGTCAACTGCTCGGCGCGCCCGGTGATGCGCGACTGCCTGGCGGCGAGCCCCAGTGCGATCAGCGCAATAAGCGCGGCGGCGGCGACGGCAACGGCGATCGGCAGCGGGATCTCGGTCATGAGTGGGCGGGCGTGGCGCAAGCCTCGGCAAACCCGGCGGCGCGATGATAGGCGAGCCCGCTCGACAAATAGGGTTAGTCCGCCTTACTGTCGCTTACCACGCCTCGGAGAATCTCCCGATTGCTCCGCAGAGAGCTGCCGCCCAGCCGGCACCGGGGCGTAGAAAACGACAGGAGACAGCCTTGGACTCCGCCACACCGATCTACGACCTCAAGCCCTGGCTCGAGCACTACGGCCAGAACATCCCGCGCCAGCTCGAGCCGCCGCGCCATGCCCACCTGCCGGCGCTGCTGCGCGAGGTCGCCGCCCGCCACGCGAACAAGGTGGCGTTCACGACCTGCATGGCCAACGGCATGCACGCCTCGCTGACCTACGCCAAGGTCGATCAGTACTCGGACGCCTTCGCCGTCTATCTGCGCAAGGTGCTCGGGCTGCCGGCGGGCGCGCGCGTGGCGCTGCAGACACCGAACTGTCTCGCCTACCCGGTGGTCTGCTTCGGCATACTCAAGGCGGGCTGCGTGCTGGTGAACACCAATCCGCTGTACACGCCGAGCGAGATGGAGCACCAGTTCGCCGACAGCGGCGCCGAGGCGCTGGTGATCGTCGACATGTTCGCCAACAAGCTCGACGGCTTCCTGGCGCGCACCGCCGTGCGCAAGGTGATCGTGGTCGAGGTCTCGCAGTTCTTCCCGGCGATCCCGCGCGCGGTGATCCGCGGCGTGATGCGCTGGTGGAATCAGGTGCTGCCGGCGATCACGGTGGAACACGTTCGTCTCGAGCAGGCGCTGGCTGAAGGTGCGGCGGCGCGCGCGCGCGACCAGACGGATCTCAACGCCTACCTGGACGGCGTCGGTCACGACTGCCTGGCCGCGCTGCAGTACACGGGCGGCACCACCGGGGTCGCCAAGGGCGCGATGCTCACCCACGGCAACCTGCTCAACAACCTGCAGCAGGCCTTCGCGATGGGTGCAAGCCACATCGAGGAAGGCCGCGAAGTGGTGCTGACCGCCCTGCCCCTGTATCACATCTTCGCCTTCACCTTCAATCTGCTGGCGTTCTATGCGGTCGGCGCGCGCAACGTGCTCGCGCCCTCGCCACGGCCGATCCAGAACCTGCAGCGCGCCTTCGACAACTACCCGATCACCTGGGTGAGCGGCGTCAACACGCTGTTCAACGCGCTGATGAACGAGGAGTGGTTCATCGCCTTCCCGCCCAAGCACTTGAAGGCGGCGGTGGCCGGCGGCGCCGCCCTGCAGCACCCGGTGGCGGTGCGCTGGGAGAAGATGACCGGCACCCGCATCTGCGAGGGCTACGGCCTGACCGAAAGCTCGCCGGTGGTGAGCTTCAACCCGATCGGCGGTCTGCAGAAGCCCGACTCGATCGGCATTCCGGCGCCCGGCACCGAGGTGCGGCTGGTCGACGAGCGCGGCGTGCCGGTGGCGCTCGGCGAGCCGGGCGAACTGATCGTGCGCGGGCCGCAGGTGATGCGCGGCTACTGGAACCGGCCGGACGAGACCGCCAAGACCCTGCGCGACGGCTGGCTGTACACCGGCGACGTGGCGGTGATGGACCGCGACGGCTACTTCCGCATCGTCGATCGCAAGAAGGACATGATCCTCGTGTCCGGGTTCAACGTGTATCCGAACGAAGTCGAGGATGCGATCGCGCAGATGGACGAGGTGCTCGAGGCGGCCGTGATCGGCGTGCCCGACGCGCGCACCGGCGAGGCGGTGCGCGCCTACATCGTGCCGCTGCAGGACGGCCTCACGGAAGAGGCGGTGCGCGCCCACTGCAGGCGGCTGCTGACCGACTACAAGGTGCCCAAGGTGATCGAGTTCCGGCGCGAGTTGCCGAAGACGCCGGTCGGCAAGATCCTGCGCAAGCAGCTTCGCGCCGAATTCCATGAGCACAACAACGCCGTCAAGGCGCCAGTGCCAGCCTGATCGCCGCCACCCGCCCGGGACACCGCCATGCTCACTCCGCTCGAAACTCAACTGCTCGGCATCATGATGATGGTCATCATGCTCGGCATGGGTGCATCGCTGACGTTCAAGGACTTCCGCATCGCCTTCCGCAAGCCGCAGGGGATCCTGGTCGGCTTCGTCTGCCAGTACGGCATCATGCCGTTCCTCGGTTACACGTTGGCGGTGCTGCTCGGGTTTCCGCCGGCGCTGGCGATCGGCCTGATCCTGATGGGCTGCATGCCCGGCGGCACCACCTCGAACATCTTCACCTACTTCAGCAAGGGCACGCTGGCGCTGTCGATCATGATGACCGTCTGCTCGACCCTGGCGGCGGTGCTGATGACGCCGCTGCTGCTGGAGTTCTACTCGGGGCTCAAGGGCCTGCCGGCCGAGTTCACGGTGCCCGCCGGCAACGTCGCGCAGGTGCTGGTGGTGCTGATCGTGCCGACCCTGATCGGCATCGCGCTGCGCAAGTGGAGCCCGAATGCCGGCGCCACGATCGAACTGATCGGCGGCCTGCTCGGCGTGTTCGTGATCCTGTTCCTGATCGTGACCTGGGTGCCGCGCAACTACATGCTGCTCGCCACCACGGCCTGGACCGTCTACTTCGCGGTGATCGGTCTCGGCCTGTTCGGCATGGCGCTCGGCTTCGGCCTGGCGCGGCTGCTGCGGCAGGATCCGGTGCGCAGCCGCACGATCTCGCTCGAAACCGGCATCCAGAACGGCCCGCTCGCGGTGCTGATCGTGCTGCTGACCTTCGAGGGCGAGATGCAGCAGCAAGTGCTGCTGGTGCCGGTGCTGTACTCGCTGTTCATCGTGCTCACCTCGAGCGCGGTGACGGTCTGGTTCCGCCGCATCACCACGCGCGAGGAGTTGTCGCGCGACCAGGCCAAGGTGCCGACCACGCCGATCCCGGCCAAGGCCTAGCCCGCGGCGCGATGCCCCGCGCCGGCGCTGCGGCCAGCGCCGGTGCAAACGGTCTCAGTAGACGAGGTTGATCATCGCCAGCATGACGACCAGGAAGATCACGGTCATCAGTCCGCCGGCGCGCATGAAGTCCTTCACCCGGTAGCCGCCCGGGCCCATGATCAGCGCGTTGACCTGGTGCGTCGGCAGGAAAAACGAATTCGAGGTCGCCAGCGCCACGGTCAGCGCGAAGATCGCCGGGTCGGCGCCGGCGATCAGCGCCATGTTGACCGCCAGCGGCACCAGCAGCACGGTCGCGCCGACGTTCGACATCACCAGCGTGAAGGCGGTGGCCAGCAGCGCCAGCGCCGACTGCAGCACCCACAGCGGCACGTCGCCCAGCGCGTTCACCGTCGTGTACGCGATCCAGGCGGCCGTTCCGGTGGTCTCGACCGCCAGCCCGAGCGGAATCAGGCTGGCGAGCAGGAACACCGACTGCCAGCCGACCGCACGATAGGCCTGGTCGACGCTGAGCACGCCGGAAACGATCATGCCGATGGCGCCGGTCATCAGCGCCAGCGACAGGCGGATGTCGGTCAACAGGATCAGGCCGAGCGACAGCAGGAAGAAGCCGAGCGCGTGCGCGACCTTGTGCGGGCGGCGCTCCTCGTGCGGAAAGTCGGCGGTCACCAGGACGAAGTTGCGGTCCTTCTTCAGCGCCGCCAGGTCTTGCCACAGGCAGTAGGCGACCAGCGTGTCGCCGGCGGCGAGCACGTGTTCGCGCAGGTGGCTGCGGATCACGTCGTCGCCACGGTGCACGGCCAGCACCGACAGTCCGTAGCTGCGGCGCATGCGCACCTCGTCGAGGCTGCGGCCGATCAGCGCCGAACCGGGCGGGATCACGACTTCGGCGATGCCGGCGTGGCCGGGATCGAGCGCCTCGGCAAAGCGGCGCAGCTCGCCGGCGCGCCGCAGGCCGAGCGCGGCGAGCGAGGAATCGACTTCCTGGCGCGCGCCGCACAGCGCGATCACGGCGCCGGGCGCGATCAGCACCTCGCGTGCCGGCGCGACCTGCAGTTCGCCCGCGCCTTCCAGGGCGACGATCGGCAGACGGTGGCCGAGCAGCGCCTCGGCCTGCTCGACCGTCTTGCCGGCGAGCGCGCTGCCGGGGCCGAGCGATAGCTCGTGCAGTTCACCGTGCACGCCGTAGGTGTCGTGCAGGTGCTCCATGGTGCCCAGGCCGGTGGCGCCCTTGGTCTTGTGCGTCGGCAGCACGAAGCGGCCGGCGAACACGAAGTAGAGGATGCCGCTGGCGAGCAGCGCCAGCCCGATCGGCGTCACTGCGAACAGTTCGAAGGTCGCCATCGGCGGCGTGCTTTCCGGCAGGGTCCGGTTCGAGGTCAGGATCAGGTCGTTGAGCAGGATCAGCGGACTGGAGCCGACCATCGTGATCGTGCCGCCGAGCAGTGCGGCGAAGCCCATCGGCATCAGCAGGCGCGACATCGGCAGCCCGGTGCGGGCGCTGATGCGCGCGATCACCGGCAGGAACAGCGCCGCCGCGCCGACGTTCTGCATGAAGCTGGAGATGAAGCCGACCGTGCCCGACACGGTCGGGATCACGCGCTGCTCGCTGCTGCCGCCGACGCGCAGGATGAACGAGGCGATCCGGCTCATCAGCCCGGTGCGGTCCAGTCCGGCGCCGATGATCATGACCGCGATGATCGAGATCACCGCATTGCTGGCGAAGCCGTCGAACAGGTTGGCGATCGGCACCAGGTCGGGCACGCCCGGCACCACCGAGGTCAGCCCGAGCAGCACCATGACCAGCACCGCGGCGACGTCGACACGCACGACGTCGGAGACGAACAGAACGACGGTCAACGCCAGGAAGCCGAACACCCAGATCATGGCCGGGGTCAGCGCGATGGTCTCGGTCACTGGCGCTCTCCGCGCCGGCGGCCGCTCGCCGGCTGCAGGCGACGCCGGCGACGCTGCGCGCCGCGAGCGGGCAGCTTCGGGCGGCGGGCGCCGCCCGGCGGTGCGGCGATCAGATGTACAGACAAACGTCGGTGCCGCCGGCGAAGTCGAGGAAGGTGGCGGCGCCGCCGAACTGGGCCTGGGGAATGAAGTCGTTCTTGTCGAAGTCGAACAGGTCGACCGTCATCTGGCAGGCGATCATCTTGACATCGGACTCGATGCAGACCTCGCGCAACTGCTCGAGCGAGGCCACGCCCTTGGACTTCATCTTGTTCTTCATCATCATCGTCGCCATCGACTCCATGCCCGGCAGCGCCTGCACCAGCACCGGCATCGGCACCGGCATCGGCATCGCCGGGTTGGCGAGCGGACTGATCCTGATCGCCGACAAGTCCTTGCGCAGAAGCTGCAGGCCGTAGAAGGTGAAGAAGACCTGAACCGTCCAGCCGAGCGAGGCCGCGGTCGACGCCAGGATGAACGGCGGATAGGCCCAGTCGAGCGTGCCCTTGGTGGCGATCAATGCCATTTTCTTGGTCGTCATGTCGGTCGGTCCGGTCGGCGTGGCAGGTCGGGCGGCCGTGCGCGGCCGCGGCACGGGCGCCTTCGATCAGCGCCGCTTCAGGAAGAACACGTAGGTCGAGCCTTGCTGCGCCGACGACAGCAACTGGTTGCCGGTCTGCTCGGAAAAGGCCGCCATGTCGGCCATCGAGCCGGAGTCGGTGGCGGTCACCTTGAGGACCTGGCCGCTGGCCATGTCCGACAGCGCCTTGCGGGTCTTGACGATCGGCAGCGGGCAGGCGAGTCCGCGCGCGTCGAGTTCCTTGTCGAAGTTCACGTTCGATCTCCTCGGGTCAGCCGTCGGCGGTCGGCACCAACGAACATGCTCGGCCGGTCGCTGCGGCCAGCGCCGACATTACAACGCGGTCGGATCATGGCAGTGCCTACCCTGATGGGTAGTTCTACGCCTCTGTAACGGCTCGCACAATCGGTCCCGGCCCCGCAGCCGTCGCTCACCGCCGGCGTGCCCCCCGATGCCCGACGCGCGCCCCCGCCCCGATCGCACGATCCCGATCCATCCGCAGACCGACGACGGCTGCAGCGCCGCCGAGTCCTTCGCCCTGATGGTGCTCGGCGACTCGATGACGCCCGAGTTCGAGCCGGGAGACATCGTCATCATCGAGCCCGAGGGACTCGCCAGCGACGGCGCCTTCGTGCTTGCGTTGGCCGGCGGCGAGTGGATCTTCCGCCAGCTTCTTCGCACCGGCGACACCTGGCGCCTGCGCGCGCTCAATGACGCCTATCCGGCGATCGAACTGGCCGATCTGGCGGCCGTGCGCGGCGTCATCATCCAGAAGAGCCGACCCGGCCGGCGCCGTGCCAGCAAGCGCTACGTCGACTGACGCGGTCTCGACCCGGCTCGCAGCCGCGGTCCAGCGCAACTGCGATCTCGCCGACGCGCGCCACGCGCGCGACAGTTCGCTATGCACCTACCTGCTGGCGATGCGCGAGTACTTCCGCTGGGCCAACGACCTGGCGCTCGGCGCGCCGCCGCCGCGCGCCGCACTGTCCGACTGGATCGCGGCGCGCGAATCCCTGTGGGAATCGCTGCGCGATGCCGGCGACGGCTACGCGATGCTGCCGCTCGGCGCCGGCATCGACGCCTTCGACGCCGAAGGCGCCAACCGCGTCCTGCGCGCGCATGGACTCGTCTACGGCGCCGGGGTGGGTCTGTACGGCGCAGCGCAGTTCTTTCTCGCGCGCCGTCATTGCGAGCAGGCGCGCGACGGCGCCCAGGTGCTGGTCGCCGACCAGGAGCTGGCGCGCGGCATCGCCGCCGCTCCGGCCGCCGCGCGCGGTGCGACGATCTTCGTGCGCCGCGACGCGCTGCGCCGCTGGTTGTGGACCCGGATCGAGTCCGTGCGGCACGCCTCGGTCGACCACGCCCTGCTCGCCGCCCTGCGCTGTCATGGCGACCCGGACGATCCCGGCCCGGCGGTGGCGGCGCTGGTCGAGTCCGAGACCGAGACCCTGATCCTGCACGAGCTGGGCGAACTGCGCGCCGGCAGACAGCTCGCCGGTTGGCAGCAGATGCTGGCCGAAGTCGAGGACCGGCGCACCGAAGTGCTGCTGCGCGCACTGCGCGACCTGTGCGCCGACTGTCTGGTGACGCTGCCGGCGCTGCTGGCGCGTGACGCGCGCGGCTCGCTGCTGCTGTGGTTCGCGAACTTCGACGGACTGCGCCGCACGCTGGCGCCGGAACTGGCCGCAGCGCTTGACGCCGCCACGATGCGCATCGATCGCGAAGCGCTCGAACGAGCCGCCGGCGACGGCAGCCGCCGATGGCTCGCTGCCGCGCTCGAGCTGCTCGCCTGCTGGCGCAGTGGCGGACGGCAGGCGCTGGTGGCGCAGGCCGCGCGCCTGGCCGCGCCCGCCTGAGAGGCCCGGGCCTCAGTCAGGCGCCGGCGGCGACGACGGGCCGTCGAGTTCGAACCAGTTGAGCGAGTCGCGCAGCCGCACGACGTCGCCGACGATCACCAGCGTCGGCGGCTTCAGGCCGGCGGCCTCGGTGCGCTGCGGCAGATCGGCGAGCGTGCCGACGACTACGCGCTGCTGTGGCAGGGTGGCCTGCTGCACGACCGCCGCCGGCATGTCGGCCGGCATGCCGTGCGCGATCAGCTTTTCGCACAACCCCTGCAGCCCGATCAGTCCCATGTAGACGACGACGGTCTGCCGCGGTCGCGCCAGACCGTGCCAGTCGAGGTTCATCGAGCCGTCCTTCAGGTGGCCGGTGACCAGCACGCAGGACTGTGCGTAGTCGCGATGCGTGAGCGGGATGCCGGCATAGGCGGCCACGCCGCAGGCGGCGGTGATGCCCGGCACGACGCGAAAGCGCACGCCGCTGGCGGCGAGCGTCTCGATCTCCTCGCCGCCGCGGCCGAACACATACGGGTCGCCGCCCTTCAGGCGCAGCACGCGCCGGCCTTCCTTGGCCAGCTTCACCAGCAGCGCGTTGATCTCCTCCTGGCGCAGCGTGTGCTGCGCGCGCTGCTTGCCGACGTAGATGCGCTCGGCGTCGCGCCGGCACAGCTCGAGCACCTGCGGCGACACCAGGTTGTCGTACAGGATCACGTCGGCCTGCTGCATCAGGCGCAGCGCGGCGAAGGTCAGCAGTTCCGGGTGGCCGGGGCCGGCGCCGACCAGATAGACCTCGCCCGGCGCCGGACCGCACTGCGCCGATTCGTCGATCGCCGCCGCCAGCGCGCGCTCGGCCTGCGGCAGGCGCCCGGAGAACACCAGCTCGGCGATCGGCCCGGTCAGCGCCCGCTCCCAGAACGGTCGGCGCGCAGTTACCGGCAGCGCGCGCTTGACCCGCTCGCGAAACCGTTGCGCCAGGCGCGCCAGGTCGCCGTAGGCCGACGGGATCAGCGTCTCCAGCCGCGCCCGCAGCAGCCGCGACAGCACCGGCGAGGCGCCGCCGCTGGACACCGCCACCAGCAACGGCGAGCGGTCGACGATCGCCGGCAGGATGAACGAGCACAGTTCGGGATCGTCGACGACGTTGACCGGAATGCGCTGCGCCTGCGCCAGGCGCGAGACCTCGGCGTTGACCGCGCGCTCGTCGGTGGCGGCGATCACCAGCGCCGCGCCGTCCAGTGCCGCCGCGCTGAAGGCCTCGGCGCGATGCTCGATGCGGCCGGCCAGCACCAGGGCCGCGAGCGCCTCGCAACGCTGCGGCGCGACCACCGTGACCGCGGCGCCGGCCTCGAGCAGCAGGCCCGCCTTGCGCGCCGCCACCTGGCCGCCGCCGACCACCACGCAGCGCCGGCCGGCGAGCTTGAGAAAGATCGGCAGGTAGTCCATGCGGCAAACTGCGAGTGCGCCCCGGCGCCGCCCGCTACCAGTAGGCGAGCAGGCGCTTGCCCTCGACTTTCGACTGCCAGCGCTTCAGCGGTGTCGAGCCCTTGGCGACGCAGCGGCCGGTGGTGATGTCGAACGCCCACTCGTGCTTCGGGCAGGTGAGCCGAGTGCCCTCCAGCGCCAGGTGCGGAATGTTGGTGGTCTGGTGCGGGCAGCGGCTGTCGTAGACGCGATGCTCGTCTTCGGCACGGTGCACGAACAGGCCGCGCCCGTCGCAGTCGACGCGCCGGGTGGCGCCGACCTGCAGTTCGTCGGCCGCCATCACGTCGTGCCAGCGGCCCTCGAAACCCATCCGGTCCGGCTGGAACTCGGGCAGATCCATGTCGATGATGATGTCGACCGCCCAGACGATCTTTGCCAGCCCGAGCGCCGGAAAGGCGAGCAGCAGCGCATCGAGAACCTCGTCCGGCGTGCAGCCCTCGCGCAGCGCCCGCGACAGGTACTGGCGAAAGCCGCGCTCGGTCTGCCCGTGCACCTTGGTGATCACCGAAATCAGGTTGCGCGTCTTCGGGTCGAGTCGCCGTCCGGCTTCCTTCAGGAACTTCAAGTAGTGGCCGATCGCCTCGGGTCGCGCCTTGACCAGGAAGTTCAGGGCATCGCTCATCGTCAAGTCGTCCTTTCGATCGTTTGCGGGGCCTCGCGCCGCCGGCGCAAGACAAGCTTCAAGCGAGCGCTCACAGGATCAGGCTGCGCGTGCGCGCCGGCGACGCGGCCGCTGCCGCCAGCGCCGCCAGCGCGGACTCGACGAACGGCGCCGGCCCGGCGACGAACACGTCGCCGTCAGCCGCCAGAACGCCGTCGGCGCCGGCGGCAGCGACCGCGCGCAGCGCGCCGGCGGTCGGATCGGGCTCGACCAGCGGCCGGTACACGAAGCGATCGAAGGCGGCGGCCCAGGCGCGGCACTGGTTGGCCAGATAGAGGCCGTCGTCGCCGGCGGCGACCCGGTACAGCGCGAACGACGGCACCTGCTCGGAGGCGATCGCGTGCTCGATCAGGCTCTTGATCGGCGCAAAGCCGTCTTCACAGGCGATGAACAGCAGCGGCCGGTCGCTCTCGCCGTCGAGCACGAAGTCGCCGAACGGTCCGCGCACGTTGATCGCATCGCCGGGCCGCAGCGCGCCGGCGAACAGCAGTTGCGCCAGCGGCTGCTCGACGCGCCGGACATGGAAGTGCAGGTTGCGTTCGTCGCACGGGCAACTGGCCAGCGGCAGCGTCTGGCTGGCGTCGCCGCCGGCGGCGGCCACGCCGAGCGTCACCGACTGGCCGGCGAGAAAGCGCAGCCGGTTGCTGCGCGGCGTCTGCAGGTGCAGCAGGCGCAGGTCCGGCGCCAGCTCGCTCACCGCGCGCACGGTGGCCACCAGGGTCTGGTCGGGAATGTCGGCCGGCCCACTCGCCTCCAGCGTCTCGACCACGACGTCGGTCACCGCGGTGTGCGTACACAGCAGCGCGTAGCCCTGCTGGCGCTCGACTTCCGAGAGCCGATAGTCCGACTGCTGGATCGACCGCAGCTCGCCGCTGACCACGCGCGCCTTGCACAGGCCGCAGGCGCCGCTGCCGCAGCCATAGGGAAGTCGCAGACCGGCTTTCAGGCCGGCCTGCAGGATCGAGTCGCTGCCTTCGAGCAGGAAATGCCGGCCGCTCGGCCGCACGGTGACCTGGGCCGAAATCAGGGTGAGGACGTTGGCCATCGCATCCAGTGCCTGCGCCGGTTCGGTGCCGAGGACCCGTGTCAGTCCCTGCTGCACCTCCCGCGCCAGGCTCTCAAGTAGGTCGTCGCGGCGAACGGCGGCGGCTGCGCACAACCGCTGCTCGATCGCGACCACCAGCGCATGGTAGGCGGTCAGGTAACGGCGCAGGTCGGCCAGTTCCTGGCCCTGCGCGAACAGGCGCTGCGCCAGCACCTCCTGCGACGGCAGCAGGCGCTCGCGCAGGCGCCGCCCGAAGGCTTCGCTGCGGACCCGCGTCACCTTCTCCAGCGCGCCGGCGTCGTCGAGCGCGGCCTGCGGAAAGGCGCGCCGCAGTTCGTCGACCGCGATCCATCCCTCGTTCGAATCCAGTTCGCCGGCGGCGATCATCCGCTGCAGCGTCGCGCGCGGCACCCCGACCAGTTGCGCGGCCCGCGCCAGATTGAGCTGCTGCGCCATCGCATCGTTCCCCGCAACGGTGTCGCCTTCGACCACCGGCGCCACCGATACTGCCATGCGCATCGGCGCAGCGCGCCTCGATGGCCGCCGGCAACGCCCGCGCGACTACCTCCTGGGGCAGGACGAAACAGCCCGCTCGGGTAGTGGCGCAACACTCCCGACCGACTGGATCTGCACCTAGATCAACAGCCCGCGCCGCGGCTACAGTCATGCAGCGGCGCGTTCCTACACTCGCCGACGCAATTTGCGGCACGCGCACCCGGAACAACCGGGTGGGTCTCGATCGCAGCGCGACCCGACAAACACGACAGCGCCGCCCGGCGGCTCGCCAGTGCGAGCTCAGGAGCGGCGCGGCATCCGGAGACAGACCGATGCAGCACCTGGTCGATCCCCACGGTGGCGGCCCGCTCAGGCCGCTGCTGCTCGAGGGCGAAGCGCACAAGCGGGCGCTGGCGCATGCCGCCGGCCTGCCCAGGCTGCGCGTCAGCTCGCGCGAAAAGGGCGACCTCGTCATGCTCGGCATCGGTGGCTTCACGCCGCTGGCCGGCTTCATGACGCGCGCCGACTGGCGAAGCGTGTGCGACGACATGAAGCTCGCCTCGGGACTGTTCTGGCCGATCCCGATCACGCTGTCGACCACCCAGGCGCAGGCCGATGCGATCGGCACCGGCGCCGAGGTCGCGCTGGTCGATCCCGAAGCCGAGGAGATCCTCGCCATCCTGCGCGTGAGCGAGAAATACGGCATCGACAAGCAGCACGAGTGCCTGACGGTGTTCCGCACTGCCGACGCCGAGCACCCGGGCGTGAAGATGGTGCTCGAACAGGGCGAGGTGAACCTCGCCGGGCAGGTCGCGGTGCTGTCCACCGGCGGCTTCGGCGAGAAGTACGGCGCGCTGTTCATGACGCCGGCGCAGACACGGGCGATGTTCGGCGCGCTCGGCTGGACCCGGATCGCCGCCTTCCAGACGCGCAATCCGATGCACCGTTCGCACGAGTACCTGGCCAAGGTCGCGATCGAGGTCTGCGATGGCGTCCTCGTGCACTCGCTGCTGGGTGCGCTCAAGCCCGGCGACATTCCGGCCGAGGTGCGCACGCGCGCGATCGCCACCCTGATCGAGCGCTACTTCGTCGCCGGCACGGTGGTGCAGGCCGGCTACCCGCTCGACATGCGCTATGCCGGACCGCGCGAGGCGCTACTGCACGCGCTGTTCCGCCAGAACTACGGTTGCTCGCACCTGATCGTCGGCCGCGACCACGCCGGGGTCGGCAGCTACTACGGACCGTTCGACGCGCACCGGATCTTCGACGAGATCCCGGCCGGTGCCTTGCAGACCCAACCGCTGAAGATCGACTGGACCTTCTGGTGCTACCAGTGCGGCGGCATGGCCTCGGCGCGTACCTGCCCGCACGACGAGAAGGACCGGCTGCTGGTGTCGGGCACCAAGCTGCGCAAATGGCTGTCCGAGGGCGCCGAGGTGCCGGCCGAGTTCAGCCGGCCCGAGGTGCTGGCGATCCTGCGCGAGTACTACCAGGGGCTGACCGCGCACGAGCGCGTGGAAGTCAAACTGGCCGGCCACTCCGCCCGCTGATGCACGCGCTCAGATCTCATCGGTCCACGGTCGCAACCGGCGCCGCCGGCAGCGGTCCGCGCCGGCAGCGCGACCCCGGCCCACCCTGCCGAGCGGCGAGTCCGCAGGCTCGTGCATGAGCGACCCGCGGCCGGCACTCGAGGTCCGCACCGACGAGGAAGGCTACCTCGTCGATCCGGGCGACTGGACCGAGGCGGTGGCCGCAGCACTGGCCGAGCGCGAGGGCGTGCGCCTGAGCGATCTGCACTGGCGGGCGCTGCGGTTCATGCGCGACTTCCACGACGAGCACCAGGTCGCCGCCGATGCGCGCTTCGTCATCCGCTTTCTGGCCGAGGAGTGCGGGCTCGGCGCCGAGGCGCGCAGCCGGCTGTTCGAGATGTTCCCGTACGGCTACGTCCGGCAGGCCTGCAAGATCGCCGGCATGCGCCGGCCGCGCGCCTGGAGCACGGGTTGATGTCCATCGCCCGTCGATCCTGCACCGGCATCGAGGCCGACGAAGTTTTCACATGTTGCAGGCCATGTCCCCGCCAGGGGTCTGAAGACCGAGGAGGAGATCGTCGATGTTCACCGTGAACCCGTTTGCCGAGCTGTCGGCGTTGCTGTCGCCGGCGGTCCTGCAGACCTACGTCGTCCTGATGATCGTCCTGGTGGCGGCCGGGACGCTGTTCGACATCGTGCACAAGGGCAGCGCCAAGTACTTCTTCGACAACTGGCGACGATCGAAGGCTCGCGGCGCCCGCCAGGTCGGCGGCGGCGAGCTGCTGTCGATCGCCGTGCGCACCGCGCTGGTCGACGTCCTGGCCTCCGGCGAGTTCTGCAACCGCAAGCGGCGCATCGCGCATCTGCTGACCATGTACGGCTTCGTGCTGTACGTGGTCACCACGGCGGTCATGATCTTCGCCTACCCGACCCCGGTCACGCCGACGCCGGCGATCCTGCCGCAGTTGTGGTGGCTCGGGGCACTGATGGTGTGCGTCGGCGGCTACTGGTTCTGGTTCTTCATCCGCGCCGACGTCGCCGCCGAGGGCCGCTCGCCGCTGCGCCTGATGCGCGCCGACCTGTTCATCCTGTCGTTGCTGGCCAGCGTGACGCTGGCACTGCTCTGGGCGGCGGCCGGCGGCGGCACCGGCGTGCTGTTCGGCCTGTACGTCCTGGCCACGACGGTGCTGTTCGCCTCGGTGCCGTGGTCGAAGTTCGCGCACATGTTCTTCAAGCCGGCGGCCGCCTTCGAGAAGCGGGTCTCGAAGGCCGATGGCACGGCCGAGAATCTGCCGACCCAGAGCCGCGACGACCCCGAGCAACAGCGGCGGCACTCGATGGAACTGTTGCAGAACGCGCCGATGCAAATGGGGCTTGGCATCAAGCGCGAACCGCCGCGCCACTACTAGTGCAGCAACGCCTGTCGTAACGAACAAGGAACCGGACTCATGCCTACCTTCGTCTACATGACGAGGTGCGACGGATGCGGACACTGCGTCGACATCTGTCCCTCGGACATCATGCACATCGACAAGACCTATCGCCGTGCGTACAACATCGAGCCCAACATGTGCTGGGAGTGCTACTCCTGCGTGAAGGCTTGCCCGCAGCATGCGATCGATGTGCGCGGCTATGCCGACTTTGCCCCGCTCGGCCACAGCGTCCGCGTGCATCGCGACGAGGAGAAAGGCACGATCGCCTGGCGGATCAAGTTCCGCAACGGCACGGAGAAGAACTTCCTGTCGCCGATCACCACCAAACCCTGGGGGCAGGCGATCCCCAAGCTCGCCGATGTTGCCGGACCCAGCAAGGAAATGCGCGACGGCCCGCTGCTGTACAACGAGCCGAAATACATCCGCCTGGACGACGGCGACCTGCATACGCTGGCCGCCGCGGGCCTGAAGATGAAGAAAGGGGTGTACTACTGATGGCTTACACAACGATCACGGAAGACGGCATCGACATCCTGGTGGTCGGTGCCGGTCTGGGCGGCACCGGCGCCGCCTGGGAGGCGAGATTCTGGGGCCAGAACAAGAAGATCGTCATTGCCGAGAAAGCCAACATCGATCGCTCCGGCGCGGTCGCCCAGGGTCTGTATGCGATCAACTGCTACATGGGCACCCGCTGGGGCGAAAACAAGCCCGAGGATCATGTCCGCTACGCCCGCATCGACCTGATGGGACTGGTGCGGGAAGACCTGCTGTTCGACATGGCCCGTCACGTCGATTCCACCGTGCACCAGTTCGAGGAGTGGGGCCTGCCGATCATGAAGGACCCGAAGACCGGGCGCTATCTGCGCGAGGGTCGCTGGCAGATCATGATTCACGGCGAGTCCTACAAGCCGATCGTGGCCGAGGCCGCCAAGAAATCGGCGGACAAGGTCTTCAACCGCATCTGCGTCACCCACCTGTTGATGGACGAAGCCAGGCCGAACCGGGTGGCCGGTGCCGTCGGCTTCAACGTTCGCACCGGCAACTACCACGTCTTCAAGTCCAAGACCGTGATCTGCGGCGCCGGCGGCGCCTCCAACATCTTCAAGCCGCGTTCGGTGGGCGAGGGTTCCGGCCGCACCTGGTACGCGCCGTGGTCGTCGGCCTCCGCCTATGGGCTGATGATCAACGCCGGCGCCAAGATGACGCAGATGGAGAACCGCATCGTGCTGGCGCGTTTCAAGGACGGCTATGGTCCGGTCGGCGCCTACTTCCTGCACCTGAAGACCTATACGCAAAACTGCCTGGGCGAGGAGTACGAATCCAAGTGGTTCCCGGAACTGCAGAAGATGGTCGGCAAGGAGTATCTCGATCCGGAAGCTTCGCACCTGACGCATCGGCCGATCCCGACCTGTCTGCGCAACCATGCCTTGATCAACGAGGTCAACGCCGGCCGCGGCCCGATCCACATGGTGACCATGCGTGCCTTCCAGGACCCGCACCTGGAAGAGGTCGGCTGGGAGAACTTCCTCGGCATGACCGTCGGCCAGGCGGTTGTGTGGGCCGCCACCGACGTCGATCCGAAGAACGAGAATCCCGAACTGACGACCTCGGAACCCTACGTCATGGGCTCGCATGCGACCGGATCGGGAGCCTGGTGCTCGGGGCCTGAGGACGTTTCCCCTCCCGAGTACTTCTGGGGCTACAACCGCATGACCACGGTCGCCGGCCTGTTCGGCGCCGGTGACGCGGTCGGCGGCACGCCGCACGCGTTCTCGTCCGGCTCGTTCACCGAGGGTCGTCTCGCCGCCAAGGCCGCCTGCCAGTACATCGACGACGGCAAGGCCGAAGGCATCGTCGTGTCCGACGAGCAGATCGAGCGCCGCAGGCAGGAGATCTACAAGCCTCTCGAGCACTACCGGATCTACCGCAATGCGATCGTCGCCGGCGACGTCAACCCGCACTACATCAATCCCAAGCAGGGCCTCGACCGCCTGCAGAAACTGATGGACGAGTACTGCGGCGGCGTGACCGTCAACTACATGACCAACGAGAAGCTCCTGCACATCGGGCTGAAGAAGCTGCGGATCATGGAGGAGGATCTCGAGAACCTGGCGGCACAGGACATCCACGAACTGCTGCGGGCGTGGGAGTTGAAGCACCGTCATCGCGCTGCGGAGTGCGTCACGCAGCACACGCTGTTCCGCAAGGAGACCCGTTGGCCGGGCTACTACTACCGCGGCGACGCCATGAAGCTGGACGACGAGAACTGGCACGTGCTGACCGTCTCGCGGCGCGATCCGGACACCGGCGAGTACACGATGGAGAAGGCGCCCTGCTACCACCTGGTTTCGGAAAAGGAGTAGCCGTGGCCCTTGCGCGCAAACTCGCGTCGACCCTTTGCCGGGCGCCGCAGAGGCCAGCATGTCGATGGTCGTGAGCCCGATGAAGCCGGTCGCCTCCGCGGGCGCAGACTCGCGCGCAAACATCGGCGACAAGACCGACGAGGAGTTGCTCGCCATCGCCCGTCCCCTGTGGCACGATCTGATCAGGAATTCGAACGAAGGCAAGTACGGGGAATTCGTCAAGAACTTTGCCAGTTCCCTGGCGCTCGCCATGAACCAGGTGGTCGCCGGCCACCAGTTCGCCAACAGCGAACTGGCGAGAAGCCTGTCTGACGACTTCGATGCGCTCGGCATCATCCGCCGCGGCGAGCATGTGACCGTGCTTTACCGGCAGCGCAGCACCAGGAAGCAGGGCGAGTGGCTCGGCCGACTCGTCCTCGGTTATGAAGACGGCCAGGTCAGGATCTTCGGTGCGTCGATCTTCTGAGGGCTGCGTTCGGACTCGGCATGAGTGAAACCATCCGCGACGGCAAGTTCGTCGAGCTCACCTACCAGGTGACCGACCGGAAGACCGGCCATGTCCTCACGCGGGTCGAGTTCCCGCTGGGCTACATTCACGGCCACAACGAGATTCTGGCGCCCTCCGTCCACAGGCAGTTGGAGGGCAGGTCCGCCGGCGAGGTCATCGAGGTGCCGATCGATGGCAGTCAGATCTTCGGCCCCAGGGACGAGTCGCTGGTCTTCACCGATCACCTCGACAACGTCCCCGAGGAGTATCGGCAGGTCGGCACCTCGATCCTGATGGAAAACGACCGCGGACAGACGCGCAGTTTTCTCGTCACGCACCTGGACGACGAGACGCTGACGGTCGATGGCAACAATCCGCTGTGCGGCAGACAGGTCGTCTTCAGGCTCGAAGTGTTGACCGTGCGCGACGCCACTGCTGAAGAAACCAGGGCAGGCGGGGCGGTCACTGCCGGCGCTCGGGTCGACCCGTCGCTTCTGCGACCCGTTTGAGCGGCAGCGATATTGAAGGGCAACGAACGGGTCTGCGACCGCACTCTTGGCAGTTGCGGTCCAGGCACGCCGGACAAGAGAGGTGACTCGTGAGCGAGCAGAAGAAACCCGTCGCCAAGGTTCCCGATGGCCTTGCGCGTTTCGTGACCACGCGGCAGAAGCCGGCGAACGACAAGGGGTTTGTCGGCTTCGAAACCGTCTGGCAGCCTTTCCAGAAGGTCGCCGAGTACACGACGCCGAAGAAGCCGTAGGGGGGCGGCCGCCGATCGGCTCAGGCCGCCTTGCGGTGCTCGCTGGCGGCCGCCTCCGGCGCGCCCTGCCACAGCATGTCGTAGCCGAGTTCCTTGGTCTCGCTGCACATCTGCGCCAGCGCCGCGAACTTCTCGCGGAACACCGCGTCAGCGTGCGAGCGCTCGTGCTGCTCGAACGAGCGCCAGTAGGTGACGATCACGACGTCGTGATCGGCACTGCGGTCGGCTCCCAGGGAGCCCTCGTCGGACACGAAGCCGGAAAAGCGGAACACCTGTCCGGCGATGAAGCCGCCCTTGTCGCCGCCGTAGGTCTCCTTGACCGCGCTGCACATCTCGGCCAGCGCCAGTTCGATGTCGTCGTAGGCGACACCGGGCTTGAGCTTGACGGTATTGAACAGGAGCTTCGCTCCGAATGGGATCGTGATCGGTCCGAACATCGCTTGAGCCTCCGGTTTCGGTGGTGCGCCACCCACAGCCTGCATCGATCACCGGCCAGCAAGAGCGCCGACGTGACTGCAATCACGGTCTGCTCGCGGGGCCGGCCGCATCGGCCTGCACCGCCGGGCGCACCGCAGCTTGCGGGCGCCGTTGGTCGGCCCGCACGCGGGCCGCGAGCAGCGCCTGCGCGCGATCCGGATCGACACGATCACCCGATGCTTCGACCAGCGGCAACTCGGCGTCGTTCCAGCCGCGCACGCCGGTTTTCATCGACACCACGTCGGCGAAGCCCATCGCCGTCATGAGGTCGGCGGCCAGCAGCGAGCGCTGTCCGGAGCGGCACACGACCACGATCGGCCGCTCGCGGCCGCCGGCCAGCGCCGGCTCGGTGTCGTCGTAGTCCCACTCGCAGGCGGCCTCGAGCACGCCGCGCGGCACGTTGACCGAGCCGGCGATGCGCGCCTGCGCGAACTCGGCCGGCTCGCGCACGTCGAGCAGCAGCGGCGCATCGGGCCGCTGCAGACGCGCCGCCACCTCCCAGGGCATGAGCTCGCGCACGCGCGCCTGCGCCGCCGCCAGCAGGTCGGCGTAGCGCTTCATGTCCGGCGCCCGGTCGGCGGCGCCGTTCGATCGCCGCCCGCCATGCGCGGACCGGCAGCGATCACGCGACGCTGCCGAAGCCGCGGTCGGTTGCGCCGCCCGGTGCGCTCAGGCCGGCGAGCCGGCAGCCCTGCGCGATCGGCCCGCCGGGCAACAGCGTGTACAGGTATCTGATGCCGCCCTTGTGGTGGAACTTCTCCTCAAGGGCATCGTGCAGTTCGGTGAGCGCGACCGGCGCCTCCTCGTGGCGCGCGTAGAACTCCTGCAGCCCGCGCACGACCTCCCAGTGGTCGTCGCTCAGGACGAGGTTCTCTGTGCGCGCCACCTCCTGCGCCACGGCCGGAGTCCATTCGGCCGGAGCATGGCGAAAGCGTGGATCGGGTTCGAACTGTCGGCCGCGGATAGCATCGGTGGATAGCGTCATGGCGTCCCCTCGCTGGCTCGTGACAGCTCCCATTGAAGCGCAATGGCGGCGCCAACGCACGAGGGACTTGCCCGCACCCCGGCGCCTTCCCGCCGATGCGGGAGGGCGCGGCCGACCTCGACGTCCTCACCGCTGCGGCGGCGATGGCAATCGCTCGCCCTTGCCCTTCAACGCCGGCAACTGGCGTCGGCAGCCAGGTTCATGTGCCGCACCAGCCACTCGCGCGCGCGGCCGCGCGCATGGCGCGTCGCGATTCCCTCCTCCGGCGTGGCGTCGCGCCGGAAGTCGAACGCGCGCCGCGCCATCGGATACATCTGCAGTTCCACCGGCACGCCGCGCTCCAGCAGCGCATAGAACGCGCGCCCGTTGACGATCCGCCGCACTTCAAAGTCGGCATCGCCGATCAGCATCAGCACCGGCGCCGTGATGCGCATCACTTCCGGCGCGATCGAATAGAGCTGCAGCGGTTCCGGCGCGTTCGGGTTCTGGAAGTGGCCGTAGTAGGCGACGATCGCCGCCACGTCCGACGGCCGCCGGGCGGCGAGCCGGATCGCGTAATACGGTCCGCGCGAGATGCCGACGATGCCGACCGGCCCCTTGCAGACGTCGCTGCGCGCCAGCAGCGCGTTCAACGCCGCCTCGACGTCGCGCTCCGACTCCTCGGCGTGCTGCACCGGCCAGCGCTCGATCATGCGCCCGGTCTGCCAGTCCGGGGCCAGCACGAGGAAGCCCTGCGCCGCCAGGGTGCGCATGTGCTCGCGGTCCGGATCGTCGAAGCCGCGCCGGGCATGGATGTAGATCAACCCGGGAAACGGCCCGGCGCCGGCCGGCCGCGCGATCTCGATCGGCACCTCGACGTCGCCGACCCGCAGCGACGACGCCTGCAACGTCACGGCGGCGGCACTCGCATTGAACGTCATCGCCGCCGCCAGGATCGTCAGCCACCGGATCATCGTCAGCCTGTTCCTAGTACTAGTCAAGGGTGTGAACTTCGAACGTCAAGGTTTCGAGATCGCCGAGCGCCAGCGACGGCGGCGCGCCGAGGCCGGCGACCGTGCCCGGGTTGACGACCACGGTTCGCCCGCCGTGCACATGCGTCACGTGCTCGATCGCGGCGCGATGGCTGTGCCCGCAGAACACGGCGTCGAAGTCCCCGGTCAACGCCATGCCGCGCGCCAGGTGCGGGTAGTGGATCAGGAACAGGCGCCGGCCCGCGAGTTCGAGCGTGGCCTCGCCGCCGTGATAGCTGAGTTGGCCGCCGGAGTCGCGCGCCAGGCGCACCATCGCCGGCACGTCGCCGATGTTGTTGCCGTGGATCACGTGCAGCGGCAGGCCGAGCGCGAGCGCCGTGCGCAGTGTGTGGGCTCCGATCACGTCGCCACAGTGCAGGACCACGCGCGCGCCCCAGTCACGACCGCGCTCGATAGCGATCGCCAGCAGATCGCCGCGGTCGTGGCTGTCGGAGACGATGCACAGCTTCATCGCGATCCTGCCGGACGCGACTTCGCCAGCGGCGACTGGCAGTCGGCCCGCACGCGCTGCGCCAGCTTGTTGCGCCCGCACGGCGCGGTGACGATCACGTTGTGTTGCGCCTCGGTGAAGTCGATCTGCAGGTCAGCGGCCATGACGGGTTCGTCGGCCGCAGCGTCGTGCCTCCGCCGCGCGACCGCCGCGGCCAGCCAGCCCGCAGTATCCCAGCGATCGCCGCCGCCCGGCCTACCGACGTGGGTGAGGCCCGGGCCTCCCTGCATCGGGAGTAGACAGCCCGCGGCGCGAGCCGCCAAATTGCGCCGACCTGCCTTGTGGTCAGCGACACACGGCCCTTGCGCGCGCCTAGACTCGCCGCGCGCGGCCCCGAACCGCGACCCCGCCCAAAGCGATTCCGTGCCCGCCCACGATCCGACCGCAACCGCGCCTGCCACCGAGGTGCGCACGACCACCTGCTACATGTGCGCCTGCCGCTGCGGCATCCGCGTGCACCTGGAAGACGGTCGCATCCGCTACATCGACGGCAATCCCGAGCATCCGCTCAACCAGGGCGTGATCTGCGCCAAGGGTTCGTCGGGGATCATGAAGCAGTACTCGCCGGCGCGCCTGACGCAGCCGCTGCTGCGCCGGCCAGGCGCGCAGCGCGGCGCCGGCGACTTCGAACCGATCTCCTGGGAGCAGGCCTTCGAGCTGCTCAGCGAGAGGCTGGCGAAGATCCGCGCCAGCGATCCGAAGAAGTTCGCGCTGTTCACCGGCCGCGACCAGATGCAGGCGCTCACCGGGTTGTTCGCGCGCCAGTTCGGCACGCCGAACTACGCCGCCCACGGCGGCTTCTGCTCGGTGAACATGGCCGCCGGGATGATCTACACGATCGGCGGCTCGTTCTGGGAGTTCGGCGGACCCGATCTCGAGCGTGCCAAGCTCTTCGTCATGATCGGCACCGCCGAGGATCATCACTCCAACCCGCTGAAGATCGCGATCAGCAAGTTCAAGCGGCGCGGCGGCCGCTTCGTCTCGATCAATCCGGTGCGCACCGGCTACTCGGCGATCGCCGACGAGTGGCTACCGATCCGGCCCGGCACCGACGGCGCCCTGCTGCTGGCGCTGATCCACGAGCTGATCGCGCAGGGCCTGTACGACCGCGACTTCCTGGTCCGCTACACCAATGCCGGCCAGCTCGTGAACGTCGACGAGGCGAGCGACGAGTTCGGCATGTTCGTGCGCACCGAGGTGCCCGAGGAAGAAGCCTGCTACGAGCCGCAGAACAAGCTCTGGTGGGACCGCATCGGCGACCGGCCGGTCGTCAGCCACGCCCAGGGCGCCGATCCGTATCTGTTCGGCAGCTTCAAGCTGCACGACGGCACGCCGGTCAAGCCCGCCTTCCAGCTGCTGCAGGAGCGCGTGCAGCACTGCAGCGCCGAGTGGGCGAGCGGCATCACCGGGGTTGCGGCGGCGACGATCAAGCGCCTGGCGCACGAGCTGGGAATCACCGCCCGCGACGAGCGCATCGAACTGCCGATCCCGTGGACCGATGCCTGGGGCGTCGAGCACGAATCGGTGACCGGCAATCCGGTCGCGTTCCACGCGATGCGCGGGCTCGCCGCACACTCCAACGGCTTCCAGACGATCCGCGCGCTGGCGATCCTGATGTCGCTGCTGGGTACGATCGACCGGCCCGGCGGCTTCCGCCACAAGGCGCCGTTCCCGCGCCCGATCCCGCCCTGCGCGCGACCGCCCAACAGCCATCGCGCGGTGCAGCCGAACCGGCCGCTCGACGGCCTGGCGCTCGGCTGGCCGGCCGACCCGGACGATCTGTTCGTCGACGACGACGGCCAGCCGGTGCGCATCGACAAGGCGTTCTCCTGGGAGTACCCGCTGTCGGTGCACGGCCTGATGCACAACGTCATCAGCAATGCCTGGCGCGGCGACCCGTACCGGATCGACACGCTGCTGATCTTCATGGCCAACATGGCCTGGAACTCGACCATGAACACGGTCGAGGTCCGCAAGATGCTCAACGATCGCGACGAAGGCGGCGAGTACAAGATCCCGTTCCTGGTCGTGTGCGACGCGTTCCAGTCGGAGACCACCGCCTTCGCCGACCTGGTGCTGCCCGACACGACGTATCTGGAGCGCCACGACGTGATGTCGATGCTCGACCGGCCGATCTCGGAGTTCGACGGCCCGGTCGACTCGGTGCGTGTGCCGATCCTGCCGCCGACCGGCCAGTGCAAGCCGTTCCAGGAAGTGCTGATCGAGCTGGCCTCGCGGCTCGCGCTGCCCGCCTTCACCCGGCCCGACGGCACGCGCAAGTTCCGCAACTACCCCGACTTCATCGTAAATTACGAGACCGAGCCCGGTTCGGGGATCGGCTTCCTCGCCGGCTGGCGCGGACGCAGCGGCGAGAAGTTCATGCGCGGCGAGCCCAACCCGCAGCAGTGGCAGATGTACGAGAAGAACAACTGCTTCTTCCACCACCTGCTGCCGCCGTCCTACCAGTACATGCGCAACTGGAACAAGGGCTATCTCGAGTGGTCGCGGCGCAACCGCATCACGCGCTACGCCGAACCGATCCTGATCCACCTGTACTCGGAGGTGCTGCAGAAGTTTCGCGCCGCCGCCCAGGGCAAGGGTGTCTCGCGCAAGCCGCCGGCGCACCTGCGCGAACGCATCGCCACCTACTTCGATCCGCTGCCGTTCTACTACCCGCCGCTCGAAGCGCAGACCGGCGACAGCCAGGCGTTTCCGCTGGCGGCGATCACGCAGCGGCCGATGGCGATGTACCACTCGTGGGACTCGCACAACGCCTGGCTGCGGCAGATCCACGCGCACAACGCGCTGATGGTCAACCCGCGCACGGCGCGCGCCGCCGGCATCGACGACGGCGACTGGATCTGGGTCGAGTCGCGCTGGGGCAGCGTGCGCTGCCTGTGCCGCCACTCCGAGGCGGTCGAACCCGGCACCGTCTGGACCTGGAACGCGATCGGCAAGGCGGCCGGCGCCTGGGCGCTCGCGCCCGACGCCAACGAAGCGCGCAAGGGCTTCCTGCTCAACCATCTGATCAGCGAGGAGCTGCCGGCCGGCAACGGGCGAACCGTCTCCAACTCGGATCCGATCACCGGCCAGGCCGCCTGGTACGACGTGAGCGTGCGCATCCGCAAGGCCGAGCCCGCTGAGGAACCGGTGACCTCGCCGCAGTTCGCGCCGATGAAGGCGTTTGCCGGCATGCCGACCGCGCGCACGCTGTGGCTTGCGTACACGACGCGTCGCAAGGCAGGCGCACGATGACCCAGCTCGCCCTGGTCATCGATCTGAACGTCTGCGTCGGCTGCCACGCCTGCGTGACGAGTTGCAAGCAGTGGAACACCTCGGGCGCCGCCGGCCCGATGTCCGACCGCAATCCCTACGGCGCCGATCCGACCGGCACCTTCTTCAACCGCGTACAGACCTTCGAAGTCGGCGAGTACCCGAACACGCAGACCGTGCACTTCCCGAAGTCCTGCCTGCACTGCGAGGAGCCGCCGTGCGTGCCGGTGTGCCCGACCGGCGCCAGCTACAAGCGTCCGGAAGACGGCATCGTGCTGGTCGACTACGACAAGTGCATCGGTTGCAAGTACTGCTCGTGGGCCTGCCCCTACGGCGTGCGCGAGATCGACGAGCAGCAGCGGGTGATGAAGAAGTGCACGCTGTGCGTCGACCGCATCTACGACGCCTCGCTGCCGGCGGCCGAGCGCAAGCCGGCCTGCGTGCTCGCCTGCCCGACCAGCGCGCGCCTGTTCGGCGACGTCCACGATCCGGACTCCGAGGTGTCGCAGGCGATCCGCGAGCGCGCCGGCTACGCGCTGATGCCGGAGTGGGGAACGCAGCCGGCCAATCACTATCTGCCGCGCCGGCGCACCACGATCGCGATCCGGCCCGAGGAGCTGGCGCGTGCCGACAACCCGCTGAAGGTCGACGGCAAGCTGCCCAAGCCGCCGCTGCGCGATCCGGCTCTCGACGACGTCACCTCCTGGTAGAGGCCAGCCGCAACACGCCCGCCGTCCGATGCAGCCCGCCTTCTCCGTTCTGTTTCTCACGACCCTGATCGGTGCCGGTCAGGGACTGTTCCTGGCGCTGTTCACCGCCGAGCTCGGCGCCGACATCGGCTGGACGCCGGCCACGCCGCCCGCCTTTCTCGCGATCGGCGCCGCGGTCGCGCTGGTGCTGACCGGGCTGGGCCTGGTCAGCTCGTTCTTCCACCTCGGCCGACCGGAGCGCGCCTGGCGCTCGGCGGCGCGCTGGCGCACGTCGTGGCTGTCGCGCGAGGTGATCGTGCTGCCGATGTTCATGGCCGCACTGGCCTGCTACGGGCTCGCCCACGCCAGCGGCTGGAGCGCCGCGCACCCGGTGCCGACCCTGGTGCTGGGCGCGATCACCGCGGCTCTGGCGCTGGCCCTGTACCTGTGCACCGGCATGATCTACGCGTGCCTGAAGTTCCTGCAGGAGTGGGCCTCGCCGCTGACGGTGATCAACTACACGCTGCTCGGCCTGGCCTCGGGATCGACGCTGGCCACCGCGCTCGCGGCCCAGACGGCGGCGCCGGCGCTGACCGCGTTCTTCGGCGCCGGTGCCCTGCTCGCCACCGCGGCCGCCTTCGTCTTCCGCGCCGCATCTCTGGTGCGCAACGCCCGCCTGCGGCCGAAGTCGACCCTGCAGACGGCGATCGGCGTCCGCCATCCGCGCATCGTCCAGATCTCGCAGGGCTTCATGGGCGGATCGTTCAACACGCGTGAGTTCTTCCACGGTCGCTCGCGCGCGCTGCTGCGCTCGGTCAAGTGGGTCTTCCTGATCCTGGCTTTCCCGGTGCCGGCGCTGCTGCTCGCCACCGGTGTGTGGTTGGATCGACCGGCGCTGCCGGCGCTGGCGTTCGTGCTTCAGTACGTGGGCCTGCTCGCCGAGCGCTGGTTCTTCTTCGCCCAGGCCAACCATCCGCAGAACCTCTATTACCAGGCGGTCGCCTGATCGGCCGCGCCGGTGCGCCGCGCGGCCGCCACGCCGCAGCGCAGGCGCGTCGGTTCGCTACTATCCAGGGTCGGCATCGCCGCCGACCGATGGCTTGGTCTTCGCGGAGCGCAGTTGAACCTCGAGCAGTTCGCCACGAACGCGAATCGGCCCCTGTCGGCCGACCTGGCTGCGACCCGCATCGAGCCCGACGACACCGGATCGATGCTGATGGACTTCCTCGGCCTCGTGGTGCGTCTCACCGGTGCGCGCGCCGGCGCGGTGCGCGTGCCGACCGCCGACGGCGGCAGCTTCCGCCTGCTGGTCGCAGTCGGCCTGACCGGTGAGCTGCGCACCCGCGACGCGCTGATGCCGGCCGCATGCGGCATGTGCGGCGCCGCGTTGCAGAGCTCGCTCACGCGCCAGGCGACCTCGGTCATCGGCTGCGCGCTGCGCGACCATGCGGCCGCCACCGGCGAGTTCAGCGGGCGAGCGGTGGCGGTGCCGCTCGACCACCGCGAGCGGCCGATCGGCGTGCTCAACCTGTTCTTCGCCGAAGGCCGCGATCCGCCGGCCGGCATCACCCGCCTGCTGCGTCCCTTCGGGCAACTGCTCGGCCTGGCGCTTGAAAACGAGCGGCTGACGCGCGAGAACCTGCAGACGCGACTCGAGGCGGAACGCCAGTTGATGGCCGCCGACATCCACGACGCGCTGGCGCAGTCGCTGACCTTCATGCGGATGCGCATGTCGCTGCTGTTCGATGCCTTGGGCAGCGGCGACGCCAGCGCGGCGCTGGCCTTCGGCAACGACGTCAGCGACGAACTGCGCAACGCCCACGGCCGCCTGCGCGAGATGATCAGCCTGTACCGCGCCGGCATGGACTCGCGCGGACTGATCACCTCGCTGCGCGAACTGGCGACCGCGTTCCGGCGCCGTTACGGCTTCGAGCTGGCCTTCGACTGCGCCGTGCAGGACATCGGCCTCGCCTCCGAGCAGCAGTTGCAGGTGTTCTACATCGTGCAGGAGGCGCTCGCCAACGTCGGCCAGCACTCGGGCGCCAGTTGCGCGCGCCTGAGCCTGGCGCGCAGCGGCGGCGCGCTGGTGGTCACGATCGAAGACGACGGCCGCGGCCCGGACGAGTCGATCCTCGACCCGCGCTGCGCCGGCCGCCTGACCGAGGCCGGACATCACGGCCTGCAGATCATGCGCGAGCGCGCCGGCCGCGCCGGCGGTCGCCTGCAGATCAGCGTGTTGCCGGCCGGCGGCACGTGCGTGACGCTGACGATCGAGGACGACACGCGCGGCGCAGGCAATGACTGACAAGCCGGCGGCGCCGCCCTTGGCGCACACGGTACGAGACGGGAGACATGCGGTGAATGCGGCGACGGTACGGCTGCTGCTGGTCGACGATCACGCGCTGGTGCGCCAGGGCCTGGCCGACCTGCTGTCGCGCAGCGGCATGGAGGTGCTCGCCACCACCGGCCAGGCCGACGAGGCCTTCGACCTGCTGCGCCAGCACAAGCCCGATCTGCTGATCCTCGACCTGCGCATGCGGCCGACCGACGGCATCACCCTGCTGAAGAACCTGCGCGACCGCGGCGAAACCACGCCGGTGCTGGTGCTGACCATGAGCGAGGCGGCCGAGGATCTGGCGTCGGCGCTGCGCCTGGGCGTGCGCGGCTACCTGCTCAAGGACATGGAGCCGGCCGACGTCATCGAAGCGATCCGTCGCGCCGCCCGCGGCGAGCTGGTGGTGGCGCCGTCGGTCGCCGGCAAGCTGGCGACGATCCTGCAAAGCGGCGAGCAGCCCGGCAGCGCCGCCAGCCTGGTCAAGCAGTTGACCGGGCGCGAGCGGCAGATTCTCGGCTACGTCTCTGCCGGCCTGAGCAACAAGGCGATCGCCAAGGCGCTCGGCATCAGCCACGACACGGTCAAGCTGCACGTGCGCCACATCCTGTCCAAGCTCGGACTGAGTTCGCGCGTCGAAGCCGCCGTGTTTGCCGTGCAGAACCGCTCGGTGCTTGGCACCGATCTGCGCTGAGGACACGGCGCGGCGCCGCGGTGCTCTCGAGGCCGGCGCATGGACCGCTTCGCTGCGCTGCCGAACGAAGGTGGGCGATGAAGCGAACGTTCGCCGCGGCCGTCGAGCAGGCAGGCGATTCATGGATCGGCTGGATCGAGCAAGCCGCCGCAGTCGATCGCCGCGAAGCCACGCCTCGGACCTGGCGGCTCGGGCCCCGCGCGACGACTTCCTCTCCGACGCTCAATCGCCGCTGCCTCTTGCCGGCAGCGCCGGGGCACCGTCCGGCTCGAGGCCGCCGGCGCGATAGAACACGAAGCGCGGGTCGCCTGGCTCGATCTCGACGTAGTCGATCACCGTGCCGGCAAGCGGCGCCAGCGACGGCGGCGACACCAGCAGCGTGATGCCGGCGGCGGTGGCGACCTCCTCGTCCTGGTCGCGGCGCTCGTCGAGACCCATGCCGTACTCGATCTCGCCGTCGTCCGAGCGGCGCGCCGCCACCCGCAGCGACAGGCCCTCGTCCGTCGCCGCGGCGAGCGCGGCGCGGATCTGCTCGGCGGCGGCGGTGGTGATCTCGATCATCGTTCGTCTCCGATCGCGGCCGGCGCCGCGGTGGTGCCAGGCGCTGCCGCCCGGCAGGCGCGCGCGAAAGCGACGAAGCGCGCCGGCCAGTCGTGGCCGGCGACGCTGCGCAGGTGCGTGTACGAGGCGAGCAGGTTGTTGAACACGATGCCGTCGCGCTCGCCGTCGGCACCGTGGCCGCGCAGCACGCGATACGCGAAGCGCAGGCCGGGGTCGACGCTGACCAGCCGCGAGTAGTGGAACTCGTGGGCGCGCAGCTCGGGCGGCGCCGCGCCGGGCCACGGATGCTCGGCGGTCGGCGCCAGGTGCACGTAGCCGCGGCCGACCGGCCGCGACTGCATCTCGACTTCGACCGGCAGCGCGCCGACCATCGGGAAGGTGCGATCGCCGCAACGGATCGAGCGCGCCAGGTACATCAGCCCGCCGCACTCGGCATAGGCGGGCAGACCGGCGTCGATCGCGGCGCGGATGGCGGCGCGCAGCGACGCGTTGGCGGCAAGCTCGGCCGCCAGCACCTCGGGAAAGCCGCCGCCGATGAACAGCGCGTCGACCGCAGGCAGACGCGCATCGGCGAGCGTGTCGAAGAACACGAGCTCGGCACCGGCGCGCTGCAGGCAGTCCAGGTCCTCCGGGTAGTAGAAGCCGAAGGCGCGGTCGCGGGCGATGCCGATGCGCAGGTTCGCGGCGCGAGCTGCCGTCGCCGGCGCCGCCGGCATCGCCCCGGGCAAGCCGCAGGCGGCCAGCAGCCGGTCCAGATCGACCGCGGCGCCGATCGCCGTGGCCAGGCGGGCGACCAGCGCCTGCGCGTGCTCGGCCTCGGTGGCCGGCATCAGACCGAGATGCCTTTCCTCGATGCGCAGCGCCTCGCTTTCGTGCACCGCACCGAGCACCGGCACGCCGGTGTAGTGCTCGAGCACCGCGCGCAGCTTGGCTTCGTGCCGGGCGCCGCCGACGCGGTTCAGGATCACGCCAGCGAAGCGCAGCGCGCGGTCGAAGGCCTGGTAACCGAGGACCAGCGGCGCCACCCCACGCGTCATGCCGCGTGCGTCGATCACCAGCACCACCGGCAGGTCGAGCAGCTTGGCGAGCGCGGCGTTGCTGTTGCTGCCGTCCAGGGCGAGTCCGTCGTACAGACCCTTGTTGCCCTCGACCAGCGCCACCTCGGCGCCGGCACAGGCGGCGTCGAAGGCGGCGACGATCGACTCCGGCGTCGACAGATAGGGATCGAGGTTGCGGCAGTCGCGCCCGGCGGCCGCGCCGAGCCACAGCGGATCGATGTAGTCGGGCCCCTTCTTGAACGGCTGCACCTGCAGGCCGCGTCGCCTCAGCGCCGCCGCCAGACCGATCGCCAGCGTGGTCTTGCCGGAGGACTTGTGCGCCGCTGAGACGAGCAGCCAGTACATCGGGAGTCGTCGGCTGCCGCGGTCCGGCCGCTAGCGCGCGGCCGGCGAACCGTCGGCCTCGCCCGGCAGGAAGTCGAGCACCTGGATGCCGACCAGCGTGATCAGGTAGGCGGCGGCCACCCCGCCCAGGCCGAGCAGCACCTCGAGCAGACTTGGCACGTAGCCAGCGATGGCGCCATCGCGGAAGCTGCTGGTTTCGTCGAAGCCGGGGAAGATATCGAGCGGGAAGGCTTGACCGCCGAGGATGAACACGTACAGGGCGGCGAAGGCACCGACCACGGTCAGCGCCGCGGCCGCGCGCAGCGACCCCATGCCCGCGCCCTGGCGCCAGACGAGCCACATCGGCACCAGGCTGCCGGCCAGCACGTAGCCGCCCCAGAAGAGCAGCGGATAGACGCCGCCGTCGAGCAGGATGAAGCGGACGAACTCGGTCTGGCGCGCGAAGTACAGGTTGGTCAGGTGGTAGACGGCGGTCAGGTAGAGCACCAGCGCGATCAGGATGCCGAGCAGGTTACGCATGCGCCGCTGCAGGTCCTCGCCGGCGCCGCCGCAGGCGGCCTGGACCAGGACGAACACCGCCATGCCCCAGGCGAGCGACATGGCGATAAACAGCGGCGGCAGGACCGCCGAGGCGTAGGCCTGGCGCGCGACCAGGAAGGCGAAGATGCAGCCGGTGCCGGTGGTGAGCACGAAACGCCAGACGAAGGCGGCGATCCCGACCGGCCGCGCATAGCGGTTCATGCGCTTTTCCATCTGCATCCACAGGTACAGCGCCGCCAGCGCGAACATGCCCGTGTACAGGAACACGTTCCACGCGAACACCGAGGTCAGGTTGATGTGGGTCGCGGCCACGACCACGCGGTCGGGCCGGCCGAGGTCGAGCATCAGCACCATCAGCCCGCCGGCGAGCATGGCGATGCACAGCAGCCCCGACAGGCGCGCCCAGGGCTTGTAGTGCAATTGGCCGAAGACGCTCGCCATCGAGGCCACGTTGAGCACACCGGAAGCGGCAACGATCAGGAAGATCGCGAACACGTGCGGCGTGCCCCAGACGATCTCGTTGTTCATGTTGGTGGCGATGTGCCCGGCGCGGAAGATCATCCAGGCACTGCCCAGGCCGGCGGCCAGCACCGCCAGGCCGGCCGCGAGCCGGATCCAGAAGGCGCGCTCGCCGTCGGCCGGTAAGGCAAGAACGCTGGCCATCACAGCCCCGTGTAGCGCACGCCGAGGTCGAGCCGCAGGTCGGCGCGCAGTTCCTTGGTCGGCAGCGAGGCGATCCGGCGCGAGATCTCCGATTCCGGATCGTTGAGATCGCCGAACAGGATCGCCTTGGTCGGGCAGGCCTCGGCGCAGGCGGTGTTGCGCTCGCCGCGGTCGATCCGGTGCACGCACAGGGTGCAGGACTCGACGCAGCCCTTGCCGCGCGGAACCTCGGGCTTCTGCTGCGTGATCGGCTCGTGCACCATACTGCGCGCCTTGTAAGGACAAGCCAGCATGCAGTAGCGGCAGCCGATGCAGGTGTGGCGGTCGACCAGCACGATGCCGTCGGCGCGCTTGAACGATGCCTTGGTCGGACAGACGTCGACACACGGCGGATTGGCGCAATGCTGGCACATGACCGGCAGCCCGAGTGTGCGGCCGGTGGCGCGCTCCTTCAGCTCGACCTTGCGGATCCACTGCACGTCGACCGGCCGCGTGCCGCCTTCGAGCCCGTTCTCACGGTTGCAGGCGAGCACGCATTCCTGGCAGCCTTCCTGGCACAGGTTGGCGTCGATCAGCAGGCCCCAGCGGACCTTCGAGGTCACCGGCTCGCCCGGCCGCGCCGCGCGCGCAACTTCGACCAGGGTCACCCCGGGCGCGATCGCCACGCCGGCGAACGCAGCCGCCGCCGCCAGCAGCCGGCGTCGCGATGGTGCCGGCTCTTCGCCCTGGTTCGGACTCACCTCAGCCATCGGCTCAGCGTCCCTGGTTCGATCGCACCGGAACGCAGCGCGCCCGGCCGACCCTGGTGGCACTCGAAGCAGTTGAGCCGGACCGCGACATAGTCGTGACAGGCTTGGCAGAAGGCCTGCGGCGTCGCCACCGCGGCGCCGGTCTGGCGATCGGCGTGGCACTCGATGCAACTGGTCAGCGCCTCCTTGCCGCCGCGCACGCCATGGCGCACGGTGAGGTCCTTGCGGCGCTCGAGCATGCGGGCGTGCTGGCGGCGCATCACCTCCGGCGGCGCCACACAGGTGGTCGTGCGATCGACTTCGAGCACCGGCAGCGGCACCCGACCGGGCTCGGCACGCGCCGCCGGCGCGGCGACGAATGCGGCGGCCAGGGCGAGCAGCCACAGTGCCCGCGGCATCGCTACTCCCCGAGCCCCATCTGGATGTAGCCGGTCGGACAGACGTCGGCGCAGATGTGGCAACCGATGCAGCGGTCGTAGTCGGTGAACACGTAGCGGCCGGTGGTCGCTTCCTTCTTCGGCACCTTCTTGACCGCCAATTGCGGGCAGTAGACGACGCAGTTGTCGCACTCGAAGCACAGTCCGCAGCTCATGCAGCGCTTGGCTTCGGCCACCGCCTGCGGTTCGGCGAGCACGCCGAGCCGCTCCTCGAAGTTGCCGAGCGCACTCTCGCGGGTGAGCGTCACGAACTGGCGCTTGTGGCGGGCGGCAAAGCCGAAGTGGCCGAGGAACAACTGCGTGTGCGGGATCACGTAGCGGTCGGAGCGGTTGTCGAAGTTGTGGATCGCGCCGGGCGCCTTGTCGGTACCGCGCAGCGGCTCCTTCACCTCGGGCAGCGACACGCCTTTCTCCAGGTACTTGCGCATCAGATCGAACTGGTGCACGTCGATCTTCGGCCGCTTCTCCAGCTCCTCGCCGGCGAGGAAGCGGTCGATGCCTTCGGCTGCGATCGCGCCGTGGCCGATCGCGGTGGTCAGCAGGTGCGGGCGCAGGACATCGCCGCCGGCGAACACGCCCGGCTTGCCGCTCACCTGGTAGTTGCGGTCGGCAGCGACCGCGCCCTTGCCGTTGTTGAACTCCTCCAGCCCGGTGAAGTCCACCGCCTGGCCGATCGCCGAGACGATCAAATCGGCCTCGATGTCGCGCTCGGTGCCTTCCTTGATCTTGATCTCCAGTCGCGGGCCGATCATCTTCGCCTCGCACTCGGCCAGCCGCAGCGCCGTGGCGCGGCCGTCGGGCCCGCGCACGATGCCCACCGGCGCCAGGCCGCCGTGGATGTCGATGCCTTCGGCGAGCGCCTGTTCGACCTCGTGCTTGTTGGCCTGCATCTTGTCGACCGGAAACACGGTCGTCAGCACGACCTCGGCGCCCTGCTTGACCGAGATCTCGGCGACGTCGTGCGCCATGTGGCCGGCGATCGCCGCCTCGAAGTCGGTCGGCTTGGCGTGCTCGATGTGGCTGAAGCCCTCGCGATGCGCGAGGCGCATGTCCGCCGCCGTCACGTCGTCCTGCAGGTCCACGAATGCCTTGCCGCGCCCCTTCACCTCCCAGAGTTCAAAGGGGCGACAATCCGCCGCCGGCGCCTCGGGTAGCGCGA